>Ga0302320_10017488_pt1 | contig 14549 bp, 5 predicted proteins | sample Bog_T0_3_FD_202130 | JGI IMG/M metagenome (GOLD analysis project Ga0302320, IMG submission 202130) | Peat permafrost microbial communities from Stordalen Mire near Abisko, Sweden - Bog_T0_3 | ecosystem: Environmental > Terrestrial > Soil > Wetlands > Peat | place: Sweden: Abisko, Stordalen Mire...
CCCTGATAGTTGTTGGCGTTGGTGGTCACATTGTTCAGCGTGACCGTCAGGACGGCCGTAGGGACGGAGGCATTGTATTGCAGCCAGAGGCCGTCCGGGCCGGTGACCTGGCCGTACAAGACCGCCGCGTTGGTGTTCGGCGAACCGCTGTTGCAAGCGAAGTTGACCGGTGCCTGGTTGGCCGTGAGGGTGCCCATAAAATACACGGTGTTCTGGTCCACCCGGAGGGCGCCCACCCGGTCGGCGCCCAGCGCCGTATTGACGACGATGTTGTTAAGAATGGGGTAATTCGTGGTGGCCGCATCCAGAAAGAGCTGGGCCTTGTCCGAGGGCGCATTGCCGATGGTGATGGTGCCCCGGCCAAAGATGCTGTTGGTGATGTTGCCGGGCACGCCGGTGCTGACCGGGACGCCGCCGAGTCCGAAACGCGCATAGCCCGAGCCGCTATTGGCATTGCCGATGGTCAGGCCGCCGGAGAAGGTGTTGCTGTTGTTGTTGAGGTAGGCCCCCTGCGGGGTGCCCACGCTTTGAAAGCTCAAGGCGACCGGCGCGGTGGCCCCGTCCACGACGAGCGAATTAAACCCGGCGTTCCAGCCGGCCACGGTCAGCGTGCTGACGGCGGTGCCGGAGGCACTGTTGGTGATGAGGCTGCCGGCGCTGCTGGTGCCAAAATTGGCGATGCTGCCGCCGTTGCCATCCAGGTCCAGGGTGCTGCCGTTTCCGAGTGACAGCACGGTGGTCGTCGGCAGGGCGGACGCGTTGCCCAGCACGAGCGTGCCATTGGTGATCGTGGTGATGCCGGAGTAACTGTTCGCGCCGGACAGGATCAAGGCGCCCGGACCGGTGGCGGCGAGGCCCCCCAGGCCGCTGAGGCTGCCGCCGAGGGTGAGGCTCCCGCTGCTGTTGGTGGTGAGGACGGGTTCGAGGGAGGCGAGGGAAAACGAATCATTGATGGTTTCCGCGCTGGCGGCGTTGTTGGTGATGGGGCCGCCCAGGTTAAAGGCGTTGCCGTTGATCGTGAAGCCCGCCGCGCCCGTGCCATAATTGATGTCGGCAATGAGAAAGGAGGGCGAGGTCAAATCATCGTTGAGCGACGTTCCCCCGGTGCCGGTGGCGCTGGTGAAGTTGAGGGCGTCCCCGGTGTTGGGCGGGTTATGGCCGCCGGTCCAGTTGCTCTGGCTCCAGTTGGCCGAGGTGGCGCCCGACCAGGCATCCACCAGGCTGCCGCCGGTCACGGTCAACTGGCCGCTGCCGGTGATATAGCCGGGCGAGGTGGTCGAATTATACGTGCCGATGGACTGGTAAACGCCGTTGATCAGAAGATTGGCCACGGAAAAGGTGCCGCCCCCGGGGAGATCCAGGGTCGCGCCCCCGGCAATGCTGATCGTGCTGTTCACATAAAAAGCGGGATTTTGCAGGCTCAAAGTGCCGCCGTTTACCGTCGTGTTCCCATTGTAAGACAACGTCCCGGTAAAGGTCGCGATGCCCGAACCGGTCTTGGTCAGGGACAGGCTGCCGGTGGTGTTTTTGACCACGCAGGCGTTCGTGGAGGTCTCGTTATTGGCCCCGATCGTCAGGGTCGGCGTCCCGCTCACCCCGTCCAGCGTGCCTGATCCCCAAAGCCCGTTGATCGTCTGGCTGTAACCGTTGAGCTTGAGCGCCCCGTTGTTGGTGACATCGCCGGCATTGGCGCCGTTGGGAAACTGGTTGGTCGCGCCCATCGCGAGGGTAAACACCGCGCTGCCCGAGGCATCAATTTCGGTGCCCCCCTGATAGTTGTTGGCATTGGCCGTCACGTTGCTCAAGGTGCAGGTCACGACATCGCCCGCGACGCTGGGATTGAACCGCAGCCACAAACCGTTCGGGCCGGTGATCTGCCCGGCCACAATGACCGCACAAGCGCTCGCACTGTTGCAACTGAAGGCCAGGGGTGCCAGATTGGCCGTCACGGTACCCTTGAGCACCAGGGTCGTGGCATCCACCCGGAAGGTGCCCACCCGGTCGCCGCCCGCGGCGGTATTGACAATCAGATTGTTGAGCAGGGTTTCGCCCGCCCCGCCGCCAAGGTAAATCTGGGCCCGGTCGGTGGCGCTGCGGCCAATCGTGATCGTGCCCCGGCCAAAGTAACTGTTCGTAATGTTGCCAGGCACACCATTGGGGGCGAGGGCGCCGGGAAAGGCGAAGCGGTTGTAAGCCGACCCGCCGCTGATAACCTGACCCAGCGTCAACCCGCCGGAGAACGTGTTGTTATTGTTGCCGAGCGAGCCGCCGGTAGGCTGGTATTGGCCAATGTCGTCCAACGCCACCGGACCCGTCGCGCCATCGGCGACGAGCGCGTTCAGGGTGGTGGTCCAGTTGGTCAAGGTCAGCGTGCCCGTTCCGGACGCGCTGTTGGTGATCATGCCCGCGGCGTTGCCGGCGGCAAAATTGAGGATGTTGTTGCTCTGGCCGTTGAGGTCAACGATGCCGCCGCTGTTGACCACCAGCGTGGTGGTCGGCGGCAGGGCCGTCCCGCTGTTAAGCAACAGCGTGCCGCCGTTATTGGTGGTCGCGCCGGCATAGCTGTTCGCACCGGACAAGGTCACCACCCCCGTGCCGGCCACCGTCAAGCTCCCCGCGCCGCTCAGGTTGCCGCCCAGGACCAGGTTGCCCCCGCCGGTGGTCGTTTTGAATATTCCGACCGCGGCCAGGCTGAACGGATCGTTGATGGTCTCCAGGCTGGTGCTGCTGTTGGTGACGCCGCCGGTAAGATTAAACGCATTGCCGCCCACGGTGAAGGCCGCCGCCCCGGAGTTAAACGTAATCCCCGCCACATTGAAGGAGGCCAGATTATCGTTGAGCGCCGTCCCCCCCGCCCCCGTCGCGCTCGTAAAGATGAGCACATCACCGCCCACGGGCGGATTATTGCCACCCGTCCAGTTGCTGTCGGCCCAGTTGGCCGACGCGGCGCCCGTCCAGGTGTCCGCCGCCGACGCGGCGGGGCCGGACAGCGCCAGGCCTGCCATTACCAGCAGTCCGGTGGCCAGCGAGTTGATCAGTTTTCGGTTCAGGTTTTTCATGGTTGGGGTGGTTGATGATTACTGGTTGTTCGCGGTGGGTTCTGAGGCTCGAAATTTGAAAGGGGCGGGTCGTTCGTCACGCTTTACATTTGGTTTTGCGTTTTTTTATCTGGCATCCGTTTGCGCGCTAGGGATTAACCAGGGTGAGCCAGTGCTGGATCAACCATTGCGAGTCCGCACCCGTTGAATTCGGCGTGCCCCCCGCCGTCGCATAATCAAACACCCCCGAGGCCGCCTGGTTCGCGCTGTTGCCCGCCGAAATAATCACCGGATCCGTCCACTTCTTAAATTCCGCGTGGCCATCCGTAAAACAGAACGTCCCCACGTTGCCGTGGTACGTGGCAAACAGGTCCGTATAGTTGAAGCTTTGCGGCGGCCCGGGGTAGACCCCGCCCAGAAAATCGCTCCAGTTCCAACCGCGGGAATCGGCCTGCTCCACAAAGCACATGCAATCGGAGGGCCGGCGGATCTGGGAAACCTTTGCATAATCGGTCGTGTCGTTCACCAACTGGCCGACGCCGTTGTAGCTGGCCGCCGCCACCACCACATTGGCCGTCTCGGCATAACTGTCATAGGCCCAGTCCACGGTGTTGCCGGTCCCCACAGGGTTGTTAAACCGCACATCGCCCGGACAATGATAAACCCCCGGATTCGGGGCGTATTGAAAAATACAATTGTAATGGGCCAAATCATACTGCACCGCCTTCAAGGCCGCCGCCTGGGAACTGTTCCAACTGGCCGGCGCACCCGCATCAACGCCCCAATAACCGCCGGCATTCTGATACCCCGCCGGCGGGGTGTAATTGATGGTGTGATCCGTGTTGTCACCCGCGTACATCGTAAACGCCAAACCCAATTGCTTGTCATTGCTCAAACAAGCCGCCTCCGTGGCCTTCAGCTTGGCCCGGGACAGCGCCGGCAACAGCATCGCCGCCAATATGGCAATGATCGCAATCACCACCAGCAGCTCAATCAACGTAAACCCGGCCGGCAAACGCCGGCTGGAAAAGACCGGACGATCTTGGCGGCTGGGGTGGAGGGTCATTTTCATGCAGCTTCAAGAGCAAATGCCGGCGCGGACGCCAAGCGCGCCTGTGCCAGTGATCGTGGGTTCATGCCCAAACTCTAAACCACCCCCGCCGCTTTTTCATTATGGTTTTTAGGATTTTATTTTTGTTTTTTCAGCGCAATTTTAGAGCCTGTCAAGCAGAGTTCCACGGCTCCCATGGAGATCAGCCTTCATCGAGGTAGCTTGTAAAGACGTTACCAATCAAAACTGATTGGAATTTATTTAATCTGTGATTTTCAATTGCGTTTGTTGCGCCGCGGGTTTTAATTGTCAAAAAACAATTTACGCCAGATTAATTACAATATGGATTTAAGAATTTTATTTAGCAATTTTCGCCCATAAAATCAGCACCGTTGACTTAAAAATGAAAGCCGCAAAAAAGTTTCGCGATAAAAAACAGGTGCCACTGGGTTCATTGCACCATATCCGGCGCAATGTAATGATGCTTTTGGGCACTCACGCCGGTCAACTGCGGAGCGGAATCGCCAGATACGCGCGCGAAGGTTGTTGGGTTCTGGATGAAACCTACTCCAGCGTCGGTGTGGTTCCGAAGTGGTGGCGTGGTGACGGGATTCTGGCTTTGATTACAAACCCGAAAGACGCGATTGCACAAAGTTTCTTTCCGGAGGTGCCGCTGGTTGATTTCTCCAAAGGATGGATTTCGGATACGATGCCCCCCAGATTCCGCACGGCCGGAGTCAATCGTCCGCGCGTACTGTATGACGACGTCGCGATTGCCCGCATGGGAGCGGAACATTTTTTGGAAAGAGGTTTCAAACATATTGCCATGCTCAATGGCGGCAATTTTTGGATGGAACAAGCACGCATTCCCATCTTTCGCAAAGTCGTCGAATCTGCGGGGGCTGAATTCCATGAAATCAAATATCATCAGCATTTGCCTCGCGGCGAACGGCATCGGCCACTCAGCGATCACTCCTCGACTCATAAATGGCTGGTGAAAACCATCCGTGATCTGCCCAAACCCTTAGGCATTGCGGTCGCCGCTGATTATATCGCCTTGCGGGTGATGCGCGCCTGTGATGACGCCCAGTTGAGCGTGCCCGAACAAGTTGCCATCCTCGGCTGTCATAACGACCCGTTCATCTGTGATTTTGCCCCGGTGCCGCTCTCCAGCATTGATGACGACCTGGATCGCATTGGGTATGAAGGAGCAAAGTTGCTGGATCAGATAATGGATGGTAAAAAGCCCCCAACCGCTCCCATCCTGATTCCTCCAAAAGGCGTGGTGATGAGAATGAGCACGAATGTCATGGCCGTGGATGATCCCAAAATTGCGCGGGCCATGCGATTTATACTGGAACATCATCATGAAAGCCGCCTCGGCGCTCCCGATGTCGCATCGGTGGCCGGGCTGTCGCGAAGTGCTTTAGACCGGTCCTTCCAACGCTATTTTAGCAAAAGCCCGGCCCAGGCAATTTTAACCATCAGGGTGGATCATGCGAAAAAACTTTTGCTGGAAACAAAATTGAAAGCGCATGAAATCGCGGAACAAACCGGGTTCAGTGGTATTGTCCACTTCTCGCAAGCTTTCCACCGCCTTACCGGACAACGTCCCAGTCACTTTCGTCGCGAATTATGATACGGCAATAATTTTTCTCGCATCCAGCAACCGGCGAACTTCCATCGCCTTTGCGCGGGTAATCGGGTAGGCCAGCACACAGAGAAATCCCAGCAAAAAACCAACCGGCTGGGTGAACATCAAGGCTTTCATCCAGAACGCAATGGTTTCCGGCGTCTGAATCAACAGTTTTGCGCTGTAGCCCGAGGCCGCCACGAGAAAGCCCTGAAGAAACATGGCAAAGGCCATGGCCAGCTTGTCACAGGTGACAAAGACCGCGCCGTAAAATGCCTGTCGTTGATGGCCGCAGGCCAGCTCATCCACATCGCAAACGTCAGCCAGCATGGAATTCATAAGCAGCGGCATGGTGTTCGTAAAGGTGCCGATGCAGGCGCTGGTTATGAAGATAGGCCACATTTCAGCGATGATGGACGGCAGGCTGCAGGTCTGGTGGAGAAAAGCGGTGACAGCCAGCACCCACCCGGCATGCTGCGGACGCAGGGTGAACCAGACCGAAGCATAGGTGAGAGAACTTAAGAGCATCAACACCATGAGCGCCGGCTTTTTTCCAATCCGGTCCACGAAGCGAACCATCAAGGCCATCGCCAGGAAGGTTGAGAGATTGGTAAAGCAATAGAAGATGGCCAGCTTGGCTGTGCCGATTTTATTGTCACCGCCGCTGACGTGATAGACCATTAAGTAGTAAAAAAAACAAGTGGTGACCGCCATGCCAAATTTGACCAGAAAGTTTCCGGCCACCAAAGGCCAGAAGGCCCGGTTGCGAAAGGTAAACTTCGCCGCATCGCGAAAGCTGGTCTTCTTTTCAGCAACGTGCGCCCCCTTCTCACGACAGCCAAAAATTGGACCACAGGCGGCCAGCAAAATAACCGTCGCCATAATAAAGCTGACCCAATGAACACCATTGGCACCGCGAGTCACATTTGCCGCCGGTCCTTCGATCCAGACACACAATGGCAAAAGCCATGGCCCAAGAAGTCCCATGGCGGCGCTGGAATACAGCCGCCATTTAAAGATATGGGTGCGTTCATTGTAATCCGTGCTCAATTCATATCCCTGCGCGGTGTAAGGAATGGTGAACATGGAATAACCCAGTGTGAATACCAGCACCGACATGCCCACGATGTAAGCGGTGCTCGCCCATGTGCCGTAGGTCAAAGGCGGATACCACATCAGTATGGCAACCAAGGCGGTAAGGATTGCCCCGGCAGCCATCCACGGGCGACGACGCCCCCAGCGGGAACGAGTGTTGTCTGACAAATGCCCCAGAATGGGATCCGTGACCAAGTCCAACAGCCGGGGAACACTGCGGGCCAAGCCAATGATCTTGGGATCCAAAGCCATGGCGTTGACGTAAATGGCATCCATCAACCCGTTCAGGCTATAGTAGGTTAAGAAATCGCTGGCACCGCCGAGTCCCCAAAAAAATCGTTGCCGGGTCGGAACCTGTTGAACGTGGGAAGATTCCGCTGGAACCGTGAGCATTGGGTTGGTGGGAGGCACTTCAGTAGTCTTTTAACACACGCTTCAAGTTTTGCGAGCCTGAATTTGATTTAAAGACTTCAAAGATTTTGCCTGCAAAACGGGTGCCTCCGGCATGGGCGCTGGTAGGTGAGATTTGATGGCCGAGCCGTTCAAGCTGCCATTCCTTGGGGCTGCCAAGAGATTATTATCCAAGCTCATCAAGCCGCGCGCAAACAATGCCGCGGTAGGATTGGTTTTCGTCCGATTCGCCAGCTTGACCTGACAAATGCGGATGACGCCTTCACCCAATACCTTCTCGACGACGGCAGGCACCGGTTTCCAATCATCGGACCAGGAACCGTTTCCACTTTTGATTACGGTGGTCCATCCAACCGGCTCTGATTCCAGCACGGAATTCAAGAGCGGGGTTGGATACCCGGCCTGGTCGTCATGCCAGAACCAAAAGTCGTAAGGCTCGAAATTGGCCACCAATTCATTGTTTGTGGAACAGTCGGCAAAATGAGGCGGGCCCATTCCTCCCGGAACCACGTTCACTGTATCACCCAAGATGGAGTGCCGACCGGCCGGCAATTCCAACAATACCGCCGTTCCCCCGGCCCGCACGAACGATTCTATGGAGGGTTGATGGCCAGCGAGCAACTCCAGATCATCAATCAAGATGACGTCGGTCGCTTTAGGTTTGCCTTTAGAAATGGTCTTGAGGCCCAATTCTTTGGCTAGTGTTGCAGCGATGCCAGCAGGACCGCCGATGATAAATGCGCGCCGGCCGGTCAATGGCTGTAATTTCGGAAAGATCTCAATTTCCTGCGCGGAATCAGAAATAATTGACCCGGATTTGTCCACCAAGGCGAGCCGCACGGTGGCGGCAGTTCGTCGCAGGCAATCGGGTAGTTGGAAACGGATATAGCCTTGTGGCGCGGATGAGCAACGAGGAACGATGGCGGGCGCACTGCCTGACTGCAACACGCGGCCTTCAATTTCAAGTTGATAATGCAAATGCGCTTCGTCCGGAAGCGAGTGAGTATCGTTGCAAATCCAGGCTTCCATCTCCATCCGCTCGTTGGAAGAAAAACTGCGGCGATCCGTGCGGAGCGACACCAATAAGGGAGCCAGCGCATGGCGATAGGCAAAGTAGGCCTCCTTTGGAATGCGCGATACATCCATGATGCTCTTCAGCCAGCCGCAAGGCCAGGCATCAATGAACAAATGAATCGCGAAGGAATTCATCCGCGTATCCCGGCGAAAAGCCTCGGTCATGAGCCGCACAACCCAGGCCTGGTGGCGTTGACTGGCTTTGATCCAATCTTCAGGCGTGGTTTGCGGCGGGTACCATAAATATTGGAAGCGGTCCGTCTGGCTCTGGGCAAGTTTGTCGGGGCGCCATGGTTTGGAAACTTTCCCGTTCAAAGCCGGCAGCCAGCCCTCGGGGTAAAATTTGCGCATGACTTGAAGACTATCAAGCCCTTCGGCCCCAAATTCTCCGCAGCCATAATGCCACCCGGGGGTGATCGCCATCCAGTGACCGCGGTTCAGGCGGCCAAGATCAATGGCGTGACCGATGTACCAGCCACAGTAGCAGTGATTATCGGGCATACCGAGTGAAGCCGGCGGATCATAATCGCCGTCCACACACTTGATCACCCGCTCCGGATTGCTCATGCGGATGATCTTGCTGGCCAGGTCAAAAAAAGTTTCCAGTTCATCGCGGGTCAGATTCCGGTGGGGACGACCCTGACCGTTGGGAAAAGGCTCATTGATGAAGCTGACCAGAACGTTGCAGGGATGGGGGCGAACGAGCCGCTCCATTTCTTCGGTCTGACGAATGACTTCGCAAAGTTTGTTCCGTCGCAGGCAGCCAAACAGCGGCAAATCCGTCTGGGTCATCAAGCCCAGCCGGTCGCAATATTCATACACCTCGCGCTGGACCGGACGCTGGGTCAGCCGCAGGAAATTCATGTTGCAGAGTTTGGCCAGGAGTATGTCATCAATCAGTTGTTGCCAATCCTTGCGGAAGACACAGCCTTGTTCGTGGCCCATGGTATTGGCACCGCGCAACCGAATCTCACGATTATTCAGATAGAATTTACCTTTCGGGCTGGACTGCTCATCTTGACGGAAAGTCCTCATGCCGAATTGTTGTTTGCGCGTATCGCAGACTTCATCCGTGGCGTTTCGCAACTTGATCTGCATTTGGTAAAGCCAGGGTGTATCCAAATCCCACTGCCGAACATTGGGAATCTCAAAGGATATTCGAAACTGACTGGTGCCGGGACCGGCCAGTTTCCTGGCAAGCTGGCTTAATTGCTTGTCTAGGTCGCCGTGGCCGGCAATCTGGGCAGTCGTTACGTTTATCCGGCGGTCACAAAAAACCATCTCTGGAAAATTTTGGCCGTAAACCGATATATCGAAGGCGATCGGCACGTTACGAAGTTCGCAGTTATAGACCTCAATCCAGGCCTCCGCCCGGTTTTCGTCCACCAAGGGACGGACATATACGTCCTTGATAAAACACCGGCTGCGGGCTTCCACGCGCACTCCCTGGCAAATACCCATGGCGGGCGGGCAATGGTGCCATCCCAACTGAGGTTCGTCATAACCGAGGCCGGTGGCGCCGTAAAGTTTATCCCCATCCAGAGTGTCGCTGTTGACTCCGCCCAAACTCCCCATGAAAATATGGTCGTTCTCCACCTTGACCAGCAGTGTGTTGTCGCCCAAGCGCGCGTATGGGGTAAAATCAAATTCGAACGGGGCAAAAAACCCCTCGTGTGAACCGAGGAATGCGCCATTTACAAAGACATGCGCCTTGTAATCCACGCCATCGAAGGCGACAAACAGGGAGCCTTTTTGAAGCATTTCGGCCGTGACCTGAAAATTGACCCGGTAATAGGTCACCGCCCGGCCCAGTGGCGGGCCGTAATGAGGAATATTTACGTGTTTCCATTCCCCTGACCCAGCCAGCGTGGTGGTGAAGTTATGCCGGTCGGCCTCGGTCTCTTCACGCCAGTCGAATTCATCAAGATCAAGCACGATGCGGTGCGCGCCCAGTGCGGGTGATAAATCGGCTAAAAACTTCGACATTTCCCGCCGGTACTGCTCCAATTCACGCTGCAAATCAGCGGCGGTTTTTGTCCTTGAAACCGGTTTGAAAGCGCTGGCACCGATTGATTTGTCCAGCGGGAGAGTTCGATCAGGCACGGATGCAGGCTCGGGCGAAACCAGTAGCTCGCTGCGAGATTCGTACCGGTCCACGGCAATTTCTGAAAAAAAATCGTTGGTTTGTGCCACGGTTAAATGTAATGGCCCCAATATGCACCTGATTCCATGGCAAAATCATTTCGATTTCAGGGATTTTGCTTTCGTTTTTTCAGCGTGACGCCGTTTTTCCATGGGCGGTTTTTCGGTTTGTGACGGGCGCGGTGGCCAGATTATGCGGACATAGCTGGAATGGTCGCATGCCTGACCGAAAGCGAACTGCATGGTGAGAGTGAACAACTCCAAAGCCATGCATGGTGAACCGGAACAGCGCTCCGTGGCGGGCATGGCGTTGGGCTGTTTAGTCTGATGTAGGCCGACCTTTCACTTGGTTCATCGGTTGAGAAGCCATTCCAGCGTCTATTTTCGCCGAGCGAATTTTCGTTGGCACACTTCCTCCTATGGTTGGCGTGTCGGGTTCAATTTATGGCCAGAAGACGCGATAAAAGCGTCCGGGAAAATTGGTCCACTTGGAATCGCTGAAATTAACCGGGTTGGCATTCAATGGATTGTTCAGATAAGAATTGCTGTTGGTCTCGTAACTGTTGATGGAGTTGGTTTGAATGGGCTGCCATGCGGGGCTGGCAAGATTGGTGCAGGCTTGCAAAACATTGGTGACATGGTAGCCGCCGACGTAAAAACCAAAGCCGTTCGTTTGCAAACGGGGAGGAGTCATGGTGACGGGCTGCCAGACGCGGACCCAGTCCACGTCCATCGGGCTGTTGGTCTTGGCCGTACCGAGGGTAACGATGCGATGCCACAATTCGCTGGTGGAATATATATCGCTGCCGGATGGAGTATTAGTGGCATTCGGATTGGTGGTGTAAAGGTTGGTGGGATTCCGCCAGGTGACGGTGAACCCGGTGACAAAAACGTTGTCGAGATACATTTTTAAATATCCCATTCCGTTGGTTGTCTGCCAACTGGGAACCATAAGACAACCGTAGGTATGCCAGACATTGGTGGTGTTGGAATAACCGCCATAGCTGCTGGCAGACCAAAGGGTATGGGTATTGTTGTCGCTGAATGGGCCGTAAAAACCAATCCAATTGTGCAGGGCGGAGCCATAACTTGTTCCGCCGTAATATTCCATCAGGTCAATTTCCACGGAATTTTGCCAGCCGTTGGTTGTGCCGGGCCAGGGCGCTGCGGTGGCGGTGCCGGAAAAGGCTGATTCGGTACCTCGCAACCAAAAGGCGGGCCAGGAATTTGCAGAAACATAGTTTGTGGTCAGAATTCGGATCCGGCTTTCAACATAAAAACCGGCTGAATCTGCGACGTTAAAGCCAACACTCATGGAAATAGAACTCGACAACTGGTCGCCGGAATTATTTTGCGGTCCGCCGAGAAGGCGCACCACCGACGGTGCCGCATTGGTGTAGTATGTGGGTGGCACCGGACCCGAAGCTGGCGACTGAACATACCATTTGTATCCGCTAGTCTGGGTATTATTGAGGTCAATGCTGGATAAACCCTCATCAAATTCATCATTCCACGCCAGACACCAGCCGGTAAAATTGGTAATGGGGGCTGGCATGGGAATGTTGGTAAAAATGGCGGTGACGGACGCCGTGCTGTTGATCGGCATGGTTAGCGTGGTGCTGGGCGCATTGCTGTTTGCGATCGTGGGATTCCCGGAATCAATCGCCCAATAGCTAAACACCATTCCCGCCGGATCGGCGGAGGCTGTGATCGTCACCGAGGACCCGTTGGTGTAATTGCCGGTGCCGGAACCATTGGTCACTGCCAGGCCCAGGCTGTTGCCGCTGGTACCGCTGCTTTGGAAGTATAGCGTGTTGTTGGCGATCAACAGATTGCCGGAGGTGATGGGCGGGACAATGGTCAAGGTCGCTCCGGCCAAACTGGGAGCGGAACCGGAACCCCAAGTCATCAGCGGATAGCCGTTGCCGGTGGTCGCCGGGAGATCATTTCCGGAGACCGTGATGGCTGGTGGCGTTGAGAAAGTCACGCCGCCGGTGATGTTCAACGGGGCAATCGTGGTGCTGGGTGTCAGCGTGCCAAATGAAAATTGCAGGCCTGAACTGACGCCTGCATTGTTCACCGTCAGGCTGGAACAAGTCCATTGTTTGGTAACATCGGTGACAGAAACACCCAGCGCGGCACTATTCCCGGTTGTAGCTGCAACGGTTACCGCGCTGCTTGAACTGGAACCGCCGGTTACGCCTTGAAAGACGCCCGCGTTGACCGTGGTCGCGCCGGCATAGTTGTTCGCACCAGAAAGTGTGAGTGTTCCGGCACCAATCTTGGTTAGAGCCAGGGTGCCGCCGGAGTTCTTAATCACTCCATCAAATTCGGATGTGGCATCGTTATCCCCCACGGTCAGCGTGGGCGCACCACTTACTCCATCCACCACCCCGACTCCCAACAGGCCATTCATGGTTTCATTGTTGCCATCCAGTTTGAATGTCCCATTAATGGTGACATTGGCCGCGCTCGCGCCGTTTGGTATTTGACCCGAAGCGCCGAGAACGAGAATTTCAAACGAGTCAACGGTGGTCGGGCCCTGATAGTTGTTGGCGTTGGCAGTCACGTTGTCCAATACAACGGTCAGGGCGGTGGTAGCGCCGTTATTTTCGAGCCAAAGGCCGTTCGGCCCGGTAAGCTGGCCCGTCAAGGTTGCCGTGCCGCCACTATGATCGGACAGGCTTATGGGCGAAAGATTTGCCGTCAAGGTTCCCGCGAAGGTCATGTTAGCATCCATTCGCAATGCTCCAGAGATGTCCGCACCGAGATAAGAATTGAAGATAATATTATTTAAAATAGTGCCATTGACGTTTACCCAAATTTGCGCCCGGTCCGAGGCCGCATTGCCGATGGTGATCGTGCCCCGGCCAAAGATGCTATTCACGATATTGCCGGCTACCCCGGTGTTGACGGGCGTGGAGCCGAATTGAAAACGCGCGTAACCCGATCCGCTGACCGCGTTGCCAATCATCAAACCACCGGAGAAGGTGTTGGCGTTGTTATTGAGAGAACCGCCAGTTACATTGCCCACGCTGTGAAAGGCCAAGGCGACTGGTCCCGTCGCCCCGTCAGTGATGAGAGGGTTCAACCCGGTATTCCAGTTGCTCACAGCAAGCGTGCCGGCTCCGCTGGCACTATTGGTTATCAATCCACTGGCGCTCCCGGCACCGATGCCGGTAATACCGACGCTTTTGCCATTGAGATCAACGATGCCCCCACTGTTGACCACCAGCGTGGTCGCCGACGGGAGAGCAGAACCATTGTTGAGCAACAAAGTGCCGCCGTTATTGGTGGTTGCGCCGGCATAGCTGTTTGCGCCGGACAATGTCACCGTTCCCGTACCCGCCACAGTCAAGCTCCCGGCCCCGCTGAGGCTGCCCCCCAGCGCCAGATTGCCTCCCCCGGTGGTCGTGGTGAATGTTTCTGCGGCGGCCAGGCTGAACGGATCGTTGATCGTTTCCGGGCTGGTGCTGCTGTTGGTGAGGTTGCCGGTAAGATTAAACGCATTGCCGCCCACCGTGAAGGCGGCCGCCCCGGCATTAAAAGTGATATTGGCCAGGTTGAAGGACGGCGAAGTAAGGTTGTCGTTGAGCGCCGTCCCGCCCGCACCCGTCGCGCTCGTGAAGATGAGTGAATCACCGCTCTGGGGCGGGTTATTGCCACCTGTCCAATTGCTTGCATTCCAGTTGGCCGAGTTTGCTCCAGTCCAGGTATCCGCCGCCTGTGCGTTTATGCCTGACAGCGCCAAGCCCGCCGCCACCAGCAGTCCTGCGGCAAGTCGCTCTATCAGTTTCGATTTTAGAAATTTCATTACAAACAATCGTACCGGCCAAGATAAATGACAAGGCTATGGCACCCAGGCTTCATGTGAATTATGAGGACAATGTGCCCTTGGTTCAGAGTAATGTCATTATGACTTTTGGGATTATGCTTTCGGATTTTAAGCGTGCTGGAATTTTAAGCTGAGGCTTATTGCCTGGTTGGTTGGAATTTAGCTTCGGTCTGGATTTCGGCGGTGGTAAGGCCGGTGATCATGGGGGATTGGTGCTGCCAGGTATGATCCAGTTTCACCTGTAACGCGCCGCCCACGGTTTGCTCCGTC
>Ga0302320_10017489_pt1 | contig 14549 bp, 16 predicted proteins | sample Bog_T0_3_FD_202130 | JGI IMG/M metagenome (GOLD analysis project Ga0302320, IMG submission 202130) | Peat permafrost microbial communities from Stordalen Mire near Abisko, Sweden - Bog_T0_3 | ecosystem: Environmental > Terrestrial > Soil > Wetlands > Peat | place: Sweden: Abisko, Stordalen Mire...
TATTTTGCCTGCGGAATTGAAAATTTTTTAACTTCCACTGTCACGCTGACGGGCTTGAACTCGGACAAAATCATGAGCGCAATGTCAGCGGCAAGTTTTTCAATCAGTTTCCAGTATTTACCGTCGCCGAATTTCAAGAGCCGTTGCGACACGGCGAAATAATCAATCGTATCAGCGATGGAATCAGTTTTGACGGCGGCGGTAAAATCGGATTCCATTTCAATCGTCAGCAGCAAACGCTGCGGCTGGGCGCGTTCCGCGTCCGGCACGCCGACGCGGTAAAACACTTCAAGGTCAACGATGGAGATATGGGACATTTACGATTTGCGATTTACGATTTTTGATTTGGAAACCGCGTTGATCAAAACTCTCGTCGGCTTGTTCAATTTCATTTTTTTTGCTTCGGCCATTTTAACCCACCGGAATTCGCGGCCTTCGTCGTTCAGAACCACATGCGGTTTGCCCCGGCAACGGCAGGTATAATTCAACAAAACGAAATGCGCGTCGCGGTAAAATTCCTTCGAGTGGATGCAATCCTGCACCAGCACAAATTTTATGGCCGAAACTTGGAGTCCGGTTTCTTCGAGAATTTCGCGGCGGAGCGCGGCCTCGGAGGTTTCGCCCCATTTAATTTTCCCGCCGGGAATGCCCCAGAGGTTCGACCATTTGTGCGTGCGGATCATCAGCACTTCGCACGCGCCGTTGAAAATCAGCGCGCCGACGGTCGCCAGCGGCGGCTGTGACTCCTCAAACTTTTTCATCAACGGCTTGAGGTTCAAATCATTTTTTTCCAGCAGGCCGCGCAATTCCGAAAGATGCTCAACGATCAAATCCGGCTGCGCGGCGCGGAGCTGTTCCAGCGTGTTGTAGCCGGTGAGCACCGCGCAGGAATGCACGCCGCCGCGCTTGGCCGTCTCAATATCGTGCTCCATGTCGCCGATGAACAATGTTTCGTCCGGCTTGAGTTTGTTTTCGGCGAGGATTTCGTGGATTTTCTTCCGCTTGTCCCAAACGTCGGTATAGGGCTTTTCGAGAAAGGCGTCGAACCCGGTGACGCGGCATTGCGCGGCGAAATAGTCAGCATGCACCGTGCTCAACAGAAAGGTGCGGAGTTTTTTCGCGCGGCAGAATTCCAGGAACTCGCGCGCGTGCGGCAGTTCGCATACGGAATCCTGCGCCTGCTTAAAGCTGGCGTGAAACCATTCCTCAAGCTGCGGCATCGGCACGTCCGGCGTGTGGCGGTCGTAAAACTTCGTGAACGGCAGGGCAAACTCCGCCCGAAAAGTGTCCAGCGACATCTCCGGCTTGCCGGCCTGCGCGAGGACGAAGTTGGACGCCTTCAAGACGGCGGGCAAATCGTCCACCAAAGTTCCCGACCAGTCGAAGATGATATTGCGGATCACAAAGGAATTATGAAGGAAGAATGCAGAAGGATGAAGTGAAATTGTAGCTACGCAAAAAAATGTTTCATCATTCATCATTCATACTTCATCCTTTGCTTTGTGCTCATCGCATTTAACAAACCGTTCGGCGTGCTGTCGCAATTCACTGGCGACGGCTCGCCCAACCGCGCGCTGGCGGAATTTGGTTTTCCAAAAAATGTCTATCCGATTGGCCGGCTCGACGCAGATTCCGAGGGCCTGCTGCTCTTGAGCGATGAACCGGCGTGGAACGAAAAACTCCTCCACCCGCGTCATGCGCACGAGCGAGAGTATTGGGCTCAGGTCGAAAATATTCCCACGGCGGAAAGTTTGAAGAAACTGGAAAAGGGCGTTTTGATCCAAGGCCGGAAAACATTGCCGTGCCGCGCACGGCTGCTGGAGCCGCAGCCGGAGGTAGGGCGCGCAGTCCTCTGCGCGCCGCAAAGCTCCGCAATACCTCCAGACGGCGCGCACGGAGTGACGCGCCCTACCATCCCCCCCCGCAACCCGCCCATCCGTTTCCGTAAATCGGTGCCGGACTGCTGGATTGGACTGGAACTGGTCGAAGGCAAGAACCGACAGGTGCGGCGGATGACGGCGGCCATCGGCCATCCGACGTTGCGGCTGGTGCGCGTCCGCATCGGAAATTTTTGGCTCGGTGATTTGCCACCGGGCCAGTGTCGGATTCTCAATGAACACGAACGCAGGTTAATTGACGCCGCCGGTTCGCAACGGTAAATTTGAGCATGATTGATGTCGCAGAAATGCAGCCGCGCGCGGCGATGGCGAAAAATAAATTTGAGCCGCTGGCGAGGGAAATTTTCACGCTCAAGAAGCAGCTCAACGCCGTCATCCTCGCGCATAATTATCAGGTGCCGGAAATTCAGGACGTGGCGGATTTTGTGGGCGATTCGCTCGGCCTCGCGCAGCAGGCGGCGAAGACGGACGCGGACGTGATTGTCTTCTGCGGCGTGCATTTCATGGCGGAGACGGCGAAGATTTTGAACCCGAACAAAATCGTGGTGCTGCCGGACAAGGACGCCGGCTGTTCGTTGGAAGAAAGTTGTCCGGCGGACAAGCTGGCGAAATTGCAGGCGACCAACCCGAATTTCTGGACGATTGCCTACATCAATTGCAGCGCGGCGGTGAAGGCGTTGTGCGACGTGATTTGCACCAGCGGCAATGCGGAGAAAATCGTTCGCGCCGCGCCGAAGGGCAAGGATTTGCTGTTCGTGCCGGATGAAAATCTCGGCCAGTGGGTGATGGAGCAGACTGGCCGGCCGATGACGTTGTGGAAGGGCAATTGTTACGCGCACATCGAGTTTCAGCGCGAGCAGGTGCTGGCGACGAAGCGACAATTTCCCGACGCGAAGATTGTGGTCCACCCGGAAAGTTTGCGCGAGGTGCGGGATTTAGCCGATGCGGTGGCCTCGACGGAGAAGATGATTGATTACTGCAAGACGAGTCCGGCGCGGCGGTTCGTCATCGTGACGGAATCGGGCATCATCCACCGGATGCAGAAGGAATGTCCGGGCAAGGAATTTTTGTGCGCGCCGACGTTTGACGCGATGCGCGCGCCGACGGATCACTGCCGTTGCAGCGAGTGCAAATTCATGAAGATGAACACGCTCGAAAAAGTGCGTGATTGCATGAAGAAGCTCGCGCCGCGAATCGAGCTGCCGGCGGAAATCATCCAGCGGGCGCGGTTGCCGATCGAGCGGATGCTGGAGATTTCAGCAAAGCCATTAGAAAATGCAGGCTGATTATGAAATCGTTTCGCTCATTCCAAGACCGGTTGTATGAAACAGTTTTGCGGCATGATAAACAGTTCTGTCTTGGGATGGGTTTTTGTTTTTTGCTTCTTGAGATAGCCATTCTCGCAATGGCTTGCGGTTTCACTTGGGCATTTTGCTTTGCAACTTTATGTGCTGCTTTGGGTGACAGCATTGGGGTAGCACTTGGATTTGGGATTTTGCGTTATCTGCGACGCAGATACGAAAAGGAATTCTTTAATCATTAGTAAATTACTTTCAGACTTTTCCTCCTGAAAATTTTACCGTGGATTATTGAATTTTACTGGCTGGCAATTTTGTCACCAAACTGTAACAATTCCGTCGTGTGGTTGTAACGTGACCGTTTCAAAGTGTCTCTGCGCTTGAAACCAACATCCATGAAAAAAATCGGAAGACGAAATTATGCGAAAGCCGCCATCTTTGCCGGCGCAGCCGCGCTGATGGCTCTGACCCCTCAAACTCACGCGCAATCCTCGGTGGATGCCCTGCTCAACAAGCTGGAACAAAAAGGCATTCTCTCGGTGGACGAGGCGAGGGAGTTGAGGTCGGAAAACGATCAAGGTTCCGCGGATGATTTCAACAAGGCGTTAAGCTCCAGATTTCCGATGCCCGACTGGGTGACGAGTTACAAATTGTATGGAGATTTTCGCGGACGATTTGACGACGTAAGCACCGATATTCCCGCCTTTGGCGCCCCTGCACCAAGCGGGACGACCATTCCCAAAGCTCAAAACAACAATATGCGAACGCGCTATCGTCTGCGTGTCGGTTTGACGATTGACATGAAGGACAATTTGGAGGTGGGTTTCCGGGTGGGTTCGGGTGACGGGGGGCCGCTTTCCAACAATCAAACCTTGCAGGGCAATGCCAGCAAGAAGACGCTTTATGTGGACGCGGCTTACGGCAAATGGATGCTGATCAATGACGGCACCTGGATGGTGGCCGGAACCTTCGGCAAGATGGACCAGCCGTTTCAGGCGTCGCCGATGGTGTTCGACCCCGACTACACGCCTGAAGGCGGCGCATTGCAGGCAACTTACAAAATTGATGACAATCACTCGCTGGCCTTCAATGGCGCGGCATTTGTGCTCGACCAGACGACATCTCGCGGGCCGTTTCTTTACGGCGGACAAATCATTTGGAATGCCACATGGTCCCCCAAAATTGTCACCTCCCTGGGTATTGCCACCTATGATATTGCCGATGATTCAAATTTTCCTGTCACCCCTGATCCTACCGGAGCCCATCCTAACGTAACCCCTTACGATTCAAACTTGGGCAATACATTCAGTTTAGTGACAATTCCAGCAACAATACCAGAGAACGGCTATAGATTTGCAAGCCACTTCAATCCAGTTGTGGCGAGCGGCAGTGTTACTTACACCGTGGACAGCTTCCCGCTTTACACCGGCGCCTTCCCGATCAAGTTTGCCGGCGAATACATGAACAATCCCGCAGCCGGCAGCAACAACGAAGGTTGGTGGACTGGTGTCACGCTCGGCAAAGCGGGCAAAAAGGGCGCGTGGGACATTTCCTACCGCTATCAGCGGCTCGAAGCGGATGCATGGTGGGATCAAATCGTGGATGACGACAACATCGCCGTTTTTCCGGATACGAGTGGCAGCATTCCCCCTTCGAACAACGCTGTTGGTGGCACCAACATCAAAGGCCATCTGATCAAATTCAACTATTCAATCTTTGATTCGCTAACCTTCAGCTTTGCAGCTTACATCAATCAATTGGTTGTTGATCCCCTTCCGGGCACATCAACCGGCGCTGTTCACGCGATGACGGACTTGATGTGGAAGTTTTAACCGGAACGCAACGCGAGCAATCTCAAAAAACCGATTAACCCTCCCTGAAAATGAAAAAAACAATCCTTGCAATCCTCGGCGGCGCGGCATTGCTCGCCGCGCAAACCAATGCCGCGACCATCAACATCACCGGCGCGGGTTCGACGTTCGATTATCCGGCCTTCACCAAGTGGTTCGAGGCTTACAAGAAAGTGGATTCAGGCGTGGAAATCAATTACCAGTCCATCGGTTCCGGCGGCGGAATTAAAAACCTGACTAGCCAGACCGTGGACTTCGGCGCATCCGACAAGCCGATGGACGATGCTGCCCTGACCGCCGCGCCCGGGAAAATCCTGCATGTCCCGATTGTCGCCGGCGGCGTGGCAATCATCTATAACCTGCCGGGTGATCCGAAATTGAAACTGGACGGCGACACGCTGGCCAACATCTATCTCGGCAACATCACCAAGTGGAACGACACGAAAATTGCCGCGCTGAATCCGGGTATTTCCCTTCCCGATCTGCCCGTTGTGCCGGTGCATCGCGCCGACGGCAGCGGCACGAGTTTCATTTTCACCGATTATTTGTGCAGCGTGAATCCCGCGTGGGCGGATTCCGTCAAAAAAGGCTCATCGGTAAATTGGCCGGCGGGCGTCGGGCTGGCCGCCAAAGGCAGCGAAGGCGTTGCCGGACAGGTCAGGCAGGTTTCCGGCGGCATCGGTTACGCGGAACTCGCCTATGCCGACCAGAATAAAATCCCCTATGCCGACATGAAAAATTCCTCCGGCAATTTCATATCGCCGGCGCCCGATTCCGTCAGCGCCGCGCTCGCGACGGCGAAAATCCCCGACGACTTCCGCTTCTCGATGGTCAACGCGCCCGGCGACAAGGCCTATCCGATTTCCGGCGCCAGTTGGGTGCTCGTTTATCAGCATCCCAAGAATGCTGAACGCGGCCAGAAACTGGTTGCCTTCCTGAAATGGGCGGTCACCGACGGGCAAAAGCTGTCGTCGCAGCTCGATTACGCCCCCCTGCCGGACGAAGTGCAAGAGCGCGAATTAAAGCTGCTGGAAACAATTAAGTGATGACTTCGTTCCGCCGCCCGATAATTTATGGGCGTGGGCCGGACGAAGAGCGCAGTTCCACCCGCTCTTCGTCCGTTTGATTTTTGGACCGAAGGAAAACGTGAACGGAAAAGCACAAAAAGACTCCGGATTTCATTTCGGCGAAGGCGCCTTCAAATGGCTGACGCTGGTCATGGCGCTGGCCGTTTTCGCGCTCATCGCGCTCATCGGCTTCGAGCTTTTTCGCGGCTCGCACCTAGCGTTGCAAAAATTCGGCTGGCATTTTCTGGTCAGCAGCGATTGGGATCCCGTCAACGATATTTATGGCGCACTGCCGTTCATCTTTGGCACGCTCGTTTCATCGGCCATCGCGCTCGTCATCGCCGTGCCCATCAGCATCGCCACCGCCGTTTACCTCACCGAACTGGCGCCGCTCCAGGTGCGCCAGCCGCTCATCATGTTCATTGAACTCCTTGCCGCCGTGCCAAGTGTCATCCTTGGCCTGTGGGGGATTTTTGTAATGGTGCCCTGGCTGCATCTTCATCTGTTTCCGGCATTGAGAACAACGCTCGGATTTCTGCCGCTCTTTCAAGGCCCGGATTACGGCTACTGCATGCTGGCCGCCGGCATCATCGTCGCCATCATGATTATTCCCATCATCACGTCCGTCTCGCGCGAAATTCTGCGCTCCGTTCCCGGACTGCAACGCGAGGCCGCCTACGCGCTCGGCGCGACACGCTGGGAAGTCACGCGCATCGCCGTCTTGAGCTACGCGAAAAAGGGTTTGTTCGGCGCAGTCATCCTCGGACTGGGCCGCGCGCTCGGTGAAACTATGGCGGTCACAATGGTCATCGGCAACATACCACAAATCGTCGCCTCGCTCTTCAAGCCCGGCGCCACGCTCGCCAGCGTCATCGCGAACGAATTTAACGAAGCCACCGGCGATTTGTATCCAAGCGCGCTGTTTGAACTCGGCCTCGTGCTGCTCGGCCTGACCGTGATCGTCAACATTCTCGCCCAGTTGCTTTTGAAAACCTTCGCCGGGCCGAGCGTCAAGCCACAGCATTAAAATGACCGCGCCCAACCACAACTGGAGGAAGTTCAAGAACGTGTTCATGCAAACGCTCACGTTCGTGTGCGCGATTCTGGTCGTCACACCGCTGCTGCTCGTGTTTTATCATTTAATCAAGGAAGGCTTCAGCTCGATCAATCTGGCGTTCTTCACCCAATTGCCAAAACCAGAGGGCGAAACTGGCGGCGGGATGAGTAATGCCATCGTCGGAACCTTTGTTTTGCTCGCGCAGGCTGCGGTCATCGGCGTGCCGGTCGGCGTCCTCGGCGGCGTTTTCCTCTCCGAATACGGCGGAACCAAATTGAACTGGTGGATCCGCTTCGCCGCCGACATTTTGAACGGCGTGCCGTCCATCACCTGGGGCATCGTCGTCTGGGGATTGCTCGTTGTGCCGATGCACACTTATTCCGCGCTCGCCGGCGGAGTCGTCCTCGGCTTGATGATGATTCCACTCGTGATGCGCACAACCGAGGAAGTCCTGCAACTCGTGCCCGGCGGCTACCGCGAAGCCGCGCTCGCCCTAGGAATCGCCAAATGGCGGACCATCGTCCAAATTGTCATCCGCACCGCGCTCAAGGGCATCGTCACCGGCGTCCTGCTCGCGCTCGCGCGTGTCGCGGGCGAAACCGCTCCGCTGATCTTCACCGCGCTCGGAAATGAAAACTGGGCTCATAACCTGACCCAACCCATCGCCGCGATGCCGTTGCAAATTTTTGCCTACGCGATCGGGCCTTACAATGACCAGCACCGGCAAGCGTGGGCGGGCGCGTTCGTGCTGCTCGTGCTCGTGTTGTCCATCAATATCGGCGTCCGCTTTTTGACGCGTGACCGGTTCCAACAAAAAGTCTGAATTTTCATGGCCACCGATCCGAACAATTCCGCCGCCGCGCTGACTGTGCGCAACCTCTCCGTTTTTTTTGGCAAAAACGCCGCCGTTAAAAATGTTTCGCTCGACATCACCGCCAAAGCCGTCACTGCCATCATCGGCCCCAGCGGTTGCGGCAAATCCACTTTTCTCCGCGCCATCAACCGGATGCACGAACTCAATCCCGACGCGCGCATGGAAGGCGAAATCAAACTTTTCGGCGACGACATTTACTCGCGCACCGTCGAATCAGTCACGGTCCGCCGCCGTATCGGCATGGTCTTCCAAAAATCGAACCCGTTCCCAACCATGTCCATTTTTGAAAACGTCACCGTCGGCTTGCGGTTGAACGGCATGCGCGACCGGAAAATGCTCGCGGAACGCACCGAGGAGTCGCTCCGCATGGCGGCGCTGTGGGACGAGGTGAAGGACCGCCTGAACGCGCCGGCCATCAGCTTGTCCGGCGGCCAGCAGCAGCGTCTTTGCATCGCGCGCGCGCTGGCGGTGCAACCGGAAGTCCTGCTCATGGATGAACCGGCCTCCGCGCTCGACCCGCTGGCGACGGCGAAGATCGAAGACTTGATTGTTTCGCTGAAGAAGGACTATACGATTGTGATCGTGACGCACAACATGCAGCAGGCCGCTCGCGCGTCCGACTTCACGGCGTTTTTTTACCTCGGTGAACTCGTCGAGTGCGGCCCGACGCCAAAAATTTTCACCAGTCCCGCGCAAAAACGCACCGAAGATTATGTGACAGGCCGGTTCGGCTGAGTTATAATCGGAATTAGTCTATGGAAAACAATTTTGAAATCGGACTGGAAGCGCTGCGGCAGAAGTTGCTGCTCATGGCCAGCCACGCTGAGACCGCCGTCAACCAGTCCGTGCAGGCGCTCGTCCAGCGCGATTATGATCTGGCCTTGCGTGTGAAGGAAGACGACCGGGTGATTGACCAGTTTGAAGTGGAGATTGACGACCTCGTCATTCAACTGCTCACCAAGGCGCCCCTCGCCACCAACCTCCGCCTCGTCACCGTGGCGATGAAGATTTCCCAGAACCTCGAGCGCGTCGGCGACGAAGCCTCGAAAATCGCCAAGCGCGCCCGGGACCTGTCGCAGGAACCGCCGGTGAAGATCACCATTGATTTGCCGCGCATGGCCGACATGGCGCTGGCCATGCTCAAATCCTCGCTGGACACTTTTGTGAACAAGGATCCGGTCGCCGCCCGCGCCATCATCCCTCGCGACAAGGAGGTGGACGCGCTCAACAAACAGATCCACGAAATCCTTGCCCAGCACATGGTCGCCAATCCTGACACCATCAGCCGCTGCCTGAACTGGATGGTCGCCTGCAAGAGCCTCGAACGCATCGCCGACCACGCCAAAAATATCGCCGAGGAGGTCGTCTATCTCTACGAGGCGCAGGACATCCGCCACACCGGCAACAAAGGCCAGGGCGCGCCGCTCCCCGCCTGAGCTTCCGCCGCCATTGAAAAACCCGCGCGGCTTTGCACCACGCGGGTTTTATTTTTGGTAGGGACATCGGCGCTGCGATGTCCGGGCGCTCGGCGCAGCACGCCGACCCTTCCTTCTATGGCACCACCACGACAACGGGCGGATCGCTTTCCTGGCTTTCGCCCGTCGTGTTGCGCGCGGTGACGGAGACATCCACCTTCACGCCCGACGGCAACCCGGTGAACGTCGCCTCCGCATCCAGCGTCAGCAACTCCGCCAGCTCCGTGTTGTCCGCCGCATTCAACACCGTGAACCGGTAGCCGTCCGCGCGGCGCGCATCGTCGCAATGCGCATACAACGTCTGCGACCCCGCCGTCCCCGCCGTGACCGTGAGATTCTGCGGCACATCCGGCCCCGATGTGTGACCCGGCAGGTCAAACCCAAACGCCAGCCAACGCGGGTCGTTGTCGTCCAGCAACTGGCCGAGTTCCGACTGCAAGCCGGACGCCCGCGTCCGCCCCGCATCAATTCCATCCTGCAAATTCGACTGCGCCGTTCCCGCGTCCGTGTTGCTCTGGTTGCTCGCCGTTTGCGCCGCCACGATGGCATCCGACGACGCCTTGCACGCGACCGCCGTGCAGTCAATCCCGTTCACATTCTTCACCTCGCGCGACGGGTTGGCCGTATAATAGGCGCTCAACAGGAGCAGCAACGACTGCGGATGCGCCGGCACCGCCAGCGAACCCGACACAAACCCGGCGGCATTCCACGCGCTGTTCCACTGCGTGCCCAGCACCGGTTTGAGCGAGGCGATGCACGTCGTGGCCAGCGCGCGGCCGTTGCCCTCGGTCGTGCCCAGCGCGGCGGTCATGGCCGTCTTGTTGGACTTGGCGGTGTTCCACAACGTCTTCAACCCCGGCACCGCAGGCGGCACGCCGCCGGGACCGGCAGGCACGCCGACCAGTGCCGTCAAATCCGTGCGGATGCCAGTCTCGATATTTTGTTTGAGGCCGATGGCCGCGCCGTATTTGGCCGCGCCGTCGGCGGCGTTCTCAAGCAGTTGCACCAGCGGGTCGTATGATCTTGGAATTTGCATGATTTTTTTCTTTCGTTGAGTTGCGGGCCGCCCGCCCGGACTCAAAGACCACGGGTCAATGCGCCGGGCGGATGCAGCCACGGTTGGAATCTAAATCCTTCAACCGTCCGAATTCAATGCAACTGTAGTTGCAATCCGCGCATTTCGGCGGCCAGGTTGCCGCGCGCACCTCGGCGAGAATCACCAGTCGGCTATATTTCACACCCAGCGCTTTGCCGACACGCTCCACCGTATCCGTCAGCAGCGAGCCATTGCGGTTTTCGACGAAAAACAGGCCGTGACGAGACAGGCCGGATTTCTCTGCCAATTTGCCCAACGTCCAATGTCGCTGTTGGCGCAGTTCGCGGATGATGCCGGCCAACGCGAGGCTGACCGGCCCGCGGATGCTACGCCGGAGGGACTGTGATTTTCCCGAGGACATACCCGAAGTGGCGCAAGCGTGCCACTGTTGGCGGATTTCGTCCAACAGATTTTGCGGACGATTTCCCGGCCGGCGAATTGACGGCTGGCGCGGCGTTTTCTAAACTCCCCGCATGGCAAAGAAAGCAGAAGCGAAATCAGCCACCGAGACACAGAGACGCCGAGACGCTGTGAAAAAAATCTCCCTCGCCCGTCGGACGGGAGAGGGCCGGGGTGAGGGTATTGTCCCTCGTTCGCGGGAGCGGGAGAGGGTGGCGAAGTTAGGTGAGGGCGATGGTGGCCGTCTGCAAAGACCCCTCCTCGACACCCGCGTCGTTTATTGCGGCGACAATCTGGAACAGCTCGCCAAGCTGCCCGACGGTCCGTGCCGGACTGGCCAATTCTGGGGCTTGCCCCGTGAAATAACGCAATGCGCTACGACTTCCCCCGGTCTCCCCCGTATTTCACGGGGCGAGACCAAGGAGAAGCGCGCCTTTGAAGACCGCCACGAGAACACCAAGGCATACATTGACTATGCGAATAGCAAAGGAATGCCCTGAATTTACGAAGCAAAAGACACCTTGGGGAGGATCATTCGATGAAATGCTGGCTATGGCGGATAATGGCAACTCCGGGGATGTTGGCCGCAAAATGTTGCTGGTCAATTGCTGGTTCATTGGGAAATCCGAAACAAACGAAATGTGGAAAGATTACGGTGATGGCGGAAAGGGTATCGCAATTCGATCAACTGTAAAACGGCTTGCAACTTCCTTCCAAATTGGCGAGCCGGTTGGCAGCTATGTGGGAAAAGTTAGCTACGTGGATTTTGGAACTCATGATTTAGGTCCTCGTGGAGAAGACCAGGCTCTCGTTTCCTTTCTGAAAGGCAAAACTGAATTTGCACATGAAAATGAGGTCAGGATTGTAACCATGAACTTTTTTTATCCTTGGACTTTGCTACCTGATGGAAGCCAACCTGTCAGTGCAGGATTTGGACCTGAAATCAAAGGCTTATACATTAAATGTAGCCTTCGAGAATTGATCCAGAGCATTGTCGTAGGACCAAATACAGATTGGAGTTTTCACATGTTAATGAAAAGGCTCGTTGCCCGGTTTGGGCTGACAATCAATGTGGAACATTCAAAATTATCGCCGTTAAAGTAAAGGGGGCAATTGTGTGATTGGCATTGATATTTCGCCCATGCCTGTGCGTCATGGCCAAACGCCTGCGCGACGTTTGCGCGTTGCCGGAAGGCGAACCGCTCTGGCGCGCCGGACAGTCAATCGAATCATCGGAAGCGTGGTTGCTAAAGTCCTCTCCTGGGGGAGAGGATTTAGGTGAGGGCGGGCGAACCCTCATCCGTCCTGCGGACACCTTCTCCCATCCTATGGGAGAAGGAATAAAAACAAACTTTTCAGTCTGCCAGTCATTCCCTAAATTCCCGTCATGGCCGACATTGCCCGCGCCCGCCAGCTTCGCAAGGATGAAACCTGGGCGGAAAAACTGATCTGGCGCTGGCTGCGCGACCGGCGGTTCAGCGGCTACAAATTCCGCCGCCAGCATCCCCTCGGCATTTACTATCTCGATTTCTTTTGCGAGGAGGCGGAGTTGAATGTGGAACTGGACGGCAGCCAGCATGGTTTTCCCGACCAGCGCAAACATGATTTGGAACGGGAAAAGTTTCTGCAATCGCGCGGCATCAAGACGCTGCGATTCTGGAATTCGCATTTGCGCCGCAATGCCCAAAGCATCCGTGACACAATCTTTAACGAATTGCAGGCACGCGCGCCGTATCCGTTGCCGGAATACACAAGGCCGATGAAAGGTTAGTTGAACGTCCTCCCTCACCCAACCCTCTCCCCAAGGAGAGGGCTTTCACATCCGCCGTCCCCTTGAAAATCTGCGCGTGGGATGGGCATTGATATTTCGCCCATGCCTGTGCGTCATGGCCAAACGCCTGCGCGACGTTTGCGCGTTGCCGGAAAGCGAACCGCTCTGGCGTGCCGGACGCGGCTTCATCGTCCGCGACCTGCCGTAGCGCCGTTGGCGCGGCATCTTTGTAGAACCACAACCCAAACAAAATTCAAGCCCCGGCGGGGCGGCATACTCCTTGCGGACGGCCACCATGTCGCTCCTACGGAGCTTGATTCATTCTTGAATCGCCAAACTACAAAGATGTCAGCCCTACGGGCTTTGAAAATTGAATCCGTGTTTCATCCGTGTCCATCTGTGGCTAAAAAAACTTCGCGTGTTTGGCGTGGTTCCCGCCTTCATCCGATTTCGGCGCGACGAATTTGAACGGAAATCCAAATTGAGTCTCTAAACCAGACCATGAACTTTAACATTCCTTTTCGCATCACCCGATTCGCGCTTGCGTTGTTGTCGTTGTCCCTGTTGCCAGCCGCCGTCCATGCCGCCGATCCGCCCAAGACGGGTGACAAGGCACCCGACTTTTCCCTCAAGTCGCTGGACGACCAGGCCGTGCAGTTGAGCAAGCTCACGGCCAAAGGCAAGGTGGTGGTGGTTCTGCGCGGCTGGCCGGGTTATCAATGCCCCATTTGCGACGGGCAGGTTCACGATTTCATCTCGAAGCAGGCCGATTTTGCCGGGGCCAAGGCGCAGCTTGTGTTTGTTTATCCCGGCCCCGCCGATGACCTGAAGGCGCACGCCGAGGAGTTCAAAAGCTGGAAGGGCAAGGTGTGGCCGGATGAATTTCTCTATGTCCTCGACCCTGACTACACAATGGTCAACGCCTACAATCTGCGCTGGGATGCACCGAAGGAAACGGCCTATCCGTCCACGTTCGTGCTGGATGAGAAGGGAGCCGTCATTTTTGCCAAGGTCAGCCACAGCCACGGCGGACGTTCGACGGCCAGTGAGATTCTTGAAGAGCTAAAGAAATAGCCAAAAGGTCGGGACTGGCTTTGAAGCAGATCCGTTCGCGTGGTTCGCGTGGTTCGCGGTTCACCTCAACGCCGTAGGCGTGGCATATTTGTAGAACCACAACCCAAACATAATTCAAGGTTCTTGCGAACGGCCACCAGCGGGGCGACATATTCCGGTCCTTGCGGACGGCCATCCCTTGCGGGCAGCCACCATGATGTCGCTCCTACGGAGTTGATCTACAAAGATGTCAGCCCTACGGGCTTTGAAAAATTGAATCCGTGTTTCATCCGTGCCAATCCGTGGTTAAAATCCGGGCGTGGGACTGGCATTGATATTTCGCCCATGCCTGTGCGCCATGGCCAGACGCCTGCGCGATGTTTGCGCGTTGCCGGAAAGCGAATCGTTCTTCAAGCGCAGCCACAAAGTCATCGTCGCCCTGACCGTGCAGGAAATCCTCGACGAGCATATTGCCAAGAAGCTGGCGTGAGATTATTCAGGCGACAGCCATTTCTTACTTATTGCCCGCCGAGACGGAAGAATCTGCTTCCGGCCGCTGGTGAAATGAGGATTTGATACTGCCCGTTCGTTAAAATCACGGCGTTGGTTGCGGTCGTCCAAGTGGGCGAGGCGAGATTGGTGGTTTGTTGCAGGATCAGCCCGGTTTGGTTGGTTGTCCAGGAAATGGTGAGATTGCTGGCTGCAAGAGCC
>Ga0302320_10017490_pt1 | contig 14548 bp, 15 predicted proteins | sample Bog_T0_3_FD_202130 | JGI IMG/M metagenome (GOLD analysis project Ga0302320, IMG submission 202130) | Peat permafrost microbial communities from Stordalen Mire near Abisko, Sweden - Bog_T0_3 | ecosystem: Environmental > Terrestrial > Soil > Wetlands > Peat | place: Sweden: Abisko, Stordalen Mire...
TGTACAACGAGCTTTGCCACCCGCAGGCTCCGCAATCTCTTCGCGCCTGGGCGCTTGCTAAGCCGAGCTGGCTGTCGATAGCCTCGGCGCCCGTACTGACCGATCCTGAGACCGCCTCATTGGACGATGGTGAGCGTGCGGCCATCGCGCTGGCAGAGTTTCTTCTCGCCGATCTGGTTTTGATGGATGAAAGAAAAGGCGTGCGTGTCTCCTTGCGAAAGGGATTCGAGGTTGCCGGAACGCTGGGCATTCTGGACCTTGCCGCGCGGCGCGGTTTGATCAACCTTGCCGTCTCCTTTGACCGTTTGAAGACAACCAACTTCCGCTATCGGCCAGAGATGCTGGAAGATTTGCTTGCGCGCCTTCAGTCAGGCATCGGATGATTGCGCCGCTGGTTGAGAATGGGGATCTCCCAACCATTTCGCAAAGGACGCGATCGCCGCGCGGCCGCGACATCTACGCGGCCTGCGGGCAGTTGAAGCGGACTGTGGAAGGGTGAAGGCCGCAAAGCCTGGCATGGCAAAGCGGCCTCGCCGTTAGTTGCTGGGCATTTGGATGGGCTTCACGCTGCCGCAGTCCGGGCCTTTGTAGACGGAGGTCGCCGACATCGACATATCAATGGGCATCGAATTCGCCCCGTGCGTCGTGGTGCCCTTGATATGCATTTTGGTGGTGCTCGTGTTGGCGTCTACGAAGGTAACTACTATGTCGCCGGTGGCGTTCATCTGCCCGGTGCAGACCATCGTGGCCGTCATGCCGGCGGCGGTGACTGAGACATTTGTCATCTTGCAGTCGGAGTTGTGGCTCGGCGGGGTGGGCGACGGGCCGCCGTACTTGTTGATCATCTCCTGCGTTACGCAGACCTGGGAGGTGTGGGGTCCGCCCATCATTCCGCCCATCCCGCCACCCGGCGGCATCTGCATCCCCGGCGGCAACTGCACGCCCGGCGGAAGCTGGGGCATCTGTGCGTTGGGCGGCATTTGGGGCATCTGCTGGCCACCCATGTTCATCGTCGCGGTAACCTCCCACAGGCCGGCCTTTCTTCCGCCCTGCGCCCAGGCAAGGAGCGCCACGGCAAAGAGAGAACAGCCCATCGTGATCCAAACCAGAGTTTTGCGCATCGAACCTCCTCTTTCATTTCGCGCCGGCTCCAGGCCGTGCGAATCTACACTTTATCGCAACGCGGAATCGGCAGGGAAGAGAAAACTTAGGCAGGGTTGGCGGGAAGCGCGCCGCCCAGGGCCAGCAGCGCGCCGGTCACGCGGCCGGCGGCGTGGCGGACGACGTTTCCCTCGCTGGCGAAGTCGCCGGCTATGCAGCGCACTCCCAATGCCTCGATGCGATCGATGTCGGCCTCGATGGGCGATGCGCCCTCGTCCGCGTAGCGCGCCAGCGTTTCCGGCGAAAAGGCCCTTGTGTTCACGAGCGCATAGTCGAAGATGGGAGCGCCGGTGTGCTCATAGATCCGTTCAATGTGCTCGGAGGCCGTCAGGCCCAGGCTCTCATTGGCCTCGGTCATCAGGTTGCAGATATAGACGCGCACGCCGCGGGCACGGGCCAGCGCCGCCGGGATGCCCTGGACCAGCAGGTTGCAGATGAGCGAGGTGTAGAGCGAGCCGGGGCCGACGGTGATCAGGTCGGCGCGATCAATGGCCTCCAGCGTCTCGGGCAGCGGAGCGGCGTCGGGCGGGTCGAGCATCAGTTCCTTGATGCGCTTGCTGCTGGCGGTGATTTTGGTCTCGCCGCGCACCTGGGAGCCGTCGTCCATGCGCGCCACCAGCGTGGCGTTGGCCGTGGTCACCGGGTAAATGCGGCCCCGCGTGGCCAGAATCTTCGAGGCCAGTTGGATGGCGTGGGCAAAGTCGCCGGTGATCTCGGTGAGCGCAGCCACGAAGAGGTTGCCGAAGTTGTGTCCCTTGAGGGAATCGCCCCGGCTGAAGCGGTGGGCAAAGAGCTGGGCCAGCAGGTCTTCTTCGGTCGAGAGCGCCACCATGCAGTTGCGCAGGTCGCCCGGCGGGAGCATGTTGAAGGCCCTGCGCAGCCGGCCGGAGGAGCCTCCATCGTCGGTGACGGTGACCACGGCGGCCAGATCGGCGATGAGGCCCGTCTCTTGCGCTGGCTGGTTGGGGGCGGTTACATGACCCTTCAGCCCGCGCAGCAGTGTCGAGAGGCCTGTGCCGCCTCCGATGGCCACCACGCGCAGCGGCCGCGCCGGCACGCACCCCGCAACCGTTTGCAGGAGAGGCTCGGGGCTTGATTCCGAGATGTGAACAGAATTCAATGGAAGCTCTAGGGAACCTCAGGATACAACAGCTCGGTGAACCGCGGGTCGTCTACCATGCTCTGGAAGTCGTTATCGACGCGGGCCTGAAGCCGGTTCCGGGGGTTCATTTCGATAGCCAGGGCAAGGTTCCTCAGGCAGTCCTGTGTTTGCGCGGTCATCGCGTCCAGGAGCGCCAACCCATACAGGGCGTAGTCGGCCTCTGCATGAGCAGCCAGGATGTTGTTGAATTGTTCGCGCGCTTCCTCGTAGTAGCCGGTGTTCAGCAACGAGATTGCATAGTCATACTGCTCTTCCGGCGCAAGAAAAGTCAGGTTGCGCTCTTCCATCTGGCGACGGCATGTGTTGATGTACATTTTCGCGCGCTCCAGCAGCTCAGGCGGAGCGGTGGGGAGGAGCTTCTCGAATGCGGCCAGCGCCTTGTCGTACTTCCCGTTCTGGAGCAGCAGCAGGGCGGCCTGATAGTGCTGGATGGCCGGTCCCGTGCCCGTGCTGGGGTGGGCGACGGGTTTGCCGGACGGTAACGGTTCCTTCTTGCGATCGTGCACCACGGATCAGGCCTCTTGCGTCATGGTTTTGCCAAGAGCATGCACACTTTCAAAGGCGGTTGAGCCGGATCGTTGCCGGCAGAAACCCCGCGTCCGGGAGTTGCGCTGCTTAGGCACCCTTTATACGCAGAACCCCGCCTCACGTCAAGGCAGCTCCCCCGGCTGGCTCTTTTCGCCGGAGAAATTGCCCTCGGCGGCAGGGGCGGAATGGCCATAAATGGCCGGGTTGAGAGAGGGGTCGTTGTACATCTTCAGTTGGCGATAGAGCTTGAAGCGCCGCGTCCCGGCCAGAGTTTCGCGCCACAGGGCGTCAAGGCAGGCGGCCAGGTCGGCTCGCTGCTCCTCAAGAACGGCGAGCCGGTCAAGGTTGCGCCGGGCGTGGCCGAATGGCGCGCCGGCGCGGGCGGCCTCTTCACGGCTGTGATAGATCTTCAGCGCCAGGATCGAGAGCCGGTCGATCATCAGCCCCGGCGACTCGGAGTTCAGAGCCGCGGACGGGTTGGGCAGACCTTTGGACTCAAGCCAGGCGAGCAGGGTGCGGTCCAGTTCCTCGGCCAGGTCGTTGCGGCGCTGGTTGGTCGCGTCCACGCGCCGCTTTACCCCGGCCAGCTGGGCGTCGGTTGCGCCGGGAGCGCGGGCCTCGTCCTCGATGTGCCAGAGCTCGAAGTTGGCGCGATGCTGGGTGCGGACCAGGCCGAGCAAGTCCGCGTCCGGGGCCGGCGCGGGCTCTGGCGCTGCCGTTTCCGCCGTCTGGTGCCAGGCGCGGGTCTCGCGGTCGTGCAGGTTAACGATGAGGTCTGCCGAAAGCACTGTGGGTTTTCCTTGGTGTGGACGCCCGATTCAGATTGCAGTGTTCATGGTAGAACTATCCACGCACGGAATCCAATCGAGTTTGATTCCCCGAGAGGGCGTCTGTGATAATCTCATCCCAATCCCGTGGCTGCCGAGAAAAACAAGCTTTACTACGGCGACAACCTCGAAGTCCTTCAACGTTCGGTCAAGGACGAGTCGGTGGACCTCGTCTATCTCGACCCACCCTTCAACTCCCGCCAGGACTACAACGTCCTCTTCGCCGAAAAGGACGGCACGCAATCCAGCTCCCAGATTCACGCCTTCGAGGACACCTGGGAGTGGAACATCGACTCCAAGCGTGCCCTGGAGCAGGTGATCGAGCAGGGAGGCCGCGTCGCCGACGCCCTGCGCGCCTTCGAGTCCTACCTCCACGGCTCCGACATGATGGCCTATCTCGCCATGATGGCCCCGCGCCTAGTAGAACTCCACCGCGTACTCAAGGAAACCGGCTCCATCTATCTGCACTGCGACCCCACCGCCAGCCATTATTTGAAGATTCTGATGGACGCGGTTTTTGGACCGCAGTTCTTCAAGAACGAGGTTATCTGGAAGCGAACCAGCGCACACAGTAGCGCGAAGCGATGGGGGCCGGTTCATGACTTGATCCTTTTCTACTCCAAGAGCGAGGGCTCGACATGGAATCGCGTGTATCAGGGATATACCGCGGAATACCTCGAAAGATTCTACCGGCATGAAGATGAGGGCGGGCGATATACGCTCGGCGACCTGACTGGAGCAGGCAAACGGCAAGGAGAATCGGGATTGCCCTGGCGAGCCGTTGATCCAACGAAGGCAGGAAGGCATTGGGCCGTTCCCAGACCCCGTCAGGCCGGTCTCAGTTGGGATGAACTCAGTGTCCAGCAAAGGCTCGACCAACTTGATCTTGCAGGATTGATTGTCTGGCCTTCCAAAGGGGGAATTCCACGATTCAAGCGGTACCACGACGTCGATCGTGGTGTTGTTGTTCAGGATGTGATTACGGATATTGATCCCCTCTCGACGCACGCAAAGGAGCGCCTCGGCTACCCCACCCAAAAGCCGGAAGCTCTCCTCGAACGCATCATCAAAGCCAGCTCCAACGAAGGCGACATTGTCCTCGACCCCTTCTGCGGTTGCGGAACCACCGTCCAGGTCGCCCAGCGCCTCAACCGCCGCTGGATCGGCATCGACATCACCCACCTCGCCATCGGCCTCATCAAGAAGCGCCTCTCGGATGCCTTCGGGCCGGAGATCAGGGCCACGTATGACGTTATAGGTGAGCCCACTGACCTGGCAGGCGCGGCCCAACTCGCCGCCGAAAACAAGTTCCAGTTCCAGGCATGGGCGCTTGGACTTTGTGATGCGCGAGTCGCTGAAAGCAGCAAAAAGGGTGCGGACCGTGGGATTGACGGCCGCCTCTACTTCCACGACGACGAATCGGGAAAGTCCAAACAGATCATCTTCTCGGTGAAGGGCGGCGGCGTTTCCGTGCCACAGGTTCGCGATCTTCGCGGAGTCATCGAGCGGGAAAGAGCCGAGCTCGGGGTCTTTATTTCCTTTGACGAACCCACCAAACCCATGCTTCGTGAGGCCACCGAAGCTGGCTTGTACAAATCAGCCGACGGCACATCCTACCCAAGGCTGCAAATCCTCACCATCCAGCAGCTTCTCTCGGGCTCACAGCCCGAATACCCCCTCCACCGCCAAGACGCCACTTTCAAGAAGGCCCCCCGCAGCCGCCCCGCAGCCGCCCAAAACCTTACGCTGCCCCTGCTCCCACCAGATTGAGATAGGAGCAAGTTCGCGGCACCAAAATCAGGACCAGGAGCAAGCATGGACAAAAGAGGACAGCATCCGCATCGCCGTTGGAACCCTCTGCGCCAGTCGTGGGTGCTGGTTTCGCCGCACCGCACACAGCGCCCATGGCAGGGCGAGGTCGGCCAGAAATCCGCGCCTTCGGGCATGGCATACGACCCGCAGTGCTACCTCTGCCCCGGCAACCAGCGGGCAGGCGGAGCCGTGAATCCGGCCTATGAAGGAATTTTCTCGTTTGAAAACGATTTTGCTGCCCTGCTGCCGGATTCCCCAGCCGAGATGGAACCGCCGGTCTCGCCGTTGCTGGTGGCAGAGCCTGCCCGCGGCCTCTGCAAGGTTCTGTGCTTCCATCCAGACCACAGCCTGACGCTGGCTCGCATGACCCAGCCTGAGATTCGCCGCGTGGTGGACGCATGGGCGCGGGAGTACCAGGAAATCGGCTCCCTGGACTGGATTGAGTACGTGCAGATCTTCGAGAACCGCGGGGCCATGATGGGCGCCAGCAATCCGCATCCCCACTGCCAGATCTGGGCTACAGATTTTGTACCTGACGAGCCGGCCGCCGAGACCCGGGCCCAACGCGAGCACCTCACCCAGACCGGCCATTGCCTGCTCTGCGACTATCTTGCCGCCGAACGCGCCGCCGGCGAGCGGGTCATCTTCGAGAACGAGCACTTTGCGGCCCTGGTTCCCTGGTGGGCCGTCTGGCCCTTTGAGGTTCTCATCCTCAGCCGCCGCCACCTGGGCGCGCTGCCGGAGTTGAGCGACGCCGAACGCGACGGGCTGGCTGACACTCTGAAGCGGATGACCACCCGCTTCGATAACCTCTTTGAGACCAGCTTCCCCTACACCATGGGCTTCCACCAAAGCCCGGCCAGCGGCGGCGAAGATCCAGAGTGGCACTTCCACGCCCACTTCTATCCTCCGCTGCTGCGCTCGGCCACCGTGCGCAAGTTCATGGTGGGCTTTGAGATGCTGGGGATGCCGCAGCGGGACATAACCCCCGAGGATGCCGCCCAGCGGCTGCGTGCCTGCCAGGAAGAGCACTTCTGGCCGAGAGCCTGAGTCCGGCTCGGCGCTGCGTTTTGAATTCAGGCGGACCGAAGTGTACACTTGCGCTGTCCGCATGGAGGAACCTTTGATGCGCATTGTCTCGTTAGTGATTCTCACCGCGCTCAGCCTTGCCCCGATAGCAAGCGCGCAAACTGGTCTGCGGAGGCTGGGGGGCAATACAGGCGGTCAAGCCGCTCCGGTTTCCGTGGACAATACCGCCTCCCCGGCAATTTCCGCGGTTGTCTCGGCGGTGATGCCGGGAGCGGCCGGCATGGGAGCGGTAAAGGGTTTGCCGTTTTCAGCCACGCAGACCACCGTGCGCGAGCAGACGCTCTCCGACGGCACGGTGATCCGGAGCACGGTCGAGGTGCAGCTCTGGCGGGATTCCGAGGGGCGAATGCGCGCCGAGAGCATCGTAAAGCCGAAGTCCGGCGACTTGCCCCAGACTCATGTCGTGGCCGTCTGGAACCCGGCGGAGAGGACGGAGATGAGCTGGGTTTCAGGAAGCCAGCCGGGGACCATTGCCACGGTGCTTCATCTTCCCGAGTTGCAACTGAATGGCATGATGAACGCTCAGCCCGCCCCGTCGCCGGGCGCGCTTTCTCTTTCACAGCGGAGCGCAACTCCGGCGGCTGCGCAGACCTCTCTTGCCAGTCAAAGCGCCGCAAATATCCACACGGAGGCTCTGGGGCCGGACACGATCTCCGGCCTGGATGCCACCGGCGCCCGCACCACACAGGTGATTCCCGCCGGAACCATCGATAATGACCGGGATTTCACGGTGAGCTCGGAGACCTGGACCTCAGCGGAGTTGAAGATCACGGTGCGCCAGACGACCAGCGATCCACGCACGGGGACGGTAACCACCGAATTGACCAACATCGATCGTTCCGAGCCGGACCCGGCGCTCTTCAAACCGCCGGCGAACTCAAAGCTGATGGACGTTCCGGAGCCGGCGGCCGCCGGGTCGGGCGCGAAGCGTTAGCGCAGAACCAGGATTACGTTAGCCTCAATGGACTCGTTGAGTGTCGCCGCTCCCAGAACAGCCTGGGCACGCGGCTTGGTCTTCGCTCGCGGGGGCTTCCTTGCCTGGGTACACGCTGGCCGGTTGAGGTTCGTGGTGTCCCAGGTCCCAAAGGCGGGGCCTGGGGCACCCGCCCCTTAGGCTGCTACAACTTCAATGCGGTCTTCGGCGGCTTTGGTCTCCGGGCCTACCACAATCTTGACGGTGCGTCCGAGGCGGAGCAGGCAGTCCATCATCTTCATCTCGCTTATACCGCGAAACTGGCCGCGCAGCATCTTGGAGAGCTTCGGCTGAGTTAGGCCCAGAACCTTCGCCGCTTGCTGCTGGCTCCATCCGCGCTTGCGCAGAATCTCCCCAATCTGCGAGACAAGTTGCGCCTTCACCAACATCTCTTCCGCATCGGGAAAGCCCAATTGCTCGTAGACATTCATGCTTTTTTCTGGATGATTCATTGCTCAACTCCTTTCGCCAGTGCCTTGGCTTCCTTCAATCGCTTACGAATCAAATCCATATCCGCGCTGGGAGTCTCGATTCCGTGTTTCGACTTCTTCTGGAAGCAGTGCAGGACGTAGACGGCGTTTGCAAAGCGCACCGTGTAGACAGCACGGTAGGCATCGCCGCGCCAGTCTTCGACAATCTCCAGAATCCCCGCCGAGCCGAATCCCTTGAGCGGCTTTGCATCGGGGTGAAGCAAGCCGATCTGGGCCTGGTACAAGGCAAAGCCAAAGCCCTCCTGCACTTCGTCCGGCATGGCCTGCAAATCCTTCTTTGCCGAACCAATCCAGCGCAACTCCCTGAGCGCTTGCCTCATCAGTCAATTATGTCCACTTTGGTATAAGCCGTCAAGCGCGATAGGCAAAGGCGGATTTGACTTTCGATCTCTTTGGCTTGTGGAGATCAATTCCCAGCCACCTGCGGTGGGGCTAGCGGCTCGCTCTTCGCTCGCAAGGGCTTTCTTGCCTGGGTACACGCTGACGGGTTGAGGTTCGTGGTTTCCCTGGTCCGAAAATCCGGACCAGGGGCACCCGGCACCCGGCAATTTTTAAGAATCACTCTCTTACTCTCTCAATGCGCCAATCGCATAGCCAATCATGCCAAAAGGAACAGGGGTAGCATTCCAAAATAGAGAATGAATGTCGGTGGTATCGCCATATGCCATGAGCAGTCCGATTACGGCCCCAATGATCATGCCGATAAACTTTGCTTTCTTCATTTCTTTCCTCCTTCAGAGCTTTATTGCATCCCTGCTTGATTCCCGTCAACACTGCCTAACTCAAGGGGAATACTGTCCAGGCAGAATATGAGCGTGCATAATCTCTTCACCTCTTCTCTGAAGCTTACGATCTGCTAAAAGAAACTTGCAAGCAATAAGCAAGTGGTTGTCAGGCTTCCGCTCCTACCGGCTTCCGGCGATCATTTGGGCGGCGTGCTGGAGGCTGGTTTCGGTGACTTTAGCGCCGGAGACCATGCGGGCTACTTCGTGGGTGCGGGCGCGCTGGTTTCACCGCAGGCGGCTTACGGGTTGAGACTCCTTTTCGTTTTGGAAGGCGGCAGATAGTTTTCGCCGGTGACCACCTTTCGCCCGGTCTTGCTTTCAAGTTCGAGCCGGGCGCGATGGGCAATTCCGCCGCCAGTCTTTGCGGCCTTCTTGTTGGCGGGCAAGCCCACTGCCGCCCCGGTTTCCGCAATCTGACGCGTGGAGAGCTCGGCCAGGGCGGTGAAAATGAGTTCGGCCTCGCTCATGTGATCGCGAAGATTCTGGGTTTCAAGCCCTTTCAAATCCTTGTGTTCCTTGACCGAGACGCCGGACCATTCTTCGTGAATGAGATTGGTGAGGATGGCGAACTCTTGCCCCTGCCTTACCTCGTGAGTGGCCCAATAGTCGGTCAGTTTGTTGCGCGTCTCCTGCCCGGTCATGCGCTGGGTAATCCACTTTTCGCTGCGGCCCAGTTTGCGCCAGCTTTCCCTGGTCCGCTCCAGAGCCAGAGCGGGATCGGCTAATTCCCGCAATCGTTCATGGCCCACTTTCGCCAACCAACGCTTGAACGGCTCCGCTTTAGGCGATGGGATCGATTGAACCAAGCGCAGTATTCCAGGGACGTTCCAGCATTGCATTTTCTGGATTCCCCCCTCAGTTTCAAATGCAAGCGCAAGGGGGGGGACAAATTGTCCCCCCCCTTTGAGGGCATCTGCGAGGGAGGGGTCGCGGCGGCGCAGTTTCTTGAGATAATCCGACGGATTAGTCGAGTCCGTCAGTGCTTCGACGATGTCGGATACTACGAACCACCACTCCTGTTCGTGGAAAACCCGGCGGACAGGACGTTCTTCGAAGAGAGTCATCTCGTTCATGGCAAACCCTCGATTAAATTACCGGCTCCCGGCGATCATTTGGGCGGCGTGCTGGAGGCTGGTTTCGGTGACCTTTGCGCCGGATAACATTCTGGCTACTTCGTGGGTGCGGGCGCGGTCGTCGAGGAGGCGGACTTGCATCTTGGTGCGGCCGTCGGATTCTCGCTTGTCGATTAAGAAGTGCTGGTCAGCGAAGGCGGCGATCTGGGGCAGGTGAGTTACACACAAGACTTGCTGGCCGCGGCTGAGGGATTTAAGCTTCTGGCCGACGGCTTCGGCGGCGCGTCCTCCGATGCCGATGTCGATTTCGTCGAAGACCAGGGTGCGGGGGGTGGGCTGCTTCTTTTTGGGCTTGACGGCACCCTCTTCGACGCTGACTTTGAGGGCCAGCATGACGCGGGACATTTCGCCGCCGGAGGCGATCTGGTCGAGGGGCTTGAGGGGCTCGCCGGGGTTGGTCGAGATGCGGTATTCGACCTGGTCCCAGCCGTTGGCGGTCCAATGGGCGGTGTCCGAAGTGCTTCCCTCAGGGGCTAAAGCCCCGGCTTTTTTTGCGGCATCAGCGGCACGACTAAAGTCGTGCCCTTTCAAAGCTGCAAAGCCTTCGGTTGGAGGGGCGCCGCTCTCGGCACGACTAAAGTCGTGCCCTTTCAAAGCTGCAAAGCCTTCGGTTGGAGGGGCGCCGCTCTCGGCACGACTAAAGTCGTGCCCTGATACAAAGCTCTGCTTTCCATCCTGTTCATCTTCGTTGGCCGCTGGCGATTCGGCGGAATGGACGGCGAGTTCGAAGCGGACCTTCATGGCGAGGGAGTTGATCTGGGCTTCGGCCAGCGTGGCGAGTTTGGCGGCGGCGGCGTGGCGCTCGGCGCTGAGGGCGCTGGCGGCGGCGCAGTAAGCGGCGGAGGCGGAGGCGAGCTCGGCGCGCAGGGTCTTGAGGATTTCGTCGCGGTCTTCAACCTCGGCGAGCTTGCGGGTCACGTCTTCGGCGAAGGCGACGACCTCGGCGATGGTCTTGCCGTACTTGCGCTTGAGGCGGTCCAGAAGCGCGAGGCGGTCTTCGATCTCGGCGAGGCGCTCGGGGCTTGCGTTGATTCCTTCGGCGTAGTCGCGGAGGCTGGCGCTGAGGTCGCCGACGGTGGCGCGGGTGGAGGCAAGCTGCTGCGCCGCCTCAGTGAAGCGGGCGTCGTAGCGGGCCAGCTCCTCGACGTTGCGCAGGGCGGCGCGGAGGGCGGCCTCGGCGGAACTGCCGCCTTCGTAAAGCTGGTCAAACGCGTTTGTCGCGGCGGCGTAGAGCTTTTCGGCGTTGGCGAGGACGCGCTTTTCGGTTTCGAGAGCCTCGTCTTCGCCGGGGACGAGGTGGGCGGCTTCGATCTCCTTCTGCTGGTAGCTCCAGAGATCGACCATGCGGAGGCGGTCCTGCTCACCCTGGAGGAGGTCGTCGAGTTTTTCCTGGGCGGAACGCCAGCGGGTGTAGGCTTCGGCGACGGCGGCGGTGTCGATGCCGGCGAAGCGGTCGAGGAGAATGCGCTGCTGGGACTGGTCGAAGCTCGCCAGGCTCTCGCTCTGGGCATGGACCAGGGCCAGCTCGGGGGCAAGCTGGCGCAGCACGGCAACCGTGGCCGGCTGATTGTTGACGAAGACGCGGCCCTTGCCGCCGGAGGAGATCTCGCGGCGCAGAATGACGTCGTTACCGCCCGAATCGATGCCGTTTTCTTCCAGGATGTTTTCGGCGTTGGCGGTGGACTCGAAGACGCAGGAGACGACGGCCTTGTCGGCGCCGTGGCGGACGACCTCGGCGGAGGATTTGCCGCCCATCAGCAGGGCCAAGGCATCGACGAGGATGGATTTTCCCGCGCCGGTTTCGCCGGTGAGCAGGTTCAGGCCGGGGCCGAAGGAGGCGATGGCGTGATCGATGACGGCGTAGTTTTCAGCGCGGAGTTCGACAAGCATGGTGTGGTCCGTACTCCCGGTTTTATCAGGCCCTTCCTGAAAGGGGCAAGGGCGGTTTGAAAGAGTTTTTACAAATGCAGCAAGTTAGCCCCCGCTTCGCGGGGATAGCAGGTTGGCGAGTTGGCGGCTGGCATAATGGCCTGGGTTCCGGCTGCCGTTCACTGTTTGGTGGATTGCCGCAACGGGAATCCGAGCGCAGCATATCATGACGGACGGCTGGCGTGACCGGCGGATGCAGGCTGAAAGCGGCCGGGGGGACCAGAACGATAACTTGGAAGGCAGTATTGCGTCTGATACCGTGAATACAGAGGTGAAGAGCGATTCTTTCCGCTGCGTTTTTCTTTGTATTGCAGGCTGAGGGCGGCGCGGCCCCGGTTGCGCCCGCGCCAAGCGGGCCGGGACTGGCTTCAAGCGCGCTTTGGGAGATGATTTCCAATAGCGGGCCGGTGGCCATGGCAGTGCTGGTGCTGCTGCTGTTTGCCAGTCTCTACTCGTGGACGGTGATTCTGGGCAAGACATCCGCCTTTGGCAAGGCGACCAGGGAGAGCCAGCGGTTTCTGCGAGGTTTCCGCAAGGCGACCCGGCTGCAGGAGATTACCGTGCTGGCCACCCAGTGCAAGGCGAGCCCGCTGGCGCAGGTCTTCGAGAGCGTTTACGAAACCTACAAGCGGCAGACGGGCGGCTCCGGACCGCCGCGCAACCTGGCGCCGCTGGAGCGCTCGGCGCAGACCGCGGCGAGCGAGGCGGTGACCAACCTGGAGCGGCGGCTGACCTGGCTGGCGACGATCGGGGCCGTGAGCCCGTTCGTGGGACTCTTCGGCACGGTTATCGGGATTGTGGATGCCTTTCATGGGCTGGGAACGGCGGGAGCGGCAACGCTGCGCGCCGTTGCGCCGGGCATCAGCGAGGCGCTGATCACCACCGCGGCAGGGCTGTTCGTGGCGATTCCGGCGGTGGTGGCCTACAACCAGTTCACGGCGCGGATCAGGGTCTTTGCCGCGGCTGTGGATGATTTTTCCCGGGAGCTGCTGAACTCGCTGGAGGAGATTCCGGTGCGGGTGACGGGCGTTACGCGGCCGCCCAACGTGGAACCCACCCGGGAGGTGGACCGTGGCCTTTACAAGTAGCAGCGGCCAGACGCGAAGTTCGCTGGCGGAGATCAACATCACGCCGCTGGTGGATGTGGTGCTGGTGCTGCTGGTGATCTTCATGATCACCGCGCCGGTGTTGCAGTCGGGGATCGAAGTAGCCGTGCCGAAGACGCGGACGGTGAGGGAGATTACCGAGCAGCGGCAGGTGGTGACGATCGACCGCGACCAGCGGATTTTTCTGGGCGATCAGCCGGTGAATATCCACGAACTGGCCGGGAGGCTGCGTCGGGGGAACGGCGATTCAGGTCATCAGGTGATTTATCTGCGGGCCGACGAACGGGTTCCGTTTGGAGCTTTCGCCACCGTGATGGATGCGGTGAAGCAGGCGGGAATCACCAACATTTCGATTGTGACGCAGCCGGTGGATACGAAGGCGGCGGCGGGGAATTAGGAGCGGAAAAAGAACAACCGCAGGTCCCCTTCGACTGCGCTCAGGGCAGGCTTTCGACTCCGTTTGTCGCAAAGAACGCGCCAAACTCCGCACAGGATGACAGGCTTGTTGGGGGTTCACAGCCTAACTTCTCCGTGAATAGAGACCAAGGCGAGCCATGGACAGTCTGCTGGAAGGCAGCGAACAACTGGAGAGGGAACTGGCGCCGGAGCCGATGGTTGCCCCGGCGGCGGGATCACTGTTGCTGCATACAGCGCTGTTTGGGAGCGTGCTTGCCTATGGGTTGCTGGCCGGGCTGCTTCATCACAATGTGTGGGGCAAAGAGGGAATCGGCGGGGCGATTCAGGTGAACCTGACGAACGCACTTCCCCTGCCCTCCGATCAGCCGCGGAATGAGAATGTTCTGTCTACCGAGACGCCGAGCCAGGCGCCGGCGGAAGCCGCTCCCAAGACGAAGCAGGCGGTGGACGAGAGCGCGCTGGCGATAGCGGACAAGAAGAAGCCGGAACAGCAGACCACGCGCAAAACGCCGAAGTATCCGCCGGAGCCTATGCCCGACAACCTGGCCAGGTATGGCGAACAGGCGGGTTCGTCGATGGCGCGGTCTCTGCCCCAGCAGGGCTATACGAGCGGCCAGACAACGGTCAGCGACAGCGACTTCGGCACCCGCTTCGGCTGGTATGTGGACGCCGTCAATCGCCGCATGGCCAGCAGTTGGTACAAGCAGGAGGTAGATCCCCGCACGCCCAGGGGAGCCAGGGCTTACATCCAGTTTGCCATTCACCGCGACGGCAGCGTGAGCAACGTTGAGATGAGCCAGAACAGCGGAAGCCAGACGCTGGACCGCTCCTGCCTGCGCGCGGCCCAGCGCGTGGATACCTTCGGATCGCTGCCCTCGCAGTACGGTCCAAGCACGGTGATGACATCGTTCTATTGCGAGTATTAGGACGAAGCGCTGGGGCGGACGTAAAATGGTAACGTCTGCGAACAAGGGCTTTTGAGCGGCACGGGCCGTTATTTCCCAAGCTGGCCCGGAATGAATCGCGGTTACTTTGATCCTCCACTCTCTTCCCAGGAAGGATTGCGCAGCATGAGGAATTTCTCCCGTTCTCTTCTCTTCACAGTGATACTTTTGGCGGCTCTGACTCCGGCTTC
>Ga0302320_10017491_pt1 | contig 14548 bp, 10 predicted proteins | sample Bog_T0_3_FD_202130 | JGI IMG/M metagenome (GOLD analysis project Ga0302320, IMG submission 202130) | Peat permafrost microbial communities from Stordalen Mire near Abisko, Sweden - Bog_T0_3 | ecosystem: Environmental > Terrestrial > Soil > Wetlands > Peat | place: Sweden: Abisko, Stordalen Mire...
CGTTCCTGTTATCGCCCGAACCGCCGCCGCAGCGACGTGAGCGCAACGAACGCGACAGCGAACGTCGGGACCGCCCAGACAAGCCAAGGCAGACAAGAGATTTCGCTACCTACCGGATTTCCGTGGGTAAGCGGCACAGGATCGGCCCGGGCGCGATCGTCGGCGCCATCGCCAACGAGGGCGGTCTGCACCGCAGCGATTTCGGCCACATCGCCATCGGTCCCGATTTCTCTTTGGTGGAGCTGCCCGTCAAATTGCCTCACGCGACGCTCAAAAAACTTGAGCAAACGCGCATCTCGGGCGTTTTGATCGAACTTCGGCCGGAACGCTCGTCGGGCAGGTCTCCCCAAAAATCTCATCGCGACGGCGGTAAACCGCGCCGGAAACACGGCGAGTGACGCTGTCCGAGAAGCAAAACGCCCAGGGAGGACTCGAGCAGACCCCCCATGTGGACCGGGTTGCATCGCTGACCGGTGTTCGTGCGGTCGCCGCCCTGCTGGTCGTCGGCACCCACGCCGCTTACACCACCGGAAAGTACACCCACGGTTATTGGGGTTTGGTCGGTGCGCGGATGGAGATCGGCGTGCCGATCTTTTTTGTGCTGTCCGGGTTCCTGTTGTTCCGGCCATGGGTGAAATCAGCTCACACCGGAGGCCCGCCACCGTCGCTGAGCCGCTATGCGCGGCACCGGGTTCGGCGCATCATGCCCGCGTATCTAGTCACCGTCTTGGTCGCCTACGTGCTGTACCACTTCCGCATCGCCGGACCGAACCCCGGGCACAGCTGGTTCGGACTGCTCCGCAACATCACGTTGACCCAGATCTACACAGACGGCTACCTGGGCAAGTATCTGCATCAGGGCCTGACCCAAATGTGGAGCCTGGCGGTCGAGGCGTCCTTCTATGTGGTGCTACCGCTGCTGGCGTACCTACTGCTCGTGCTGATCAGTCGGCGCGCGTGGCGGCCGAAGCTGGTGCTGGGAGTTCTGCTGGGAATGATGTTGATCAGCCCGGCCTGGTTGACGCTGGTCCACGTCAGCCACTGGTTTCCCGACGGCTCACGGCTGTGGCTACCCACCTACCTGGCCTGGTTCCTGGCCGGCATGTTGTTGGCGGTGCTGCAGGCCATGGGCGTGCGCTGCTATGCGTTCGTGGCCATCCCGCTGGCGGTCATCTGCTACTTCATCGACTCCACGCCGATCGGGGGCGCGCCCACCACGTCGCCGACTTCGCTGCCGGAGGCGCTGGTCAAGACCGTCTTCTATGCGGTGATCGCCGGACTGGCGGTGGCACCCCTGGCCCTGGGCGACCAAGGGCTGTACTGGCAGTTGCTGGGCAGTCGACCCATGGTGTGGCTGGGCGAGATCTCCTACGAGATCTTCCTGATCCATCTGGTGACCATGGAATTCACCATGGACTATGTCCTTCGGCAGCACGTCTACACCGGTTCGATGCTGAACCTGTTCATCGCGACAATCGTGGTGACGGTCCCGTTGGCCTGGCTGCTGCACCGGTTGACGCGCGTGCGGAACTCGGCATAACCAACCGTCAAAATGTAGGTTACCCTGTCCTAAGTTGGCGTGAACGCGATGGAGGGGTGTCAAGGCAGATGGCCGAACACAAGGCGTCACGAGGTTTTGCCGGTGCGGTGCTCAAGCTGTTCCGTGCGGGGGACTATCGACTCACCGTGACCGGTCGACGTGAGATCAGCCCGCATTACCTGCGGTTGAGCTTCGACGCCGACGGGTTGCTCAGCGAAAACCCGGTGCACCCGACGATGTGGATCCGGATGTGGTTCGCCGACGGCGACAAGCTGCACCAGCGCGGTTTCACGCTGGTCAACCCCGATCCGGCCGTCGGCACAACCGATATCGAGTTCGCCCTGCACGACGGCATCGCGTCGCATTGGGCGCGGACGGCGCAGTCCGGCGACACCATCGAGGCCACGGTGCTGGGCAGCAAGTTCGCGATCCCGGAACCGCCCCCGGCCGGGTACGTCATCGTCGGCGACACCGCTTCGCTGCCGGCGATCAACTCGCTGCTGGCCTCGATCGGGGATGCACCCGCGCGAGTGTTCCTGGAGGCCGGCCACGACGACGATAAGGATCTTCCAGTGGCCCGCGACGCCGGAATCACCTGGGTGGACCGCAAGAACGCCGGCGAAACCCTGCTCGAGGCGGTGCGGTCGGCGGCGTTCGACGCGTGCGACCACTTCGGCTGGGTGGCGTGCGACACCCACACCACCCGTTCGGCCGTCAAAGTGCTGCGAGAGGACTTCGGCATCCCGCGGAAATCCATTAAATCGCAGGGCTATTGGGAGGCCTGACCGCCACCTCCGCGAGACTGCAACTGGCGACGGTCCTGCTCGAGAAACGCGTCGCCAGTCACAGTCTCGCGGCACGAGTAGGCGCGACGATCGGGACGACGAACTCCTCGATCATCGCCCGCTCGTCGGCTTGGTCTTGCCCGGGGAACATCAGCAGCGAGGTGATCACCCGCACCACCCAGCGGGCCCGGCGTTCGACGGCCCCGAGGTCGTCGGGACCCAGCGACTGCAGGAACGCGGCAACCAACGCCGCGATCACATCGGACCGTTCGGCCACCTCGCCACCGATCGGCGGACGGGTGGTGGCAAACCACGACGCCAGCGCGGGGCTGTCGCGAACCATCCGCAACGTGACGGTGATGCTCGCGATCAGCCGTTCGCGTGGATCCTCGATACCGCCGATCTGCCGGCCGATCTCGCGGCCCAGCCGGCGCGTCTCGCGGTGCACGTAAGCGGTTCGCAGCGCTTCGCGGTTATCGAAGTAGCGGTACAGCGTCGCGCGGGAACACCCTGCGGCCCTGGCGATCTCGTTCATCCCGATCGAATCGGAGTCGCGCTCGGTGTAGAGATCCGCGGCCGCATCGAGGATTCGGTCTGCGGCCGCTTCGCTGCGACTCGTGGCCAGCCAATCATTACCCGGCATCAGGATTTCACCATGACCGGCACCGACAACGGGCGCCGCACGTAACTGCCACCAGCCCAGACGATCGCGGGCTCGTCGACCTCGAAATCCGGGCAACGGGCCAGCAGTTCGGTCAGCGCTACCCGGGATTGCATGCGCGCCGCCGCCGCGCCCAGGCAGTGGTGTGCGCCCTGGCTGAACGTCATGATGTTGCGCGGGCGGCGAGTCAGGTCGAGTTCGCCAGCGTCTGGGCCGTATTGCCGTTCGTCGTGGTTGGCCGAACCGTAGAGCAGCAATACCCTGCGCGCAGCCGGGATGGTGGTGTCGCCGATCGTGACGTCACGGGTGGTCGAACGCGCCAGCCCCTGTACCGGGGAGGTCATCCGCAGCAGCTCCTCGACGGCGTCGACGATTAGTTCCGGGTCGTCGACGAGGAGCCGCCGCTGATCAAGGCGCTGGTGCAGAAGCGGCATCGAACCGCCCAGCATGCCGGTCACTGTGTCGTTGCCGCCGGTGACCATGGTGAAGGTGAACGCCAGAATCGACAGCGTGCCAGCGATGTCACCGGCCCCACCCCCGCTGCCGATTCCGGCAGATACTAGGTGGGAGATGGTGTCGTCCCCGGGCTCCGTCCGTCGGTGCTCGATTAGGCCGGTGAAGTATGCCGCCATCGACCCGACCGCGTCGCCGACGGTGCCCAGCGCACCGGCGACACCACCCTCAGCGGTGTTGGCCGCCACGATGGCCTGGGTCCAACCGTCGAATTGGGACCAATCCGCCTCGGGCACGCCAAGGTAATGCGCGACCACCATCGACGGCAGTGGCTTGAACAGCTCCGTGACGATGTCGCCGCCGCCGTCGGCGCGCAGCTTCTCGATGCGCTCGACGACGAACTCGCGCACCTTCGGCTCTACCGCCTCCACCTGCCGCGGCGTGAAACCTCGCGACACCAGTTTGCGAAACTCGGTGTGCACCGGCGGATCCTGCATGACGAACGGCGGGTTATCTTTCAGCCCGATCATTTCCAGGTCGCCGTAGTTGACCGTCAGCCCCTGCGCGGAGGAGAACGTTTCGTGGTCGCGGGCCGCCGACCAGACGTCGGCGTGCCGGGACAGCACGTAGTAATCGTCTTCTGGGTGCTTCGGCGGAACGACGTGGTGCACCGGGTCCTGATCGCGCAGCGCGCGGTACATCGGCCAGGGATTCGGCCAGGTTTCGGCGTTGGCCAGCTGAAACGCAACTGGTGCATCGTAAGACACAACCGAAGACATGTCTCATTAGTACGACAAACGAGCGGTAGTGTCAATAGCTTGCCGCGCGACAGCCATCGAGTGTGCGCTTAGGGCTTTGAGTGTGTTCGTAGGGTGCCCAACGGCCCAAAATCCCGCCCTCAGTGCACACGCAAACGCCTACAGTGGACACTTAACGCCCAGGTCAGATCGCCGCGCCCGGGTTCAGGATGCCCAACGGGTCTAACGCCTGCTTGATCCGCCGGTTCAGGTCCATCGCCTCGGGTCCGAGATAGCCCGCCAGCCAGGGCCGCTTCAACCGGCCGACACCATGCTCGCCGGTGATCGTGCCACCAAGGCTGACAGCCAGGTCCATGATCTCGCCGAACGCGAGATGGGCGCGCTCTGTCATCGCGGCGTCAGCGGGGTCATAGACGATCAACGGATGGGTGTTGCCGTCACCGGCGTGAGCGATCACCGAGATCATCAGATCGCGCTCGGCCGCGATGCCCGCGATTCCGGTGACCAGTTGACCGAGCGCGGGCAACGGCACCCCGACGTCTTCCAGCAACAGCGATCCCTTGGCCTCGACCGCCGGGATGCAGAACCGCCGAGCGGCCACGAACGCCTCACCCTCGTCGGGGTCGTCGGTGGAAAACACTTCCGTCGCACCGCTTTCGGCGAACACCCCGGCCATCAGTTCGGCGTCCTCGGTCCCGGCACGCCCTCGCTCATCCGAGCCGGCCACCAGCATCGCGGCCGCCGAACGGTCCAGGTCCATGCGCAAGGTGTCCTCGACGGCGTTGATCGCCACCGAGTCCATGAACTCCAGCATCGAAGGCCGAAGCCGGGCCGAAACCCCCAGCACGGCGTCCACCGCGTCCTGCACGGAGGCGAAACTTGCCACCACGACGCTCGACGTGTTCTGCGCGGGCAGCAGCCGCAGCGTCACCTCCGTGACGACGCCCAGCGTTCCCTCGCTGCCAACGAAGAGTTTCGTCAGGCTCAGCCCCGCAACGTCTTTGAGTCGCGGGCCGCCCAATCGGACGGCGGTGCCGTCGGCCAGCACCACCTGCATCCCCAGCACATAGTCGGTTGTCACGCCGTACTTCACGCAGCACAGCCCGCCCGCGTTGGTGGCGATGTTGCCGCCGATGCTGCAGATCTCGAACGACGACGGATCGGGCGGATACCACAGGCCGTGCGCGGCGGCGGCCTTCTTCACCTCCGCGTTGAACAGCCCGGGCTGGCATACCGCCGTGCGGGTAACCGGGTCGACGGTGATGTCGCGCATCTTTTCGGTGGACAGCACGATCCCGCCGTCCAACGCGGTCGCTCCGCCCGACAGGCCGCTGCCGGCTCCCCGGGGCACCACCGGCACCCGGTTGGCGCTGGCCCACCGCAGGACGGTCTGCACGTGTTCGGTGCGCAACGGCCGCACCACGGCCAGCGGCTTGCCGGCGGAGGGGTCGAAAGCGCGGTCCTGCCGGTAGCCCTCGGCCACGGCGGGGTCGGTGACCACCATCCCGTCTGGCAGCTCGGCGACCAGCCCGGCCAGCACATCCGTATCCACGGCCTCATGCTACGACCCTCACTCGGGTGCGCGGTCCAGCTCGCGCAGCGACGGCAGCCCGCATGCAATGAGGCCGATCAACAGGATGGGTACTGCCAGCGCCAGGAACGTCACCTGCAGGCCGGCGGCGTCGGCCAGCGGACCGGCGACCATCAGACCCAACGGACCCGCGGCATAGGTAAGCCCTGCCATCACCCCAACCACTCGGCCGCGCAGATGATCCGGCGCCCGGGTCTGCATCACGTAGTTGTAGATCGGTGCGATCGGCCCGTACACCAAGCCGGTCACCCCGCACAGCGCCAGGATCACCGGCAGCGGCGGCAGGAACGCTATCCCGGCCGTCGCCACCCCGAAGGTGAGGGTCGCGACCAGCAGGGTGGTGCGCCGCGAGATGTGCTTGGACAACACGGCATAGCCGAGTGCACCGGCGACGCCACCGACCCCGAGCGCCATCAACGTCCACCCCAGCTGTGCGGGTTGGTGCCGGTCGGTGAAGTACTTCGGAAACAGCACGCTTTCCATCGGCAGGTACAGGGCGGTGACGATCAGGTCGATCAGCCCGAGCGTGCGCAACACCCGCAGGTTCCAGACGAACCGCATGCCTTCGGCAATGCCGGACACCAGCCCCTCGGGCCGCGTCGCGTGGTGCGGCTTGCCCGCGCCCTGCAGCCGCAGCGCCGCTATCGCGAGAAAGGACAACCCGAACAAACCCGCCGTGATCCACATCGTGTCGATGCCGCCGACGGTGGCGATCATCAACCCGCCGATGCCCGGGCCCACGATGTAGGCCAGGTTCAGAATCGCCTCGTAGGCGCCGTTGGTGCGGTCCAGCGACCAGCCCGCCCGGGCGGCGGCCTCGGGCAGCATCGCCTGGCGCGCCGTTGCCCCGGCCGGGTCGAAGCCGGCCGCCAAGAACGCCAGCACGGCCAGGACGGCGATGTTGATCGCGTCCGCGCCGAATGCCAACCCGACAAAGGGCACGGCGGCCACCCCCGCGCAGGACAGCGAATCGGCGACCAGGGACACCCGGCGGCGGCCGAAGAAGTCGACCGCGGTGCCGGCGACCAGCGTCGACAACACCAGCGGCACCGCCATGGCGGCGGCCACGATCGACGCGTCCTTCGCGCTGTCGTCGTACTGCAACGCCAGCCACGGGAAAGCGACGATGGAGATGCCGGTACCCGCCGTCGCCATCAGCGTGGCGAACAGGATCAGGAACGCCGGGCCGCGGCTGGTGCGCTTCATGGGGTATCGCGGCTGAATTTAGCGCCAAAGTGCTATGAGACGCGACCGGATTTCCCGGGCGGCGACAGCTGAATGCAGGATGTTCACGTGCTCGTTCATCCGAATAGCGGCCAGCCGTTCAGTTCTCCGGTTGGGCCCGGCACCGGCTGGCCGGGCGATCCGGCCACACCGCAGACCCCGGTGGCCGCCGATGCTGCTCAGGTCCTGGCGCAGGCGCACCGAGCCGGTTCGATACCGGAGCTCGACGCCGCGGTCAGCGTGTGCCGCGCCTGCCCCCGGCTGGTCAGCTGGCGCGAGGACGTCGCCGTCGCCAAACGCCGGGCCTTCGCCGACCAACCCTATTGGGGGCGCCCCGTGCCGGGCTGGGGATCCGAGCGCCCGCGGCTGTTGATCGTCGGGTTGGCCCCCGCGGCGCACGGCGCCAATCGGACCGGACGAATGTTCACCGGCGACAGGTCAGGAGACCAGTTGTACGCGGCGCTGTACCGCGCTGGCCTGGTGAACCAACCGCTCAGCGTCGATGCTGCGGACGGGTTGCAGGCCAACCAGATTCGGGTCTCGGCACCGGTGCGGTGCGCGCCGCCGGCCAATGCTCCGACGCCGGCCGAACGGGACACCTGCTGGCCCTGGCTGCAGGCCGAATGGCGGCTGGTGTCCGAGCACGTGCGAGTGATCGTCGCCCTCGGCGGATTCGCTTGGCAGATCGCGCTGCGGCTGCCGGGCGCGTCGGGGGCACGCAAGCCGAAGTTCGGCCACGGCGCCGTTGCGGAGCTGCCCTCAGGCGTGCGTCTACTCGGGTGTTACCACCCCAGCCAGCAGAATATGTTCACCGGCAGGTTGACTCCGGCGATGCTGGACGACGTCTTCGCAGCAGCCAAGGAGCTGGCGGGCATCGGGTGAGCGGGAACGTTCGGCGGCCCGGAAGCGTTGTCGCCACCGTGCACCTTTCCGTCCTTGATCTCGTCCCGGTGCGTACCGACCAGTCGACTGGAGATGCGCTGGCGGCCACCGTGCAGCTGGCGCAGACCGCCGACCGGCTGGGTTTCACTCGCTACTGGGTCGCCGAACACCACAACATGCCTTCCGTCGGCGCCACCAGCCCGCCGGTCATCATCGCCTATCTGGCCGCGCAAACCTCGCAGCTGCGACTCGGGTCGGGCGGCGTGATGCTGCCCAACCACGCGCCGCTGGCGGTGGCCGAGCAGTTCGCGCTGCTGGAAGCCGCCGCGCCGGGCCGCATTGACTTGGGCATCGGCCGGGCGCCCGGCTCGGACCCGGTCACTTCGTATGCCCTGCGCGGCACCCGTGACGACCGCGACATCGAGAACTTCCCGGAGTACCTCGACGACGTAGCCGCTTTGATGAGCGCGCGCGGCGTGCGGGTGCCGCTGCGCTCCGGCGACTACACCCTCAAGGCCACCCCGGCCGCGGCCACCGAACCCCGGCTGTGGCTGCTCGGCTCGTCGATGTACTCGGCGCGGTTGGCCGCCGCCAAAGGCCTGCCGTACGTGTTCGCGCACCACTTCTCCGGCCAGGGCACCGAGGAAGCGCTCGAGCTGTACCGTTCCCGGTTCAAGCCCAGCGACTTGGCAGCCGAGCCCGTCACGTTCCTGACGGTGAATGCGGCGGTGGCCGAAACGCGGCAAGAGGCAATGGATTTGATGTTGCCCAACCTGCAGATGATGGCGCGGCTACGGACCGGGCAGCCGCTCGGTCCGCTGCAGTTTGTCGAAGACGCTCGGCTCGCCGAGATGACCGGACCGCAGCAACACATCGTGGACAGCGGACTCGGGCGGGCCATCGTGGGCTCGCCCGCGGAGGCTGCCGAACAGGTGCGGGCACTTGCCGAACGGTTCGACGTCGACGAGGTGATGGTGCACCCGGTGGCGTCGGCCCACCGCGGCACCGATCCCATCACCGCGCCGGCCCGGGTGGCGACGCTGGAGCTACTCGCGAAGGAACTCTTCTGAGGGGGTCACTCCCGCGCCTGGTCAGATTGGGGTGCGTGGCTGAGAAGCCAATGCTGCATTTCATCGGCGGGCAACGGCGGACTGTGCACGAAGCCCTGCGTGATGGTGCAGCCGTACCGGCGCAGCGCGCTCAACGTGATCTCGTCCTCGACGCCTTCGGCGACGAGGTCCGCTCCAAGGCTGAGCGCCAGCGCTACCGTGGACCGCACGATCGCAACCGATCGCGGGTCTCGGGCTAGTCGTGCCACGAATACCCTGTCCAGTTTGAGCTCGTCGACCGAGACGGCCTGCAGGCGCGCCAGCGACGACCACCCGGTGCCATAGTCGTCCAGCGAGATGCGAACTCCGAGGCGCTGCAGCGCGGCGACAGTAGTACGGGCCTGCACGGAGTCGACGAGTGTACTTTCGGTGATCTCGATGATCAGAGCGTCGGTGGGCAAGCCGTGGGTTCGCAGCAGGCCCTCGACCGTGCCTACCAGGTCAAGGTCAAGCAGATTCGTCGTCGAGAGGTTAACTGCGACGGTCCCGACGATGCCCTGCTCGCGCCAGCATCGGATCTGTCCGAGGGCGATGTTGAGCGTGTGGTAGGCCACTTTACGCATCAGCCCGGCGCGTTCGGCGGCGGGCAGGAATTTTTCCGGTAGGAGTAACCCACGGCTGGGATGCTGCCAGCGTACGAGTGCCTCGACGCTGTGGACGCTGCCGTCGCTCGCGTTGATCTTGGGCTGGTAGTGACATGTCAGCTCGGCGCCGTCGAGAAGAGCGATGCGTAGTTCCTCGATGAGGTTGGGGTTGTTCTCGGCGTACAGCTCAAACGCCGAGTCGTACACGGCGATCTTGCTTTTGGCGGATATGGCATGCGGAATCGCCGCCTCGGCGCGTTTGAGCAACTCCTGCGGATGGTCACAGTGGTCGGGGCATAGCGCGATCGCGATGCGGGCGTCGACTTGCACGGTGATCGGATCCAGCGCGAAAGGTTCTCGCAACTCTTCGAGCAGACGTCCCGCTTGGGCACGTGCGGCAGTGAGGTCGGCCCCTTCGGCCAGCAGGATGGCGAATTCGCTATCGCCCACGCGCGCAAGCAGATCCTCATCCCGCACGCTGTTCGATAGTCGATTCGCAATGTGGCACAACAGCTCATCACCAAAGTGGCGACCGATTGAGTCGCTGAGCTGTTGGAACTCACAGAGATCCAGCAACAGCAGCGCTCGGCGTGATGACACGCCGGTTGTCGACGGAGGTCCGGACGACTTGGCGGCCGACGCCGCGGTCAGGGCAGTCGCCAGCGAGCGCCGATTGGGCAGCACGGTCAACTCGTCGGTCATTGCGTTTTGGTGGCTTTCGGCCAGCATGCTGATGTCTCGGAAGGTCACCGAGAATCGTGCAGCGACCGCGATCAGGCTCAACGCGGCCAGCGTCGTTGCGAGTCGTGAGTCGTGGCCCAAAACGGCGACCCCGAGCGCGACGATGGTGCACGCCACCGGTGCGCCGTAGGAGCCGAGTCCGCGTTTTAGCGGGGGTGTCACGGCAGACCAAGGCGCCCAGCTGGCTAATGCCAGGAGTAATGACGCTAGTGGCCAGCACGCATCGAGCAAGGTGCCGACGCGATACGAGCGGTCTGCGGTCTCGAAGAGATAGTCGGTGTCGGCGGCCGCCAACAGGATTAACCCTGCAACGAGCAGCACCCAGCGAAGGTCGTTGCGCCAAAAAATGATTGGCAGCATGCCGGCGGCCAGGGCCAACAGGACCAGATCGCCCCACGGATAAATCAGGCCTACCAGCACCGTTGTCGGTGCCCGGGCCGCGGCCGCGTGGATGGGCCCGGCCGTGAGTGCCGCGGCCACCGAGGCCATCGTCAACCCGCACACCACGGAATCGAGCTGGATCGATACGGGCACTCGCTTCAGGCGTGCGCGCATGAGCAGCAGCAGTCCGGCGTAGGTGAGTGGATAAAACGCCAGGTAAGCCGGGTCGGCCGCTGATGGCGACTGACCGTCCGGCACCCAGGCGGCGTAGATCACGTCACCCATCGCCGAACATGCCATGCCGGTCGCGATCAGGGTCCATGGCAACCGATCGGCCGAGACGCGGTAAACGCGCAAACCAATCAGCGCAGCTGCCGACAGGTTCAACGCCGGATACAGGAAATCCGCGAGGAATATATTTTGGCCGGCATTCGGGGCGAAGATACTCGACGCAGTGAAAACGGCCACGCCGATTGCCAACGTCGCCAAGGCAATCTGGATCGCCAACGGTGGCCACCGAATGCCGTCGGGCACGTCGTCCGGGCGGTCCCGTGTTGCGGTCGCTACCGTTGGGACCGGCCTGAGCCCCCGTTCCGGCGCCCCCCGGTCGGTGAGCGCGCCCGGTGACACTGCTTCCGATTCGGTGAGCAGCGGCAACACAGACGGGAAGGGCAGCTCGGCCATAAAGCTGCGGATACATTGGCCGCCATCGCGTTTGGCGGCGTACATGGCCAAATCGGCGTGCCGGAGCAGGTCGTCGACGGTGCAACTCGATGTGGCGGTGGCCAGCGTGAATCCGACGCTCGGACGTACCGTTAACGGAACCCCGTCGATTACGATCGCCGCCTGGAATGCGTCGAGGACTCGATGCGCTGCAGCTTGTGATGCCTCGATGGAATCTTCGATCAGGACCGCGAATTCGTCGCCACCCAGCCGCGCAACTGTGGCCATTTTGTCGAGCGAAGCGGTGAGCCGCCTGGCCACCCGGACAAGTAGTTCGTCGCCGGCCGGGTGGCCCAAGGCGTCGTTGACCGCCTTGAAGTTGTCGAGATCGAGGCACAACACCGCGATCGGTTGGGCACTGCTGTCCCGACGGGCCACGGCTTCTTCCAGGCGATGAAGAAAGTGGGCCCGATTAGCCAGGCCGGTGAGGCTGTCAGTAAAAGCTTCCCGCGCCACGTGAGACAACAAGCGCTGGTTTTCGACGAGGACGACGAGTTGTCTGACGAGAACGGCGCCCACCAGAATTCCCAACGCGACCACGAGTGGTCCGTGCTGCACATGACCTACCGCGTAGCCCAATCCGACCGCGGCGGCCAGCACCAGAGGCAGGTATGGCAACGACAGCCGGGAGCGATACGTAATTGACGTAATTGGATCCCGCGACGCCGTTGTCAGGGACTCGTTGGTGCTGGACAGCGCAGCAAACGCCAGCATTCCCAGACCGATCACTCGGCCCAGGTCGGCCAAATCGCTGACGTGATAGCTGCCGATCCCGGCCTGAAACACCGTCGCGATGTCGGCAGCGGCCACCGCGGTGACTCCGCCGGCTAGCAGACTGCGGCTCACCGGATCGCCTGGACGAACCCGCGACAACATCAGGATCCCCGTCGTCAGCAGGAGGACGTCGACGAAGATGTGAATTAGCGTCGCGGCCTGCAAGCTGCCGTCGCCACTGAGCTGTTTGTGGAGGACGAATACCCACGAGACCACGAATAGCGAAGTCCACACGATGACGCCGTCCAGCAGCAGTCGTTGCTGAGGGCTGCGGCGAGTTAGCTTGGACAACAACACCAAAGACGCCATGGCGCCGACCGGAAATAAGACGAGCACAAATTCAGCGGCCGCCGGGTCGGTCGCGTGGTCGAGTTCCGGCCGCGCGTCATCGGCCGCCCACATGACCTCCCCGACCGCCCAGCCCAACAGTGCCATCACCAGCGCCAGCCATCCGAGTCTGCGGCGCCCGAGGGCGCAGCGAGCCGCCTTGCCAGCACATGCCGCCGCGAACACAAGGCACAGCACCGTCACGAGTTCGTCGACCCGCCGAGCCGCGTTGTCGCCCCAGACATGGGAGGTTGCGACCAGCAACGCCGCCACGTTGTATGCGGCGAAGGCGAGCCAGGCAACGCCCGCGGGCAGCCTAATATGCCGCTGCGTACTCCGCATCCCGCGTTTCATAGTCGCTCCATACCCGATCCGCATCGAGTTCTACTGATTCGCGTCAATCCGCGCCAGGGCGTCCCGCAGGATTCGTCCGGTGGCCTCTCGGTCGGGGTCCCGGCGCAACAGCATGCCCCTGGCCACCGACAGCTTGTCGCCGTTGCGGCGCGGCAGCACGTGCAGATGAATGTGGAACACCGACTGGAAGGCGGCGCGACCGTCGTTGATCCCAATGTTCGTCGCGTCGGCCAATTCCGTCGCGCGGGCCGCCCGCGCGATCCGCTGGCCGATGGTGGCCAGCGCGGCCAACGTTTCCGGCGGGGTGTCGGTCAGATCCACGGTGTGCCGTTTCGGAATCACCAGCGTGTGGCCGCGGGTGAACGGGCGGATGTCGAGGATCGCCAGGTAATCGGCGTCTTCGTAGATCCGAATGGCCGGGGCATCGCCGGCGACGATCGCACAGAACACGCAGGACATGACGTCACCGTACTTGGCCGCGCGGTCAGGAGGATACGCTGCGGCGATGGACGCTCGCGATCTCGCTTTCGCCGGCGCGGCCGCACAGGCGAGGATGTTGGCCGACGGCGAAGTAACTGCACCGGAGCTGCTGGAGACGTACCTGCAACGGATTGCGCGCCTGGATAGCGAGCTGCGCTGTTACCGCGTGGTGCTGTCCGACAGCGCGCGCCACGAGGCCGCCGCGGCGCAAGACCGCCTCGACGCCGGCGAGCGGCTACCGCTGCTGGGTGTACCGATCGCGATCAAAGACGACGTCGACGTCGCCAACGAGGTGACGGCGTGCGGGAGCGGCGGCCACCGGCCCGCGGTGACCTCCGACGCAGAGGCGGTGCGCCGGTTACGCGCCGCGGGGGCGGTCATCATCGGCAAAACCAATGTGCCCGAGCTGATGATGTTTCCCTACACCGAGTCGCTGGCGTTCGGAGCGACTCGCAACCCGTGGAACCCCAACCGCACCCCGGGCGGCAGCAGCGGCGGCAGTGCCGCCGCGGTGGCCGCGGGTTTGGCTCCGCTGGCATTGGGCTCCGATGGCGGCGGCTCGATTCGCATCCCGTCCAGCTGGTGCGGGTTGTTCGGCCTGAAGCCGCAACGCGACCGGGTTTCACTGGACCCGCACGAGGGCGCGTGGCACGGGCTGAGCGTCAACGGCCCGATCGCGCGATCGGTCATGGACGCGGCGTTGTTCCTCGATGCGACGGCGGTGGTGTCCGGGGTGCCCGACCCGGAAGGCGAGTTCGTGGCAGCGGCGGCACGCGCTCCCGGCAAACTGCGAATTGCCTTGAGTACCAAAGTTCCACTGCCGATGCCCGTTCGCGTGGGGAAAGAGGAACTGACGGCGGTCGATCAGGCCGGTGCGTTGCTTCGCGATCTGGGCCACGAGGTCGTCGTGCGAGACCCGGAGTATCCGCCGTTGGCGTTCGGCAACTACCTGGCCCGCTATCTGCGCGGCATCTGCGATGACGCGGATGCGCAGGCTCACCCGGAACGTCTCGAAGCACGCACCCGTAACCTGGCGCGCTTGGGTTCGTTCTTCTCCGACCGACGGATGGATTCCATTCGCGCTGCGGAACCGGCGCTGAGCAATCGGATCCAGTCGATCTTCGACGACGTCGACGTCGTCGTCACGCCGGGCACCGCGGAGGGTCCGTCCCGCATCGGTG
>Ga0302320_10017494_pt1 | contig 14547 bp, 10 predicted proteins | sample Bog_T0_3_FD_202130 | JGI IMG/M metagenome (GOLD analysis project Ga0302320, IMG submission 202130) | Peat permafrost microbial communities from Stordalen Mire near Abisko, Sweden - Bog_T0_3 | ecosystem: Environmental > Terrestrial > Soil > Wetlands > Peat | place: Sweden: Abisko, Stordalen Mire...
CCCTGCAACACGCCAGAAACCCCTCGGCATTTTGAGAGGTGCTGTTATTTGGGGTTATCTGGGGTTGGCCTTTCGGCTAAATGGTTGCGGGGGCTGGATTTGAACCAGCGACCTTTGGGTTATGAGCCCAACGAGCTACCGGGCTGCTCCACCCCGCAAATACAGTTTATCAACTGCCACCACCTGGGTCAAATAACTCTCTATAGCGATACGACTTGTGCAGAGAAGAGCCGGCAGCTCAGTTATTTGGGCCAAACAACGGCCTCAGCGAAGGGGATAGCGCTGTTTTTTTGCGTCGATGGGCAAGCTCGAAGCGTCAAAAGATCAGCAGCTCTGCTGAAACCATGGCCGCCGGGTGGCGGCGAATGCTCCTGTCTGTCTCGTACCCTTACACTTGGACTTGCAGCAGCGGAGTCATCCTCGTACCCTGGATAGCAACAAATCCGGTTCAAACAGCTAATCGGGCTCAAAAGGCGTCCAGGCAAAGCAAGCCTGACCAGAGGAAACATCGAGTGAGAATCAGCGCGTTGAAACGCATTCTTGGAATAGTTTGTCTTGTTCTAATCGGGCTGGCGGTTGGCGGCTGCAAGCAGAAACCGGCGGCTCCAGTGGGGGCTGGAATGCAAGGCTTGCCAGTGCAGACGGCGACGGTAACGCTGGCGCCGGTTCCGCAGAGCAGCGAATATGTGGCTACCATCAAATCGCGCCGCTCGGCCACGCTGCAGCCACAGGTGGACGGACGGCTGACACAGATTCGCGTGCGATCGGGCGACCACGTGAAAGCAGGCCAGTTGCTGATGGACATCGATCCGCAGCGCCAGTTGGCCTCGGTCGATTCAGCGCGCGCCACGGAGAGGCAGAAGATGGCGCTCTTCGACTACAACAAGTCGGAGATCGCGCGGCAGCACAAGCTCTTTGAGGCGGGCATCACAAGCCGGGATGTCTTCGAGCAGGCGCAGCAGGCCTTTGACAACACCAAGGCGGATTACGAGTCGGCGGTGGCTTCGCGCAAAACGCAGGAGGAGCAACTGGCTTACTACAGCATTCGCGCGCCCTTCGATGGTGTTTTGGGCGACATTCCCGTGCATGTGGGCGACTATGTTGTGTCCGCCACGGTGCTGACCACAGACGATGAGAACAAGGATCTGGAAGCCTATATCTATGTGCCCACGGAACGCGCAGGCCAGGTGCGGCAAGGGTTGGAAGTAGACCTGATGGATACAAACGGCAATCTGCTCGAGAAGACGAGGGCCGATTTTGTTTCAGCCGAGGTGGATAGCACGCTACAGGGAATTCTAGTGAAGGCTCCTGTTCATGCCTCGCCAGAGATTCTGCGCAATGCGCAAATGGTCAAGGCCCGAGTCATCTGGAGCGTCAAGCCGATGGCGGTGGTTCCAGTGCTGGCCGTCACTCGGCAGGGCGGGCAGAGCTTCGTATTTGTGGCGCAGCAGAAGGAAGGGCATACGTTCGCCATTCAGACGCCGGTCACGCTGGGCGATACGGTGGGCAACAGCTACTCCATCTCATCGGGGCTCAATGCAGGGGATAAGGTGATCGTTTCAGCTACGCAGTTCCTGGTTAACGGCATGCCAGTCATGCCATTGCCGGGAGCCTAGAAGCAAGCCAGAATACGCCCCCAGCAGCGAGCCAAAGGCGGCAGCAGCGCGGTGTTTGCAACGAGTCCATTGCAACCGAAAAGGAAGGCAACCCTTGTTTGTAGATTTCTTTATTCATCGGCCTGTTTTCGCCACCGTGTGCGCGCTTCTCATTATTCTGGCCGGGGCTGTGTGCATTCCCAACCTTCCGGTTGCCATGTATCCCAACCTCGCGCCGCCACAGGTCAACGTAACCTGCAACTATGTCGGCGCCAACGCCGACACGGTCGAAAAGGCTGTCACCATTCCCCTTGAAGAGGCCATCAACGGCGTCGAGGGAATGCGCTACATCAGTTCTTCGAGCACCAACAGCGGAACCAGCTCCATCACCGTAACCTTTAACACCGGCTACGACCTCGATATAGCCGCCGTGGACGTGCAGAATCGCGTGGCCAGCGCGCAAGGCCGCCTGCCCGCGGCGGTGAACGCCAACGGCATCAGCATTACCAAGGCCAATAACAACTTCGTTTTCGGCGCAGGCTTCTATACGGAGGACGGCCGCTATTCGCCCGAATTCATCTCCAACTATCTCGATGTGTATGTCAAGGACGCTCTCAAGCGCGTTCCCGGCGTGGGCGATGTCATCATCTTTGGCGAGCGCAAATACGCCATGCGCGTCTGGCTTGACCCCGTGCGCCTGGCCGCCCGCGGACTGACGGCAACCGATGTAGTCAATGCCCTGGCCGAACAGAATGTCGAGATCCCCGCCGGCCAGCTTGGCCAGCCGCCGTCGGATGAGAAGCAAGCCTTTCAGATTCCGGTGCGCGTGGTGGGCAGGCTCACCAGCCCCGGCGAATTCGACAACATTATTGTCAAGAACAGCCCCAACGGCGTAGTTCTTCTCAAGGATGTGGGCCACTCGGTTGTAGGCGCCGAGGACTATAGTTCGTCCTTGAAATACCTGGGACACGATGCGGATGGCATCGGCGTGGAGCAGCTCTCGAATGCCAACGCCCTGGATGTGGACCGCAAGGCAACAGCCGCGCTCGCCGAGCTCTCAAAGACCTTTCCTCCGGGGCTCAAGTACGCCATCGCCTTTGACGCCACCACGGTGGTCGGCGAGTCGATCCGCGAAGTGCTGATCACGCTGGCCGAGGCCATCGTCATCGTCATTACGGTCATCTTCCTTTTCCTGCTGGACTGGCGCGCCACAATCATTCCCGCCGTCACCATTCCAGTCTCGCTGATCGGAACCTTCGCCTTCATCAAGCTCTTCGACTTCTCCATCAACTCGCTCACGCTCTTCGGCATCACGCTGGCTACGGGGCTCGTGGTGGACGATGCCATCGTGGTCATCGAAAACGTGCAGCGGCACATCGCCATGGAGCACTCCGATCCACACGAGGCAACCTCGCGGGCCATGGGCGAAGTAACTAGCGCGGTCATCGCCACCTCGCTCGTGCTCATCGCTGTCTTCGTGCCGGTTTCGTTCTTCCCCGGCACCACTGGCATTCTCTACCGGCAGTTCTCGCTGACCATCGCCTTTGCCATCGCCATCTCGGCCTTCAACGCGCTCACGCTTTCGCCGGCGCTTTCGGCCATGTTCCTGCGCGGCGAAGAGGATCGTCCCAAACAATTGGACTTCCTGCACATTCGACCTGTTTCCCGCCTCTTTGCGGCCTTCATTCACTCCACTGACGCACAGATCAGTTGGCTGGCCCGCACCTACGCCAAGTTGATTCATGTCGCGTTGCAGTTGCGCTACCTGTTGCTGCTTGTCTTCTTTGCAGGGCTGGGCGCCACAGTATGGGTCTATCAGCACGTTCCCACCGGCTTCATTCCCCAGGAAGATCAGAGCTTTCTGATGGTGATCGTGCAGGCGCCGCCAGGTTCCTCGCTGGCCTATACCACCGCGCTCGCTGATCGCGCGGGCGCAATCCTCCATTCAAATCCCGACATCGCCGGCGCCTTTTCCGTGATGGGCTTCAGCTTTTCCGGACCAGCTTCCAACGCGGGGATGATGTTTATTTCAACAACGCCCTCCGATCAGCGGCGCGGCAAGGGCCACTCGGCATCTGATATTGTGGCCGACCTCTCGCCCAAGCTGAAAAGCCTGTTGTTTGCTCCCAATGGAGGCCTTGTATTGATCGTCGAGCCTCCTGCGGTCTCGGGCGTGGGCAGCTTCGGCGGCTTTCAATTCATGCTCCAGGACCAGGGAAGCAACACACTCAGCGACATGGACCGCGTTGCCCACCAGATTGTGGGCGTGGGCAATGCTGGCAAGGACCTGACCGGCCTGTACACATCCTTCTCCGCCAACGACCCGCAGATGCTGGTCACCATTGATCGCGAGAAGGCCAAGGTGATGGGCATTCCACTCTCGCAGATCACCAGCGCGCTGAGCGTTTTCATGGGTTCGCAGTATATCAACGACTTCGATTACAACAACCGCACCTACCGCGTCTTCGTGCAGGCCGACCAGCCGTTCCGCATGACGGCCAAAGATCTGCACAACTACTATGTCCGCTCCGACTCGGGCCAGATGGTTCCGCTGGACAATCTGGTGACCGTCGCCGAGAGCTCTGGCCCGCCGGTCATTACCCACTACAATCTCTTCCGCGCGGTCGAGATTGACGGCTCGCCCGCGCCCGGCCTCAGCTCCGGGCAGGGACTGGCGGCCATGGAAGCCCTTGCCAACACGATGAAAATGCCTGGCATGAAGTTCGAATGGACCGGATTGACTCTCGACGAGATCGAGTCAAGCGGCAAGACGCTCGTCATCTTCGGGCTGGGAATTCTTGTGGTCTATCTCACCCTCTCGGCGCAATACGAGAGCTTCGCGCTGCCCTTCATCATCCTGCTGGCTGTACCCATGGCGGTGCTGGGCGCGCTGGGCCTGGTGTGGTGGCGGGGGCTCAACAACGATGTCTATTGCCAGATCGGACTAGTCATGCTGATCGGCCTCTCGGCCAAGAACTCGATTCTGATCGTCGAGTTTGCTGAGCAGCTCCGCCGCAAAGGCCGCTCTATCGCCGAGGCGGCCATCGAAGCCGCGGAGCTTCGGCTGCGGCCCATTCTGATGACTTCGTTTGCCTTTATCCTCGGCATTCTCCCGCTCGTCTTCGCCACCGGCGCGGGCGCGCTGGGACGGCGCTCGGTTGGAACCACCATTGCCGGCGGCATGGTGCTCTCCACGGTTCTCAACCTGGTCTTCATTCCCGTGCTCTACGTGATCCTGAGCCGTCTGCTCAAGCGCGATAAAGCCACTGCCGAAGCGCCTGCGGAGGCCGAGAGCCTCTAAACGGCGACTGTATGGGAATCTAAGCGATATCTTCAGCCAATTGACCTCCGCCTGAGGCCTCAGCGTCCAGAGTCTTGCTCAACTCCAAATTCGATAGGTCTGGAACTGGGGCGACCAGCGCTTGCGCGCAACCAAAGCAAGTCCGAACAAGCCGGCGCAGAACAAGTAGAACGTTGCCGGCTCAGGAGTGGTGGCCGTGACCTCGATCGTGTCCGAGTTGACCAGCGAAGCGCCTGCATACTCAGAAAGCGTGACTTGGTAACTATCCAAGGCGTAGGGATTGAAGCTCGGAATTCCGACACCAGGGAACGAGAGATTCTCCGCGTTCTGCGCGCCCCACTGAGTCGTGGGCGAATTCACTCCGTATCCGGAGCCGCTCGGTCCATAGACGGCATCGTCCGGAATCGAAAGCGGATCGAAGCTGAAGGTGGCGCTGGTGGTGAGGTCGGTCAGGGTCAGCAAATAGGTATAGTCCGACAAAGTGGCGCCGCCAACCCCGTTGGGCTGCGTGTCGATGGAGTACCTATAGTCCCAGAGAGCATAGCCGCCACGCGTGCCGGCCGGTACGGTGTAGGCATCGCCCACATCGGGCGCTGGGCCGATATAACGCAAGGTGGCATTCAGGCCAAGCTCTGTTGTGCCGTCATCGCTCACTGTAAATCCCGAGTTCGGACACCCCGTTCCGTTATAGCAACCCGGAGTGGCTGGATTGCTGGTTGGGGATGCCAGGCTCGTATCGTAGGTTGTGGTGGCCGCTGCCTGGGCCACGATAGAGAATGAAGCCAGAACCAGGGTCAAATGCGTGCAGATCTGCTTGCCGATCATTTTGGAATTTACCAGCCCTTCTTTTTGATTGGTTTAAGCGCGATAAACATCGCCCCGCTCTGCTGGCGTAGTACTGCGCAGCCCAGCAAGGCGAGGCCCAGCGCGAAGAGGAGCAGCGAGGAAGGCTCAGGCGTGGCCACCAGCGATACGGCGTCAAGTTCATTGCCATACGAGACCGGACCATCGACATAGATGCCGTTGAAGCTCAACACCTCCGAGGTGCTGGTCGCGGTTACGATCAATACATTCGGGGACCAGAGCACCGAAGGGTTGCTGCCCTCCAGCGTATCCGTGTTTGTAGCCACTAGGTCAGAGCCAAAGAACACCTGAAGCTTCTCGTCGCCGGAGACGGGGCGATCGCCATACGCCCAGGAAAGCACGTAGGTCTGCCCGACCGTCAGACCGGTAACGGTCTGCTGCACGTCCTCGGGGTGATTCGCGTTCACCTCTAAGCTCTGTGCGCCGTTGTAGGCGATGGAACCACCACCGAAGACAGTGGGGTTGTCGATTTCGATGAGGCCGGCGGGATCAGTCGTGGTCCAGCCTGGCACGGAGCCATTGGCCAACATGCCCCAACTCCCCGACTCGTTGGGGAGCTCGAACGACCCGTTGACAATTATGCTGGTCGCGGTGGCCTGGGTGGCGCCGCTCAAGAAAAATATGAAGACTGCCACAGACAAGATACCAAATCGCTTCAAAAGAACGCCCTCCTGAAAACCGGGCAACAGCCACGGTATGAGACAACCATTTCTTTGTGCGCAAGACTAATGAACCAAGATTAAGGCGCGCTCCTTAACGAGTCGATAGCTCTTTGTTGTCAGCGCCATAGGGCCATTCGTTACCTGGAACTGTGTTACAAAAGCGCAAATCCAGAGCATTTAGAGGAACTTTAGAATGCGGCAATTGCTTTTCTTGAGGCCTGCGGCTATGATTTCGATATGGAAGACCGCTCCTGTTGTCGCCGCTGTTCGCTGCTTCGCTCACGCGGGTGACCTGGGCATAAAAGCACGATCCAAATCCAAGGTTTCCGAGAGCCCGCGCAGCAATTACGCTGTTGCGGGATTTCTATTTCTGCCGGAAAAAGGAAAAAAATGGCTCAAGCTGTTCAAGGAAAAGAGACGGGCGCCCAGCGCGCGGAGCGCCTGAAGCGCGAGAAGAACCCCTGGGAAGCCTTTGACGAGGTGCGTGCGTTTGCGCGGGCCGGCCGCAGCAGCGTGCTGCCGGAGTGGGCAGCCTTCTACTTCAAGTGGTGGGGCATCTATACGCAGGGCGACGGCGTTGGCGCCATCGGCGGCAAGGGCGGCGAGGGTCTGGTCTCGGATTACTTCATGATGCGTATCGCCATCCCCAACGGCATCGTCTCCGCCAGCCAGCTTCGCGCTATCGGGGGAATCACGCGGAAATACGCACGCAATCTCGCCGACATCACCGTCCGCCAGGCCATCCAGCTTCATTGGCTCACAATTGAATCGCTGCCGGAAGTGGTGGACGCGCTGAATGCGATCGGACTTTCTCCCCGAGGCGCATGCGGCGACGTGGTACGCAATGTGACCGGCTGCCCGCTGGCCGGTGTTGCCGCCGACGAGCTGATTGACGCTTCTCCGCTGGCCCGCGAGATTGCCCAATTGCTGACAGCCAATCCAGAGTTCTACAATCTGCCCCGGAAGTTCAAGATCTCCGTGTCGGGCTGCCCCTCGTGGTGCAACAACCCGGAGATCAACGACATTGGCCTCACGGCGGTGCGGCATAACGGCGAAATCGGCTACTCGCTTCACGTAGGGGGCGGACTCTCGACCGAGCCGCATCTCGCTGTGCGCCTGGACGCCTTTATCCCGCCCGGCCAGGCGATTCGCGTGGTTCGCGCCGTGGCAGAGATCTTCCGCGACCAGCAGGGGTTGCGCGAGAGCCGCGACCGTGCCCGCTTGAAGTATCTCTTTATGAAAGAGGGCTGGACCGCTGCGAGCTTTCTGGCCGAACTCCAGTCGCGGCTCGATTTCAAGCTTTTGCCCGGCGCGCCCGAGCACGCGCCCAATGATGTCTTCCGCGACCATGCCGGCATCCACGCGCAGCGGCAGGCAGGCCTGAGTTCCGTTGGCGCTAGCGTTTTGCGCGGCCGGCTGACTGGAGAACAGTTGGAAGCCGCTGCCGATCTGGCCGAACGCTTTGGCAGCGGAGGATTGCGGACCACGGTCTCGCAGAACCTGCTGTTCATCGATATTCCCAACAGCAAGACCGCGGCCCTTGCTGGTGAACTGAACAAAATCGGCCTACAGGTGGATGGGTCGTCTTTCTGGCGCGGCGCTATCGCCTGCACGGGAACCGAGTTTTGCAAGCTGGCTATTACCGAGACGAAAGGATTTACCCGGTGGCTGGTGGATGAACTCGAAGAGCGCCTGCCGGGATTTGACCAGCAGCTCAAGCTGAATGTGACCGGCTGCCCCAACGGTTGCGGCCAGCACTGGGTTGCGGACATCGGCATCGAAGGAAAAAAGATCAAGCACGAGGGCAAGCTGACCGACGCCTTCTATTTCTGCCTGGGGGGGGCGGTTGGCAAGCATGCGGCGATTTCGCGCCCGGTCGGCTACCGCTGCCCCGCGCCGCTGATTCCCGACGCGATTGAGCGCTTGCTTCGCCAGTACCTGGCCGACCGGCAGCCGGAGGAAAACCTGCGCGCCTGGTTCAGCCGCTATTCCAACGACGAACTGCGCGGCTATCTGGCCGGCGAAACGCTGACTGCCGTTGAACGCGATGTGCCGGCCGGGCGCGTGCCGCATGCAGTAGCCGATTGAAGATGAAGTCATGAGCCTTTTGCCGATCTTTCTGAAACTCCAAGGCCGCCGCTGCCTACTTGTCGGCGCGGGCAACGTGGCGCTGGACAAGATTGGCAGCCTGCTCAAGACTGGACTGCATCTCACGGTTGTGGCTCCGGAGGCTCGGCCTGAAATCCGTCAGTTAGCAAGCGAAGGCAAGCTGGAATTGATTCAGCGCGCGTTTGAGCCTGCCGATCTGGATGGCTGCTTCCTCGCCGTCACGGCCACCGATTCGCCTGAGGTCAACGCGCTGGTGCATCGCGGATCGGCCGAGCGCGGCATCCTGTGCAACAGCGTAGACGACATTCCCAACTGCGATTTCTATTTCGGCTCGGTGGTCAGCCGCGGCGACCTGCAGATTGCCATCTCCACCAGCGGGCTAAGCCCCGCAGTAGCGCAGCACCTGCGCCGCGAGATCGAAGAGCAACTGCCGGCGGACCTTGGCCCGTGGCTTGAGAACCTGGGCCAACTGCGCCGCGAGGTTCTCGAAGCGCATCCCAGCGGCGAGAAACGCAAGGCCCTGCTGCATCTGCTGGCCCAGAGGCAGGTCTGCGGGTCGGAAGATTGCCCAACGCGCCAACTGGCCTTAACGCCGCTTGACGATGAACAGATCGCGGAGGACGGCGAGGATCTTGCGAACGAGAGCTTCGGCCTGACTGAGGAGTTCCCGTACGAGGCAGGAGACGAACCCGGCAATGCGGCAGAAACGGTTCATCTGGTGGGCGCGGGACCCGGCGACCCGGACCTGCTCACGGTGAAGGCTGTGCGCCTCATCCAGACCGCCGATATCGTGCTGCACGACGACCTTGTTCCGCAAGCGATTCTCGACCTCGCCTCGCCGTCGGCTGAGATTCTCAACGTAGGCAAGCGCTGCGGCACGAAGGCCATTACCCAGGGCGAAATCAACAACCTGATGATCGATCACGCGCGCGGAAACCGCGGCCCAAATCGCAGTGTCGTTCGCCTCAAGAGCGGCGACCCGCTCATCTTTGGCCGCGCTGCCGAAGAGATGGCCGCGCTGGCCGAAGCGGGCGTGCCGTTCCAGATCGTTCCCGGAATCACCGCAGCTTTCGCTGCGGCCGCGGCCATCGGCTGCTCGCTCACTAGCCGCAACAGCGCATCGAATGTCATCTTCTCGACCGGCCATCACGCGCAGTCGCACAAGCTGGACAAGGAGCCGCCCATGCCAGCGCTCGAAGACGCAACCCGCGTCGTTTACATGCCGGGACGCGACCTGCATCTGCTGGCGCAGGAATGGCTCGCGGAGGGCCTGTCGCCGGAGTTCCCTTGCGCCGTGGTTTCGCGCGCCGCCCAGCCGGATCAGCAATTGCGGCGTACCAACCTGGGCGCCCTGGCCGATGCCGAACCTGTTCCTGCACCGAGTTTGCTGATCGCGGGCTGGGCTGTGAGGGAGATTGCAACAGAAGGCCAACTCTCAGCGACCGGCGTGCCAGTTACCAAAAGCTGACTGGATCATAAAAGCTGATCGCCCGAGCGAAAGCTCTTTCCCATGAACAGCATCTTAAGACCAATGCACATTCGTGGAAGCGCTTTTGTCGTACAAGGGAATCTATCCCCGACTGGCTCCTGGGCAAAGCCAGTCAGAAGATCGCCTTGGCTCAGGCTGTTCCGCAGAAGGTGATTCGCATCTTTGAGGGAGATTCCAATTGCCTGAGCGGATTTTGGTGCTAGTTTCGTGGGGCGGATGCCGGCAGTATGGACAAATCCTCCGGCACATCGCCATTCAGGAAGGCTTCGCGATGATCGGGATCGCCCAGGTCCATCTTGAAATGGTGCCAGGTGTCGTCTAGCAGGACGCCCATGTTCCAGGGGCCTGAAACCGAGCCGGAAAACTGCCAGACGATGTGGAAGCCTTCTTCGTTGGTGAAGCCTTCGCCGTCGGCCTGAATGATGGCATCGCCGCGCTCCCACAAGGCCGAGCGCAGCGCGTGCAGGGCGTTGCCGCCTTCCTCCGTATCCGCGCCTTGCAGGTGCTGGAAGGCGTAGACGGTTTTGATCTCTTCCAGGTATTCGGCGAGCCACGCGACTCCAGTTTCCGGCTTGCAATCCTGGGTTTCATCGAGGAAATCCGCGATCTCGTCCTGCCCAGTCGAGCCGTCGAAGACCGGGTTGCGCTCGATGACTGCGACCTCGACCTCGTCAACGCTGGAGAGCAGAAGCGACTCCCATTCCTCCTCGTCTCCGCTTTCGATGGACAGCCTGAAGCCGGGATGCTGCGCGCGAATCAGCTCCGCGAGTTCCTCGAATGCGGGGAACGATTCGTCTTTTGAAAGGACCCGCGTGTAGTAGCCCAATGGCCTTCTCCTGCGGAACGCTCGATGGTTCCGTGTTTAGAGTTTAATACTCTGCGAGGATACCCTCTTGCAAAATTCCTGACGTTGGCACAGAGGGCAACGCGGGCAGAGCGATCATGACCAGCACCAGCCGAAAGCTTGTGCGCGGCACATTAGCGCCCGGTAAACCTGTCATGGCGCTTCCCTCCCAACTCGGCGGACGGTTAACGAAGTATGGCCCTGCAATCAGTCACTTACCGAAACTCTCTTCATTTTTCTCCGGACACGCGTGAGTTAGCTCAGGCCCTATTGCCCCGAGTTAAATAGCTGTTGTCATCTCCAACGAAAAATGCGCAGAGAGACCGCAAACGGCACAACGAACCACGCCAGCAAGATCCCCACCTGCGTAATCATTTGTCCGATATTCATACCTTGCAGCATATTCCCGCGCAGCGCGTCAATGGCCGCGGTGAGCGGCAGCGCCAGAACCAGCGGCTGAATTGCCGCGGGAAAACGCGTGGCCGAGAAGAAAACACCGGAGAGAATCCACATGGGGAGCATCACCAGATTCATTAGTCCCGAAGCTGCTTCCATCGTTTTCGCCCGCGAAGAGACAAGCAGCCCCAGCGCTGAAAATGCCATGGAAGTCATCACACACAGCAATCCCAACTGCAAGAGCGAGCCGCGGAACGGCACTCCGAAAGCCACCCGCGCAAACCCCAGAAACACCACGACCTCGACAACCAGCATCGCCAGCCGCGACAGCAGAAACGACATGAGATATTGCCAGCGCGGCATGGGCGAAGCCACCAGCCGCTTCAGCAGCTTCTTCTGCCTGGCTTCGACGATCGAAAAACCCAGCCCCCACATCGCCGATCCCATCAGGTTCATGCCCAGCAAGCCAGGCACCACAAAGTCGATATACCGCGCTCCCGTCTCATGCACTAACTCATTCTCGGCGCGCACTGCCTCGCGTCTTCCCGCCGCCGTTTGGATCGCACGATCAACCAGTTGGCGCGCTGTCCGCGCATCGGGATTGGTGTCGTCGAATTTGTAAGCCACACCCTCTGGTCTTTGGATCGCCAGCAGCAGAATGCTCCCTGTCGCCAAAGCATGAGCGCCGGAACCCTCATCCATCGTCGCCGCCGTCAGCCCCTTGTCCGCATTCAACGCCTGCGTCAGTTGCGCAGTTGTCGCGGCCACCTGCAACACATCCGCTGGCCTGTTGCGGAAGGCAATTCCCAGCCCCACCGCCAGCAGAATCGGAAAGATGAAGATCCAGAAGATCGCTTCCGGCTCGCGCAAGAGCAAACGAAAACGCACCATGGTCAATTGATACAGGCTGCTCAGCTCCAGACTATTCATCGCGCAGATTCCTTCCTGTCAGCCGTACAAACACATCCTCGAGCGATGCGGAGTGGGTGCGAAACTCGCTCAGGTGCAGCCCCTGCTCCCGCAAAACAGCAAAGATGCGCGGCACGGCGGTGTGCAGCTCGCTCACTGAAAGCCGATGCAGCCCTTCATCCACAACGAGCGACTGCACGCCGGGAATCGCCCTCAGCAGGGCTGCATCCACCACGGTGCGACTCGTGTCTGCGCTGCCGACGGCCAACTCCACAATGTCTTCTCCGCCCACCGTCGCAATCAGTTGTTGCGGGGTTCCGAGGGCAATCACGCGCCCATGATCCATGATGGCAACCCGGTCGCACAGCCGCTCGGCCTCTTCCATGTAGTGCGTGGTCAGAATGATTGTCCGCCCCGCCTGCTTGAGCCGGTCCACCAGATCCCACAAGTGACGCCGGGCCTGTGGATCGAGCCCCGTCGTCGGCTCGTCCAGAAACAGCAACTCCGGGTCGCCCACCAGCGCGCAGGCCATGGCCAGCCGCTGTTTTTGCCCGCCCGACAATCCGGCGACGCGCGACGCGCGTTTCTCCTCCAGTTGCGCCGTTTCGATGGACTCATCCACTGAAATACCGCGCTTGAAAAAACTGCGGAAGAGCCGCAGCGTTTCTTCCACCGTCAGCTTGTCGGGAAACTGCGTCTCCTGGAGTTGAACCCCGATGCGCTGGCGCAGCTCGCCAGCCCCTGCGCGCCAGTTCAGGCCCAGCAGCTCGACCGTCCCAGCATCCGGTGCGGTCAGCCCTTCGCAGATTTCAATGGTTGTTGTCTTTCCTGCCCCATTTGGCCCAAGCAGCCCAAAACATTCGCCGCGCGCCACTTCCAGGTCCAGACCGTCTACCGCCTTCACATCCCCATAGACCTTCCGAACTCCGCGCAGCATCAGCGATGGGCCGCTCGCTAGCGCCTTTGCAGTTTGACTGCTTAATCCGTAATCCACTCGTACCGTACCTCATCGCCCCAGCTTACCGCATTTTCCATTCCGGGGTCGTTTCAATGAAGCATCGAGGAGCTTCCGGGTAGGCGAAGATTCGACCAGAACATCACCACCGCCATCACCAGGATGGTCACGAGCCGCCAAGAAAACAAGGCGGATTGCATTGTATGGAGAATGCCGTCTGTCCAACAAGGAAACATGGAGAGGGCTTAAGCGATGAATATCCAGACGCTTTCAAATGGAATGTTTAGAGCAGCGCTTTGCAAAATTTCATTGTGCTGAATCCGATAGGCGCGCCATGCGGCAAGGCCCCATCGGCAGCGGAGTCGATGGGCGTCAAGAATCCGGTCGAGATCGGCTTATGTTCCTCGCCGCGGAAGTGCTCTGGTTAGAGAACATTGATAGCGGCGGCGCCTAGCGCGAGCTGAGAGAATATCTGAGACCAATCGAGAACATTGCGAAGCGCGGTGGGACGCAAAGTCTTATCCGGAACGATAATCGTATCGCCTGGATGCAAGCGCAGCTGGTTGAAGTCTTTGCCCCAGAAACCCACCCCCTTGAGAGCAACGCTGCTGATCACAGAGCCGTCTGCGTGAATGACAAAGGAGTGACGCTTGTCTGCATTGCGATTTGGCCCTCCCGCCATATTCAAATAGTTGCCCACAGTTTGCCCCGGCTGATAGAGGAAGGAGTTCTGGTCATAGACCGCCCCAATCACATTGACTGTCGAAGGCACATACGGCACAACGAATTTGTCGCCATCCTGAAGGTCGAGCGCGGGCACATTTTCAACGTTAGCGCCGTTGGGTTGAAACCGCAAAACGATGCGCCCGGTAGCGCGAATCTGGGAGAGACGGGCAACCAATCCCTGCCCAGCCGAGCGCGAGGCGGAGACGTCCGATGCGCTGGCTGCCGAGGAGGTTGCCGACATGGCCAGTTCCTGGGTACCACGCTCGGATTCCATACTGATGGTGCGGACGTACTCGTCCAGCCGCTGTTGCTGGAGCAATCGGGTTGACTCTCGCGTAAACTCCGAGGCATAGAGATAGGCCTTGCTCGTCAGTCCTCCGGCCCGGCGCACAAGATCGCGCAATGTCTCGCCGGGCGTCACGCTATAGAAGCCAGGGTGAGCAAATTCCCCCTCCAATTTGACGTACTTGACCTGCAAATCGATCGGCACGCGGATATCGGCTTGGGAGAAAACGGTGATGGTGTCACCGGGCTGCAATGCCAGATCCTGGGCGGCGTCGTGGTTGAGCACCAGCCTGCCCAGATCGAATGGGATCAATGAAGACTGCAATGTCGTTGGATCGGTGCGCTCGATGACCGCGTAATTCCAGTTGATTTCAGGAGCCGCCAGACGGATCGTATTCAGACTCGGTTTTCC
>Ga0302320_10017496_pt1 | contig 14546 bp, 14 predicted proteins | sample Bog_T0_3_FD_202130 | JGI IMG/M metagenome (GOLD analysis project Ga0302320, IMG submission 202130) | Peat permafrost microbial communities from Stordalen Mire near Abisko, Sweden - Bog_T0_3 | ecosystem: Environmental > Terrestrial > Soil > Wetlands > Peat | place: Sweden: Abisko, Stordalen Mire...
CAGAATCGGGAAGAATGCTGTAGCGGGAACTGAGGCAAGCACCTGCGCAAGCGGTTGCACAAAGCGTGCGAGCTTTGGGTTCAGCCCGATGGCTACTCCGACAGGCACTGTCCATGCGGCAGAGATGAGTAGTGCTGCGTTCACCCGCAGGAAGGTCGCAGCCGCGCCCTCAAGCAGCAGTCGTAGGTCAGGCCACGTAACAGTTTTCAACATGAAGACGGCTTGCAGCGCACCCCAGCCCACAACGCAAAATGCCGCGACAGCCAACGCCCAAAGTCCTATGGAAGCTTTGCGAGGCTTTTCCTGATCAAGGGGATGAATGATGCGGCACTCTTTAGTGCGGGCCATGCGACGATAAATCGGCTCTTCGAAGCTTGTCCAGATACGGCCGGGAATATTGCTAAAGAGGTTGGAGCGGCGCAGGAGCTCAAGAATCGGAGATGCGACGCGATCGGCGGACTCAACCTGCTCGAATTTGAACTTGTCGCTCCAGGCGATGAGTGGGCGCCAGATCAACTGATCGGTGGCGATCACGATGAGGATCACAACCACGAATCCTGATACCAGCGCACGTATGTCGCCGGATGCGGTCGCAGTCTGAAGGTAGCTGCCCAAGCCAGGCAGTTGGAAGTTGCGATCGCCCATGGTGAACATCTCGCAAGCGATCAGGGCAAACCAACCACCGGCCACGGAGACAATGGAATTCCAAACAAGGCCGATTGCGGCGTAAGGCATCTCAAGTTGCCAGAAGCGCTGCCATGCCGAATATCGAAAGATCCGCGAGGCCTCCACCATCTCGCGGGGAATGCTTTTGAGCGACGAATAGAAACTAAAGGCTAAGTTCCATACTTGTCCTGTGAAGATGAGAAGGATGACCCCCATCTCGATTCCCATTTGATGTCCTGGGACCAGCGCCACCATCGCCAGCACCACGGGGGGCAGGAAACTGAGCACCGGGATGGACTGAAGGATGTCGAGAACCGCGATCATCCAGGCCTCAATCCGCGGGTTATTGAAGGCGATATATCCGTAGCAGATGGCGAAGGTGAGCGACAGAAGGTAAGCGATACCAATGCGGACGATCGAGTAAAAGGCATAGGCAGGCAGTGCGCCGAGCGAGTGTGAGATGGGTACAACGGGAATCGGCTTTCCCATCCAGTAATTGCCGGTTCTCACGATGGAAAAGAAAAGCGCAAGCGCGCAGGCAGCTACCCCGGCATCGATAAGAAAAGGCCAGGTGCGCGCGGTCACCAGGGTGCGCGCCAGCGGGTGGTGTTGGAGCTTCATTCCGTGCTCTCGCTGGCTACGGCCTCTTCCTCTTGCGCATCGGGCAAAACAAAGCGCCGTCGTCCTGCGTCGAAGTCGAATAGCTCGGCATAACGGCCCCATGTGACCGCCGTTTCCATCTGCCGAAGGCACTCATCTTCGCTGAATTGCTCGTCAAGCATGTCGAGAAAAAAGTCTTCGGGCACCGTGTGGTCGCTCTTGGATTCGAGCGCGCGCCGAATCTGTCGCAGCAGCAAGACGTGCTCGACTGCCGCATCGCGAAAAAGCTCCTTCTGCCGAAGAATCTCAGAGTTGGCAAACTCGGTGCCGCTTTCTGTGATGGCGACGTCGCCTTCTTCTATTTTGAGGAAGCCCAGCAGTTGCGCGGCGTCAACAATCGGAAGCAGGTCGTCAATCTCGAACGCAAGGTCGTTCGCCAGCCGATAAATATCGTCACGGCCACCTTTATCAAGCAACAACTCAAGCAAGCCTGCCATGCCGCCCGGGCGCGCGTGGGGCAGCATCTGGTAATGCATCTGGCGTTGATCGCGAACCCGCGTTCCGGTCTGTGGATCGGGCGCTTGATCTGGAGCTACATCCGGTTTGGTCAGGACCTTGTAGATGTAATCGACAAGTTGCGTAAAAGGCTCCGACTTGCGGTCGCGAGGCTGCGGAATCTGGACGCGAAAGTCAGTGCGAATGTGCCCGGGATTGCGTCCCAGCACAATGATCCGATCGGCCAGCAGAACCGCTTCTTCAATGTTGTGGGTGACAATGAAAACGGCCTTCGTGGGCATCGTCTTGTTGGCCCAAAGCTCCAGAAGTTCGCTGCGCAGGTTCTCGGCGGTGAGCACATCGAGCGCGGAAAAAGGTTCGTCCATGAAGAGCACTTCCGGCTCCACGACCAGAGCCCGGGCAAAGCCTACGCGCTGACGCATGCCGCCCGAAAGCTCCTTGGGATAGGCGGCTTCAAAACCATCCAAGCCCACTGTATCGAGCATGCGCATACTGCGATCGCGGCGCTCGGCCGGGTCCACGCCCCGTGCCTGCAAGGGAGCCTCTACGTTCTCAAGGACCGTCAGCCACGGAAACAAAGCGAAACTCTGAAAAACGATGGAGACGTTGACTTCGGCGTTTGCAATCGGCTTTTCATGCCAATAAACCTGGCCGGCCGAAGGCGTCGAAAGACCGGTTAACATGCGCAGCATGGTAGACTTGCCGGAACCTGACGGCCCAAGCAAGGCCAGTATCTCTCCGGGTATAATCTTGAGGTCGGTTGCAGAAATGACCTGAATGCGGTTCTGGCTCGGCTGAGCATAATATTTTTCGATTTTTTCCGCGCGAATGATCGGTTCGATCGCCGGAGCCGGGGTCGGGGATTCGGTGGGAACAGCCGCTTCCTGCATACGTGCTTCTCCGGTTACGTCCGCTTCAGGGTGCGCGGCCTGGTGTTGTTGCAAGTGTATGTTCAACAAGTTAATGCGGAGTGAACGACGTTCGCTGCGACTTATGTTAGGTCTTGCGGACAGGCGTTTGAAGTTCAAAGGCATTACCCGGACTCTTACCAGGAATGCCTCGATTGGATGCTCGAACCGAGCGTATCATTCAGTTAGAGCGTATTGCTAGCAACTCCATGTTTTTTAGCACGTAATCTGCGTTAATCGCTTTCAGGGCCCTGATTTTTTGTGGAATCACATTGAATTAATGTGACCCGAGAGCCCTCGTCATGCGTCTAGGAGAGTATGCCCGATAAGAGTGTTAAACCAAAGGTTGTGGTCGCCGATGACGAACGGGTGATCGCAGATACGCTGGCCATGATCCTGAACCAAAGCGGCTTTGAAGCCCGGGCCGTTTATTCCGGCGAGAAAGCCCTCGAACTGGCACCCACATTTGAGCCGGACATGCTCATATCCGACGTCATCATGGCCCCGCTGAACGGCATCGATGCGGCCATCCAGATTCGCGCACTGCTTCCAAAGATCAAAATTCTTCTTTTTTCGGGACAGGCGGCAACAGCCGACCTTCTGGAGAGAGCCAGGACCCAGGGGTACGAATTCGAAATTCTTGCGAAGCCCGTGCACCCGCAGGATTTACTCAATAAACTGCGCAGCAGAACGGTGCCTGACGCGTAAAGCCTTTCTGTTCTAAACCCCCAGAAATCGCAAGCTGAAAATGTGCTGAGGGAAAGGTTCTAAACTTCCCTCCGGCCTTCCATTGCGCGCGACATCGTGACTTCATCTGCGTATTCAATATCGCTGCCGGCCGGTACGCCAGTTGCAATGCGGGTGATGCGTACCGGAAATCTTCGCAGCGTCCCCGCGAGCCAGTCAGCAGTCGCTTCGCCCTCCAATGTAGGACTCGTGGCTAGAATCACTTCATCGATTTCGCCGCGCTCCGCGCGCCCTGCCAAGGTGCCAGTGCGCAACTGTTCAGGCCCGATCCCGTGCAAGGGCGATAGCGTTCCGTGCAAAACATGATAGACACCCTGATAGCCTCGCGTGCGTTCAACGGCGGCAATGTTCGTAGGCTCCTCGACCACGCACACCAGGCGCTGGTTGCGCGTAGGGCTAGCACAATAGGCACATGGGTCGACGTCCGTAACGTTATTGCAGATGGAGCACAGGCAGAGGCTGGCCTTCAGATCGCGCACCGCTTCAGCAAGTGCGGCGGCATCCTCGTCCGTCGAGCGCAGGATGTGAAAGGCGAATCGCTGGGCGCTCTTTGCGCCCACGCCGGGAAGCTTCTTCAATTCTTCAATGAGCCGCGCCATAGGCTCGGCATACCGTGACACGTTGTTGCCTCCGTCGGAGCGGTAGCGATGCTGCGATCAGGCGTTGAGGCCCGGGATTTTGAGACCGCCAAGCATCCCTTGCAGGCTGGATTGAATGGCTTCATCGGCCTTGCGTCCTGCTTCATTGATGGCCGCAACGATAAGGTCCTCGAGCATTTCAACATCAGGCTTGTCGCCGCCCAGGCTCACCACCGCCGCAGGATCGATACGAAGTTTCAGCAGTTGCTTCTTGCCGTTCATGGTGGCGGAAATAGCGCCGCCTCCGCTGCTTGCTTCCACAACTGTCTCGGCAAGTTTGCGCTGCACCTCTTCCTGCATGTGGCTGGCCTGCGAAAGCATCTCGGAGATTTTCAGTGGATTGATCACGATTTTTCCTGTTCCATTTCTGATTTCTCTGATTTCTATTTCTGACCCGAGAAAGGATCTGGCCAATGAATGGCTATTTCTGGCGAAGGTCGACCACGCTGCGTACTTCCGCTTTGAAGATTTCTTTCGCACGCTGCACCAGCGGATTGTTGAGTGCAGTCTCCTGAATGCTGCCGGCGATCGGCGCGGACATCACGGCTGGACCCGATGTGCTTGCGTCTCCTCCCGGCACAACCAGGAAGCGTGCAGGCGCGCCGAGCCGCTGCAACTCCTGGCGAATGATTTTTTCCGCTGCGGCGTTGATTGTGAGTGCAAGCATTTTCTTGCCCATGGCGGCAACTTCAATGCGCAGGTTCGATCCATCCAGGTTCCAGGTTCCCGAGCCAAGCAGCTGCGCGGCGGAAACATGCCCGGCAACAACCAGGGCAGAGCCAACAGCGTGACGAATGGCCTCAATACTCGGAGCAGTTACGCCGGAGCTGGATGGCGTGGGCTCCGGCGCTCTCGCCAGCGCGCCTTCAGTAAGTGACGTCTTCGAAGCATAATCGGCAGCGAAGTTCGTCGCGGGAAACGGTGTCGCCGCGCTCGCAGGAGATGCAGCCGCATGAGCCGACGAATTTCGGTCGATGGTAGCCACCGATGCCAAGCCAGACTCAGCCTTCGGCGTGGAGTTCTTTGGCGATTCGGCACTCCATCCGCCGCCCGTAGAACCGAACGGCGAGACAGACGGAGCAGCCGGTGGCGCGTTGGCATCAAGAGGTGAGGGAGCCGGCCGGGATGTACCTGGGCCCGGGCTAGCAACCGGACGAGGAACAGACGGTGACGCCAGGCTGCGGGGGCCTGCGGAAGAACCGCCCGCCACTCCACTGAGCAATTCTTCAAGCGGAAGCAGTCGTTGTGCATGGATCAGCTTGAGAAATCCGAGTTCAAGGTGGAAGCGCTGCTCCTGGCGGTAATTCAGATCGTCAAACGTGCGCAGCACGATTTGCAGATTGCGAGTCAGATCTTCTTCGCTGAACAACAGTGCTGAACGGGCGGCCCGCGCCCGCTCGTCGTCAGAGACTTGTAAGAGCTCTGTCTGTTCGCCGCCAATCTTGGCCATCAGGGCGTTGCGCAAATATCGAACCATTTGGCGTGCCAGCGACGAAGGACTGTGGCCGCAATTAAGCTGGATGTTTAATTGCTCCATTAGTTCGGCACTTTGCCCGGCGGCGACGGCCTCAAGCAAGTGCTCAAAAATCGCGTTCGGCACCGCACCCATCAACTCACGAATTTGCAAGGCAGAAAGCACGCACCGCCCGCCTTCAGAGGGAGCGGAAGCGATGGCCTGATCCATGATGGAAAGCGCATCGCGCATGGAGCCGTCACCAGCCTCGGCCAGCAGCGCTAGCGCGGCATCCTCGGCTTCAACATTCTCCCGTACGGCAATCATTTTCAACTGCGTCAGGATGTCCTCAAACTTGACGGCATGAAAACTGAAATGCTGGCAGCGGGAGCGAATCGTCTGTGGAATGTCCTCCGGCTGCGTCGTCGCGAACATAAAAACGGTCCACTCCGGCGGCTCCTCAAGCGTCTTGAGCATTGAGTTCCACGCCGCATCGGTGATTTGGTGCGCTTCGTCAAGAATCAGAATTCTGTATTTGCTTTTGAGAGGGCGGCTTAAAACCTTATTGGTCAGGACCCTCGCGTCGTCGATTCCACGATTTGTGGCAGCATCAATTTCTTCTACGTCGAAACTGTGCGACTCCTCAAACGGATTGACCTCGGACCGCGTAGCCGCCGAAATCTCTCTGCAGTTATCGCATTTGCCGCATGGCTCGGGGCTCGGGCGATCCGCAGACCCAACTTCAGTGCTGCAGTTCAAGGCCATTGCCAGGATGCGCGCGATGGTAGTCTTGCCGATCCCGCGATGGCCGGAAAAAATGTATCCGTGTGCAATGCGATTCTGGCTCAGTGCGTTCAGCAGCGTACGCGTTACATGGTCCTGGCCGGCGACGTCGGCAAAGCGCTGCGGACGATATTTTCTGGCCAGTACCTGGTATCCCATGCCTGGAACTCTCTTTCGACCGTCGAATTCACCAGGGCGGCCTAGAGCCGATTGTATCGTTCCAGGCTGGCCCAGCGCCTAAGCGGAATTCTTGATCAACCCATCAAAAGAGTGAGCCGCCGTTCGAGGAAGGTTCGGACCGCGGGGTCGCGCTCAAGGCCGATGGCAATCGAGTAAGCATGGCGAGCCTCATCGTACTGGCATGCTCGGGCGAGCAGATCGGCACGGGCGGCCCAGTATGGTTGATACTCGGCCAGACGTGGGTCGGCGGATTCGTCGGGCATTGCGTTGAGAGCGGTAGCCGGCCCGTCAAGCTCTGCGATTGCAAGTGCGCGGTTAATGGCAACGACAGGAGATTCGCACAGAACAAAAAGAGCATCGTAGAGCTTGACGATATGAGCCCAGTTTTCGTGGCCGCTCCGGCAGCGTTCAACGTGCGCCGATTGCAGGGCTGCCTCCAACTGGTAACGGCCTATCGCTGCAAGAGTGGCGGCTTGGTGAAGTAAAGATTCAGCTTCTGCAATCATCTCGGCATCCCACAGAGACGAATTTTGCTGCGCAAGCGGCACATATTCGCCGCTCGCATAGCGCCTTGCACGCCTGCGGGATTCTGAGTGCAGCATGAGAGCAAGCAGGCCCAGGGCCTCGGGCTCGGCAGGAAGCAAATGCACCACAAGGCGCGCCAGGAAGAGAGCCTCAGCGGTAAGTTCGCGACGTGCCAGGTCGGTTCCGCCGGGATCGGTCCAGCCTTCGGCGAAGGCGGCATAGATGGCATCGAGCACGGTTTCAAGTCGGGCGGATAGCTCGCCGGGCAAGGGCACGCGAAAGGGAATTTCGGCCTGGCGAATTTTCTCTTTGGCCCGGACCAGCCGCTTTCCCATCGCGGCCGGAGACATCAGGAACGCCGACGCAATCGTCTTTGCATCGAGTCCAAGAACGACTTGCAGAATGAGCGGTGCGCGGATGGAAGCATCGATTGCCGGGTGCGCACAGGCAAACATCATGGCAAGCCGCTCATCCGGTATTTCACCGTCAAGCGGAGCAGCCTGCACCAGCGTGGTTGTGGAAAGCAACTCGTCGGAAGCAAGTTCGTGGCGACGCAATCCCCGCAGAGAGTCAATGTTCTTGCGCCGCGCAACCGTAAGCAGCCACGCTTCAGGGTTTGCAGGGCAACCGTCACGTGGCCATGCTTCAAGTGCGGATGCGAAGGCCTCAGACAAAGCATCTTCTGCGGCTGCGACATCGTGGGTTCGAGCGGCCAGAAATGCCACAAGCTTGCCGTAGCTGCGGCGCGCAACAGCATCTGCAGTAGCGCGGGCTTGCTGATCGCTCTCGTTAGGTGTCATTTGTTCAGTAACCGGCGCTTTCACAGATTGCCGTACTGGTCGAAGAAAGCGCTTGCCCTCCGGCCCGCCAGCGGCCTGAGACAAAGTAATCAACCACCGGCAATCTGGTCAGCGTGCCCATGTTAACAGCGCGATTACATCGCCCAGATCGGTCGTACTTCCACAGCGCCATGGCGTGCGCCCGGACAGCGAGCCGCCCAGGAAAGTGCAGCGTCAAGGTCGGCAACGTCAATCAGGTAATATCCGCCCAGCTGCTCCTTCGAATCGGCAAAGGGACCATCGAGCACCTGGGTCTTGCCGTCCTTGACCCTCACCGTGGTAGCAGTAGCGACGAACTGCAGCCGGTTTGAGCCTTTCAGTGCGCCGGCCTTTGTGAGTGCCTCGGTATATGCCATGTAAGCGGCCATACCCTGCTGTTGTTCTTCGGGTGTCATGCGCATGAAACCGGCTTCTTCAGCGTGGAGCAACAAGAGATATTGCATGGGAAACCTCCCTGGTTGAATTTGTTCGAGCGGCGTTGCCCGACACTTCAATGACGATTCGGTTTGCGCGATTTGGACACGGCAGGAGAAATTCTTTCCGATTCTCTTGGTTTCGCGCCCCTATCAGCTTGCATCCAGGTTGTAGCTGATGTCATTGAGCCATTCCGCGATAAAATCCTCATCTTGAGGATCGAGCACATAGGCGTCGTTCAACAGCAGGATCGTAGCCCAGAAAACCAGGTCGCGTTCAGAGATCATTCCCAGGCGCTTCTGCTCTAGAGCCTTTGACAAATGGCTGCGGGTGATGGCAATGCCCGGTTCGGGGACGCGGAAATGTCCACTGGCAGTGCGGTTTTCGGGTTCGAGACTGAATTCAAATACACCGGCAAGCCCGGTACGAACTTCATCAAGACTCGCCTCGAAGGCCGCAAATCGGCGGAGAATGCTGATCTGTGCGGGCGAGAGCGGCGGAAGCTCGGCTTCTTGCGTCATGCTGCTGCTTCATTCCTGACGTAGCGGTTCCGGGCGGACGGCCGCTTCGTGCGCTTTTTCTTTGCGGATTTCTTCGCCGCTTTCCGCGCCGCGGCTTTCCGGCGGAGCACTTCTTCCGGCGAGTACATGGTGCCGCGGCATTTCTTGGCGCCGCAGTTGCAGATGGCGTGGTCGTCTCCGCCATCGTAAAGGCAATAATCGTAAGTGATTTCCTCACCTGCCTCGATTTTGCGGATGGCCGCAATCCAGACCCGGCCCTTTACTTCCCGCGTCTCGCAATTGGCATCGCAGCTGTGATTGATGAACATTGCCATGCAGTGTCCATCGATGACGATCGTACCGTCTCCGAGTCCAAATAAGTAAGTGATGGGCGAGTCTTCGTAGGAGGTATCGGCTTCGTCTTTTGACAGTCGATGGCCCGTATACTCTGCGACCCGGGCGCCTTTGCGAACCGCCGTTGTGGTGTAGCAACCGGCGGCGTGGATGGCTGAGGAGCGGATGATCAGTCCCATGCGAATGTGCGATGCTTTCCTTAGCTGGATTGTGCTGAAACGCTTTGAGGTAATGTCCGCATCGTACCATTGAAACGGCTATTGAGGCGGCGAGGGATGCAGAAATGAAATGGGGCATTGCAATTGCGGTGGTTTTAACGGGCAGTCTGGGAGCTGTTCCCAAGCTCACCGCGCAGGCGCCTCCAAGTGACGGGCAAAAGCAGACCGCTCCGCAACAGCCAACTCCGCAAACAGGCTCCAATCCATTCCCCACCGATACCAGCAATGTACCGCTCATGCCTGCCAAAGGCGATCCTGGGCTGCCTGAGGGAACATCCAGCGACAATGCACGCGTACCTCTCCCGGCAGAGGATGCGGACCCGGCACGGAGTCCTGATGATCCGGCGACGAGCGGTGGAAGCAATGACGATGCGACCTCGAGTTCAAGCTTGAGCGGAATGGACAAGCTGCTGCCTAAAGAGGGCGAGGGAGACCGCGATCGCCGCGGCAGGCTGATTGTCAAGGAGCCCGTTCACCAGGAAACCGCTGCGGAAGATGTCAACGTCGGCGGCTACTACCTTGAACGCAAGGACTGGAAGGCAGCCCTCTCGCGCTTCCAATCGGCAATGGTGCTCGACCCTGAGAATCCCGAAGTCTATTGGGGACTCGCCGAGGCCGATCGCCATGTCGGGAATTTTGCGGATGCCCGAACCTACTATCAGAGGGTAGTTTTGTATGACCCTGACAGCAAGCACGGCAAAGAGGCAAAGAAAGCCTTGAAGGAGCCGGAGATTGCGAACGCGCAAACAGCCGCGCATCCTCCGGCCGGCGCTGGCCCCAAGTAAGAAGCTGAATCGCTTGCATGGCCTCGTCAAGCAGCCCTCTATCAAGCGGCCGAAAAACTCCGACTTTGTATCTGGGCATGGCTTTAGCCGTGCCGCAAACGCTTTGAAACAACAACTTGCTTTCAGCCCCCGGGGCAATTCCTAACTTCCAATCGGACCTTTTCCGCACCCTGCAAAATCAAAACCCCGACCAGCGAAGATAAACAGCGATGATCGGCTGACCCCAAAGCGCACTGACGATCCCGCCGATGCAGAGAAAAGTCGCCAGCGGCAACTTCGTCAGGCCCCATCTGCCGGAATGATCGCGACGGTCCGGAATCGCCAACTGCACAAGAGCAACAACGGCCCCAAGCACTATGCCGATAAAAAATGCGAGCAGCGTTTGTGGAAAGCCGAGCCACGCGGCCAGCAGCGCCATAACCTTCGCGTCCCCGAGCCCGATGCCTTCGCGTCTACGAATGAGCCAGTAGATCCAGCGGATGAGCAGAATGAGCAGCGCCGCGGCGACAATAGCCACCAGGTAGCCGCCGATTGACCACGCCATGGCGCTATTGGCCGATGCTGACAAATCGTTGCTTTGTTGGCTGCTAACGACACGATAAAGGACATTGAAGGCAAACCCAAGAACAATTCCAGGGATTGTAATTGCGTCGGGAAGCCAAAGGTTCTCCGCATCAAGGATCGCGAGAGCAACCAGAACCCAATAAAAGATCAGCATGCCTATCGCGAAATAGAGTTCATTCAAATAGTTGAAATGACCAAACAAATCCATTGACGCGATGTTTGGATCCAGAATCACCGACAGCCATCGCCATGCCTGGTTAGCCCAAAGCGCACCCACCGCGAGCTCAGCCAGTGGATAACGCCACCCAATCCAGCTCCCGCATTTCCGGCATCGTCCGCCTAAACCAACCCAGCTAACCAGCGGCAAATTCTCCCACCAGGCCAGAGTGTGATCGCAATTCCTGCAATGCGAACGCGGGCTGACCACGCTCTCGCCTTCGGGCCAGCGGCTCAGGCACACGTTCAGAAAGCTGCCGAAAGCCAGCCCCAGCATGCCAGCAAAAATCGTTCCCAGAATGCGAATCATGCGCGAGCTTGAGTATACGAGCCACACGACGCATCAACCGAACGCGCTTCTCGTCCCGAGTTAAACTGGACTGGAAATGGAACCTCCTCTCGCCGACCCCCACAAACAGCCTCCCGCAGCGCAAGCCACCACGGACCCTGCGCAGGCCGCCGCCTTGTTTGAGCAGTCGGTGAGCATCATGGCGCGCTTGCGCGGTCCCGGCGGATGCCCCTGGGACCAGGAGCAATCCTTCGATTCCGTCCGCAAACATACGCTGGAAGAGACCTACGAGGTCCTTGACGCCATTGAGCGCCGCGACTTTCCCCACCTCGCGGAAGAACTAGGCGACCTGATGCTGCAGGTGCTGTTCTACGCGGAAATGGCTGCGAACGACGGTCATTTCACCATTGCCGACGTCCTTGACCATCTCAACCGCAAGCTCATTCGCCGCCATCCCCATGTGTTTGGTGAAAAGGCGTCCCGAGCGGCGGGAAACCTGGCCAATGTGGATGCCGAGGTGGCAGGTTCTTCTGCGGCCGTACTCCGGAATTGGGATGAGATCAAGGCGGCGGAAAAGCGCATCGGCAAGGAGGAGAGCGCCGAGTCCACACCAATTACGCCCAAGTCCGGTTCGCGCCTCGACAGCGTGCAAAGAGCCATGCCGGCACTCGCCGAGGCGGCCAAGCTGGGCGCCAAGGCGCGCAAAGCCGGCTTTGACTGGCCAAGCTGGCGTGAACTGCTTCCCAAAGTCGCAGAAGAAACGGCAGAGTTGGAAGCCGAAGCCGCTGCCGAGGATCCCGCCCTGATGCCTCTGGTCGAAGCCGAATTAGGCGATTTGCTTTTCACCGTTGTAAACCTCGGCCGCCACCTGGGCGTCGATGCCGAAATGGCCCTCCGTGGTTGCAACCTGCGCTTCCGCCAAAGATTCGCGGAAATGGAAATCTCCGCCGCCCGTCCACTCGAAGAGCTCTCTGCCCCCGAGTTGGAAGCGCTATGGGTGAGCGCCAAGCAAAAGTTGGCAACAGCAGCCTCGCCGGGACCAGAATCCACACCCGGACCGGAACGCATCAGTTCAGCCACGCCGCCGGAGAAGCCGGCATGATTCTCATCCGTCCCTGTGAAGGATTTGACGAACTCGAAGCCTGCGTCCAGCTCCAGATTGAGACCTGGGGCTATGACGAAACCGATGTCATTCCGCGGAAAGTGTTTCTAGTGGCCCAGGAGATCGGCGGCCAGGTCATCGGCGCGTTCGATTCTGAAACCCCGGGCACAAATCCCGCAGGCGACCCAAATTCGATGGTCGGCTTTGCCTTCTCTTTGCCGGGGGTGAAGACAAGGCACGACAAGCCCGAGCCCTACTTGCATTCCCACATGCTGGCCGTAAAAGATGAGTACAGGAACCGCGGTCTAGGCGCGCGACTCAAGCGGGAACAGCGCCAGGACGCACTTTCTCGCGGAATCCGGCACATGGAGTGGACCTTCGATCCGCTTGAAATTAAGAACGCTTTCCTAAATATCCACAGGCTCGGAGCCATTGTTTGTTCCTATCGGGTTAATTTCTATGGTGTATCCTCATCTCGACTGCAAGGTGGTTTGCCCACGGACCGTTTACTGGCGGAGTGGGCACTCGCTTCTGACCGGGTCAGAGCCGTCCTTGAGGGTCGGCCTGCAGTTGCATCAAACATTGAAGAAAGGATCCTGGTCCCAGCCTCCATCTACAAATGGAAGGCTTCGGAAGCGGATCGGGGTCGAGCCTTAGCCGTTCAGTTGGAGAACCGCCGGAAGTTTCAACAGGCATTTTCCCAGGGGTTGGCCGTACTTGGCTTCCTCCGGGATGCGGAAGGAAATGGAATCTTCGAACTGGGAATTGCTTCCCAGGCGGAGTTGGATTGATTTCCCAAGGAACGCATACACTTTATGAAAATTGATGCAATCATCCTGCGCGAGCTGCACATGCCCTTGGTGCGCCCGTTTGAAACAAGTTTTGGAGTAACCCGCAAACGCCGCATTCTTCTAGCCGAAATTCGATCGGAAGGGCTGACAGGCTGGGGCGAATGTACGGCCGGCGAACACCCGTTTTTTTCAGGAGAATCAACCGATACGGTATGGCAAACCATCATCGGCGAATTAGGCCCGATGCTGGCCGCCGAGACACCCGAGCATGGCGGCGACTGCCCCAAGATCTTTGGCCAGGTACGCGCCAACCGTATGGCCAAAGCCACCCTTGAAAATGCAGTGTGGGACTTGGAAGCGCAGCGCGAAGGAATTTCGCTATCCCGCTTGCTTGGCGGCGTACGCGAGGTGATTCCTTGCGGCGTCTCCCTAGGCATCCAATCATCGATTCCAGAGCTCATGACCATCATTGAGCGGGAATTGGAAGCGGGCTACCAGCGCATCAAGCTAAAGTGCAAGCCTGGCTGGGACACCGACGTATTTGAACGTGTGCGCAGCCGTTGGCCTGGAATCATGCTCAGTTGCGACGCCAATTCGGCCTACCGCCTCCGCGACGCTGACCACCTGACTTCCTTCGATGCGTTTGACCTACTGATGATTGAACAGCCGCTCTGGCACGACGATTTCTACTACCATTCCATGCTGCAGAAACGCCTGCAAACAGCCATCTGCCTGGACGAATCAATCAACAACCGCCGCGACGCTTTGGCCGCCATTGAGATGGAGTCCTGCCGCATCATCAATATCAAGCTCGGGCGCGTCGGCGGATTTTCTGAGGCGATTGCCGTTCACAATGCTGCGCAGGAGCGCGGCATCCCGGTCTGGTGCGGAGGAATGCTGGAGGCAGGCATAGGCCGGTCGCATAACATTGCTCTCTCAACCCTTGAAAACTTCACCTTGCCGGGAGATGTGTCGGCTTCGAGGCGCTACTGGCATGAAGACATCGTCGAGCCAGAAATTACCGTCTCGAAAGAAGGCGAAATTACCATCCCAGACACGCCCGGTCGCGGCTACGAGGTCCGCACCGAGTTCATTGAACAGCTTACCGTCCGCAAGGAGATGATTCGTGCCTTCGAACTGGTAGGCTGACCCGCGCACATAATGGGAACCGTTTCCCTACGCAATACGTAGGGCTATCTGGCGCCGCAACTTTGCCGGCAAAACCGCATCTCAATCGTGAGACGCGGAAGCTGCCCAAAGTCTTGCCGCCGGAGGTTGATAGCGTGACTCCCCAAGAAGAACAGCTTTTGAACTCGCTCGTCGAGCGGGTAAACCAGACACAATTGCAGGAAAAAGATCCCGACGCCGAGGCGCTGCTGAATCAAAGCCTGGGCGGCAATCCAGATGCGCTTTACGTCCTGGCGCAAACCGTTTTGGTGCAGAACATCGCCTTGGAAC
>Ga0302320_10017500_pt1 | contig 14545 bp, 15 predicted proteins | sample Bog_T0_3_FD_202130 | JGI IMG/M metagenome (GOLD analysis project Ga0302320, IMG submission 202130) | Peat permafrost microbial communities from Stordalen Mire near Abisko, Sweden - Bog_T0_3 | ecosystem: Environmental > Terrestrial > Soil > Wetlands > Peat | place: Sweden: Abisko, Stordalen Mire...
GCCGCCAGAGTGTCGTCAACCAGGCGTGATAATTCGTTCATGGGGCAAGCAGCTTCGGTAGTTCGAGCGCCAATCCGGGAATCAGAATGAGCAGCAGCAAATGCACGAAATCGGCGCCCAGAAACGGCAGCACGCCACGGAATATCCGGCTGATCGGCACGTCTTTGGCGATGCCGTGAATGACGTACAGGTTCATGCCGATGGGCGGGTGTACGAAGCCGATTTCCATGGCGCGGATCAGGAAGATGCCGAACCAGATCGGCGACAGGCCGAGTTGCTGCACGATCGGCAGCAGAATCGGCGTGGTGAGCAGCATCAAAGCCAGGCCGTCGAGCAACGAACCGAGCACCAACAGCACCACGGCGATCATCAGCATCGCAACGACGCGATTGTCACTGACGCTGCCGATCAAACTCGACACCGCCTCGGCGAGGCCGGTGAGGCTGATGAACACGGAAAAGATCAAGGCGCCGATGATGACCGCATAGATCATGCCACTGGTGCGCAGCGTTTCCGCCAAAGCATGACCGAGTGCCGGCCACGTGAGGCGCCGCCGCCAGGCGCAGAGCATCAAGCCGCCGACGGCGCCCACCGAGGCGGCTTCCGAGGGCGTAAACCAACCGACCGATATGCCGCCGATCACGATCAGCACCAACACGGCCACATCCAAGATGCGCACCAACCCGCGCCAGCGCTCGGCGCGGCTGACGCGAGGCGAGGCCGGAGCGATGGCGGGGCGGAAATGACAGAGCAGCACAATGGTGATGCCGTAGAGCAGCATCTGGGTCAAGGCCGGCACGATGGCGGCGGTGAATAATTTGCCGATGGATTGTTCGGAAATAATGCCGAAGACGATCAAGGCTCCGGAGGGCGGAACCGCCTGTCCGAGCGTGCCGCCCGCCGCCACCACGCCAGTGGCAAATGAATCCGAGTAGCCCCGCTCGCGCATTTCCGGCAAAGCCACCAGCCCGATGGTTGCCGCCGTCGCCAGGCTCGAGCCGCTGATGGCGCCGAATCCGGCGCAGGCGCCCACCGAGGCGAGCGCCAGTCCACCGCGGCGGTGGCCGACCAGGCCCGCCGCGGCGCGAAAAAAATCGCGACTGGCATTGGCGGCGAAACAAAGGTGTGCCATCAGCAAAAACAGCGGCAGCACGCCGAGCTCGTAGCGCGACAGCGTGTCGAACAACAGCACCCCCGATTTGATGAGCGCGGGCTCGAGGCCCAAGAGCAGCGTCAGCCCGCCGAATCCCACGAGCCCCAACGACACACCGATCGGCACTCCGGCCACCAGCAGCGCCAGTAACAGGAGAACACCGAGCAATCCGGCGAGCGCGTCGGAGCTCATTCGGGCTCGATCCGCCGCATCTGCCACAGGGCGATCCCGGCCAGTCCCAGCACCGCAGCAATGCTCACGATGCGCAGCGGCGCGTACGGAATGCGCAAGACCTCGCTCGCCTCGTGCCCGTGCCGCAAATCGAACGCGATCCAAATACTGCCGGCGGCTAAGGCGGCGAAGAACACCGCGCTCAGAAACGCGCTGATCCGCTCGAGCCAAAGTCGGGTTCGCGGCCCGACACGGTCGATCGCCAGATGCACCGTGGCGTGCTTGCGTGCCAGCGATGCGGCGACCAGCGCGGCCGATGAGGCCAAAAGCATCGCCGCCTGCACGATCTCGATCGATCCTAAAATCGACAGTCCGAGGTGCCGGCAGATGACGGCCGCGGCGTCGATGGCCATCGCGGTGAGCAAGGCCGCCGAACCAATATAAAACAGCGGCCCGCGACTCATGTGAGCCAGACCATGCCGGCCTGTTGCTGCTGCTGCAGTCGCGGCAGTCCCGCAAGTTGTGTGATGTGCGCAACGTAGTCGTTGACCGCTTGTGCGCGCGTCTCATCCGCAAGCACCGGCCTGCCCGGCGCTTCGACAAACACCGGCACGAATCCGGCCTGCAAGTGGCCGTTCGCGTCGATGCGGATCCGCGCCAGGATGGAATGCACTGCCTGCGGGTGAAACGGGGCCAGCGTGTAGGCCGGGTCCGGCTCGAAGCCAAACAGCTCTTTGCGCTTGGCCGCCCACGCGGCGCGCGCCGCGTGCTCCTGTCCCGGGTTCAAGGCGCGCGTCACGACGCAGCCGTTGCCGAGACCGTGATAAATCGGTTTGCCCCGGTAGAATTCCACGCCGCGCAGGATGTGTGCGTGATGACCCACCACCACGTCCGCGCCGGCATCGATCGCAGCCTGCGCCAGCGCGCGCTCATAAGGAGCGAGCACCGCGGGCGTGTGCACGATTCCCTTATGAAGTGCAACGATGACGAGGTCCGCGCGGCGCGCTGCGGCGATATCCGCCGCCATCCTTGCGAGCGATGCGGGGTCGGGGCGCGATAGCGCTGCACCCGGCCAGATGCGGCTCTGGTCTGCCGTGTCGATGCGTACGTAGGCGCAGCCGGCACGCTCGTCCGTGGCCCAGCTGGTCTCGGGTCCGACGCAGTTGTAGCTGAGGACGGCGACGTCGAGTGCTGCGGCCCGAAGCCAGGCCGGCCGGCGGGCCTGCTCGAGGTTTCGCCCGGCGCCCGTATGGCCGATCCCCAAGCGGTCGAGTTCAGCGAGGGTGTCGCTGATACCCTCGGCGCCACAATCGGCGATGTGGTTGCCGCCCAGCGTGAGCGCAGCGAATCCGGCACGCCGCAGTGCGGCAAGATGCGCCGGATCCGCCGCCGGGGCCGGTACGTCGCCCGGCAGCTCCCGGCCGCGCAGGGTGTGAGGCACCTCCAAGTGTCCGATCGTCAAGGTCGCTGCGCGCAACTCAGCCGCGATCCCGCTCAGCCAGTGGTCCGGATCGGGCTCGTCGAGAATCAGATCGCCGGTCAGAAGGATGTCGGTGGCGGGCATGGCGCTTCAGGCCGATCAATGCGTGGCGGGGGAGCGCGCAGAGGCGATGACCGGCAACTCGATGAAGGATGGATCCTGCGGCTCGCTCAGCACCGAGAGCCGGGCGCCGCCGGCATCCGTGTCGCGATTGCGTTCGCGATAGTCGGCCCCGGTTATGGTGATCTGCACGCGATGCTTCGCCTTGAAGAGGTACGAGGTTGGCATGAGATCGAGAGTCAAATCCACGGGCTCGTTCGGAACCAGGGCCGCGGCGTCCTCAACCCAACTGCGATGCCACGGCGTATCGGGCACGTGCCACGGCGCTGCGTTCAAGGTGCGCATCGAGGCGCGCAGCCGGCCCTCGGTGACCATCGCGATGCTGCCATCGGGGGCGACATCTTCGAGGTAGGCGAAGAAATTGGCGTCCGCGCGGTCGGCCGCGACACGCAAATGCAGCAGCGGATTGCCGGTGACCTCAATGTCGTGCGCGAGCCTTGCGCCGGCAAAGCTCACGCCGACCCCATTTGCATGACACGGTTGGGCGGCAGGTCCCATGCCCGCATCGGGACAGGCGACATCGAGGTTCACCGGGAAGTCACGCCGCCGGGCGGTCGTGGGCGCCGCCGCGCGAAGCTCGGGCCCTTGAAGAAATAGCTTCTGCCTGCGCATGTCGGCGAGCGGCCAAGCGTCGGTGGCATGCCACGGCGCGTCCGGCGCGGCGGCGCCGACGGTGTAGTAGTGAATGCGCGGTTCATTGCGCATCCCGGTGTCGACATCCTTGAGAACCGTGTCGAAGAAGCGATGGATTTCCTGCAACAGCGCAAAGCCAGGATTGGCACAGTGCTTCCACGGACCGATCAGAATGCGCGAGCCGGGCAGATTCAGCAGCGCGATGAGGCCTTGGTCGCGCAGCTCGTCGTACCAACCGCCTTCTATATAGACCGCGACGCCGGAATGTCGCAGCCGATCCGCAAAGCTTGAGATGCTGCCCTCGTACCAGAAGCGGCTTGCGACTTGCGCAGCCCAGCTGTCGCGATACGGCATGCTTTTCCAAAGTTCGAATAAATTCGTGGATTTTTGGTGCTCCTGCACCGCCACGCTCAGCAGCTGCCGCTGCTCGTCACCGTCGACCGGTTCCACGGCCAGATCTTGCTCGACCGTGCGCTGCGGCCCCGTACCCCACTGCGCATAGATGCCGCCGCGATGAAAAGCGTCGAATTTGCTCCAGGAAAAGCACCCGGCGAAAGCGGCCTTCAAGTGCGGCGGTTGCGAAGTGATGGCCTGCATGGCCGCATCGCCGGTGTTCGAACAGCCGTAAATACCGATCTTGCCGTTCGACCAGGGCTGTGCGGCCAGCCATTCGGTGATCTCGTACGCATCATCGGCCTCGGTACGATCGTTGTAGCCGCGGCGAATGCCGAACGATTGCCCGTTGCCGCGGCGCGCCACCTGCACCACGACGTAGCCGTAGGCAGTCAACGAGGGCACGTCGCGAAAGCCGCCCGCCGGATTCGCCGCATCGCGGGCCGGCTCTTCGGTAATGGTCAGTGCGTGCTGCCAAATGACCGGCAGGGGTTGGTTGACGGGGACGCCGTCGATGGCGGGCCGGCTGATGCGCAGCGCGAGGCGTACGCCGTCGCGCATTGCCAGATACTCCGAATGTGTCGAACGCCCGCTATAGCGCGCCGCCGGTTGATAGCTGCCGAAGGCCGCGGGCGCGGCGTGTGCCGGCGCGCACAGCCAAACCAGGGCGAGAAGCAGCCCCGCATCGCGCCAATACGATGCATACGCACGGATCAATGCACACCCCCAGTCAACTGCCGCAAGTGTGAACAAAACTCGATTAGTTTACAAGGCCATCTAATTGGCGGCGAATGGCGGGGACCTAGCGGGCCCCCCGGAGCGCCGCCAAGGGCGCCGCGTAACTGCATGCGGAACTGCGTGTATCTTGGCGTATTTTGGGCAAAATGGCCACGTTTGAAGGCAACGGCCGATGCCCCTGCGGGTCGCGCGGCAAGCCCTCGAAGCACTCCAAACTCGGATCGTAAATGGTTTACAATACGAACTAATAGTGGATATTGGCAGCACCTAAAACCTAAAAGATCAGGCGACGACCATGCCCCAACCCTTGGCCGGTATCAAGATCGCGGATTTCAGCCACGTCATGGCGGGACCCTTTTGCACGCATTTCTTGTGCATGCTCGGGGCGGAAGTGATCAAAGTCGAGTCTCCGAGCGGCGACCCATTGCGCAGTTACGGACCGCATCGGGATCTTGACGGCCTGTCGCCGGCTTTCATCGCCGCCAACGTCGGCAAGAAGTCGATCGCTGTGGACTTGAAGAGCCCGGGTGGTCACGACGCAGCCTGCCGCCTGATCGCCGCCAGCGATGTGGTCATCGAGAACTTCCGACCCGGGGTTATGCAGCGGCTGGGGCTTGGATATCAGGAATCGCGCAAACTTCGTCCCGGAATAGTCTATTGCTCGATTTCCGGCTATGGCCAGAGCGGGCCGCTGCGCGATTACCCGGCCATCGACAATATCGTACAGGCAACCAGCGGCATGATGGCTGCCAACGGCAACGCGGAGGATCCGCCATCGCGTGTCGGCTGGCCCGTCGTCGACACCTACACCGGGACGCTCGGCGCATTGGCAGTGCTCGCCGCGCTGGTCGCGCGGCAACACCGCAGCGATGGTCAGTACATCGACGTTGCGATGCTCGACGCGTCCGTGGTATTGCTCACCTCGCTCGCCACGCCGTATCTCATCACGGGTCAGATGCTCGCCCGCACCGGCGACACAGGCTACAGCGGTTCGCCCACCGCGGGATTGTTCGTCGGCAGCGGCGGCTCGAGAATTTCCTTGGGCGCGGTGCAGAACAACCAATTCGTCAGCCTCTGCCGCGTGATCGGCAAGCCCGAATTGGCTCACGATCCGCGCTTTGTCACTCCGGCACTGCGTGCGCAGCCGCAAAATGCCGCGATTTTGCGTGCCGTTCTCGACCCCATCTTTCTGACGCGTCACGGTGCGGAGTGGGAGCGCGAACTCAATGCCCAGGGGGTGCCGTGCGGACTGGTACGCGACATCGGCCAGGTGTGCGAGAGCTTACGCGACGGTGAGCGCGGGCTGCTGTTGCCGACCACGGTTCCCGGCCAACCGGAAAAATCGCCGCCTGCATGCTTCGTCAATGCCGGATTCACGTTTGCGAGCGATGGTCCGGGGATCCACGGACGCGCGCCCGCGTTGGCCGAACACACGGGCGAAGTGCTCAAAGCCCTCGGCTACTCCGATTCGGAAATTGCCGCGCTGGCGGCGAGCCGCGCGGTGCAGCTGGCTCCTTAAGTGTGCAGACGGCGCAGCAGTTGCAGAAGCTGCCCGAGTTCTTCGGCCGTGTACATGCGCGTGAATCGCGCCTCGTGTTCCAACATGTCCTCGCGCAGCTTTTTCAGAGCTCGCCGACCCTCGGCCGTGAGAAATATCCCTTGCCGCCGCCGATCGACGCTCGATTGATGGCGCTCCGCCCATTTGCGCCGTTGTAGGTCGTGGATCAGGCCGACGATCGAGGCCTTGTCGATCATCAATTGATTGGCGAGATCAATCTGCGCGATGCCCGGATTCGCCTCGACCAATACCAGCAGGCTGAAAATACCGGAACGGGTGGCGCCCACGGTGCGGATGAAATCCTTCCACAAGGCGATTTGCGCGCGCCGCAAATTGTAGCCGAGGAGATTGGGCAAAAAGCTGACATTGATCGGGGTGGACACCGCGGGCTGGCGGTGAGCGCCCTTCGCTTCGCCCGCGGCTCGCACGGGTTTGTGGTGAGATCGCAATCGGGCCGCCATGCACACCTCGCGGGTGAAAGGCCGCGATTATGCATTCAAGCCCACAGATCCGCCATGCTCTCCGGATCGTCGAGTTCGCAGCTGTCGGCGGATTCCGGCTGCAATGTCGACCAATGGGCATCGGCCCAAACCGCGGTCGCAATGCCCGCGGTGGCGAGTTCCCGGCGCTGCGGTTTCGGGCCGAAGCGGCTGGCGATCTGGCTCAAGCCCGGGTTGTGTCCGCAGATCATGATGTGACTCAAGGCCGCATCGCGCTTCGCGAGCAGGCGCCAGGTGGTTTCCGGCGTCGCCAAGTACAACTCGCGCGCGCATTGCACTTGCTTGTCGTCGAGTTCGCAGGCTTCGGCGATGATTTCGGCGGTGGCCCAGGCGCGTTCCGCCGGACTCACCAGGATCAAATCCGGCACAAGATCGCGGTACACGATGCGCGTGGCCATTTCCCGCGCTTCGATGATGCCGCGGTGTGTGAGCGTGCGCTCGAAGTCCTCGGCGCAGGAGTCGATGGATTGGGCCTTCCCATGCCGCAACAGCGTCAGTCGGCGCGTACCCACAAATGGCCACCCTCAAGTTTCGTTTCGAACACACGCACGGGTTCGTACGCCGGCGGGGTCAATGCTTCTCCGGTTCGCAAGCAAAATCGAGCGCCGTGGCGCGGGCAAATAATTTCCTTCCCTTCGATGCTGCCCCCGGTCAATTCGGCGCCGTCATGAGTGCAAATATCCTCGATGGCATAGTAGTTCCCCTCAGCATGGGCCACCGCAATCATCCTGCGCCCAACCAGGATGGAGAGGGTTTGGCCCTCGGCCAGCGCTTGAGCGGGGCCGGCGTCGATCCACTTATCGGCCATTGCCAGTCACCCGCTTGCTACATCATGCCGGTTTGCAATCGCGCTTCGTCAGACATCATGGTCTGGTTCCACGGCGGATCGAACACCAGTTCCACATTCGCGCGCGCGACGGTCGGAACTATCTGCACTTTGTCGCGCACATCCTGCACCAAGACTTCTCCCATTCCGCAGCCCGGTGCGGTCAACGTCATTTTAATGTCGACGGTACGGGTGGAGTCCTCGTTCTTGCTGACATCGCATTCGTAAATCAAGCCAAGGTCAACGATGTTGACCGGGATCTCCGGGTCATAGCAAGTCTTGAGCTGTTTCCAAACGACGTTCTTGATGTCCTCTTCCGAGGCTCCCGGGGGTATTTCAGGCGCGGTCGCGGCGGTCTTGCCGATGGCGTCCGCGTCCTGGCCGGCGATGCGAAATAGATTGCCGTCGATGTACACGGTAAAACTGCCGCCGAGGGCCTGGGTGATGTAACCCACTTGCCCCAATTTGAGGTTGACCTCGACGCCGGCCGGGATGGCCACCGCTTTGACCTCGCGCTGCACGACGATCGGTTCGTTTTCGTAAGTATGCATGCTCAATCGCTCATTCAGTGGATACCGCGGGCAGGGACTTCGGATCTGCGCTTTTGAGCGCCGAGGCGAGAGTGTGCCAGCAGAGGCTCGCGCATTTGACGCGAGCAGGGTATTCGCGCACTCCCGAGAGCGCCGCGAGCTTGCCGAGTTCCTCCGCGGCAGGCGCGGCATCGTCGGTGAGCAACTGATGCACGCGATCGAACAAGCGCAGCGCCTCGCCGCGGGTGCGCCCCTTGACCGCCTCGGTCATCAGCGAGGCCGAGGCCGTCGAGATGGCGCAGCCCTGTCCTTCGAAGCGAATGTCGCTGATCCTATCGTCGTCCAATTTCAGACGCAGCGTCAGACGGTCCCCGCACATCGGATTGAAGCCCTCGGCGGCGGCGTCGGCAGGCTCCAATACCCCGAAATTACGCGGCTTGCGGTTGTGGTCGAGAATCACGTCTCGATACAGGTCGTTGAGTTCCATGGCGATCAGGCGAACAGTTTGCGCGCACGCTCGATGCCGGCCGCAAGCCGGTCGATTTCTTCGAACGTATTGTAAAAGGCGAACGAGGCGCGCGCCGTGGCCGGCAGCTTGAAGAAGTCCATCACCGGCATCGCACAGTGATGGCCGGTACGAATGGCGATGCCATCCTCGTCAAGAATCGTCCCTAAATCGTGGGGGTGCACGTTGTCGACCGTGAACGACACCAGGCTCGCCTTGTCGCTGGCGGTGCCGACAATGTGCAGCTGGGGAATTTTGCTCAACACGCGGGTCGCGTGCGCGAGCAGGGCGGTCTCGTGCGCGTGTGCGGCGTTGCGATCCATGCCGCGCAGAAAATCCACCGCGGCGCCTAGGCCGACGCCGCCGGAGATATTGGGCGTGCCGGCCTCGAACTTATTGGGCAACCCGTTGTAGGTGGTCTTGGCGAAAGTTACCGACAGGATCATCTCGCCGCCGCCCTGCCATGGCGGCATGCGCTCGAGCAGCTGTTCGCGTCCATACAGGACGCCGACGCCTGTCGGGCCGAACATCTTGTGCCCGGAGAAGGCATAAAAATCGCAATCGAGCTCCTGCACATCGATGTGCATATGCGGCACTGCCTGTGCGCCGTCGATCAGCGTGACGATGCCGCGCGCCTTCGCGGCGGCGATCAGGCGGCGAACCGGCAGCACCGTGCCGAGGGCGTTCGACACGTGCGCACACGCAAACAGTCGCGTTCGCGGGCCCATGAGTTCGAGCACCGCGTCCACGTGCACCTCGCCGCGCGAGTCGATCGGCGCCACCACGAGTTTGGCACCGGTCTGTTCGCAAACCATTTGCCAGGGCACGATGTTGGCGTGATGCTCGAGGTGCGTAATCAGAATCTCATCGTGAGCTTTGAGCAGCGGCCGCGCATAGCTCTGCGCCACAAGATTGATCGCTTCGGTGGTGCCGCGCACAAAAATGATTTCGTTGCGCGAGCGGGCGTTGACGAACTCGGTCAGCCGGTCGCGCGCGCTTTCGTAGAGTGCGGTCGCTTCCTGACTCAGCGTGTGCACACCGCGATGGATGTTGGCGTGATGATGGCGTTCGTAGTCATCGACGGCCGCGATCACCGCGTTCGGCCGCTGCGACGATGCACCGTTGTCCAAGTACGCGAGCGGCTGGCCGCGCACCATTCGTGCCAGCACCGGAAATTGCCGGCGTACGGCGCTCACATCGAACTCGGAACTGCGATTGGCAAGAGCAATATTGTTCATCGGAATTTCTGTAGGGTTTGCGAATCGGGTAACTGCACGATCAAGGCATTCTCAATGGCCGTTCGTGCTGACGCTACTGACATGCCGGTAAGCACATCCGAGAGGAAGGCGAATACCAACAGGCTTTGCGCCGCCTCGCGGTCCAGGCCGCGCGACAGCATGTAGAAAAGCATATCCGGATCGAGCCGGCCGACGGTCGCGCCGTGCGCGCACTTGACCTCGTCGGCGTGGATCTCCAATTGCGGACGGGTGTCGATCTCGGCAGTCGGCGACAGCAGCAAGCCGCGACACGACTGCTGCGACTCGGCATGGGCCGCTCCGGCGTTGACGATCACTTTACTGTTGAATACCACGCGGCTGTCGTCGCTCGCGATGGCGCGCGCGGTTTGGGTGCTGCGCGTATGGGGTGCCGCGTGAGTCACAATATTGACGCAGTCGACGTGCCGGTTCTCATGGCCCACCAGCAGCGCGTAGCTGTCGAGCGCGGCACCCGGTTGGTTGAGATTGGCCTCGAGCGAGGTGCGCACCAAGCCGCCACCGAGCGCGATCGTGAACTGCTTTAAGCGGCTGTCGTGCTCCTGGTGAATGTTGAGGGAGTCGAAATGCGTGGCGCCGGGGCCGGTCGCAAACACCCGGTAGTGCTCGAGTTGGGCGTTGCGCTCGAGCGCGATGTGGGTGGTCGAATTGTTGAGCGGCGTGTGCGGACCTTGCGCGACATGGTGCTCGATGATGGTGGCGCTCGAGCCCGGAGCCATCTCGATAATGATGCGCGGAAAAGCAATATCATTGTCGCGGTCGCTGGTGGCGACATGCAGAATCAGCAGCGGAACTTGCACACGATGGGTGATCTTCAAGTGCAGCCCATCGACGAAAAGCGCGGTGTTGAGCAAGTTCCAGCGTTGTTGATCTGCGTCCGACAAGGGCTCCATGAAGCGTTGCAGCAGCTTCGGATCGATTCGAGTTAATTCTCGTAAGCTATTGATTTCTATCCCGTCAATCAACCCATCTGCCGCCGGCACGACCGGGTAGCCATTGACCACCAAGAGCGCTGCGGCGCGATCGTTATTGCTCAGCAGCGACAGCGAGGCGTTGGGCTCGATCTCCGAGCGAGTCTTGCGCGGCGCGTCCTCGAAGCTGCGCGCGGCGAGGCTGCGCAGGTTCGTGTAGCGCCAGGTTTCATCGTGAGTGGTCGGCAAGCCGAGCTTGAGGAAGCGCTGCATGGCCTCGTCGCGCACCGCCGAGAGCGCATCGGCGCTGCGCGATTGCCACTGCGAGGTGAACGAGCGAACTGCCGGACTTGGATTCATGCGACCCGAGTCTCCAGCACCCAGTCATAGCCGCGCTTCTCGAGCTCTCGAGCCAGAGAACTGTCGCCTGATTTCAGAATCCGGCCGCCCGACAAGACATGGACCTGGTCCGGAACCACATAGTCGAGCAGACGTTGGTAGTGAGTCACCAGAACCACGGCGCGTGTCGGATCGCGTAGCGAATTTACCCCGGCGGACACGACTTTGAGCGCATCGATGTCGAGCCCGGAATCCGTTTCGTCCAGGATCGCAAGCTTCGGTTCCAACACCAGCATTTGCAAAACTTCGTTGCGTTTCTTCTCGCCGCCGGAAAAGCCTTCATTCACCGCGCGGGTGAGGAAGGACTCGCTCATCTGCATGAACTTCATTTTCTGACGGATGAGCGTCAGGAATTCATAGGCATCGACTTCAGGTTCCCCGGCGGCCTTGCGCTTGGCATTGAGCGCGGCCTTCAACAGGTACACGTTATTGACGCCGGGGATTTCCACCGGATATTGAAAGCCCAAAAATAAGCCCGCACGGGCGCGCTCTTCGGTTGGCATCGCCAATAGATCGCGGCCTTCGAAGCTCACCGTGCCGCCGGTCACTTCGTAGTCCTCGCGGCCGGCCAAAATCTGCGCGAGCGTGCTTTTGCCGGAGCCGTTCGGGCCCATGATAGCGTGAACCTCGCCGGCATTTACCTCGAGATTGACGCCCTTCAATATGTCCTTGCCGCCCACACGAGCGCTCAAATCGGTAATTTTTAACAAGATCTTCCTCGATGCCCTTAGCCCACGGCGCCTTCCAAACTCACGCTCAAAAGATTCTGCGCTTCGACGGCAAATTCCATCGGCAGCTCTTTGAACACTACTTTGCAAAATCCACTGACGATCATGTTGACCGCGTCTTCCGCCGAGATGCCGCGCTGCAGGCAGTAAAAAAGCTGGTCCTCGCCGATCTTCGAGGTGCTGGCCTCGTGCTCGACGGTCGCGGTCGGATTCTTGACTTCCATATAAGGAAAGGTGTGCGCGGCGCAGGTGGGGCCCATGAGCAGCGAATCGCACTGGGTGAAATTGCGCGCGCCTGCGGCGCTCGGCAGGATTTTAACCAGACCGCGGTAGGTATTCTCGGCGTGGCCGGCGGAGATGCCCTTCGAGACGATCGTGCTTTTGGTGTTGCGGCCGATATGGATCATTTTCGTGCCGGTATCGGCCTGCTGGTAATTGTTGGCCACCGCCACGGAATAGAATTCGCCGACCGAATTGTCGCCCTTCAGGATGCAGCTCGGATATTTCCAGGTGATCGCCGAGCCCGTTTCCACCTGGGTCCAGGAGATTTTCGAGTTGTGGCCGCGGCACTCGCCGCGTTTGGTGACAAAGTTGAAAATGCCGCCCAAGCCGTTCTCATCCCCGGGATACCAATTCTGAACCGTCGAGTACTTGATCTGGGCGTTATCGAGTGCCACGAGTTCCACGACCGCGGCGTGCAATTGATTCTCATCGCGCATCGGCGCCGTGCAGCCCTCCAGGTAGCTGACCGAGGCAGCTTCGGCGGCGATGATCAGCGTGCGCTCGAATTGCCCCGTCTTGGCGGCGTTGATGCGAAAATAGGTCGACAGTTCCATCGGGCAACGCACGCCGGGCGGCACGAAAACGAACGAGCCGTCGGAGAACACGGCGGAATTCAAAGCGGCGAAGAAATTGTCGCTCGGCGGTACGACGCTGCCGAGATAGCGTTCGATCAGTCCCGGATGATCGCGCACGGCATCCGAGAACGAGCAAAATATGACCCCCGCCTTGCCTAATTTTTCCTTGAAGGTGGTGGCGACGGACACGCTGTCGAACACCGCGTCGACCGCCACGCCGGCGAGCCGCGCGCGCTCATGCAGCGGGATGCCGAGTTTGGCGTAGGTCGCAAGCAGCTTGGGATCGACCTCATCGAGGCTTTTCGGTGCGTTCTTGGGCGCTCGCGGCGCCGAATAATACGAAATATCCTGATAGTCGATCGGCTTGTAGTGCACATGAGCCCAATTAGGCTCCTTCATGGTCAGCCAATGGCGAAACGCCTTTAACCGCCACTCGAGCAGGAAGCGCGGTTCGTTTTTCTTCCGCGAAATCGCCGCCACGACAGTTTCATCGAGTCCGGGCGGTAGGCTGTCGGACTCGATATCGGTGACGAAGCCATGCCGGTACTTCTGGGCGAGCAGGGCTTCTACATCTTGAGATTTGCTGGACACTGACGAATTCCTGCCCTTTAGGTATTGACGCGAATTTCCGAGGCGAGATCTGCGACGCGCAGGTTAGTCGCGTCGAGGCCGGCCAATTGCCGCAAGGTCACTTCTTCGAGCGCACGGCGAATCGCCGCATTGACGCGCTGCCAAGCGCCGCCGACGCGGCACTGGCGTTCGATTCCGCATTGGCTGGATGCGCCGCTGCATTCGGTGATGGCAATCGGACCTTCGAAAATGTCGAGGATTTGCGCTGCGGTGATCTGCTCGGGATTGCGCGCCAGACGATAGCCGCCTTGCGCGCCGCGCGAGGAGATCACCATCCCGGCGCGCTGCAGTCCCTTCAGCACTTTGCTCACGGTAGGTCGGCTCAAGCGGGTTCGTTCCGCCAGTTCCGCCGCGGCACGATGGCGCGCGGGCTCTTGCGCTAAACTCGCCAACACGACGGTGGCGTAGTCGGTCAATTTTCCCATTCGCAGCATATAAAAGCGCAGCCTCGCATAGAAGCGTATGTGGGACTATTTTAGTCCTATTTCAATTCCAGGTCCACCCGCAAGGCGACTCGAGGCGTATTTTGTTATCCTTACGGGCTTCCGACATTGTCCCTATCAGCGAGACACGCCAGACATGAACACGGTAGAACTCAACGCCACCGCACGTGCAATGGTTGCAAAAAACCGAGGTCTTTTGGCCGCCGATGAGAGCACCAGCACCATCAAGAAGCGCTTTGACGTCATCAAGCTCGAATCGACCGAAGAGAATCGGCGCACCTACCGCGAGATGCTGTTCACGGCGCCGGGTGTCGCCGAATATATCAGCGGCGTCATCTTGTACGACGAAACCATTCGTCAGAAGACCAAAGAGGGCGTGCCATTCCCGACCTACCTGACCAAGAATGGCATGGTTCCCGGCATCAAGGTCGATATGGGGGCAAAGCCGTTGGCCGGGTTTCCCGGCGAGACCATCACCGAGGGACTCGACGGATTGCGCGAGCGCCTCGCTGAGTACTACCAGCTCGGAGCGCGTTTCGCCAAGTGGCGCGCCGTGATCGACATCGGAACGGGCATCCCCAGCCGTCACGCCATCGACGCCAATGCCGAGGCGTTGGCGCGTTACGCGGCGCTGTGCCAGGAGGCATCGATTACGCCGATCGTCGAACCTGAAGTTCTCATGGACGGCGGGCACAC
>Ga0302320_10017503_pt1 | contig 14544 bp, 15 predicted proteins | sample Bog_T0_3_FD_202130 | JGI IMG/M metagenome (GOLD analysis project Ga0302320, IMG submission 202130) | Peat permafrost microbial communities from Stordalen Mire near Abisko, Sweden - Bog_T0_3 | ecosystem: Environmental > Terrestrial > Soil > Wetlands > Peat | place: Sweden: Abisko, Stordalen Mire...
AGCCGGAACCCGCAAATATTGTGGCTGGTGCCGGGCGGCGCGATCCTGCTGTTCACGGTCCGCGGCGTCGGCGACTACGTGTCCAACTACTTCCCGGGCTGGGTCGGCCGGCAGGTCGTCAAGGGCTTGCGCCGCGACGCCTTCGCGCACTACCTGCGACTGCCGACGGCCTACCTCGACCAGCAGCAGTCGGGACATCTGCTGTCGAAGCTCACCTACAACATCGAACTGGTTGCCGATGCGGCCACGAACGCGTCGATCTCGCTGATCCGCGACAGCCTGACGATCGTGTTCCTGGTCATGTACCTGTTCTACCTGAACTGGCAGCTTGCAGTGTTCTGCCTCGCGGCCGCGCCGGTGATGGGCTGGCTGATGCAGATCGCGAACCGCAGCTTCCGGCGCTACAGCGCGCGCATCCAGAGTTCAATGGGCGACATCACGCGCGTCGCGAAGGAGGCCATCGATGCGCACCGCCTGATCAAGATCTTCAACGCCGAGGAGCACCAGACGCAGCGATTCGAGCTGGTCAACGAGCACAACCGCGCGTCCAACATGAAGCTCAGCAGGGCCAAGGCGGTCAGCAATCCCGTCGTGCAGCTGATGGCGGCGTGTGCGCTCGCGGCGGTGCTGTACGTCGCGATCCGCCAGGTTTTCGCGCACAGCATGCAGGTCGACGACTTCCTGGCCTTTCTGACCGCGGCCATGCTGGTCTCTGCGCCGCTGCGCCGCCTGGTGCAGATCAGCGGCCCGCTGCAACAGGGGATTGCCGCGGGCCAGAGCGTGTTCGAACTGCTCGATCATCCCGACGAGGGCGCGGGCGGAGCGCTGCCGCTGGTGCGCGCGCGCGGCGAGATCGAGTTCCGTAACGTCACGTTCGACTACGGCACCGACAAGGGCGACGTGCTGCGCGACGTCAGCTTCAAGGTGCGCCCGGGCGAGACCGTCGCCCTGGTCGGGCGTTCCGGCAGCGGCAAGACGACGCTCGTGAGCCTCGTGCCGCGCTTCTATGACGTGACCGGCGGCGCCGTGCTGCTCGACGGGGTCGACGTGCGCGAGTACCGGCTCGCGGACCTGCGTTCGCAGGTCAGCCTCGTCAGCCAGGATGTCGTGCTGTTCAACGACACGATCCGCAACAACATCGCCTTCAATGCCACGACCAGGACCGACGCCGAGGTGGAGGCTGCCGCGCATTCGGCGAACGTCATGGAATTCGTCGCGCAGCAGCCGCAGGGCCTCGCGACACCGCTGACCGACCGCGGCCAGAATCTTTCCGGCGGCCAGCGCCAGCGCATCTCGATCGCACGTGCGCTGCTCAAGGACTCGCCGATCCTGATCCTCGACGAGGCCACTGCCGCGCTCGACAACGAGTCGGAACGGCGCGTGCAGCAGGAACTGGCGCTGCTGATGCGCGGGCGCACGACGCTGGTCATTGCGCACCGCCTGTCTACCGTGGAGGGGGCGGACCGCATCATCGTCCTCGACAAGGGGCGCATCGCCGAGAGCGGCAGTCACCGCGAGTTGCTGGAACAGGGCGGCCTGTACGCGGCACTCCACGGGATGCAGTTCAACGAATAGCCAACGGCGGACCTCAAACCCCATGCCGGTGCAAGCCTGGCTCAATCGGATCTGGTACGACGCGCCGCGCCCGCCCCTGTGGCTGCGGCCGATCGCTGCGCTGTATGCGGCACTGACCGCCGTGCATCGGCTGCTGTACCGCGCCGGGGTTCGGCAGGTGGCGCGCGTGGACTGCCCCGTCGTCGTCGTCGGCAACCTGACCGTCGGGGGCACCGGCAAGACGCCGCTGGTCATCTGGCTCTGCCGCGCACTGGCAGGGCAGGGACTGAAACCGGGGATCGTGACCCGGGGCTACGGCGGCAGCGAACGCGGCGTGCGCCTCGCGACCGCAGCCGATGATGCCGCCGGGATCGGCGATGAGGCAGTGCTGCTGGTGCGACGGTCCGGCGTGCCGGTCGCCGTCGGCCGCGACCGGCCGCAGGCCGCGCAGCGACTCGTTGCGGCCGGCTGCAATGTCATCGTCAGCGACGATGGCCTGCAGCACCTCGCGCTGCCGCGCGCCTGCGAGATCGTCGTGATCGATGCGCAGCGCGGCTTCGGCAATGGTGCGCTGCTGCCGGCAGGACCGCTGCGCGAGGGCAGGCGACGCCTGCGCAGCGTCACGGCGATCGTGCGCAACGGCGACGGCGATGCTGCCGGCGGGATCGCCGGCTACACGATGCACCTGCAGCCGCAGGGAGCTGTTGCATTGGCGGACGGCGCCTGCGAGCCGCTCGCCGCATTCGCGGGACAGGCCGTGCACGCCGTGGCGGGAATCGGCAATCCAGGACGATTTTTCAGTATGCTGCAGGCCTGCGGCATCGAGGTGATCGCGCACCCGCGCGACGACCATGCACCGCTGCGACGTGCCGAACTCGACTTTGGCGACGGGCGGCCGGTGCTGATGACCGAGAAGGACGCCGTAAAATGTACCGGCGCGGAGCTTGCCGGGTTGTGGGCGGTACCGGTCGAGGCTGCTTTCGAGCCGGCCGCGGCGGCGGCTCTTCTGGCCGTGATCAGGGAGCGGCTCGCAGGCGGCAACCGCAGCGCTGGAGAGGAGGCAGGTGGATAAACGAACGCTTGAGATGCTGGTCTGTACCTCGTGCAAGGGGCCGCTGCTGCGCCATGTCGTCGACGGCACCCTGACGACGCTGATCTGTCGCGCCGAACGACTGGCCTACGCGGTGCAGGACGGCCTTCCGATGATGAGTCCGGAGGATGCGCAGGTCCTCGAGCCGGGCGATCCGCGCCTCGAACGCTGATGTTCCACGTCGTCATTCCGGCACGCCATGCGGCCTCTCGACTTCCCGGCAAGCCCCTGTTGCCGATTGCGGGCAAGCCGCTGGTCCAGTGGGTCTGGGAGCGCTGCTGCCGCAGCGGCGCGGCCTCGATCGTCGTTGCGACCGACGACGCGCGCATCCTCGCTGCAGCGCGCGGATTCGGTGCCGATGCGGTGATGACAGCCGCGACGCACGCCTCCGGCACCGACCGGGTCGCGGAGGTGGCGACGCTGCGCCGTTTCGGCGACGAGGACATTGTCGTCAACGTACAGGGCGATGAGCCGCTGATCGAGCCGCAGCTGGTCGCGGATCTCGCCGCGGCGCTTGCCGCGCGGCCGGCGGTGGATATCGCAACGGCAATTGCCCCGGTGGGCAGCCTCGAGGAGTTCCTCGATCCGAACAGCGTCAAGGCGGTGTGCGCACAGGACGGCCGGGCGCTGTACTTCAGCCGTGCACCCATGCCGTGGCCGCGGGACGCGGCGCCCCAGGGGCGCCCGATCCGGTACGCCGGCGCCTGGCGGCATATCGGCATCTACGCCTACCGGGTGCGCAGCCTGCGGCGCTTCACGCAGCTCCCGCCGACGCCGCTCGAACTCGCGGAAAAGCTCGAACAGCTGCGCGCGCTGGAACAGGGCATGACCATCCACTGCGTGACGCTCAAGGTCGCGCCGCCTGCGGGCGTCGACACCCCGGCGGATCTCGAGCGCGTCCGCAGTCACCTCGGCGGAGAGTGAGCCTGCGCGGCCGGCCCGTCAGGTGCCGGCGAGCGCGCTGACGATCCCGTAGTTGCCTGCGGTCCCAGAACCGGAGACTGCGTAGGTCAGAACGGCCGGCGACGTAGTGCTGTCAACGTAGCCGAGTCCCGTGAACGTGATCCCGTTCAGCACGGCCGCGGTGGCCGTGCAGCTCTCCAGCGTGTAACTGACCTGGTAGACGTCTATCGTCGTATCGTCGGTGCCGATCGTGCCGTTCAGGACACACCCGGTGGAGGCATCCTGGCTGGTCATGGCGCCAGATGACGTAATCGACACCGTGGCGCCGGTGGCCTTGTCAGTGAAGTTGCCGGTGACCGCCGTCAGCGAGGATCCGCTGGTCGACAGGGAACCGGGGGTCAGGCTCCAGGAACCCGGCAGCGACGTACCGGACTTGGTCGTGAACTGTACCGTTGCGGTGATCGACGCTGCTTCGACGAAGGTGCCATCGAGCGTGCCGATACCGTAGCCCGAGCCGTCGGAAAACGAGGTACCGAAGTTCGTATAGCCGTCCACGGCACCGACCACGGCGTTACCGGATAACTGCAGATCGCTGGTGAACTGCACGCCGTCGCTGCGGATGACGACCATCTGGTTCGTGGAACTGATCAGCACGTTCAGTGTGATCCCGGAGTCATCCGCGTCGGTTCCGCCCCACAATCCTGCCAGCGACGAAGTCGTATTTGTCCCGGTGCCTGTGCTGTTGTCGTTCTTGCAGCCCGAAAGCCCGATGCCGAGGCTCATGCAGCCGACAAGGGTCGTCAGGATAATGCGCATTGGACTGATCTCCCTGGAGTAATGCAATTTAGTCTCCCGCCTCGATTCTGGCAGTTCCAGTCGCCCGCATGAATATTTGTATGGTCACCGGCAGGAGATCAATGGCAGCATGTCGCGCCTGCCCGCGCGACACATCCAAAGGCCAATACATTGACTGAATCGCTGCAAGACCGCCCCACGCGGGTGCTGTTCGTCTGCCTCGGCAACATCTGCCGCAGCCCGACCGCGGAAGGCGTGCTGCGGCATCTGCTTGCACAACGGTCCGATACTCCCGCGGTGGAGGTCGATTCCGCCGGCACCGGCGATTATCACATCGGTGAGCCTCCCGATCAACGCAGCCAGCAGGCGGCGCGCAAACGCGGCATCGAGATCGGCGACCTGCGCGCGCGCCAGGTCGGCGTGGAGGACTTCGCGCGCTTCGACCTTGTGCTGGCCATGGATGAGTCCAACCTGCGGTACCTGCAGGCGCTGCGGCCCGCCGGCGCCCACGCCCGGCTGCAGCTGTTCATGGACTATGCGCCGCAGCCCCACCGCGCGGACATCCCCGATCCCTACCTCGGCAGCGAACGCGATTTTGACCTGGTCCTCGACCTCTCGGACGCAGCGGCGCGCGGACTGATCGCGGCGCTGCGCGCCCGCGCGGGCAGGCGCTGATGCCCTTCACGATTTCGCATGCGGCGGCGGTGCTGCCATTCTCACGGTTCCTCAAGGCGAGCCCGCTGTTGTCGGCGGCGGTGGTCGGCAGCATGGTGCCCGACTTCGGCATCCTGATGCCCTGGCATCCGGCGCGTGCCGAAACCCATGGCCTGGTGCCGCTCGTGACCTTCATCCTGCCCGTCGGGCTCAGCTCGCTGTGGATCTTCCAGTATGTGATCAAGCAGCCGACGATCGCAGTGCTGCCGGACCGGCTGTACCGGATCGCATGCCAGTACCTGCAGCCGGCGCCGATCGGGAAACTGCGCAGCTGGCTGGTGGCAGCTTTCGGCATCCTGGCCGGTGCGGTGACGCATCTCGCGTGGGATGCCTTCACCCATGAGGGTGCGCGCGGCATGCGGATGATCCCGGCGCTCGATGAGCTCGTGCTGGTTGCGGGCGCGCATCATGTGGCCGGCCAGCGCCTGCTGCAGGACGTCAGCTCGCTGATCGGCTTTGCCGTCATCGCCTGGTGGCTGTTGCGGGTGGCGCGCAGCAATCCCGGCGCGGATTGCGCCCCGCGGCAACTCGGCGGCACCGAGCGCGGCCTGTGGCTGACGCTCTATGCCGTCGTGGCAGTGGTAGTTACGATCGTGGCCGTCATCCTGATGCGCGATGCCGAGCCCGTCCGGTACGGCCTCGGCAACGCCACCAATGACGCTGCCGTCGCAGGCCTGAGGGGAGTCGGAGCGTCCTTGCTCCTCGTCAGTGGCGTCCTCAGGCTACGACTGCGGGCTCGCTAGCCGGCGGTCAGCGATCGTCCGCTCCGCCGCGTGGCGGTGCATCCGCTGGCGCCGATGACCAGACAACATACTTGTCGCCGCCTGCGGCCGGCGCTGCGGCGGGTGCAGGTGATGCGGCTGCCGGCGCCGGTGCTGGAGACGGTGCTGCAGGTGCAGCAGGCGCCGGTGCCGCGGGTGCCGGTGCAGGCGCCGTGGGCGAGGCTGCAGGCGCGAAGGGTGGCAGCGATGCAGCCGGAGCCGGCGCGCCCCCGTCGCTGGTTGCGCCGTTGGCAGGCTGTTCGCTGCCGCCGCCGTCGCCACCGCCATTGCCATTACCACCGCCATTGCCATTGCCATTTCCACCGCTGCCGTCGCCACGACCGCGACCGCGGCCACGACGCCGGCGGCCCCTGCCGCCCCGTTCGCTACGCTCACCGCGCTCCGCGCCCGGCTCACCCTCACGCGGCTGATCGCCCCGAGGTCCCTGTTCGCTACGTGGCGGCTGGTCGCCACGGGGTCCCTGGTCAGGACGCGGCGCCTGATCGGGCCTGGGGGCCTGATCGGCGCGCGGCGGCTGATCACCGCGGAGCCCCTGGTCACTGCGCGGCGGCTGGTCGGCACGTGGTGCCTGGTCGCCACGGCCACGATCGCGCGAACGGTCGCGTCCGCCGCCATCGCGCCCGCCGCCGTCACGGCGCAGACCTTCCCGGCCTGGTTCGTCACGGCGTCCCTCGCGCGGGCGATCGCCGCGGTCGCTCCGGCCGCGATTGCGGTCACGGTCACGGTCACGATCGCGGAAGCGGTCCGGCCGGGCGTCGCGCGGTGCCGGGCGATCGCGCGCCGCGGTCGCCTCCACTGCAGGAGCAGCCGGCGGAGTCACGGGCCCGGAGCCGAACAACCAGATCCATATCCGCTGGAATATCCCGAGCTGCGGTCCCTGCACGACGACTACCGGTGCGGGCGGCTCAGGCGGGGCCTGCGGCTCTGCGACCGGCATCGGGATGATCGGCGCGGCGGAGGCGGGCAGGATGCTCGGCACCAGCGGCACGTCGCCTTGCGGCTTCTTGTCGCGTTCGCCGATGTTCGCGTCCTCGATGACCGGCTTCTGCGGTATCTGGTAGCTCGCAGTGGTGTTCTCGGGCAGTTCCTTTTCATCGTCACGGATGCGCCGCAGCGAGTAGGCAGGCGTCTCCATATGCGGGTTTGGAACGATGACCAGGGAGACGTGGTCCCGCTCCTCGATCTCGTTGAGCCACCCCCGCTTCTCGTTGATCAGGTAGGTCGCGACGTCCACGGGGACCTGGGCGATCACACGTCCGGTCTTCTCCTTGCGCGCCTCCTCGCCGATCAGCCGCAGCAAGGCGAGCGACATCGATTCGACGCCGCGGATGGTGCCCATCCCGAGGCAGCGCGGGCAATCGATGTGCGTGGTCTCGCTCAGCGCCGGACGCAGGCGCTGACGCGACATCTCGAGCAGCCCGAAGCGCGACAGGCGCCCCAGCTGGATACGCGCCCGGTCCATCTTGACCGCCTCGCGCAGCATGTCCTCGACCGCCCGCTGGTTCGCGGTGGATTCCATGTCGATGAAGTCGATGACGATCAGGCCGCCGATGTCCCGCAGGCGCAGCTGCCGCGCGATCTCCTCGGCCGCTTCCAGGTTCGTGTTGCGCGCCGTCGCCTCGATGTCCCCGCCGCGCGTGCTGCGCGCGGAGTTGATGTCGACCGACACGAGTGCCTCGGTCTGGTCGATGACGAGGCTGCCGCCCGACGGCAAGGTGACCTTGTGCGAATAGGCCGACTCGATCTGGCTCTCGATCTGGTAGCGAGTGAACAGCGGCACCGGATCCTGGTACAGCTTGAGCTTGCGCTGCGCATCCGGCGGCATGAAGCGCTGCATGTATTCCTGCGCCTTCTGGAACGCATAGGGCTGGTCGATCAGACACTCGCCGACGTCGTCCGAGAAGTAGTCGCGCAGGCCACGCGTCACGGCATCGCTTTCCTGGTAGATCAGGAACGGCGCCGGCCGGCCGTCGTTCGCCTTTTCGATCATGTCCCAGGCGGTCTTCAGGTTATTGAGGTCCCACTGCAGTTCCTCGGTGGTGCGCCCGACACCGGCAGTGCGCACGATCGCGCCCATGCCATCCGGGATCTCGAGGCCGTTCATCGCCTCGCGCATCTGGTCGCGCTCCTCGCCCTCGATGCGGCGCGACACGCCGCCGGCGCGCGGGTTGTTCGGCATCAGCACGAGGAAGCGGCCAGCCAGGCTGATGAAGGTGGTCAGTGCGGCACCCTTGTTGCCGCGCTCATCCTTTTCGACCTGGACGATGAGTTCCTGGCCTTCCTTGAGCATGTCCTTGGTGTTGGGGCGCCCCTGCGCGGCGGCGTTCTGCGCGAAGTATTCCTTCGCGACCTCCTTCAGCGGCAGGAATCCATGGCGCTGTGCACCATATTCGACGAAGGCCGCTTCGAGGCTGGGCTCGACGCGCGTTACGCGGCCTTTATAGATATTGGATTTTTTCTGTTCCCGGGACGGGATCTCAATCGATAAGTCGTAGAGTTTCTGACCATCGACGAGAGCTACTCGCAATTCTTCTTCCTGAATTGCGTTGACGAGCATTCTTTTCATGTGCCCCAACTGGTGTGGTAGGGGCCGACGAGAGCAGGAGAGTGACAGGCAGGGCGGCGACCAGCGACGCGCAGCAGAACAGCGGGATGCCTGGCGAGTGACAGGTCGCCGACATCGTGATCCACCAATTCAACAAGAACGTATACGGCAAGCCCAGGGCCTTTTAATCTCGGTAAACCGCTCATGAACACGCCGAAGCCTCGCGGGACTCGCTTGCGTGTTCAATCCATCGGCCGAGCGATGGTCCGGACATCCGGACCAACTAAATTGCAGCGCTCCCTGAATGGTCGGGGGCGCCACCGAAACCGGTGCCTATCTGCGTCGAACTGATTTTTTAGGTCCTACCGTCGAAAATGGTTCGGCGCCAGACACGGTTTTAAGACATTATCACGGACCCACGTCAGGGTCAATGTAATCAATACCTTAGAAGATCAACCAGCCATGCCCATCAACAACATCGAAGTGCCCCGCCCGCAGGGCCCGAAAAGCCCCATCACCCTGCATACGATTACCGACGAGGAGGCCGGCCAGCGCATCGACAATTTCCTGATGCGGCATTTCAAGTCAGTGCCACGCAGCCGGGTCTACCGGCTGCTGCGCAAGGGCGAGGTGCGCGTCAACCGCAAGCGCGTCGACGCCGAGTACCGCCTCGCCGGGGGTGATGAGGTGCGCCTGCCGCCGGTGCGCATCGAGGCACGCGAAGCGCCCGAGCGGCCGTCCACCAGCCTGCTCGAACTGATCGAGAAAGCGGTGATTTACCAGGACAAGCACCTGCTCGTCATCGACAAGCCGAGCGGCGTCGCCGTGCATGGCGGCAGCGGCCTGAGCTTCGGCGTGATCGAGGCGCTGCGCGCCTCGCGGCCGCGCGAGTCGCTGGAACTCGTCCACCGGCTCGACCGCGACACCAGCGGCTGCCTGCTGATCGCCCGCGACCGCGCAACCCTGACCTCACTGCATGCGCTGATCCGCGACGGCGGCATGGACAAGACTTACCTCGCACTCGTTGCCGGCAGCTGGCAGCTCGGCACCAAGCGCATCGATGCGCCGCTTGCCACCGACGCGCGCGAACACGGCGAGCGCCACGTGCGGGTCGCCCGCGGCGGCAAGGCCTCCGTCAGCAACTTCAAGCCGGTGCAGTTCTTCGGGCCGCTGGCGACATTGATGGAGGTGGGGATTCCGACCGGGCGCACGCACCAGATCCGCGTGCATGCGGTGCATGCCGGGCACCCATTGCTCGGCGATGACAAATACGGTGACCGGGAGCGCAATGCGGAGCTCAAGGGCCTGGGGCTGAAGCGGATATTCCTGCATGCGCAGTCGGTCGCCTTCGAGTGGCCCGGTTCCGGTGTGCCGTTCCATGCCAGCACGCCGCTGCCCGCCGACCTCGCGGCGGTCCTCGATGCGATCACGCCGGTCAAGCGCAAGGTGGCCAAGCGCGCACCGCGGCGCTGAGCGGCGCAGTGGGACTGCGGGGCTTTGCCGTCCTGTCGGATCAGTCGACCAGTGTCATGACACCATGCCTCGCTGCGTCACGATCGAACGTCATGGTTCTGGAACACCCGGCTGTCCCAGCGGAGCAGGCAATAAGGCAGTCGGCAAAGTCCGCGCCGGTGCTCCGCATCAGCCGCACGCCCTTCCAGACAGTTGCGCCGTGCTCGACACTGAGTTCACGGGTTTGAAGCAGTGCTTCGAGAGCCTCAATGAGTTGCGATCGGCTCAGTTCGTAGGCGGATGTAAGAACCCACGCGAGTTCCACGATTGCAGCCAGAGGGACGAAGCCGGGTGACTCCGTGGAAAGTGATTCAAGGGTGCGCGTCGCCAGTGGCGACTGCCGCGGGTCGTCCTGCATGATGTAGCGGACGAGTACGTTGGTGTCGAGTCCAATCACCGTGCGGCAGCACCGCGCCGGGCGATTGCCGCATTCATGTCGTCAATCGATACGGCTTTGGATGGTCTGCCGAACATTCCTTTCAGCGCAGTTACCGATCGGGTCGCGGCGATGAATTCGAAGCGACCGGGTCCCACCTCGACAAATTCCACACGGTCCCCGGCATCCACGCCGAGGGAGGCGCGCACCTCCGCCGGAATCGTGATCTGTCCCTTGGTCGTCAGTGTTGCGCTGGTCATAAAGCTCTTCCGCCGTGATTTCCTTACAATGATGTAAGGAAATTCAAAAAGCAATCCCGAAAAGTCACTGAAACGCAAAGATTCGGCTGCGAGCGACTGTGACGAGAAGGCGGCTCTACAGCCAGGGTCAGGGAGCCGCGAAGCCGACCTCACGCAGGGTCGCCGCGAGGCGGATCAGCGGCAGTCCGACGAGCGCCGTGGGGTCCACCGACTCGATGGCCTCGAACAGCGCGATGCCGAGGCCTTCACTCCTGAATCCGCCAGCGCAGTCGAGCGGTGACTCCCGTGTGACATAACGCTCGATCGTCTCCCGATCAAGTGCCCGGAATCGCACCCGCGTCGAATCAAGGAATTGGTGCGTTGCGCCATCCGAGTGCCGGACAACGGCCACAGCGGTCAGGAATTCAACCACCCGGCCCGAAGAGGCCTCCAGTTGCGCGATGCAGCGCTCGACGCTGCCGGGCTTGCCGAGAATCCTGTCCGGCTCGCCGTCCCGGATCGCGGCCTGGTCGGACCCGATCACCCAGGCCGCAGGCTCGGCCGCAGCAACGGCATTTGCCTTGGCGAGCGCCAGGCGACTGACCAGGCTGTGGGCCGGCTCGCCGGGCCGGGGCGTTTCATCGACTCCCGGGCTCAGGGTCCGGAAGGGCAGCCCGAGGCGTTCCAGCAGCGCGCGTCGGTAGGCCGAGGTCGATGCCAGGATCAGCGCAGGCGGAGACTTCAAAAACAACGACTTGCACCCAAGATGGTTTTGACAGTAGCGGGGCGGATGCCTATTATACGCGGCCCATGGCAGGGGGCCCGCAGGACTTGGTTGATAGCGAGCGCCTCGCCGCGGAGCGCAGCACGCTGCACCGGGTCTATGAGCTCGGTCAGTTGCCGCGGCTCAAGGACCTGCTGGCGGATCCGGCCGGCTCGCTGACTGCGCGGTTCGACTTCGGCAGGGCACAGACGGGGCGCTGTGCGGTGAGCGTTGCGATTGAGGCCTGTCCGCGGCTGGTCTGTCAGCGTTGTATGGAAGCTTACGAGTTTCCGGTCGTCGCGCAAACCGAGGTGGAGATCGCCTCCGAACCGACGCTGGTGGGTGCGGACCCGCTGGAGGAAGTATTCACGTCCGCGGAAGGATTGATATCCCTTCGCGAACTGGCCGAGGAGGAATTGCTGCTGGCGCTGCCCCTGGTGCCTGCATGCAGCTCTCCTGAGGCCTGCGGCCGGGCACCGGCCCTTGGCGAGTTGAAGGGTGCGGCGCCGGTTGCGCAGGAGACGGTGCGGCCGTTTGCGGCGTTACACGATTTATTGAAGACACACGACAGGAAATAGCGACCATGGCAGTTCAAAAGAGCAGAAAGACCCCTTCGAAGCGCGGCATGCACCGGTCGCACTCGGCCCTCGATACCCCGGCGATCTCGGTCGAGGCCAAGAGCGGCGAGACACACCTTCGTCACCGCATCTCCCGCGACGGTTACTATCGCGGTCGCAAGGTCCTCGAAACCAAGGCCGACGTCGCAGCGTCTGAAGAATAAGCCTCGCGAGGGCTGTTCGTGACCGCCTCCCTCACTATCGCCGTCGATGTCATGAGCGGCGATGACGGGCCGTCGGTCTGTGTGCCTGCGGCGCTCGATGCCGCCGCAGCGAACCCTGCCGTGCAGTTCACGCTGGTCGGCCTCGCGGCTGACCTGGACAGGGAACTCGCCGGCAGCATCCCGGCCAACATTGCGCGCCTGCACGCGACGGAGGTCGTTGCGATGACCGACCATCCGCGCGATGCACTGCGCCGCAAGAAGGACTCGTCGATGCGTCGCGCCATCGACCTCGTCAAGAGCGGTGAGGCGGCGGCCTGCGTCAGCGCGGGCAACACCGGGGCGCTGATGGCGACTGCGCATTTCGTGCTGAAGATGCTGCCCGGGGTCGAGCGCCCGGCGATCGTCTCGCAGATTCCCTGTCGCGGCGGCCACAACTACATGCTGGATCTCGGGGCCAATGCGACAGCCACGCCGGCCCAGTTGTGCCAGTTCGGCGTCATGGGAGCGATCCTCGCCAGTCATTCCGCCGGCACCGACACGCAGCCCCGCGTGGGACTTCTGAACATCGGCGAGGAAGACATCAAGGGCGACGAAGTCGTGCAGGCGGCGCACAACCTGCTCGGTGCGAGCGGCATCAACTACATCGGTTTCGTCGAGGGACACAGCGTGTTTTCCGACGAGGTCGACGTGGTGGTCACCGATGGCTTCACCGGCAACGTCGCGCTGAAGACGATGGAGGGCGCCGCGCGCCTGATCAAGGACGTCATGCGCGAAGAGTTCACGCGCAGCGCGGGCCGCAAGCTCGGTGCGCTCGCCGCCCGTCCGGCGCTCGAGGCGCTGCGCACACGCATCGATGCACGCCGCTACAATGGTGCGAGCATGGTTGGCCTGGCCGGCATCGTCATCAAAAGCCACGGCAGCACCGACAGGTTCGGTTTTCGCTGTGCGATCGAGGTCGCCGTCGCCGAGGCGCGCGACAACGTCCCGGCGCGCATAGTGGAGCGCCTGGGCGCCCACCCGGTCAATTGAAGGATCCGCAACAAGATGTATGCACGAATTGCCGGTACCGGCAGTTATCTTCCGGAAAAAGTCGTCACCAATGCCGACATCGAGAAACTCGTCGACACCAGTGACGAGTGGATCCGCACGCGCACCGGCATCGAGAGCCGCCATGTCGCCGCTGATGATGAGACCACGACCGACCTGGCCGAGAAGGCGGCGCGCATCGCGATGCAGGACGCCGGCGTCGGTCCGGACGAAATCGACCTGATCGTCGTCGCAACGGCGACCCCGGACCTCGTGTTTCCGAACGTGGGCACGCTGCTGCAGGAGCGCCTCGGCATCCACGGCTGCCCGGCGTTCAGCGTCGAGGCCGCCTGCGCCGGCTTCCTGTATGCGCTCAGCATCGCCGACAAGTTCGTGCGCAGCGGCGCTGCCCGCTGCGCGATGGTGGTCGGCGCCGATACGCTGACCAAGATCGTCAACTGGCACGACCGCTCGACCTGCATCCTGTTCGCCGACGGCGCGGGGGTCGTGATCCTGAAGGCTGCCGATGAGCCCGGCATCATCAGCACGCACCTGCACGCCGACGGGCGTTACAAGGACCTGCTGCTGTACCCGGATGGAGTCTCGAAGGGCTTCAAGCAGGTCCGCGCGGGTACGGCAGGGGTGCAGATGAAGGGCAACGAGGTCTACAAGGTGGCGGTCACCAAGCTCGGTGCGCTCGTGGCCGAGACTCTCGCGGCGAACGGCCTGCAGAAGAGCGACATCGACTGGCTGATACCCCACCAGGCGAACATCCGCATCATCGAGGCGATTGCAAGGCGGCTGGACCTGCCCATGGAACGCGTCATCGTGACCATCCAGCACCACGGCAACACCTCGGCGGCCTCGGTGCCGCTTGCACTGGATGCCGGCATCCGCGACGGGCGCGTGCGGCGCGGCCAGCTGTTGCTGCTGGAGGCCTTCGGCGGAGGCTTTACCTGGGGCTCGGCGCTGGTACGCTACTGATCCATGGCAACTCCGCGCATGCGCATCCGGGGCGCGATTACCGTGCTCATCGCGAGCCTGCTCGCCGCGTCAGCCGCGCGGGCCGAGCTGTACCAGCTTGCCCCCGATCAGGACCTGATCGGCCACCCCGGCCAGACGATCGCCGAGCATGAGGATACGCTGCCGGAGATCGCCCGCCGCTACCATCTGGGGTTCGACGAAATCAGCATTGCCAACCCGGGCGTCGACATCTGGCTGCCCGGAGCGGGCACCACGGTGCGCCTGCCGATGCAGCACCTGTTGCCGAATGTACCGCGCACCGCCATTGTCGTGAACCTGCCGGACAACCGGCTGTATTTCTTTCATGAGGACAGCCACCACGAACCGGTTGTCGAGGACTATCCCATCAGCATCGGCCAGATGGACTGGAAGTCGCCGATCGGCGTCACGAAGATCGTGCGCAAGGAGAAGGATCCGACCTGGTATCCGCCGAAGTCGGTC
>Ga0302320_10017511_pt1 | contig 14537 bp, 8 predicted proteins | sample Bog_T0_3_FD_202130 | JGI IMG/M metagenome (GOLD analysis project Ga0302320, IMG submission 202130) | Peat permafrost microbial communities from Stordalen Mire near Abisko, Sweden - Bog_T0_3 | ecosystem: Environmental > Terrestrial > Soil > Wetlands > Peat | place: Sweden: Abisko, Stordalen Mire...
AAACAAAATCGCAATAAACAATGCATTATCAGGCAGTTAAGCCAATATCTCGAGCAGAATCAGAGCGTTTTCGAAAAAAGTAGCTAACTCTCTGCAACCCCCTTGCTCGTTTAGTTCCACTCTCTGCCACCGAAACACATCAAAAAGGCTGCCCGCATGGTACATGTCTCAACGATTCACAACCTCTCAAGCGACCACTTGGCATGTTTTGCAACCACCTGAGCGACCATTTCAGCTATGTAGCGCCACCCTCCGATTGAACCTTTCACGCTCATAATCAGAGACTTACAACTATCTACTTGCAACTGAGAACTGTTTCAATTTCACCGCGCCAGTTCCCGCTCCCGCAGCCATGTGAAGATCACCGGAGTCACGATAAGTACATGGATCAACGAGCTAACCATCCCACCCAGCACCGGCGCCGCCAGCGGCTTCATAAACTCAGCTCCCGTCCGCGTAGACCACAGTAATGGCAACAATCCCGCCACCACCGTAGCCACCGTCATCACCTTCGGCCTGAGCCGCAACAGCGCTCCTTCAATCACCGCCGCATGCAGTCCAACACGCGTCAAACCCCCGTCAACAGCGGTCCTCCGGGCCACTGCCTCTTCAAGATAGATCACCATCACCACGCCCGTTTGCACGGCAGTTCCAAAAAGCGCAATGAATCCGACCCATACCGCGACAGAAAAGTTCAGCCCCATAAGCTTCACCAGGAAGATGCCCCCGGTCAACGCAAAGGGGACGGCGAGAAGGACGTGAGCAGCCTCTTTCACTGAACCATAGGTTCGATACAGAAGTACGAAAATCACCAGTAAAACCAAGGGGATTACAAGCTCGAGACGTTTGCGCGCACTGATCTGATTTTCATACTGGCCGCTCCACTCGATGTAATATCCCGCCGGCATTTTCACCTCGGCAGCAACTGCCTTCTGCGCCTGCTCGACAAACCCACCCACGTCGCGACCACGCACATTCAGAAGAACAGCGCCACGCAAAAGTCCGTTCTCACTGGAGATCATTGAGGGGCCCATAACGGTTTTCAGCGTGACAACTTTATCAAGCGGCACCTGCGCTCCGTTGCTGCTGGTAACCAACACTTCGCCGAGTTGCTGGGGATTTTCGCGGAAGTCGCGCGCATACCGAACACGAACAGGGAAGCGTTGCCGCCCCTCGATAGTGGTCGTTATATTCTTTCCACCGATCGCTGTTTCGATAGCGTCCTCCACGTCCGCAACGTTGAGTCCATACCGATCTGCAGCAGTGCGATCAACGGTCATTTCAAGGTAAGGCGAGCCAGATGTCCGCTCGGCGTACAGGTCAACGGCACCGGGGATTTTGCGCACTACTTCCTTGATTTCCTCCGATTTCTGCTCAATAACCGTAAGATCTGGACCGAAAACTTTAATCCCCACCTGCGTGCGTATGCCCGTTGACAGCATGTCGATGCGATTGCGAATGGGCTGTGTCCAGATGTTTGTAACTCCGGGAATTTGCAATTTGTCATCGAGTCGCGCGAGGATGGCATCCTTGGTCAGCCCCTTGGGCCATTCCGAGACTGGTTTGAAAACGATAGTGGTCTCGCCCATGTTCACAGGCGCTGGATCAGTGGAGGTCTCAGCTCGCCCCACTTTACCCACCACCATTGCAACAGCCGGATCGGCTTTGATGATCTCATCCTGCTGGCGCAGAATCTCTGTCGCACGCGTGAGTGATATGCGCGGATCAGTGATGGGCATGAACAGCGCAGTCTCTTCATTGAGGGGTGGCATGAACTCTGAGCCAATGGTGGTGGCGGTGTAGATGGCGGCACAGAAGAACGCGAACGCGATACCAAGGGTGATGGCGCGGTGTCGCAGGGCCCAGTTCAGAGCAGGCTTGTAGATGGAACGCAGAACGCGCATCACTGGGTTCTCATCTTCACGGTGGAGCTTTCCACGAATAAGAAAACTGCACAGCACAGGCACCAGCGTGATGGCGAGAATCGTAGAGCCGACCATTGCGAACGTCTTGGTGAAGGCCAACGGATGAAACATCTTGCCCTCCATGCCGGTGAGCGCAAACACCGGAACGAAGGCCAGGATGATGATCACCATGGCGAAGGAGATAGGGCGGCCTACAAGGCGCGCGGCGTTGAGTGTGATTTCGATGATGTGCTCGCGATAGTTGCCGTGCTCTTCTTCGTATTGTTCCGCCTGGCGAATGACGTTCTCGGTCATGACGATCCCAGCGTCGACCAGCACACCGATAGCGATGGCAATGCCCCCGAGCGACATGATGTTCGATGAAATGCCAGCACCCTTCATGAAAAGAAACGCGCCGAGAACCGCAAGAGGTAGAGGAATTGTTACGACGAGGATACTGCGGAAGTGCCACAGAAACAGGACGTGCGCAAGCGTTACAAGGATGAGTTCCTCAACCAACGCGTGGCGTAGAGTATCGACAGCATGGTCGATAAGAATGCTGCGATCGTAAAAGGGCACGATCTTGACACCGGAAGGGAGACCGGGCTCGATCTCGCTGATTTTTTGCTTTACAGCTTCAATGACTTCGCGCGCGTTGGCTCCGTAACGGATGATGACGACACCGCCGACTGTCTCCTTGCCATCTTTGTCAAGCACCCCACGGCGGAATTCGGGGCCGAGTTGAACGCTGGCTACGTTACCCAATGTTACCGGTGTTCCGTTCGAGGCTCCGAGAGAAATGTCTTCGATATCTTTCAAACTGCGGACAAGTCCGATGCCTCGCACAATCTCTTCGGTGTCTCCCGACTCCACCACCTTAGCGCCCACGTTGTTGTTGCTTCGTTCCACTGCAGACACTATGTTTTGCAGCGGAATGTTGTAGGCACGCAGCTTAATGGGATCGAGATCAATCTGATATTGCCGTACGAAGCCGCCCACGCTGGCCACTTCAGCAACGCCGGGAACCGAGTTCAACTGGTACTTCACGAACCAGTCCTGAATGGAGTGGAGCGTGCCGCTGTCATAAGGGCCTTCGACGGTATACCAGAAGACCTGCCCAACACCGGTTGCGTCCGGACCCATCATTGGCGTCACGCCCGCAGGCAGGAAACTTCCAGCCAGACTCAAGCGCTCGAGGACGCGTGTTCGAGCGAAGTAGATGTCCACTGAGTCTTCGAAGATGACGTTGACCATCGAAAACCCGAAGGCCGAAGCGGAACGCACGGTACGCACGTGCGGCAGACCTTGCAGGTTGACCGTGAGCGGGTAAGTGATCTGGTCTTCAACCTCCTGCGGGCTGCGGCCCTGCCAATCGGTGAAGACAATGACCTGGTTCTCGCTGAGGTCCGGAATCGCGTCGATCGGCGTATGCAGAAGTGCCCAGTAGCCCCACACCGCGAGTACGGCATAGACGGCCAGGATCAGCCAGCGGTTCTTCATTGAGAATTCGATGATGCGGTTGATCATTGCTGCTCCTACCTGGCGCTCATGTGTGTGTGGAGGGTCGCGACAACATTGTTGTTCTTGCGCGCCTCGACGATTGCTGTCCATGTGCCTGCCATGCCAGGCTGGCCCTTGCCCATGTACATTGCGTGATCCGCGGCCCAGGGCAGCGCGATGCTGTTCTTCATCTCCGGCATCCCCATGGATGGCATGGCAGGCATGATGAGCGTGAGAGTGACATTGGCGTCGGTGACGGGTTTTCCATCGGGGCCAGACACCTTCACTTGAAAGTTGTTGTCTTCTCCCGACTTCATTGGGTCCGGATCAGAGTGGAATTCGATTTTTCCCGTTGTGGCTTGTTGACTGGAGGACGTCGAAGGATCGGTCGCCCCCTGGGCTGGCTGATTACCCGCAAATTCCTTTGACCCGCCGTAAAGCCCAGACATGCCTGAACCCAGATGAGCTTGCGAGTCGATGAGGAAGTTGCCATTCAGCACGACACTGTCGCCCGGCTGCAGACCCCTGGTTACCGGAAAGAGATCGTCGGAGGGGGAGCCCACGGCAACCTCTCGTGCTTCAAACACGCCGTTGGGATGTGCGACGTAGACGATCTTGCGCGTGCCTGTATCGAGGACCGCGGAGCGTGGCACCACGATGGAAGGCTGGGCCGCGCGACTCACAAAGGTTGCGTTGATAAACATGCCGGGAAGCAGGCGCATCGACGGATTTGCTACATGCACATGCACTGAAACGGTGCGCGTCTGCGGATTTGCGGAAGGTTCAATGAAATCGACATGACCATGGAGTGTCTGGTTCGAAAGCGACTCGCCAGTGATGTCGACCTGCTGTCCCGATCGAATCTGCGGAAGCTGCTCTTCGTAGACATCGGCCTTGATCCAGACCTGGCTTAGATCGGCAACGGTAAACAGCGTGTCGCCGGCGTTCACATATTGGCCTTGGGTCACTTTTCGATCGACGACCGTCCCTGATGCATAAGCAAAGATGGTCACGTGCGGTACGCCTTCGGCGGCCGGGGCATTCATCTGTTTGCCTGAGATTCCCCAGAGTTCAAGCCGATGCTGGCTGGCTTTCACCAGCGCTTCTGCTTGTGTTCGCGCGTAGGTGTCGTCCGACTGACGCAGCCCCTTGCTATTCTCTTCAGCCAATCTGTATTCCTCGATTGCCGTGGCAATTTCGGGGCTATAGACATCTGCGACCGGCTGGCCACTCCTGACTTTCTCGCCGGTGTATTGCACGTACAGTTTGTCGACACGGCCGCCGATGCGCGTGCTCACCGCGGACAGTTGGGCCTCGGGCTGTTCGACGCGGCCAAAAGCATCGATGTCGGTCTTGAGCATGGCCGTCCGCACTTCGGCCACTTGTACGCCGGCAGCGGTAATCTCAACTGGGGATAACTCGACAGTGGTTCCAGGTTGGGTACCGGTGTCCCTGGCCTCCGGAGTTGCGGTGCGCGCAGCTTGTGCTGGCGTATTAGGCAATGCCGCACCTTTCGATTCACCTGCGAAAATTTGAACGCCGCGTATCGCAAGTATCGCTGCAATCAATGCAACGGCCAGCATCCCGGTTCCGGCGCTTATCACAATCAGCTTGGTCTCTTTCGCAGTCATCTGTTGTTCCTTTCAGGGGTAGTTGTGCCGAGCAACGCGGTTCCGATAGCGCGTTCCAGATCCGCCACGCCACGATCTCTGTCCGCAGAAGCCTGATAAAGAGCGGTCTGAATATCGAGCAGCAGTCTCTGCCCTTCGATCAGCGCCGATAGCTCGGCACGATTGTTCTGGTAGGCTGCGGTTGCAGCTTTGAAGGAGGCCTCGGCCTGAGGCAAAAGCGTGTCGCGATAGACCTTTGTGCGCCGCTCCGCGGCTGCAATCGCAATCTGAGCCTGCCGTACATCGAGGAAGACAGACGCTGCCTTTGCATCGAGGTCGGCCTGGGCAACAGCCGTCGCGGCATCCGCCTGTCTTGCCTCACCGTCATGACGGGCGCGGTTCAAGCTCGGCAGGTTCATGGTGAGTTCGGCCATATACGCATTGCGCGATGCGGACCCTGTGGGCATGAGCATGTAGCCGAGCGCGGCAGTGAAATCGGGCTTCATCGCCAGGCGCGTCATCTGAGCATCATCCTTAGACTTGCCAATGCCTTTGCGCAGCCCTGCGAGCTCGGGGCGGTGTTCCAGTGAAAGCCGTTCCAACTCTTCGAGCGGTGGTATTGGCACCGTTGCCGCATAGCCGCCTTCAATCTCGACCGGCTCGTCTGCCGGACGCCCCATCAGCACGTTCAGCTCTGCGCGCGCCGTGTCTTGTTCCTGCTCAAGTTCAATCAAGTGCTCGTCGAGTCGAGTCACAGCCATTTGTGCGCGGAGTACGTCCAATTGTGGAACACGTCCTGTCGAGTACTGCGCAAGAGCGTCAGAGAGGGCTTCCTTCAACAACGAGGATTCGCTATCATGCAGGCGCATCTCTTCCGCGTTGCGCCGCAGGTCAGCGCAGTCTTTGCGGATCTGGGCAGCAATCGACTGGCGCAGCGATTCCAGGTCGCTCGCAGCCATCTCCGCATCGTCGCCTGCAACCTTCGCGCGCAGATCGCGTTTCTGCCTGCTCACGAACGTCTGCTGAATCGAGAGCATCAACTGTGCCTGATTCAGGTCCCAGGGCTCACGCAAGGGCGTGTCCCAGTCGCGCACCATCAGCATTGGGTCATCCAGACTCCGAGCCGTTCCACTTTTTGACTGCGCCAGGGCGAGTCGACGCACCGCCGCATGGATCTGTGGATTTGCCTCAAGCGCTGCCGCCACAGCATCTTCCACAGTGATGGAGCGTGCGGTTAGTGGGGTGGCGCTTAAGGGTGCGTTCGTAGGTACCGTACCGTTTTGTGCAAAGCAGGAAACACAAAGCGCCAGCAGAAGGGGCGCTGCAAATCGAGAGGTATTCACTTATCAACTCCACGAGAGAAGTGGGCACATGAGAAATCCGGACGCAACAATGCACGCGCCGGTTAGCCGCAGCGGAATTGAAAAGCTAGATTCGAAGAATGAATGCGCTTGTTGGCGGAGACAATGGCGGAATTACGAAGAGGGGCGGATGCTCATTCGGGGCAGTGGCTTTCAAGCACATTGCGTACGCATACACTGTCTCACTGGGGCTTGTGGTCGGAACTGTGGACGCAGCCAGAGTGGCGGGCAACTGCGGTCTGGCGACACAGCAATTGGTCCTGACGGAATGCGGTGACTCCGTCTGCATGCAGCAGCTGTGCGCGCTTTTTGCGTGCTGTTGCAGGCAAATTCCGAGGGGCGCTATCATCAGCGCCATCAGAAGAATAGCCATCGCCCCGCGTTGGATAGACTGCCGCAACATGAACCCAGACTACCACTACCGCCATCTATTTCGGTGACCCATATCACATAGTCACAGATCGATGATCGGTGACAACGCTGGAAGGGCATAGATCATTTTGGCATCAAGATACGGAAATTGCCGCTGCAATGAAGCATGCTCATGAGGTAGAGCATGCCATCGAAATATCGTTGGTCGCCTACCGGAATGGGCGTTCTCCACAGCTCCTCGACGAATGCCTTTTCATCTGGACCCGGAGTTGCCGCAAGGCCGCCAACAGTGGTGGTCGCTACCATGCCGACGGAGTGCCGGGTGGACAGTGGCTTTCCTTCCAATGTGTATTGGTCGGCGAAGGAACTGATGCCTTCGCTGACGAGGAACTTCTGGATGCGATCACTCAATTCAGATTCATGCTTGTCTTTGTGCCACCAACTGTAGTCGACAGACCAGTTGCTGACTGTACGCCACGAGTCGTAGCTGAAGGGGGTCGGCTGGCCGCCCCAGGCCATAGGGGATTCATCAAAGTTGTTGCGATCTGGAGAGAGGCCGGTTTTAGTTCCAACAACTTTGTAGAACATATCGCGGCTGACGTCAGCCGCCATCGCCCAGTACTGGCGATCATTCTCAGGTCCCCAGCGAGAAAAGAGCTCATAGAAGGCAGGAAGGTGGTACGAGGCGTCCGTAAAGCCGGCACCTGCATCGGGAACGAAGCGGATCATATAATGGTCCTCTTCCAGCATGGGCCCGGTGCTTGCAGGCCTCGGAGTAAACTGCCCAGCGCCCATCCTGCGGAAGGGGTTTTCTGGAGGCGTTTTACCCTCACCTCTGAGTTCAATTGCGACATTGGTCTCTGCCTGTAACCGTTCCGTGTTGTTCGGGCTGCTGAGGGTCTGACCAAAATAATTGAAAGGCTGATCTTCCGGATGGACCTTGAACGGGCCGGTTGCAGTAATAACAGGATGGTGGCGCATGAGGGAGAGAATGCGGTTGGCCTGCTCCTGATAGTTATAGATGCCCTCTCCATTGCCCCAGCGGTGTGCTGCGAAAAGTAAAGCCATCGCATAATACTCTTCGCCATCTGGAGCAGGACCGGTTGAGCGCGCAGTTCCGTCGGTGTTCACTGACCACGCGAAGTACCCTGTGTTGGGGTTATTTGTGTCCGTGATGAGCATGTATGTAGTCGACCAGTTCCAGAGCGCATCGAACTCGCGCTTCTTGTCCATCTGGACGGCAATCATCATGCCATAACTCATGCCTTCAGTACGTGCATCGTTGTTGGCCCAATCGGTGATATATCCGAGTGGACCATTTGCATTCGATCCGGCTTCGAAATATACGCGTTCCGACTGGGCATCTCCGTGGAACAGTTGTTGGAAGGCTTTGTCGATTTTGACTCGGGTTTCGGCAGGCGAATGTCCCTGTTCGGCAAATAGATCGCGATATATCCGTGTCTTGAAGGCTCCCTCACCATCATCTGGGTGGCGTTTGATTTCCCCAAGCGGAGCGTTCACGTGAGGCGGAGGTGGTACAAAGCCTGAAGGGGGCACCTGGCTCCGGATTGAAACCTGACAGCAACAGTACAACGCCAATGCAATGGCTGCATCCAGAAAAAATGCAGAATGTCTTGTTCGCATGGTTTTCCTTTCGCAGAACGTATAGCTTTACACATCTCAGAAGTCTCAGGGACTTACACCCTGCCCGCTGCCATTCAATGAACCTAACAATCATCTGATATCGGGGACTCGGATTGCAGTATTGCAGGTCATGCTGTAAGTGCACATCACATTTACATCATGGGGCGCAACTATAGGGCCGAATATGGCTTATTGCAAAGTTTTTTTCGCTTCGACTAGAAAATAAAAAAAGACCTGCCGATAGATTGCGTGTAGCAACCACCACCTGCTCCAAGTAACGATTCTGGACTGTGATGTAGACAGAACGGGTTCGGTGCAGGCGGAAATCGATACGAGGAGCCTTACCATGAGCATTAGTGTACTGAACAACATTTCGTCCCTGGTGTCGGAGAATGCAGTTTCCAACACGCAGGCGGCCCTGCAATCCACACTCCAACAACTTGCCACCGGTCTCCGCATCAACTCCGGAGCAGAAGATCCAGCCGGTCTGTCGATTGCAGACGGTTTGGGCGCCAACATTGCCGCACTCAACCAGTCCACCCAGAACGCAGCAAACGGCATTGGTCTTCTGCAGACCGCCGATGGCGCGCTTTCGCAGGTCGTCACCGTTCTTAACCAGGCTGTCACCATCGCAACAGAAGCCTCGAACGGCGGCCTCTCAACCAGCCAGTCAGCCGCTTTGAACACACAGTTCCAATCGATCCTTGGCGAAATCAATCAGATTGGTTCCACCACCAACTTCAACGGAGCCTCAGTATTTGGCGCGGCCGGCAACTCGACGACCTCGACTCAGGGTAACCTGCTGGCAACCACAGCGTTGACGTCGGGCGATACGACAACCATTTCGGATTCGAAGACGGGCGGCACGTTCGTTTTCAAGGCAGGTGCCACCGATACGGTTGCTACCTTGCAGACCGCGATTACAGCGGCAGTAACCGCTGGACAGCTCAGCGCTGGCACTGCGTTGACCCTCAACGCCGGTGGCCAGGCAGTGATTTCCAACGCGGTGGCTGGCGACGTTTTGACGGCCACGTCCAACGATGCCGTTCTCGGCGGATTCAATTCCTCCGGCGTTGTCGGCGGCACTGGCGCGACGGTGTTCACCAGTGATGGTACGAGCGGCGGCGCTGCCAGCACCACCACAGCAATTACCGCACTGTCGTCAGGTAACCTGGGCTTGAGCACATCAGACTTGAGCACAGCGGCCGCTGCGAAGAGCGCATTGACACTCATTACAGCAGCCATCAACACGGTCGCCGCGGAGCGCGGAGGCATCGGTGCATCAGTCAACCAACTTACCGCCGATACCAACGTTGAAAACACCGAAGTTCAAAACCTGACCAGTTCGCAGAACAACATCCAGAACGCGGACATTGCGAAGACAAGCTCCAATCTCGCGCAGGACAACATCCTGGAACAGACCGGCTTTGCCGCTCTGTCACAGTCCAACTCGGCCGAGCAGAGTGTGCTCAAGCTTCTGCAGTAACCATCACCCATTCCTACCCACGGTGGCGCCCAACAAAGCGCCACCGTTTTTTTGTCACTTATCCTGAACGTCAAGCCTGGGAATGCCGATATTAAGTTGCCGTTAGGTTGTATCTAACCAGGACGCGTAAGATTAAAGCGTCCACTTAAAGGAACAGGAATATGAGCTCACTGTCCGCATTGAATTCGCTTCTTGGGTCAACAAACGCGATTAACCTGAGCGAGATCCTGCAAGCTGCTATGGGAGCATCGACACCGGGCATCGACGTGAATTCGGCCGTCAGCGCGTCTCTTACCGCGGCGGAGGTCCCGGAGACCAATTGGGAGTCACAGCAAACAGTACTGCAGAACCAGACGTCAGCGCTGACAAGTCTTCAGATCGATGCAACGAACCTTGACAACGATATGCAGTCACTCAACAGTCTGACTGGCCCTCTGTACGCAACGACAGTGACCTCAACGAATTCCGGGATCGTGACGGGTTCTGCGGCTCCAGGAACCGCACCGAGCAACAGCGTGGTAGTTGTGAACAGCTTGGCGAGTACGGCATCGTATTCATCCACTGCGGTAAGCAGCGCAACGGCAGACTTGCCGACCGGTGAAACCATTACCATCACGCCATCGACCGGTACTGCCGCGACTTTTACAACCGGGAGCGACGGAATCAATAGCTTGACCGATCTCGAGCATGCGATTAACACCGGGGGGCTTGGGGTAACGGCAAGCATCGTCGCGGACGCAACCGGATCGCGACTGGCGATTGTGAGCAACAGTTCAGGCAGTGCAGGAAGTTTTACGGCCGCAGCGAGCGGTGGCGGAACTGGTGGAACTTTCGGTTTTGTAGTAGGCGGTAGCGGAGTCAATTCCTCAATTACTGTGAACGGCATTAACTTTCAGAGTGCGACGAATACGGTTACTGGGGCGATACCCGGTGTAACGCTTAATCTGATTGGGCAGAGTCCAGGCACGCAAATCAGCCTTGGTGTGGCACCGAATTCCGCACAAGCGTCGAACGCCATCAACCAGTTTGTTTCCGACTACAACACCCTACTTGGGGCAGTGAATTCCCAGTTTGCCTACAGCGGTACGGGCCAAGGAGTTTTGGCAGGTGACCCCACGCTGGAAAGTCTGCAGAACACACTATTGCAAGCGTCGGCTTACACTGCGTCTCCGGCGTCCGGCAATACGACCACGACAATGCCGAATCTGTCATCCCTGGGGATCACGGTGAACACCGACGGCACCATGACCGTAAATCAGTCGACCTTGAGTGGTGCGATCCAAAACAACTTCAGCGACGTCCAGAACTTCTTTCAAGGAAGCGCGTTGAACGGATTCGCGAATACTTTCGACCAGCAACTGACGAATTTCATCAGCCCTTCGGATGGCGCATTCACAGTGGATCTGCAAAGTCTAAGCACTGAAAACACCGAGCTACAGACTGACATCAGCAATTTCCAAACCAACGTCATCGCACCTCTCAAGATTCAGCTGCAAAACGAATACAGCAGCGCCGAGATCGCTTTACAGCAGCTTCCAAACCTGGTAAGGAACGTCGATGCAGAACTTGGCCAAAACAATTCCTCTTCCGGAGGTTAAAAGGAATCGACCATGAGTCCCACAGAAATGGCATATCGGAAAACGGCAATTGCCGGCGCGAGCGGCTTTGGTTTGCTGATCGCCCTATACGACACCCTAGCCGGCGACCTCAGGCGCGCCGCCGAAGCGGAGCGGGGCAACGACATCGAGAAGAGGTGCAAGGAAGCGAATCACGCACTGCTGGTGATAGCGCACCTGGAGGACCTGATCGATCGCGGACCAGGCGGGGAACTAGCGAATAACATGAAAGCGTTCTATGCTTCGCTTCGCGGCAAGATGATTCAGGCGCAGGCGAAGAGGTCGGCCACGATGCTGGAAGAACAGATGAAGGAAGTCCTGGATCTGAGGGCTATCTGGCAGGCGATGGAACAGCCGCGAATGTCGACAGCCTCGGCGGGGCGTAGTAGCATGCCAGGGACAAACTATCCAGGGAGTTCAGCCTCGATGTATGAACGAAGCGCATCCCGCTGGTCAGCGTAGAAAAACTTTCGCTATTTCAGCAAGGGGAAATCAATTCTGGATTGACTGCCACTTCAATATCGCTGACAAGTCAGAGGCATCGAGATATCATTCGATGCCTCTTCTCATTTCGCCGATTCTGATAAGGGACTACAGAGCATTACGCTCATTTTGCGGCGGGACGCGAATTCACGAATCGCGCTGTGCGCAATACGCGGTTATCTTGAAACGAGAGGGAGCCTTGTTTGTCGCTCTAGCTTGGCTGCGACAGGTAATTGAGAAGCGAATTCGGAAGAACCTTTGCGGCTGCGGCGAGAGCCGCGCTGTTATCGACTTCAGCGTGGCTCAACTGCGTGGCGGCCGTTGCCATATTCACGCCGATCAGATTATTCTCTTGCGTGGACAGAGTCACCGTGTCCTGCTGCAGAAATGTATTTTGCGAATTCAGCTGGGTTTCGGCATTGCCATAGACAGTTTGCTGCTGTCCAACAAAGCTAAGAGCTGAGTCAACGGCGCTGGTGGCAGTGGCGATGTCAGAGGAGGTTCCGCTTTTGAGCGCGGCGACCAGCGAGCTAAGCGATCCGAGCACATTGTTGGTAGGGTCGGAGAAAATCTGGCTTCCTGGAACATTCACATCGACGCTGAGATGGTCGCCGACGGTCACGGAGTTTGTATCATTGTTGCCGCTGTATGTGTATCCCGATGACGACGTCGAGTCAGTTACATATGGAGTCGATGTGCTGGTTCCGCCAAAGAGATACGAACCGGCGACTGATGTGTTTGCATCCGAAACCACATTGGACAGAATTCCCTGCACCTGCTGGGCGATGGCCTGCAAATTTGCAGTCGAGTTTGTACCGTTGGCTCCTTCTGTGCCCAGCGATACGGCTTGGGTAAGGGAAGAGACCACCGAACTCAAGATAGAACTAGCCGTTTGTACCGTGGAGAGCACGCTGTTGACGTTCTGCGTGTATTGGTCGACGTCTCCGGTATCGATCGTGTTCTGAACCATGTTGGCGGCGGCCGATGGATTGTCCGACGGCACATTTACGCTTTTGCCAGTGGACACTTCCTGCAGCGCAGTATCGAGCGACACCTGGCTTTGCTGCAGGTCGGAGAGAATTGTCGGAACCATATTTGGGTTAATGCGCATGTCAGTCAGAAGCTCGAACTGGATCCCATGTTAAGAGTCGCGTTATCGAGAACCTGGACGGTACTCACGATGCGGGAGGCCGCTTCGAATGCCGCCTGAAACCGCATAAGATTGGTTGTTTCTTCATTGATGTCGACAGCCGAAACTGCGCCCTGTTGGTTGGTGAGCTGGGTCAGGTTCTGTCCGATGGCCGTAGACTGGGTGCTTGCATTTGAGGCGGCATTACCAACCTGGAAAACAAGGTTCGCGTATGCGTCGGACGGGGATTGTCCAGAGGGCAGGGTATTGGTCAATGCCGCGGAGAGATTGGCGACATTGCCGTTGCTGCCCGCAGATCCGTCGGAACTGATGGCCACCTGAGATGCACTGGTAAGAGCAACAGTGATTCCGGCGGCAGCGCCGTTGGGGTTCGATGGGACGCTGAAAAAGTTTCCGCCGGTCTTGCCATTGGAATCGTAGCCCTGCGCCTGTGCAGAGTTGAAGGCAGTGGCGAACTGGCTGGCTAACGTGTTGAGTTGCGACTGGAATCCAGGAATCACCTGGTCGCGAGTTTCGATGGCTCCTCCCAGCGTGCCGCCCTGGATCGACGAGGTGATATTGTTCCCGTTTGAGTCGAGCACCTGCTTGAAACCGTTTGTGCCAGTTGCGGCCTGCAGATCAAAGCTCTGCCCACCCATGACCAGCGGCGTACCACTGGCGGTGGTGATTGTTTCGCCATCGTTATTTTGCGTGATGGAGATTCCCGTCAAGCCTGACAATTGCTGAACCAGTTGATCGAGTTGATCCTGGGTCGTTCCGCCATCATTCGCGGCGGGCACTTGTCCAAGCTGGGTATTCAACTTCGCAATCTGCTGGGTGAGCAGGTTGATCTGGGTGATAGTCTGCGGTACTTGTTGGTCCGCGTCCGATTGAGCGGTGGCCAGTCCCTGGGCCGTGGTGTTGAAGGCGGCGGCAAGATTCTTCCCGCTTGAGAGCACGCCTTGCTGCGCGGCCGTGCTGCTTGGGCTTGCAGATAACTGCGCCAGGCTGCTGGACAGAGCGGTGAGTCCGCTCGCGATGTCGTCGCCGTTGGTGGTGAAGAGTGTCTGCACTTGCTGCAGGCTTGATGACTGGGTATTAGCGCTGTTCTGCTGGGAAGTCTGGTGCTGAATTTGTATATTGAGCAATTCATCGCGGATGCTTTGAAGCCCGCTGAGCGCGACACCGCCGCCTGTTACCTGGTCGCCTGTCTGGTTTTCTCCGTTCTCCGTGAACTGAGCCACTTCGCGGGTATAACCAGGCGTGTTCACGTTAGCAATGTTGTTGCTGGTCGCCTCAAGCGCTCCCTGGTTGGCATCCAGCGCCTGCACTCCAATCAACAGTGATGTGTTCAATCCTCCCATAGCGGTTACATCTGGCAGGACCAGGTTTGATATTTCAACCTGGGGCCAGAAGCCTCCTGAATTTGTCC
>Ga0302320_10017512_pt1 | contig 14537 bp, 11 predicted proteins | sample Bog_T0_3_FD_202130 | JGI IMG/M metagenome (GOLD analysis project Ga0302320, IMG submission 202130) | Peat permafrost microbial communities from Stordalen Mire near Abisko, Sweden - Bog_T0_3 | ecosystem: Environmental > Terrestrial > Soil > Wetlands > Peat | place: Sweden: Abisko, Stordalen Mire...
GCACTGGTTGAATTTGAGTTCGGTCCAGAAGGGCGGCTCGTCCGGCGGCGCGTTGCAAATGCGGAAATCGATGGGATCGAAGGTGAAATCGATGGTTTTTTGCGAGCCGTCGGGCAGGTCGAATCGATAGCGGATTCGCAGCCGGTCTTTCATAGCCGCGAATTCGGTGTGCTCAGGCTCATGCCACGAGTCTGTAGCAGGGCGTGTATTCGGCGCCCGCGAGCTTCATCCGTCGCTGCGCCACGAAGGATCGAAGCAGCTGATCCAGGGGCTCCATGATGGAGGGTTCGCCCGACAGCTCGAACGGGCCGTAGCGCTCGATGGCATTGATGCCGTATTCCTTGATGTTGCCCGCGACGATGCCCGAGAACACGCGCCGCAGGTTCGCGGCGCGCTCGTGCACCGGTTGATCCCGGGCGAGGCGCAGGGCACGCATGGAATCGTGCGTGACCTCGAACGGCACCTGGAAATCGAGCGGAATGTTCAGCAGCCAGTTGAACCCGTAGGAGTCGCTTTGCCGGCGGCGGTAATTGCGAACATCCGACAACCCCTGCACCATGGCGCGCGCGACGCCGGCCGGGTCGTCGATGATGACCTGGTAGCGCGACTGCGCGCTTCGGCCGATCGTCGAGCCGATGAATTCGTGGATCTGCCGGAAATAGTCCGCGCAGTCCGCCGGACCGGTGAACACCACCGGGAACGGAATCTCGGCATTCTTGGGCTCGAGCAGGATGCCGAGCAGATACAGAATCTCCTCGGCGGTGCCGGCGCCGCCCGGGAAGATGACGATGCCGTGGCCCAGCCGGACGAACGCCTCGAGGCGCTTCTCGATGTCCGGCATGACGACCAGCTGGCTCACGATGGGGTTCGGCGGCTCCGCCGCGATGATTCCCGGCTCGCTGACGCCGAGATAGCGGCCGTTCATGATGCGCTGCTTGGAATGCCCGATGGCCGCCCCCTTCATCGGACCTTTCATGGCCCCCGGACCACAGCCCGTACAGACGTCCAAGCCGCGCAGGCCGAGTTCGTAGCCGACTTTCTTCGTATAGTCGTATTCGGAGCGCCGGATGGAGTGTCCGCCCCAGCAGACCACGAGATTGGGGCGCAACTGGGTCTCCAGAACCCGGGCGTTGCGCAGGATATGGAACACGGCGTTCGTGATGTCCGAGGAAGAGGCCAGGTTGAAGCGGTCGCTCTCCATGATCTCGTTGGATATGAACACCACGTCGCGCAGCACGGCGAACAGATGGTCCTTCAATCCGCGGATCATCTCTCCGTCGACGAAGGCGGAAGCCGGCGCGTTCTTGATTTCGAGCTTGATGCCCCAGGCGCGCCGTACGATGCGCAGGTCGAAGTCCTTGTACTTCTCGAAAATGGAGCGCGCATCGTCGATCTCGGCGCCGGAGCTCAAGACCGCCAGAGCGCACTTACGGAACAGCGGGTAGAGGCCGCCCTGCCCCGAGTCGAGGAGCTTGGCGATCTCCTGCTGGGACAGGTGCTCGAGGCTGCCCTTGGGCGCCACGCGGGCGTCGACCATATCGGACGATAAAATGGTGGTTTCCACGCGGCCTCTACGGATAGATGTCGATCGGGATGTTGTCTTGGGTGCGCATCCACACTTCGACCATGTCCGAATTCGACAAGGCGATGCAGCCATCGGTCCAGTCGTTCGCGGCATAGTAGTCCGGGGAATGCTTCAGCGAATTCGGCAGGCCGTGGATCATGATCGAACCGCCCGGCGCCCAGCGGTTCTTGCGGGCGCGCGTCTCATCATCCTTGTTCGGATACGACACCTGGATGGAGAGGAAGAAGTCGCTGCGGGTGTTGCGCCGCGCCAGGTAATAGTGCCCTTCCGGCGTTCGAAAATCGTGTTCGCGCTCTTTCTGGCCGACCGGGGACAGGCCGAGATTCACCTTGTATTGGCCGAGCAGGCGATCACCGCTGTAAAGGTACAGCTTGTGCTCGCGTTTGTGGACGACGATGTGGTCCGCCGCCGCGATCTCCTCGGCATGGGCGATGGTAGAAGGCGCGGCGATCGGCGCCGCCAGCAGCATGAGGCACGGCAAAACCGGCGGGGTCTTGCGCAGTATCCAGTTGAACATCGTCCAAATTATAACGCGGTTGACGCGTGACATAACCGGCCACAGCTCACGGACCCGGTATAATAAGCCCATGATTTTGTCGCGATTACGAGTCACGGCGGGCCTGGCTGCCGCCGTCTGCTTGTCCGCCGGCTGCGCCTCCCCAGCGTCGATCAAGCCCGCGGAAGTGACCGACGAGCGCACCGGGATGACCGTCGGATCGCTCGACAAGCCGATCGAGCTCCGGCAGGGCGCCGCCCAGAACTCCGTGGTCATCGATCGACGCATCAGCCGTGCGTACTTGGGGCCGGTGGAATGGGACGCCATGGGGACGGTGAGCTACGGCCTCTGGGTGCACGTGCTGCCCGGCAGAGACTGGCAATTCGAGGACATCAAGGCGCCGGGCGCCGTCACCTTGTCGCTCGACAGCGGCGCCGCGGCGCTCTCCGCCATCGAGGCGCCCAAACTCGCCCACGGTCCCTACCAGCCGGTCGGCTCGTGGGGACAGACCCAGTATTTCCGGGCCGACGTGGACTTGCTCAAGCGCATGGCGTCGAGCGGCACGATCGAACTCGATGTCAAAGCGGGCGGCGAATCGGTCCGCTTCACCGCCGACAGCGACGCTCGCGAGACGTTGTCGCGGTATTTGCACGCCCGGGGTTACTGACGATTGATTTCGACGACTTGCGGCAGCGTGATGGTCGCGCCGAGGCGCATGTCGTTGAAATCCGCATCGGGGTTGTACTGCGTCACCAGCCACAGCGGCAGGTCGCCATGCTGCCGCGCGATGGTCCACAGCGAGTCGCCGCGCTTGACGCTGTAGTTCACGGTTCCGGCGATCCGGTGCGCGGCGAAGAATGCCTCCTGCAAGTGATGGTGATAATCGCGCCGCGCCTCGGTGAACTGCGCAGCGCTGACTTTCGAGAAGTCGAGCTTGAGCTTGCGGCCGAGCGTCACCTGGGCGTTTTTGTGCAGCTTGTTCAGGGTGCGCAGCGTTTGACTGTCGATGCCGGTCCAATCGGAGAAATGACCCAAAGTCTCCTCGGCCTGCACGATGACGGTATCGTTATCGGAGACGCCGTAATTGGTGGTATCCGTGCCCCCCGTCGGCGATCCGGCCGGCAACAGCGCGGCGCTGCCGGTTTGCCGCTGAGAGACCGGCTCCCTCGGCGGAGGCGGCACTTTCTCCGCCGCCGGTTCCGGCGGGTGCACGGGCGTCGGTTCCGGCGCCGCCGGCGGTTCCGCTGCCGGGGGCGGCGCCTGGGGCGAGATCCCCGCCGCGGGCGTTGTGGCGTTCTCCGCCAGCGTCGCGGGCGCCTGCCCGGCGCCTTCGGCGCGTGACGCCGGCAGCGGAATGCGCACCAGGTCACCGCGTGCCACGGCGTGGGTGCCATTCCAACCGTTGGCCGCTGCGAGCCGCGCCACACTCATCCCGCTCGCCGCGGCAATGGCGGCCAGCGTCTCGCCTTTGCGCACGCGATGGGCGCCGTCGTTGCGCTGCGCCACGTAGCGCTGCGCGGGGGGCAGCCTCGCGAGCGCCGCGGCGATCTCGCTCTCGGGCTGGATACCCGGCAGCCGCAGCGCGTAGCCGCGCGGCACCAGACGCGCGCCGCTCCAGATCGGCGGGCGCAGCGCGGGATTCAATACCTTGAGCGCACCCATGTCGACCTTGAACGCCTTCGCGAGCGCGCTCACCGCAATGTAGTCGGGCAGGTCCACCGGCGTGTTCTCGGTATCGGGCAGGCGCGTGAGCGGCCCGAAATACTTCTCGGCGTTGCGGTCCACTTCGAGGGCTGCCAGGAACGCGACGTAGAAGTTGCGCGACGCGAAACCGAAGGTCGCCCCCTGGTAGCGCTTTACGATGACCGCGATGTCGCTCGTGCCGAGCTCGTCCTGCGCGCGCCTGAGTCCGCCCGGCCCGTGATTGTAGGCGGTGACCGCGAGCGGCCAGGAACCGAGCAGCCGGTAGTTGTAGAGCATCAAATTGGCGGCGGCATCGGTGGCGCTGTAGGGGTCCAATCGTTCGTCGACGATTCCGTCCACGCGCATGAAGCGTTTCGCCGTCGAAGGCATGAACTGCCAAAGTCCCGCCGCCCCGACCTTGGAATACGCGGCGGGATTGAAGGAGGACTCGACATGCGGCAGCGCCGCGATCTCCACCGGTACGCCGCGGTCTTTGAGCACGCGCGCGATGTGCGTCTCCCATGCCGCCGCCCGGATCAGGCCCTCGTGGAACCGATCCGCCTGGCCCAGTTGAAAGCGGATCCGATCGATGGCGTCGAGGTAATCCCGGGGAGTCGCCTTCTCGCCGAAGGCGTGCAGAATGCGCCGCTCGTGGGCGGTCAGCTCGGAAGTGGCCCCCGAGGCGAAGCGCCTGAGAAGCGCCGCATAACGCGCCTTGGCTTCCATCACGCGGCGTTCGCGCTGGGCGGGAGAGGACGCCGGATCGAACCTCAAGACCTCGTAGACGAGCTTGAGATTCCAATCGTCGTGGATGAGACCCTGGTCGGTGGTCACCTCGGTGTACACGCGGATCCAAAAGCGCACATCCGGCTCGAGCTCGGCGGGGTGCGCGAAGGGATCGGCCTCGTCCGCAAACGCGGCGAGGCCGTGAAGGCACGGCGCCAGCATCACGCACAGCGCCGCTAGATTGATGAGCTTGATTGGCTTGGTTATCGGCGGGCTATCCGCACTTGGAATCGCCGCAATTCAGGCAGGTGTTGCAGCCGTCCATCATCACCACCGCGGCGGTGCTGCATTTCGCGCACAACTGCGCGCCCTCCGGAAAATGCGACTTCGAGAACGCATCGGTCTGCTTGGTCCGGGCCTCGAACTCGGCGCGCTTTTCATCGACCAGCTTGCGCTGGTGTTCGTCGAGCCCCGGCTTCTTGAGCAATCCGATCGACTGCAGATGGCGCTCGATCACATAGCCGAGCTCGGCGATGGTCGAGGGCATGAACTTGCCGCCCGGCTGCCAGTAGCCGCCGCGCGGGTCGAACACCGCCTTCAACTCCTCGACCAGGAACGTGGTGTCGCCGCCCTTGCGGAACACCGCGGAAATGACCCGCGTCAGCGCCACGATCCATTGAAAGTGATCGAGATTCTTCGAGTTGATGAACACCTCGAACGGCCGCCGCTGCTCGTGCGGTGTGCCCTCGTTCAGCACGATGTCATTGATGGTGACGTACATCGCGTGATCGGACACCGGGGTCTTGATCTTGTAAGTCGAACCGATGAGGACCTCCGGACGCTCGAGTTTCTCGTGCATCCAGATCACGTTGTCCTGCGCCTTCAGCGGCTCCTTCGCGGCCGCGGGCGCGTCCTTCGGCTCCGGCTTCTGCACCCGGTACTTCGCGATCTTCTTGTCGATTTTGATTTGTGCCATGTCAGAACTTCCCGTAATAGCCTTCTTTCAGGGCATCGAAGAGGTTGGCGGCGGTGTGCATCTCGCCGTCGTATTCGATCTCCTGGTCGCCTTTCGCCTCGACCTCGGTGCCATCCTCGAGCGTGAACACGTAGGTCGTGTTCTTCAGGTCGTCTTCCTTGACCAGCACGCCCTGGAAGGCCTCCGGATTGAAGCGGAACGTGGTGCAGCCCTTGAGACCCTGCTCGAACGCATGCAGGTAGATGTGCTTGAAGTCTTCGTACTTGTAGTCGGTCGGCACGTTCGCGGTCTTGGAGATCGAGGAATCGACCCAGATTTGCGCCGCGGCCTGGATGTCCACATGCTCCTTGGGGCCGATGTCGTCCGCCGAGATGAAATAGTCGGGCAGTTTCTCGCCCGGGAGCTGTGAATTGGGCATGGCCCGCGGATTGACCATTTCCCGGTAGGCCAGCAGCTCGAAGGAAAACACGTCGACTTTTTCCTTGGACTTCTTGCCCTCGCGGATCACGTTGCGAAAGTAATGATGCGCGAAGGACGGCTCGATGCCGTTCGAGGCGTTGTTCGCCAATGACAGCGAGATCGTTCCGGTCGGCGCGATCGAGGTGTGGTGCGTGAAGCGCGCGCCCACCTCTGCGAGTTCATCGACGAGCTCGGGCGCCGCTTCGGCAATCCGCTGCATGTAGCGGCTGTAGCGCGCATGCAGGACCCGCCCCGCGATCTTCGCGCCCGGACGCCATCCGTCCTTGACCATCTCGGGGCGCTTGCGCAGCATTTCGCGCGTGACCGTGAACTCCTCGTTCATGATCGGCGCGGGACCTTTTTCGCGCGCCAGATCGAGCCCGGCTTCCCAGCCGGCGAGCGCCATTTCGCGCGACACGTTCTGGGTGAACGCGACCGATTTCTTCGAGCCGTACTTCATGCACAGCATGGTGATCGAGGAGCCGAGCCCCAAAAATCCCATCCCGTGGCGGCGCTTGCGCTCGATCTCGCCGCGCTGCTTCTCCAATGGCAGACCGTTGATCTCGACCACGTTGTCGAGCATGCGCGTGAAGATCTTCACCACCTTGCGGTAGTTTTCCCAATCGAAGCGCGCATCCTCGGTGAACGGATCGACCACGAATTTGGTGAGATTCACCGAGCCCAAGAGGCACGAGCCGTAGGGGGGTAATGGTTGCTCCCCGCACGGATTGGTGGCACGGATATTCTCGTCCCACCAGTTGTTGTTCATCTGGTTGACCCGGTCGATCAGGATGAAGCCGGGCTCGGCAAAATCGTAGGTCGAGGACATGATCAGGTCCCACACGCGGCGTGCGGGCAGGGTCTTGTAGATCTTGCAGGCGACCAGGCCCTCCTCGTTGGCGACGTAGCCCGTGTTATCGGGCCATTCGCGCCACACGAATTTCGAGGCATCCTCGAGGTCGGGCTTCTCCGCCTCGAATTCGCCGCGGCCCAGAGGAAATGCAAGCTTCCATTCGCCGTCGCTCTTCACGGCCTGCATGAATTCGTCGGTGACCAGCAGAGAAAGATTGAATTGACGCAGCCGGCCGCTCTCGCGCTTGGCGCGGATGAACTCCAGCACGTCGGGATGACCGATGTCGAAAGTGCCCATCTGGGCGCCGCGCCGGCCGCCGGCCGAGGACACGGTGAAGCACATCTTGTCGTAGATATCCATGAACGACAGAGGGCCGGACGTATAGGCGCCCGCGCCCGAGACGTAGGCGCCGCGCGGGCGCAGCGTCGAGAATTCGTAGCCGATGCCGCAGCCCGCCTTGAGCGTGAGCCCGGCCTCGTGCACCTTGTTGAGAATGTCGTCCATCGAATCGCGGATCGTGCCCGATACCGTGCAATTGATGGTCGAGGTGGCGGGCTTGTGCTCGAGCGCGCCCGCATTCGAGGTAACTCGGCCGGCGGGGATGGCGCCATGGCGCAGCGCCCACAGGAACGATTCGTACCACTGCTCGCGCAGCTCCGGCGCCTCGACGTCGGCGAGCGCACGCGCGACACGCTTATAGGTATCGTCCATCGATCGGTCGATGGGCTCACCATCCTTGGCGATCAGGCGATATTTCTTATCCCAGATGTCGTAGGACGCTTCTTGGAAAGGAATACTGCCGACATCTTTGGGCTGTATTTTGACCACCGTGTTCATGGGTATAAAACCACTCCCTTATAATTATGGCGCGACACTCGAAGACAAGTAGCGGTCGGCCCCGGCAAGCACGCCTTGCCGATCGATCAGAACCTTCAGGGGGACTAGCGCGAAATTCCGACCACTACATATAGTGTCCGGAGAGGAAGGTTAAGACCTGACCGCGATTATCGTCAAGAGTTTTTTCTGGTATTTTTCACCCAAAATACCTCTTTAATTTCATATAGTTACACGGTTCTCCCGAGAAATAGCCTCATTGCACTTTGCATCCCTCGGGTCAAGGGGGAAAAATCGGAATCGCAAGATATTGTGGTGCACAGTTTATTCACAATATGTTCCATTGACATTCTTCGAACTCTGGTTTTGTGACCCACCGCACACATTGTCCGAAAGTTGAAATGGCCAATTGCGGCCCAACACTCGGTAGCAAGCGAATTTCTCAACATCAACTTAGCTCAGGAGTAAACCCATGACTGTCGTGCGTTATGAACCTTGGTCGCTCGTCAACCGATTCCAACGGGACATCGACCGCCTTTTCAGTGCTCAACAAACCACTGCGGCCGATTCGGGCGCCTGGCTGCCGCCGGTGGACATCAACGAGGAAGACAACCAATTCCTGTTGCACATCGATCTTCCCGGCGTGGATCCCAAAGCGGTGGAAATCACCTCCGAGCAGGGCGTGCTCACCATTCGCGGCAAGCGCGAGGAAGCGAAGCGCGAAGTGCGCGATGGCTATCGCCGCGTGGAGCGGATCACCGGTGAGTTCCAGCGCCGCTTCAACCTGCCCGACTCGGCCGATGTTCAGAACATCAAGGCCAAGGCCGTCAACGGCGTGCTGGAAGTCACCATTCCGAAGCTCGCGCAGGTGCAGCCTCAGCGGATCATGGTCGAAGCCGCCTAAGACGCCGCGCCGCGCGTTCTTACGTGTAAGATCGCGAATCGAGAGCAGCGATGAGGGGCCGGACGGTTCGTCCGGCCCTTTTTACGTGCATCCGCTGCCTTGGAAAATCATCTTATAAAAGGACTGCGCATGAAATTGCGTCTTACACTCGCGCTTACCGCGCTCTGTGCGATAGGTTCGGCGTCCACGGCATTTGCCGCATCGCCCGCGGCACCGCCCGCCGCCTCGGTGACTCAGGCACCCGCCTCTGCCGATGCCGCTCCAATGCCCTCGCTCGCGCCCATGGTCAAGCGCGTATCGGCCGCCGTCGTGAACATCGCCACGCGCGGCACCATCAAAGAGAAGCCCGGCCAGCGCAATCCGCTGTTGGATGATCCTTTCTTCCGGCGTTTCTTCGACGTGCCGCCCGATTCGAAGCCGCGCGAGCGGCAATTTCAAAGCGCCGGATCCGGGGTCATCGTCGACGCCAAGAACGGATACATCATCACCAACTATCACGTGATCGAGAACGCCAACGAAATCACGGTCACCTTGCTCGACAATCGCAGCTTCACGGCGAAGGTGATCGGCTCGGACGAGGGCGCGGATATCGCCGTGCTGCAGGCCAAGCAGCCTAATCTCATCGCCATGGCGCTCGGAGACTCCACCCATCTGGAGGTCGGCGACTACGTGGTCGCCATCGGCAACCCGTTCGGGCTTCAGCACACGGTGACCGCGGGGATCGTCAGCGCGTTGGGGCGCACCGGCATCAATCCGGAGGGATACGAGGACTTCATTCAAACCGACGCGTCCATCAATCCCGGCAATTCGGGCGGCGCGCTGGTAAACCTGCGCGGAGAGCTGGTCGGGATCAATTCCGCGATTCTCTCGGGCAGCGGGGGCAACATCGGCATCGGCTTCGCCATTCCGGTCAACATGGCCAAGGGCGTCATGGACCAGCTGATCAAGTACGGCCAGGTCAAGCGCGGCGTGCTCGGCGTCAACATTTACGACGTCACGCCGGACGTCGCCAAGGAGTTCGGCCTGGCCGAAGCCAGCGGTGCGCTGGTCGCGGGCGTCGCTCAGGGCTCGGCCGCCGAAAAGGCCGGTGTCAAAACCGGCGACATCATCGTATCCATCAACGGCGCGACCATGAAAAGTGCGGGAGAGCTGCGCAACGCGATCGGCATGCTGCGCGTCGGCGACCAGGTGGAAATCGGATTGTTGCGCGACGGCAAGCCGCGCAAGGTCACGGCATTGGTGGCTGAACGCGGCGACACCGAAACTGCCAACGCGGTCGACATCAATCGGGGCTTGGAGGGGGCGGATCTCGCCGACGCGCCGGACGGCGGCGGCGTTCTGGTCCGCTCGGTGCAGGAGGGCACCCCCGCGTTTGCGGCAGGCCTGCGCTCCAACGACCTGATCGTCGCGATCGGGCGAACCCCGGTGGCGAACACCAAGGCATTCCGCGAAGCCGCCAAAGGGGCTACGCTGTTGGTGCTGAACGTGCGTCGCGGCTCGGCCGTGCTCCTCATTCCAATCCGCTGACACGATGAAACCATTGTCGATCTGCATTCTCGGCGGAACCGGGTTCCTGGGAACCCGGCTGGTCGCGCGCCTGATCAAGGACAATCATCAGGTCACGGTGCTGTCACGCGATCGGGAACTGCACAAACATTTGTTGGTGCTGCCCGGACTCACGCTCGACAATTGCGATGTCTACGAGGAAGCGCAGTTGAGCGAGCGCTTTCGCGGCAAGGACGTGGTCATCAACCTGGTCGGCATCTTGAACGAGCGGGGTTTCGGCGGCCGCGGATTTCGCCGCGCGCACACCGAGCTCACGCGCGTCGTGCTCGAGGCCGCGCGCTCCGCCGGCGTCCCCCGGCTGCTGCAGGTCTCCGCTCTCAAGGCCGCCGTGAATGCGCCAAGCTACTATCTGCGCTCGAAGGGTGAGGCCGAAAAGCTCATCCGCGAACACACCGGACCGCTCGATTGGACCATACTCCAGCCCTCGGTCATGTTCGGTCCCCGCGATACCTTCCTCAACCGCTTTGCGGGGCTGCTCGCCACGGTGCCCTTCGCATTTCCGCTGGCAAAGCCGAATACGCGCTTCCAGCCGGTGTTCGTCGACGACGTGGTCGACGCGGCGCTGCGCTGCCTGCACGGCGCCGCCACCAGCCGCCGGACGTACGAGCTCGGCGGACCGCAGGTTTATACCCTGCGCGAGATCGTGGACCTGGTCGCAAAGACCACGGGCCGGCGCCGCTGGATCATCGGGCTGCCGGACTTCCTCGCGTGGCTTCAGGCGATGTTCATGAACTTCATCCCTGGGCGCCCCTTCTCGAGCGACAACTATCGCTCGCTGACAGTCGACAGCGTTTGCACCGACGACGGATTTGCGAAGCTCAAGCTCAAGCCGCATTCGATGGCCGCCGCGGCACGGCAGTATCTCGGCGCGTTCGAAGACAACGCGCGTCTCAGCCGGGACCGCGCCGCCGCCGGACGCTCCGACGCCGGGCACGTTCATACCGGCGGGGCGACGGCGGAGCGACCCTGATCTCAAGGCATCGGCGGCGCTGACCCGGCGGCTTGCGCCTGCGCGAGCGGCGGCACGAAATACAGCCGGCAGGCGACGGCAAGTCCGAACGCGAATAGCGCGGCGGTGAATCCGGCGACACCCGTCCACCCATGCCGGGTGTAGAAGAGTCCGCCCGTGGCGCCCGCGATGCTCGATCCCAGGTAATAGATGAACAGGTACATCGAGTTCGCCTGCGCCTTGTCGGACCCCGCCCGGCGACCGACCCAGCTGCTGACGATGGAATGACCTCCGAAAAAGCCGAAGGTGATGACGGCGGTCCCCGCGATGATCACCCACAGCGGATCGGCGAGGGTCAGCGCCAGGCCCGCGAGCATGACCACGAACATGGTCCACAAAACCTTCCGGCGCCCGAGCCGGCCCGCCAGATGTCCGATGAACGTGGAACTGAACGTGCCCACCAGGTAGACGCTGAACAGCAATCCCACGGCCGCCTGGCTCAACGAATAGGGAGGCGCCATCAATCGGTAACCGATGTAGTTGTAGACGGTGATGAACGAGCCCAGCAGCACGAACCCTTCCGCGAACAACCAGGGCAGTCCCGCATCCGCGAACAGCCCTCGAAACCGGCGCCAGGAATCGGCGGGCACGAACGGCCGTTGCGCCCAGCGCTGCGACGGCGGCAGGCATTGCGCGAAAACCCAAGCGCAGCCGAGGCCGACGACGCCGAGCGCCGCGACGCCGAAGCGCCAGCCGAAATATTCGCTGAGCACGCCGGACGCCAGCCGACCTCCCATCCCGCCGGCCGCACTGCCCGCGATGTACAGCCCCATGCCGAGGCCGATGGAATCCGCATGCACCTCCTCGCTCAGGTAGGTCATCGCGACGGCGGGCAATCCGCTCAGCGCGAGCCCGAGCAGGGTGCGCAGCACCAGCAGCGCGGCCCAGCTGGAAACGAGCGCGGTGAGCAGCGTGAGCACGGCGGAGGCGAGCAAAGAAGCGGTCATGACGAGTTTGCGGCCCTTGGCGTCGGATATCGCACCCGAAAACAGCAGCGCGATGCCGAGCACCCCGCTCGGCAGCGACAGCGAGAGCGCGCTCGCCGCGGCGCTCACCCCGAACTCCCGGCTGAATTGCGGCATCAGCGGCTGCACGCAGTACAACAGGCCGAACGTCGCGATGCCGGCCGCGAACAGCGCCCAATTGGCGCGGCGAAAGGCGGGCGTGCCGTGGCGGATGTGATCTTTTGCGCTCAACGTGCACCGCAAAGCATCGAATCGCGCTCCGTCTGATCGAGCTTCGACAACTCGCGCACGCGCCGGTAGAAGGCCGCAAGGTCGCCGTTCACGGCAGCGAGTTCGCGTTTGAATCCGGGCACGCAATCATAGTAGGTGGCGACGGAGGCGAGGTGCGCGTTGTTGATGTCGCCTTCGAACCAGGCCTCGAAGGGCGCATGGCCGCCCCACTGCGCCTTGAGCTGCGTAAATGATCCGCGCAGCGCATCGATGATGGCCTTCTTCCGAACCCGCATCTGCGCAGGGTCCGCCCCGGACGCATACAAGGTGCGCAGCTCGCCGCGGGTCCGGTTCGCGAGCGCGAGAACCACCCGAAAATGCTCCTGGTACAGATCGTAGCGCGCCAGGTCCTCATCGCGTCCCGCTGCCGTGAGCCAGCGCCGCACGCCCTCCTCTTCGACCGTGGTCGCGAGCGCCTCGTCGAAATCGGCATCGCTCGACAGGTAGATCATCTGATGCGTGAGCTCGTGGAAAATGATCGAGGCCAGCTCGACGTCGTTCCAACCGAGCATGGTGTTCAAAATCGGATCGTTGAAATGTCCGAGCGTCGAATACGCGGCCACGCCCGCGACGCTCACGTCGAATCCTTCCCTTCGCAGTTTTTCGCCGTAGGCCTGCGCGCGCCGCTCGACGAAATATCCGCGGTAGGCGACGCACCCGACGATGGGAAAACACCATTGCTTCGGCTCGATGGAAAACTCCGCGGCGGCCACCACATTCCAAACGACGTACGGCCTGCCGACGTCCGCGTAGCTGCGGTAGCTGCCGTTGTCCGGCAATTTGAGCTCCCGGCTCGCGTATTCCCGAATTTGCGAGACGGCCTGAAGCTGGCTGCGCACCGCCGGCGGCGTCCGGGTGTTGGCGATGACGGCCGGAATCGGTTTGCGCCGGGACATGAGCTCGAGCTGCCCCTGCGCGCTTTCCAGCAGATAGCAGCCGCCGGAGGTGGCGCTGATCAGGGCGACGATGCCCAGCACGCAGATCCTGGAAGTGATGCTGCTACTATTCACCCATGCAAGTGTATCTGGTCGGAGGAGCTGTTCGGGACGACTTGCTCGGCATCCCGGTGAAGGAGCGCGATTGGGTCGTCGTGGGCAGCACGCGCGAGGAACTGCTGCGTCTGAAGTATCGGGAAGTCGGCCGCGATTTTCCGGTTTTCCTGCACCCGGGCAGTCACGAGGAGTACGCGCTCGCGCGGCGCGAGCGCAAAGTGGCGCCGGGCTACCGGGGATTCAGCGTCGAGTTCGGGCCCGAAGTCACCCTCGAAGAGGATCTCGCGCGCCGCGACCTGACCATAAACGCGATCGCACGCGCCGCCGACGGAACGCTGGTCGATCCGTACGGTGGCAGGCGCGACCTCGAAGCTCGCACGCTGCGCCACGTGTCCGAGGCCTTCATCGAGGACCCGGTGCGAATCCTGCGTGTCGCGCGCTTCGCAGCCCGGTTCGCGCCGCTCGGCTTTCGCGTCGACCCGGACACGCTCACATTGATGCGCACCATGGTGCTCGGCGGCGAGGTCGATGCGCTGGTCGCCGAGCGCGTCTGGCAGGAAACGGAGAAGGCGCTGCGCGCACCGGCCGCCGGCAGCTTCTTCAAGGTGCTTCGGGACTGCGGCGCCCTCGCGCGCATCTATCCCGAAATCGATGCGCTGTTCGGCGTGCCGCAGCCCGCGCGATGGCACCCGGAGATCGACACCGGCGTGCACACGCTGATGGTGTTGGATCAGGCCGCGCGATTGAGCGAGGACCCGAAGGTCAGATTCGCGGCCTTGGTGCACGATCTGGGGAAGGGTACGACGCCGAGTGCGGAGTGGCCCAGCCATCGCGGACACGAACAGCGCAGCGTCGCGCTGATCGAAGCGCTGGCGGCGCGCCTGCGGATTCCCGGCGACTACCGCGACCTCGCCGTGATCGTCGCGCGCTACCACGGCAACGCGCATCGCGCGTTCGAACTCAAGCCGCAGACCGTGGTCGAGATCCTCGAGAAATCCGACGCGTTGCGCCGCCCGGATCGGTTCGATCTCGCGCTGCTCGCCTGCGAGGCGGACTCGCGCGGGCGCACGGGCCTGGAGACGATCCCCTATCCGCAGCGCGAGTACTTGCTGGCCGCGCGCGATGCCGCGGCATTGGTCAAGCCAACCCCCGAAGAACTCGCCGCGCATTCGGGGCCCAAGATCGGGGAACTGCTGCACCGGCGGCGGGTCGAGGCTGT
>Ga0302320_10017514_pt1 | contig 14536 bp, 16 predicted proteins | sample Bog_T0_3_FD_202130 | JGI IMG/M metagenome (GOLD analysis project Ga0302320, IMG submission 202130) | Peat permafrost microbial communities from Stordalen Mire near Abisko, Sweden - Bog_T0_3 | ecosystem: Environmental > Terrestrial > Soil > Wetlands > Peat | place: Sweden: Abisko, Stordalen Mire...
ACCGGGCCACCTAGGCGGTCATGACCCTGAATTTCACCCCCCAGTACTACCCGACCAGCCGGGACTTCGCCGTCATCACCGCCAGCGCCGCGGACATCGCGGCCATCGAGACCACCTTCGCCGCCGATTTCACCGACGCCCCGGTCACCCCGCCCACCGGCGCCGACCTGGTGTGGAGCCCCACCAACGCCCAGTCGAGCCTGCTCGACCTGATCGGCTCGGCCGGCGCCTCGCTCCAGGTGGAGAACGAGGAGATGTCCGACGGCCCGGTGGTGTACGCCCTCTGCGCCGCCGCCGCCCGCGGCGTGGATGTGCGCGTGGCCATGACCGACCGCGGCTCGTATTCCCGGCAGTTCGGCCAGCTCCAGGACGCCGGCGTCAGCCTGGCCCTGTACCCCGCCTCGGCGCCCCTCTACATCCACGCCAAGGTGGTGCTGGCCGACTACGGCACCGGCGGCGCCAGGGTCTTCATCGGCTCGGAGAACTTCTCCCGGGCCTCCCTGACCCGGAACCGGGAGCTGGGACTGATCCTGTCGGACCCCGCCATCCTGGACCCGGTCAGCGCCACCCTGGGCGCGGATTTCGCCGGGGGGCAGCCCTATGGTTCGCGCCGTTAGACCCCATGTCCGGGCTCTGCCCGGGCATGGGGTGGGGGGGTCTGAGGGGGGACGTAGAGCGAGCACCGCGAGCGGGCGGTCCCCCCTCAGTCATATCAATTCTTCCGGCTGCTCTGGCTGACCATCTTCACCTGGAGTTTGTCGTCGGCGCCGAAGGTGAGGATGGTCATGATCGCGATTGAACCGTGGGCGTCCTCGTGGACGTAGTCCCAGGAACAGGTGACGCTGCCGTCCCCGGCGCTCCTGGCGGTGGCGGTTGGCTCGCCCAGGAGGTCCAGGACTTCCTGCCGGGTGGTGACGCCCCGCTGGAAGCCGTCCAGCACCGCCCGGTCGATCCGGCGGCCCCGCTCGATGGTCTCGGCCGGCCGCGGGGCGGCGCAGCCGGTCCAGGGCACCAGGAGGGCGAGGCCCGCGCAGGTGGTCAGGAGGTGCCTTGCGCTCATGGTTGGGTCCTGCGGCAGGTCTGGCTGATGTCCCACATTCTATTGAATCAATGCGGAAAAATCAAATAATTGAAACAATTACATATCAGCGGGGGATGGCGCCCAGGGCCATGGCGATCACCGGGTCCAGGTCGGCCCTGGGGGTTCCGGCCTTGGCCCGCACGGCCATGCCGGCCACCACGGTGAGCAGGAAATCCGCCAGGGCGCCCAGGGAGGTGCCGGCCGGGAACTGGCCCAGCCGTTCGGCCCGGGCCAGGCGCTGGCGGATGGCCTCGCTGGTGATGGCATGGGCCTGGCGCACCGCGGCTTCCACCGAACTGGGCAGATCGCCGGTGCCGCAGGCCGTGGTGGCGTTGATGATGAAGCAGCCGCCGGGCTTGGCGGGGTCGGCCAGCACATCGGCCATGGAGGCCAGGAAGCAGCCGAGGGCTGCGCGCACGTCGGGCTCCCGGTCCAGGGCCCGCAGGTGGGGCTCCGCCTGGGTCTTGGCGTAGCGCTCCAGGGCCTGGCGGAACAGTTGGGCCTTGTCGCCGAAAGCGGCGTACAGGCTCGGCTTGTTCAGCCCGGTGGCCGCGCTGAGCTCGGCCATGGAGGTGGCTTCGAAGCCGTGGCTCCAGAACACGGCCATGGCCGCGTCCAGGGCCTCCTCGGGGTCAAAACAGCGGGGACGGCCACGGTTCGTCAGACAACCTCCAGGGGGAGCAAATCTCCTTGACGAATATTGTACCACACGGTAATTTACATGCCAGTCGGTAAATTAATCGCCCCTCTTACTTCTTCCTGGAGACAACCATGGCCCTCATCGCCATCGCCTATCACAGCGGCTTCGGCCACACCCTTCGCCAGGCCCAGGCCGTGGCCGCCGGCGCCGATTCGGTGGCCGGCGCGGAGGCCAGGCTGTTCGCCGTAGACACCCTCACCGAAGGGGACTGGGCGGCACTGGAGTCTGCCGCCGCCATCATCTTCGGCAGCCCCACCTACATGGGCAGCGCTTCGGCCAGATTCAAGGAGTTCATGGACGCCAGCTCCAAGCCCTGGATGGCCCGGGCCTGGAAGGACAAGGTCGCCGCCGGCTTCACCACCTCCGCCTCCCAGTCCGGCGACAAGCTGAACACCCTGATCCAGCTCATGGTGTTCGCCAACCAGCACGGCATGCTCTGGGTGGGCATGGACCTCATGCCCGGCAACAACAACTCCAAGGGTTCGGTGAACGACCTGAACCGCCTGGGCAGCTTCTCCGGAGCCATGGCCCAGGCCAACGCCGACCAGGGCGCCGAGGCCATGCTGGACAGTGATTTGAAGACCGCCGAACGGCTCGGTGTCCGGGTGGCGGAGACCGCTCTGGCCTTCAAGCGCGGCCGGGCTTGAGAGGAGAGACGACCATGAACCAGGATCCTTTGTTCCGTCCCTTTGACTGCAAGACCTTGCGCCTGGCCAATCGGGTGGTGATGGCGCCCATGACCCGCTCCATGAGCCCCGGCGGCGTGCCGGGCGCCCAGGTGGCTGCCTACTACCGCCGGCGGGCGGAGGCCGGGGTGGGTCTGATCATCACCGAAGGCACCACCATCAACCGGCCCGGCGCCTCCGGCGATGCGGCGATCCCCAATTTCCACGCTCCGGCGAGCCTCGAGGGCTGGGCCCGGGTGGTGGAGCAGGTGCACCAGGCCGGGGGCAGGATCGCCCCGCAGCTCTGGCACCAGGGCATGGCGCGCAAGGCCGGCACCGGCCCCCATCCCGAGGCCGCCTCGGAAGGGCCTTCGGGCCTTTCGGCCACCGGGGAGAAGGTCGGCACAGCCATGACCGAGGCCGATATCGCGGCCACCGTCGCGGCGTTCGCCGAGGCGGCCGCCCAGGCCAAGGCCATCGGTTTCGACGCGGTGGAACTGCACGGCGCCCACGGCTACCTGATCGACCAGTTCTTCTGGGCCGGTTCCAACCAGCGCACCGACGGCTACGGCGGCGACCTGGTGAAGCGGACCCGGTTCGGCTCGGAGGTGATCCGCGCCGTGCGATCGCGGGTGGGGCCCGAGTTCCCCATCATCCTCCGGTTCTCCCAGTGGAAGCTCCAGGATTACGATGCCCGCCTGGCGGAGACAGCCGAGGAGCTGGCCCAGTTCCTGAAGCCGCTCACCGAGGCCGGCGTGGACATCTTCCACTGCTCCACCCGCCGGTTCTGGGAGCCGGAATTCCAAGGATCGGACCTGAACCTGGCGGGCTGGACGAAGCGGCTGACCGGCCACCCCACCATCACCGTGGGCTCCGTGGGCCTCCAGGGCGATGATTTCATCCGCGGCTTCCGGGCCAAGCCGGACGCCCTGGCGGAGGTCGCCGATCTGCGCGAGCTGGACCGGCGCCTGGCCAACGAAGAGTTCGACCTGGTGGCGGTGGGGCGCGCCCTGCTGCAGGATCCGGCCTGGGCGGCGAAGATCCGCGAAGGGCGCACCGGCGAACTGGAGGCCTTTTCCAAGCAGGCGTTCGCCACGCTCAGCTGAGCTGGATCGCCATCCCGCCGTCTTGGCGGCCTGCGGCCTGTTGTAGCGCCGTTCTTGGTGGAGTGGGCCGAATGGCTTTTAACGAAACTTTAACGTAGAGAACCAACGTTATAACGCTTCCTTGATGGCCTTGGAAACAGCATGTGGTTGGGCACTTTCCTCCATGGAGAGCCGCCCGAGAGGTGAACCATGCTGATGGTTTGGCTTGCGCCCTTGATGTTGATCGTTGGCACTGCTGGGACCCGGACAGCCCTTCGCGAACACCGGATGGCCAAACGCAATCCATTGATCCGCGATTGGTGGCTGTTGATACCGATAGCCTGGCTGCCGTCGCTTTGCTGGGTTGCAAGTTGGTTCGTGGTCCAAGGCTAGACGCCAGAGGATCGCCCGGCGGGAGCCTGCGCTCTGCCCGACTGGACCCATCGGCAGACGGATCGGGTTACGGCCAGAACGCGTCCGCGGCATGGAGGTCGTAGATGTACTCCCTGCCGGAGACCACCCGGCCGTGCTTGAACTCGAAAACCATGCAACAGTCGACCGCCAGGCGCTTGCCTCCCCGCTGCGCGCTGCTGTGATGAATGCCGACCACGCGGTTTTCATCATCGGCAACCAGGTGGCGCAATTCGGCCCGGTAGGTACCTCCGGTCTCCTGGTGGATCCGCCCGAAATGGGCGAAGATCGCATCGCGGCCTTTGTAGTCGCCGGAAAGGGAACTTTTCCCCGGCGAGTGCCACGTGGCCCTCTCGTCAAAAAGCTCGGTCAGCGTCTTCATGTCGCCCGAGTTGAAAGCCTGGTAGCCGCGGCGCACGGCCTCGGCGTTCTTGTTCTGGGTCAGGACGGTTGGCATGGTTTCTCCTTCACCATGAATGGGATGGGACCTGCCTCAAGAACGTGGGTCGCCCGTTCGGCTGCTGTCCTTGGGTGAGGCGACCCAAACGTAATTCTTTTTGAGACTGGGTCAATATTGCAAAATTCGACAAATTCAGCCAGCCTCAAACTCATTCCTGGCGCCCACAATCTCGCGTGTGCACGCGACCCCCTGCCGGCCCCTGACGAAGTAAACCTTAACGCCGCTCCCTAGGTCGGTCCTTTACGGGGAACGAGAGCCCTTCACCCCCCGTCAAGGTGGCTCTATGAATCTGCAATCCTTCATCCCTAGAATTTTTACCGCTTCGCTCGCCCTGGCGATCCTCGCGTTTTCAGTATCCTGCATCTACCCGGGGTATTGGCGCGGAGGCCCAGGCTGGCAAGGACCTGACCACTTTCATCGGTGGTAGCCATCTGATCGGCTTGCCCACACGGTCCAGGTTTCGAATACCGGGTACGGCAGGCGTTTCTTGGTGGCCCCACAGGGCACCGAAATGTTAGTTCAAGGTCAAATCTTACTTGTATTTACGATTTGGAAGATCAGTAGATGCCCCCAAATATGCCCCCGGGCTCTTCTTGCTGGGCGGGGTTGGCCGGCAGCATCCGTGGCCCAAGGAAGCATGGCCATGCCCCATACCCTATCAGCACACCGTGAACTTCCGGTTGGCGTGCGCAAATGCGCCAGCCAACCGAAAACTCACGGTCTCTGAAATGGCAGGAAGATCCATCATCAGTTGCTAATTCAAAGGGTTGTTGGAGGACTAAGTTCATTATTCGGCTGCGTCCGGAGTGGCCAACTGGACGCTGCCACCCCGGCCATGCCCCAAAAGAATCAGGTTCCTTGCTGCCAGGCTTCGTTTGACCTCGTTGTATTGATCCATATCGAATTGCAGGACCTCCCGGAGCGAAATGTTGCCGGATCTTCCCCCCCGGGTTTGCAAGGCATCCAAGAACTGCGACTCCCGCTGGGCACGTTCATCCAAGGAGGCCTCATCCTGAAACGCTGGAGCAGAAGGCGCCGGAAGGGGCCCAGCGGGCTCAGACAGAGCGTCCTGCTGGTCCCATTTGGGGCCGGCGTCGGCATCTGGTGATGGGGATTTCTCCGCTCCACCCCCCGGCATCTGGCCCAGGGCTGCGCCCTGCCCCGGTTCATCCAGCCTGAGGGTGTCGTGATGCTCGAGTTCGGAGAACTTGGCCGCCATGGTCGGGTTTCCCCGCGTCAGTCTCTTGATCGTAATTTCCTGGGCCTTGTCGTTGGCGAGGCGAAGATTCCGGTCGGTGCCCAGAAGGGCATCCTTCGTCTTCTGAAGGTGGTCGATCGATTTGTCGATCTCTTCGATCGCCGTTTGGAAGCGCCTGGAAGCGAGGTCGTAGTTCTTTGAGAATGCGGTCCTGAATGCATTGAGTTCATTCTCGAAGTTCATGATGTCGACGTTCTGCGCCCTGACCAGCTCAAGCTCCGTCTTGTATTTGAGCGAATTCATCGCCGCATTCCGCAACAGCGTGATGATAGGAAGAAAGAACTGCGGCCGGATGACGTACATCTTGGGGTAGCGGTGGAAAACATCGACGATCCCGGTGTTGTATAGCTCACTTTCAGGCTCGAGCATGGAAACGAGCACCGCGTACTCGCAATTTTTCTCGATTCGATCCTTGTCAAGCTCCTTTAGGAAGTCCTCGTTCTTGTTCTTCGTCGCTTTGCGGTCGCTCTCATTTTTCATTTCGAACATGATCGAAACGATCTCGGTACCGGACTCATCGGGGTCGCGGAAGATGTAGTCGCCCTTGCTGCCGGTCCGCGCGTCGTTGTCCTTCTCGAAATACGCCCTGGGAAATGCCGTCGCACGTATGCGATTGAACTCCGTCTCGCAGTGCTGTTCGAGGGTTTCGCCGACCATCTTGGTCGACAGTCGGGCCTTCATGTCCCGGAGGCGCTCGATCGCGTCATCGCGATCCTTGATCTGCGTCTCGTACTTGTCCTTGAGCGACTTCTCGGCCAGCTCCTTCTCGAGCCTTGCCCTCTCGAGGAGACTCTTCACTTCGTCGCGCTCTTTCTCGACCGCCCCGACAGCCTCCGTGATGGTCAGCTTCTGCGTGATCTCGAGCGACTGGAGCCTAGCCTTCAGTTCCTGGATCTCGGCTTCCTTGGCTGCGCCAATCTTCTGCAGTTCGCTGGCGGCCTTGGTCTCGGTGAGCAAGATGGTGTTCCGCCCCTCCTGCTTGGCCTGGTCCAATTCGTTCGCGAGGGCGTCACGTTCCTTTGCAATGGCGCCCACAGCCTCTGTCACTGCGAGTTGCCGCGCGATCTCATCGGCGTCCAGTCTCGCCCTTAATTCCTGGATCTCGGCGTCCTTTGCTGCGCCGATTCTCTGCAGGTCGTTGGCAGCCTTGCTTTCGGCAAGTTCGACGGCGTTCCGCCCCCCCTGCTTCGCCTGCTCCAGCTCGTTCGCGAGGGCATCCCGTTCCTTTGCGATGACACCCACAGCCTCTGTCACGGCGAGCTGCCGCGCAACCTCATCGGCGTCCAGCCTCGCCCTAAGTTCCTGGATCTCAGCTTCCTTGGCTGCACCAATCCTCTGCAGTTCGCTGGCGGCCTTGCTTTCGGCGAGCGCGACGGCGCTCCGCCCCTCCTGCTTCGCCTGCTCCAGCTCGTTCGCAAGGCCGTCCCGTTCTTTTTCGATGACGCCCACAGCCTCTGACACGGCGAGCTGCCGCGCGACCTCGTCGGCCTCCAGCCTCGCCTTCAGTTCCTGGATCTCGGAGTCCTTGGCCGCGCCAATCCTCTGCCGTTCGTTGGCGGCCTTGCTTTCGGTGAGCGCGACAGCGTTCCGCCCTTCCTGCTTCGCCTGCTCCAGCTCGTTCGCGAGGACGTCACGCTCCTTGGCTACGACCCCTACAGCTTCAGTCACGGCGAGTTGACGCGCGACCTCGTTGACGTCCAGTCTGGCCTGAAGTTCTAGAATCTCGGTTTCCTTGGCTGCGGCAGCCTTCTGCAGTTCCTGGGCGGCCTTGACCTCAGCAAGTTCGACGGCAGTTCGTTTCTCCTGCTCTGCAAGTTCGAGCCGCTCGCGCAGCTCCTGCTGAAACTCGCTATCGCGGACCTGCTTCACGATGTCCGCATAGCCGGCCTCGTCGACCTTGAATGCTTTCCCACAGTGTGGACAGCTGATGTCATGCATGGCTGCAAGGCCTCCGTCTCTGTCTTGATTTGATGGATTACCCATCAATCATGGTCCATTTTGTGGACCAAGGGAACCGTGCCTGATCTACATCAGGAAGCGCCCCAAGGCAGGGGCGCTTCGGTTTTGATTTTTTCTATTATTATAAACATTTTAATTTGCATTTGACCTCATTCGGGCAAATTTCGGGTAAACCATTGAAATGCCAAGGGAGACTCAAAATCTATTTCCAGCAATGAAGTGCCGGTCCGAGTCCGAACGCCGGTACCAGGCACTTAGGCGCTGTGGACAGAAGGGGCCTTTGGTTTAGTGGGACACCAGGGGGACACCCCGGGCGACGTGGTGGCCACCATGATCTTCTTCAGCGTGATCCTGGAGATCCTCTACTTCGTCAGCGTGATCGTGGTCTGGATGGTGCAGCCGCGGACCTAGACGTTACCTTCCATGGGCTGGGGTCTTGTTTGAATACACCTCCCCGTATTCCACTGAATGCCCGAGTGGACCTCAACCCAATGGCGACGTTCTGCCGGCATCACTCTGCCAAGGAGATAAGAGCCCCAGGACATGTCGAATGGTTCTGGGCGTGGGGTGGGCTAACCTGCTTCAGGGTCTAAAAGGACGGACAGGTACACAACTTCAACGATTTCGTCTTCTTTTGCCGCAAGCTTCCTAGCCTCCTCTTCCGAGTCGGCCTCCACAATGGAGCGATTGCCGGATACTCGCTTAACCATGTAGTAAGCCATGGGTCCCCTCGGTGATTCCTCCATGCCCACTTCGGCAACCCAGGGTATTTTGTGATTTTTCAAAAACACTGGAAGCATTATGAAAGTTTCGCCGGAAACTGAATTCGAGAATGATCATGCTTCGGTCCTCCTGCTGTCAGGCAGACTCTTCATACCTGGGAGGCTTCCCCCAGTCTTGGCTCCTGCCCCTGGGAAGCTCCCACATGTTGCGCTCCGTGCCCCTGCAAATTCCAGGATTGGAAGGTTTCGGCTTTACCGGTGACGCCGGGACCTCTGTGTGTTTCTCATTGGATAACGGTCTTTCCAGCCTGCGTTTGGCTTTTATTTTCATCGTTGCAGCACCGGCAAATGGAGGGATGAAGGACAAGATGATCTTCAAAATAATCCATCTGGTTTAAATCCCTGCGACAGCCTCGTAACGTTTGGAAGCGCATCTTTGCCCCTGGCTGAGCGCTCTTCAAGGGGAGGGAGTAGCAAAGTTACATGGAATCTATGAGCCTGGGGCTGGGCTTGGGGGGAAAATCAAGACCATGAACCGCATCTTCCCAGAGCCTGAGAATATTCTGAACCGCGAGTTGAGCTGGCTGGACTCCAACGAAAGGGTGCTGGAGGAGGCTGAAGACCCCACCGTGCCCATCCTGGAGCGGGTCAAGTTCCTGGCCATCGTCTCCCATAATTTGGACGAATTTTTCATGGTTCGGGTGGCGGGCATCTGGCGCCAGATCGATGCCGGGATCATCCAGTCCGGGCCCGACGGGTGCCCGTGGAAGAGGATTCCGGCGATGACCTGATGAAGATGGTGGAGACCCACTTGCGTGGCCGCCGCCGGGGGGCGGTCGTGCGGCTCCAGTACGAAAAGGGCCTCAATCCTGGCCTGCTGGGCATGCTCATCGAGGAACTGGAGCTGGCTCCGGAGGACCTCTATCCCACTGAAGGGTTCACTGCCTTTGCCGACCTGATGCAGCTATACAGGCAGCTGGAACTGCCCCATCTCAAGGATCAGGCGCTGCCGCCCCTGCCGGTGCCGCAGCTGGACGGCCTCTGGAGCATTTTCGATGCCATTGCCAATGACGACATCCTGCTCATGCATCCATACCAGAGCTTCGACGATAGCGTGGTCCGGTTCGTGCGGGACGCGACGGACGATCCCAAGGTGCTGGCCATCAAGGTGACCCTGTACCGCATCAGCTCCACCAGCCCCATCGCGGCGTCCCTGGAGCGCGCCGCGGAACGCGGCAAGCAGGTGGCTGCCACTGTGGAGCTTCGGGCCCGGTTTTCCGAGGAGGCCAACATCGCCTGGGCCCGCCGCATGGAGAAGGCGGGGGTCCACGTGGTCTACGGAATGCCCAGCTACAAGACCCATTGCAACGTCTGCCTGGTCATCCGCCAGGAGTCGGGCGGCATCCGCCGCTACTGCCACCTCTCCACCGGCAACTACAATGAGCGCGACGCGCGGCTCTACTCCGACATCGGCCTGTTCACGGCTCGGCCAGAGTTCGGCGAGGACCTTTCCAACCTGTTCAACCTCCTCACTGGCTATACCCGGCTGTCCAGGCTGCATTGGCTCATTGTCGCCCCCATCCAGTTCCGCCAGGCGATCTGTGACCGGATCGACCGTGAACGCAGTCACGCGGCGGCCGGCAGGCCGGCGCGGCTGATCCTCAAGGTGAACGCGCTGGTGGATCCGCCCATGATCCAGAAGCTCTACGAGGCCAGCCAGGACGGAGTGTCCGTCGACCTCCTGGTGCGGGGGGCCTGCAGCCTGCGCGCCGGCGTGCCCGGCCTGTCCGAACGGATCCGGGTCGTCTCCATCATCGACCGGTTCCTGGAGCATGCCCGGGTGTTCCATTTCCACAATGACGGTGAGCCCGAGACCCTCCTGGGCTCTGGGGACCTGGCGCCCCGCAACCTGGACCAGCGGGTGGAGGTGGCCTTCCCGCTGGTGGATCCCGCGGCCGCGGCCAAGGTGGTCGAACTGCTGGAAATGCAGTTGCACGACACCATCAAGGGTCGGGTCCTGGACCCTGAAGGGAAAGTGCTCCGGAGAGGGCTGGATCCCGAGGGACCTCAGCTCAGGAGCCAGTCCCGCACCTATGAGGAGGGGTTCGCCGTGGGCCTGAAGCGCCGCAGAGGGCCGGCCGCCGGGAATCCGCGGGAGCGGAACGATACCAGTGCCAGAGCGCCGCTCTAGGAGCTGGTGGTCAGCCACTTGCGGATTTCCCCGGCGACCCACGGGCCGTCATCCAGTGGCAGGTCGTGACCCGCTTCAGGATGGACCGCCAGATGACAATGCCATCGGCGGGCAATGTCCATTGAGCAGCGGGTGTCGACCAGCCGATCCTCGGCACCCGCCAGTACCAGGGTCGCCGCCGGGGCCCTCAAGGGCGCCCGGTATCTTGCCGCGGCCAGCAGTTGCCGAATGGCGTTCCGCAGCCTCACGGGTCGAGACCGGCGGATGGCGGCCCATTCAGCGATCACCTGGGGATCGGCACGGGGCAGGGCGCTGGTGAGGTCGAAAATCAGCCGTTCCCGCCCTTCCACCGTCCGGTCCAGGAGGATTTCCAGGAGAGCAGGCCAGGCCCGGGGGCGGAGCCGATGGTGGAGCGGGCTGAATGAACCGAGGCTGGTGCTGATCAGGACACAGGCGGCGATGTCTCCGGGGTGCCCTTCGGCCCAGGCTGTGGCCACCATGGCGCCCATGGACATCCCAAGCAGGAGGTAGGGAGGGGCGGCGCCGATCCGGGCCAGTTCCTCCCGGCAGAACGAAGCCATCCTGGGGATGGTCATGGGGCTTGCCAGGGCGTTGAGTTCGCCGTTTCCAGGCAGTTCCAGCGCCAGCATTTGGGCGTCCGGAAATTCCGCAAGCACCTGTTGGGGGAAGTGGCCCCAGTGCCGTTTTTCACGGGTGAGGCCGCGCAGCAGGATCCAGGTGCTCATGGCTGTCCATCCGTTTGGAGGTCAGGGTACCAATGGGCCATGGCTCGTTGGCGATGGTCTTCGCGGTCCTGGCCGAAGGGCAGCCATCGCTGGTGGCTGACTGCGGCACGAACCATGAATTCCAGTAGGGGCAGATGTCCCCGCAAAACCCGCCGCTGACGGTGTTCGATCAGGGGGTTGAAGATGCCGAGGGGGCTGAAGAGCTGGCGCGGATTCTTCTTGACCCAGGTCCAGGATCCGAGTTCAAGCGTCACAGGCAGGAATGTCTGCTCCGGACGCGACTGGGCCTGCAAGTACAGATGGTCCCACAGGTCTCCATGGGCGAGGTACTGGCTGCTTTGCGGTTCGAAAATATAGCGGTGGTTGCAAAGCGTTTCCTGGAGGAGGTCATTGAGCGCGTGCATCTCCGCAAGGTGCGCGATGGGCATGCGGGTGTGGGCATAGGGAAACCAGATCCGGTCGTTGACGCCGAAGCCCGAGTGGCAGTCCACGGTCAGGCTGAACCGGCGGGTCAGGAATTCGTTCGCGATCACCTCACAGACAGCCCGGTTTTCCGGTTCCATGGGCCGGGCCGGTTCACCACGGAACCAGGGCAGGCGCGGGCTGATCCGCTGGCCTCCGATCAGCCAGGGCACCCGCTCCGCCGAGTCCACCGGCGCATTGCGCATGAGATCGACCCCGTCGGGGTTCGCCCGGGTCCCGCGCAGCATCCCGCCCGGATTGACCAGAGGCATGAAGACCAGCCTCACCGTTTCCAGCTGGCGATGCAGGGTATCGTCCCACCTCAAGCGGGTGGACAGGTTCCGGAGGAACGCCAGCACCACTTCGGCCCCGATCAGTTCCAGCCCATGGAAGCCGCCGAAGAACCCCACTGCGGGGACCTTGGGATCGGGGTTGCCCAGGGTCACGACCTGGACCGGAAGCTGTTGTCCCTGGCAGATCACTTCGCCCAGGGTGCGCGTCTGGAAATGCTCACCCCCCGTGTGGATGATTCGAACAAGTTCGTCAAGATGCGGCAGGCGTTCCATGACCATGATCATGGAGTATAGGGAGTTGCCCGACGCTTCGCCCACTCAATCAGGCAGATGCGAAGGTCAGTCCGGAAGCTGTTACAAGTCCGTCATCCGATCGGCATACCCGCGTAACGCCAGCAGCCCACATTGAGCTACCCAAACTGCCCACCCGGAGGAAGACATGCGAAACACGGCCGCACGATCCTCGCTCATTTCCGGCCCGGCCATCGCCGTCGCCCTGGTCTGGGGCACGGTCGAGTTCTTCGCTCTGCAATGGTCCCGGTTCAAGGAAGGTATCCGGTCCTGCGCCATCCGCCAGGAACCCCATGGGTCATGACGACTTCCGGTCTTCCCCGCCGCGCCTGACCGTCCTCGGCCCGGGCGGCCCATCCGGCATTCCGCATCCCGGCTGCGGCGACCAGGCCTGGCCTGCCCTGCCCTTTGGGACTGGGCAGATGTCGCGAGAATGTTACCTCTTCTTCATTCGATTGAATGGCTAATCGCGATGTGACACCTCAACCTGTAAATGTCCGATGGGAACCGCGATCGGTCGCAGGAGAAACTGCTCATGGCGATTGAAAATCCCGCCGACGGCTGGGGTCCGGGAAGCCCAGAGATCGAGGAGGCCCTGAAAGAACTCGTGGCTATCCGGGCCGACATGGTCGACGGCTCGGCCAGTTCCCAGCCACGTGTTGATGAGGCCCACCCGAACTACCGGGAGAGTGCCCGGAACCTTCTGCATTACCTTTCCCTTCGTCGCCGCGACCTGCGCCCGCTGCAATTCCGGCTGGCAGCGATGGGACTTTCCTCCCTCGGGCGGGCCGAGTCCCACGTCCTGGCATCAGTGGATGCGGTTCTGGGCGTGCTCCACCGGTTGGCTCACCGCACCTGGCCGCCGTCTTCACAAGAGGCAGCGGTCGTCAGCTTCCAGGACGGCCAGCGCCGCCTCGCTGAACACACGGAGGCCTTGTTGGGGGCCGCACCCGAGGTGCGCAAGGTCCGGATCATGGTCACCATGCCAAGCGAGGCCGCAGATGATTACCTGGTCATTCACAATTTGCTCCAACAAGGCATGGACTGCATGCGCATCAATTGCGCTCACGACGATGCCGCAGCGTGGCTGCGGATGATTGAACATCTGAGGCAGGCTGAAAAAGCGTTCGGACGTCACTGCAGGATCGTCATGGATCTGGCAGGTCCGAAACTGCGTACCGGACCGCTCGAACCGGGCCCGGCGGTCCTCCGGGTTCGTCCCCATCGCGATATTCTGGGACGGGTCACTGCCCCGGCAAGGGTCTGGTTGGCTTCAGAATCATCGCCTCATCTGCCCCCCTCTTCCGCGACGGCCTGCCTCCAGGTGCCGTCGGGATGGTTGGCCCACCTGCGCAGAGGCGAGTGTGTGACCTTCACCGATGCCCGTGATGCCGATCGGTCCCTTGAAATCGTTGAAGTGACCGACCGCGGGTGCTGGGCGGAAGCGACGAGGACAGCCTACATCGTTCCCGGCACCATCCTGCGGCGCAAGCATGGCATCGGTAAACCGAACGAGCGGGACGGCCGCGTCGGCGGAATTTTGCCGAGTGAAAATATCCTCTCATTGCGGCAGGGCGACCCGCTGATCCTCACCCGAGACCTCAATCCGGGCCGGCCGGCGACCTATGACAGCCGGGGTATCATCCTCACCCCCGCCATGATCGGCTGCACGATTCCAGAGGTTTTCGATGACGTCCATGCCGGTGAGCCGATCTGGTTCGACGACGGGAAGATCGGCGGCGTCGTCGAGAAGGTGGAGAGCGCGCGGGTTTTCGTCCGAATCACCCAGGAGCACCTGAAGCCGGTGAAATTGGGATCCGGCAAAGGCATCAATCTCCCCGACAGTGACCTTCGCCTCGCCGCCTTGACGGCCAAGGACATCGAGGACCTGTCCTTTGTGGCCACCCACGCTGATGTCGTCGAGCTGTCCTTCATCAACAGCGATCAGGACGTGGTGTCGCTCCAGCAGGTGCTTGCCAGTCTGGGGAGCCGGCAACCTGCCATCGTGCTGAAAATCGAGACGCGGCGCAGCTTTGAAAACCTTCCGGACCTGGTGCTCACGGCCATGCGCGGCCCGTGTTGCGGGGTGATGATCGCCCGGGGTGATCTCGCCGTCGAATGCGGATTCGAGCGTCTTGCCGAGGTCCAGGAAGAAATTCTCTGGATCTGCGAAGCCGCGCATGTTCCCGTCATCTGGGCCACCCAGGTACTG
>Ga0302320_10017515_pt1 | contig 14536 bp, 16 predicted proteins | sample Bog_T0_3_FD_202130 | JGI IMG/M metagenome (GOLD analysis project Ga0302320, IMG submission 202130) | Peat permafrost microbial communities from Stordalen Mire near Abisko, Sweden - Bog_T0_3 | ecosystem: Environmental > Terrestrial > Soil > Wetlands > Peat | place: Sweden: Abisko, Stordalen Mire...
GCCTCCGAGAACATCGTATCCAAGGCGGTGCTGGAAGCCCAGGGCTCGATCCTGACCAACAAGTACGCCGAGGGCTATCCCGGCAAGCGCTACTACGGCGGCTGCGAATACGTCGATATCGTCGAAACCCTTGCGATCGAGCGGGCCAAGCAGCTGTTTGGCGCCGGTTTCGCCAATGTGCAGCCGAATTCGGGCAGCCAGATGAATCAGGCCGTGTTCCTGGCGCTGCTCAATCCTGGCGACACATTCATGGGCTTGGATCTCGCCGCCGGCGGACACCTGACCCACGGCTCGCCCGTGAATCTGAGCGGCAAATGGTTCAAGCCGGTGTTCTATGGGGTGCGCCGGGAAGATCAGCGGCTGGACATGGATGAGATCGCCAGGCTGGCGCGTGAACATCGGCCGAGGCTGATCATCGCTGGAGGCAGCGCCTATTCGCGGGTGTGGGATTTCGCCGCCTTCCGCCAGATCGCCGACGAGGTGGGCGCCTATCTTATGGTGGACATGGCGCATTTCGCCGGTCTGGTCGCCGGCGGCGCTCATCCCAGCCCCGTGCCGCACGCCCACGTGGTCACCACGACCACCCACAAATCCCTACGCGGACCGCGCGGCGGGCTGATCCTCAGCAACGACGAGGCCCTGGCCAAAAAGTTCAATTCCGCGATCTTCCCCGGCCTTCAGGGCGGACCGCTGATGCATGTGATCGCCGCCAAGGCGGTGGCGTTCAAGGAGGCCCTTCAGCCCGAATTCAAGACCTACGCGCGCAATGTGGTGGACAACGCCAGGACCCTGGCCGAAACCCTTCGGGGCGAAGGCCTGGACATCGTGTCCGGCGGGACGGACAACCACTTGATGCTGGTGGATCTGCGGCCCAAGAAGGCCACTGGCAAGGCGGCGGAGACCGCGCTGGGGCGCGCCAACATCACCTGCAACAAGAACGCCATCCCTTATGATCCGGAAAAGCCCTTCGTGACTTCCGGAATTCGCCTGGGCACGCCGGCCGGAACCACGCGCGGCTTTGGTCCCGCTGAGTTTCGACACATTGGCCAGCTCATCGCGGAAGTCGTCGACGCCATCAAGGACGGTGAAGGCGACGAGGCGGTCGAACAGAAGGTGCGCAACGAAGTGCTCGACATCACCGCCCGGTTTCCTATCTACGCTTGAGCCGACTAGGTTGGACGGCAAGGAGTCCTGATCCGTGCGCTGCCCGTTTTGTGGTGAACTCGAAAGCCAGGTGAAGGATTCGCGGCCCTCCGAGGATGGCGCCGCGATCCGTCGCCGGCGCCTTTGTCCGGCGTGCGGCGGCCGTTTCACCACCTTCGAACGCGTGCAGTTGCGTGAACTCACCATCGTCAAACGGTCGGGACGACGCGCGCCCTTCGACCGTGAAAAGCTGGTGCGCTCCATATCCATCGCCCTGCGCAAGCGCCCGGTCGACACCGAGCGGGTCGAGCGGATGGTCTCGGGCATCGTGCGACAGTTGGAAAGCCTGGGCGAGACGGAGTTGGCCTCCAACGTCGTCGGCGAGATGGTCATGAAGGCGCTCAAGGCCTTGGACGAGGTGGCCTACGTTCGCTATGCGTCGGTTTACCGCGACTTTCGCGAGACGCAGGATTTCGCGCGCTTCCTTGGCGAAGAAGGCCTCAGCGACGAGATCGAGGCGGGGTGATGGCCGCCCCGCGCGGCGTTACGCTCAAGCTCGCCACCTCCCTGGACGGCCGCATCGCCACGGCGTCAGGTGAGAGCCAATGGATCACCAGCGGCGAGGCGCGCCGGGCGGCCCATCAATTGCGGGCCGAACATGACGCGGTGATGGTCGGCGTGGAGACAGCCATCGCCGACGATCCGGAGCTTACAGTGCGGCTGGAGGGCTACAAGGGACAGCAGCCGACGCGGGTGGTGCTGGACAGTCGCCAGCGCCTGCCCATGGGCTCAAAACTCGCGCGTACGGCTAAACAGGTGCGCACCCTGGCCTTGACCACCAGCCCGCCGACCGCAGGGCTCGCCATATTGGGCGTCACGGTGATTCAGGTGACGCCGGACCCGGATGGTCGACCTCATCCCCGGGCGGTGTTGGATGTCCTGGCGGAGGCGGGTTTGAACCGCATCATGATCGAAGGCGGGGGGCGCGTGGCCGCTAGTTTTCTCGGCCGGGATCTGGTCGACCGGATCGAATGGTTCCGCGCGCCGATCGTCCTGGGCTCGGGCGGTCGTCCGGCCGTGGGTGTCCTGGCCCTGCGCCGATTGGCCGAAGCGCCATGTTTCCGGCGGCTCGACGTCAAGCCGTTGGGGCCTGACATTTGGGAACGGTATGTGAGAGTCTGAATGTTCACCGGCATCGTCACTGATGTGGGCCGTGTGCGCGACGTGCGCGACACCGCTCGCGACCGCAGATTCGAGATCGAGACCCACTATGATGTGGCGACCATTGAGATCGGCGCATCCATCAGTCACGCGGGCTGCTGCCTGACGGTGGTGGAGAAGGGGTGGGACTGGTTCGCGGTGGAAGCGTCCGCCGAAACCCTTTCGGCGACAACCTTGGGCGCCTGGACCATCGGCCATTTGGTCAATCTAGAACGGGCGGCGCGCCTGGGCGATGAGCTGGGCGGCCATATGGTTTCCGGCCATGTGGACGGGGTGGCGCTGGTGCTATCCGTTACGCCCGAGGGCGGATCGCACAGGATCGAGTTCCGAGCGCCCCGGCCGCTTCACCGGTTCATCGCCGCCAAGGGTTCGGTGACGATCGAGGGCGTATCGCTCACGGTCAATGCGGTGGAAGACGATGTGTTCGGGGTCAACATCATCCCGCACACGTGGACCGAAACCACCCTCGGACGTCTCGTGGGCGGCGCACAGGCCAATCTGGAAATTGATATCCTCGCGCGCTACGTGGCGCGTTGGCGCGAAACCCTTTAGACCGCGCCGAAAGACGACAGTGATGAATCCCGACGATCCCATTTCGCCTATCGAAGATATCATCGAGGACGCCCGCGAGGGTCGGCCGTACATCCTGGTGGACGCGGAGGACCGCGAAAACGAGGGCGATGTCATCATTCCGGCGCAGATGGCGACGCCGGAGCAGATCAACTTCATGGCAAAGCATGCGCGCGGCCTGATCTGCCTGGCGATCACGCCCACGCGCGCAAAGGAGCTGCGCCTTTCGCCTATGGCCTGGGAGAACCTGGCCGAACACGGAACCGCCTTCACCGTATCCATTGAGGCCAAGGAAGGCGTGACGACCGGCATTTCCGCCCACGACCGGGCGCGCACGGTGTCCGTCGCCATCGACCCGACCAAGGGGCCCAATGACATCGTCAGTCCAGGCCACGTATTTCCGCTGGTGGCCAAGGAAGGCGGCGTGCTCGTGCGGGCGGGGCACACCGAGGCCGCGGTGGACATCTCGCGTCTGGCGGGCCTATTTCCCGCGGGCGTGATCTGCGAGGTCATGAACGACGACGGAACGATGGCGCGACTGCCCGATCTGGTCGCATTCGCCCAGCTTCATGGCCTGAAGATTGGCACCATCGCCGATCTGATCGCCTACCGCAGGCGCAACGAGAAGTACGTCGAGAGGGTGCTCGATCAGCCGTTCGCCAGCGTCTACGGCGGTGAATTTCGCCTAATCGTTTATCGCAATCTGCTGGATGGGTCCGAGCATGCCGCCCTGGTCAAGGGCCACATCCAACAGGACAAGGAAATTCTGGTGCGCATGCACGCGGTGGATTTCTTCGCCGACGTCTTGGGCCGCACGGAGTCGAGGCGCACCTATGTTCCCGCCGCGCTGGAGGCCCTGGCCAAGCATGACGGCCCCGGCGTTGCCGTGTTTCTGCGTGACTCCGGGCCCTTGTCCGAGCGCCTGGGTCATAGCCATAGCGAATACATGGGGCAGCGATCCCTGCGCCAATATGGCGTGGGCGCGCAAATCCTGCTCGACCTAGGTGTGCGGGACATGATCCTGATGAGTAATCTGACGGCCAAACCGGCCGGGCTGGAAGGCTACGGCCTGAAGATCGTCGGCCGCGTCGGCGTGCCGACCCCGACGACGGAGACTTGAACCATGATGGCCGATAATCTGCGCGTGCTGATCGTGGAGGCCCGTTTTTATGGCGAGATCGCCGACGAGATGCTGGCGGGCGCCAGCGAGGCGCTGCAAGCCTACGGCGCGGAATACGACGTGATCAGCGTGCCGGGCGCGTTTGAACTGCCCGCGGCCGTGGCGCTGGCGCACGAGGCGGCGCATCGGCCGGCCGGGGTGCGTTACGACGGCTTTGTCGCCCTGGGCTGCGTGATCCGGGGCGAGACCACCCACTATGATTACGTCTGCGGCGAGTCAGCGCGCGGCCTGATGGACCTGTCCCTGCACAAGCACCTCGCCATCGGCTACGGCGTTCTGACCGTGGAGGACGCCGAACAGGCGTGGGCGCGCGCTCGGCGCTCCCAGGGCGACAAGGGCGGGGCGGCGGCGCGGGCCTGTCTGGACATGATCGCGTTGAAGCGGCGTTTGTTCGGCCAGATCCGATGAGCGGCAGACAGGCGCGATCGGTCGCCAGGCTTGCCGCGGTCCAGGCGCTCTATCAGATGGAGGCGGCGGGCGCGGGGGTGGACGCGGTGGTGCGCGAATTCTCCGACCATCGGTTCGGAGGCGACATGGAAGGTTCGCCTCTGGCGGAGGCGGATGAAGTCTTCTTCGGCCAACTGGTGCGCGGCGTGGTGAAAGACCAGTTCGCTGTCGATCAGGCCGTCGCCAAGCACCTGGCCGCGGGCTGGCGGCTCGATCGCCTGGACGCCACATTGCGGGCCATCCTGCGGGCTGGAGCGTTCGAGCTGACCGAACGTCCGGATGTGCCGGTGGAAGTGGCCATCGATGAATATGTTGAATTGGCCAAGTCCTTTTTCGAAGGTCCGGAGCCGGGCTTCGTCAATGCGGCTCTGGACGCCATCGCGCGCGATCGGCCACGGCCGGCCGATGAGCGGAGCTGATCCCAAGACCACGCCGGTCGACGAGTTCGACCTGATCGCGCGCCTGCTGCGTCCCCTCACAGACGGCGCGCCGGAAGCCCTTGAGCTGCTGGACGACGCCGCGGTGCTGACGCCGAAGGCGGGCGAAGACCTGATCGTCACCGCGGACATGATCGTGGAAGGCGTGCACTTTCTGACGTCAGATCCCATGGATCTGGTGGCCCGCAAACTGCTGCGGGTGAATCTATCCGACCTGGCCGCCAAGGGCGCGACGCCCTACGCCTATTTCTTGACGATCGCCTGGCCTTCCGGTTGCGGTTGGTCCGAGCGGGAGGCCTTCGTAGCTGGGCTGCGCCGGGATCAGGACCAATTTGGGCTGAAGCTCTTGGGCGGCGACACCGTATCCACGGCCGGCCCGTTCACGCTCAGCGCCACCATGCTCGGCCGAGTTCCGGCGGGACAGGCGGTCCTGCGCTCCGGCGCCAAGCCCGGCGACCTGGTTCTGGTCAGCGGCCAAATCGGTGATGGCTGGCTGGGTCTGCAATCCGCCCTGGGCCTGTTCGAAAACATGGACGACGCTGACCGCGCCAGCGTGCTGGCCCGTTACCGAACGCCGGAGCCACGACTTGGTCTGACGGATATATTGAGGAGGCGGGTTCATGCCGCCGCGGACGTGTCCGACGGGCTCGTCGCTGATTCGGGCCACATCGCGCGCGCCAGCGGCGTGGCGATCACGCTTGATCTGGGCTGTGTCCCAATGTCACGGGCGGGCGCCGATTATGTCGCCGCCAGCTCAGACCGGGCGGAAGCGCTGATCGGTCTGGCCACTGGCGGCGACGATTATGAGATCGTCCTCACGCTGGCCCCTAACGATCTCGAGGCGACGATCGACGAAGCCGCACGGGTGGATGTGCCGCTCGCGGTCATCGGCCGAGTGGTGGAAGGGCAGGGGGTGCGCGTATCCTTCGAGGGCCGAGAGATTCGCGTGTCCGCGTCGGGCTATCGGCACGGCTGACCTGGAGGACGAGCGTGATCAGACGACGGGGCGCAGTAAGAGCGGCCGCAGCAAGCCTCGGCCTCGGGGCGTCCCTAATCTGCTCACCGATGTGGGCCGCCGACGCGCCGACGCCGCCCGCCACCGTTCAGCTTGCCTCGGTCGCCCTGCCCATCGTTGTTGACGGACGCCTGATCAACTACATCTTTGTCACCGTCAAACTCGATCTGGCGCCGGGCGCGGACGGGTCGGCGGTGAGGGCCAAGGAACCGTTTTTCCGTGATGCGCTAGTGAGGGCTGGGCATCGCGCGCCTTTCACCCTGGCCACGGACTACATGCATGTGGACACTGGGCGGGTTCGCGCCGAGGTCTTGAATGACGCCGTCGCCATCGTTGGCCGGGGCGTGGTTCGCAATGTCGAAATTGTCAAACAGGCGCCCCAACACACCTTGGGACGGCCATCCACGGCCTCGACGAGCCGCAGTCCGGAATTGATCCCCTAAATCACAAGCGGTTGCGCCCAGCCTTCACATTTGGCAGGGTCCGCCGTCCGTTCGCCCAACCGACGCCGGAGGGGAGCTTTGGACGACGATCGGGCGGGCCGCTCGGCCCAGCCGTCGCCGCGTGCGGCGTGAAACAGGTTTAAAGGGACAACGTCAACATGGGTCTAAAACTGGTCATCGCCGCAGGGCTGCTGGCGGTGCTTTACGGAATCGTACAGACCATTGGCCTGCTGAAGGCCCCGGCGGGCAACGAGCGGATGCGGGAGATCGCGGCCGCGATCCAAGAAGGGGCTCAAGCCTACCTTCGCCGCCAGTACACCACTATCGCGTTGGTCGGGGTGGTCGTCATCATTCTGCTGGCGTTCTTCTTCAAGGGCTGGGAACAGCCGGTCGGCTTCCTGATCGGCGCGGTATTGTCCGGTCTGGCGGGTTTCGCCGGGATGCTCGTCTCGGTGCGCGCCAATGTGAGGACCGCTCAGGCGTCTTCGCAAAGCTTGGCAGGCGGTCTGAAGCTGGCCTTCACGTCCGGCGCCATCACCGGCATGCTGGTGGCAGGCTTCGCCCTGCTGGGCGTGGCGGGCTACTACGCGTTGCTGACCAGGGGGTTGGGGCTGGAGAGCACCAGCCGCGAAGTCGTTGACAGCCTGGTTTCTCTCGGCTTCGGCGCCAGCCTGATTTCCATCTTCGCGCGTCTGGGCGGCGGCATCTTCACCAAGGGCGCCGACGTGGGCGGGGACATGGTGGGCAAGGTCGAAGCGGGCATTCCCGAGGACGACCCCCGCAACGCCGCAACCATCGCCGACAACGTGGGCGACAATGTGGGCGACTGCGCGGGCATGGCCGCCGACCTGTTCGAGACCTATGCGGTGACCACCGTCGCCACCATGGTTCTGGCGACCATCCTGTTCCGCAATTCCCCCGACATTGGCCGGCTGCTTCTGTTGCCGCTGGCGATCTGCGCCGTGGGCGTGGTGGCCTCGGTGGTCGGCGCTTTCTTCGTGCGCCTCGGAAAGTCGGCCAATATCATGGCCGCCCTTTACAAGGGCCTGATCGTCACTGGCGTCCTTTCCGCCGTGGCCCTGTATGTCGTGGTGCCGCACTTCGCGCCGAATGATCTGACTGTGGCCGGACGGACCTTTGGCGGCATGGCTTTGTATTCCTGCGCCATCGCCGGCTTGGCGATCACCGCCCTGATCGTCATGATCACTGAGTACTACACCGGCACTAACTTCCGTCCGGTCCAGTCCATCGCACAGGCCAGCGTCTCGGGTCACGGGACCAACGTCATCCAGGGTCTGGCTATGTCGCTGGAAGCCACGGCGCCCATCGCGATCGTGATCATCGCGGGCATTCTGGTGACCTTCAATCTCGCCGGTCTGTTCGGGGTGGCCATCGCCACCACGGCCATGTTGTCGTTGGCCGGGTTCATCGTCGCCCTGGACGCCTTCGGGCCGGTGACCGACAACGCCGGCGGCATCGCCGAAATGGCCGGTCTGCCAAAGGAAGTGCGTGTTGTCACCGACGCCTTGGACGCGGTGGGCAACACCACCAAGGCCGTCACCAAGGGCTACGCCATCGGTTCGGCGGGTCTGGGCGCCCTTGTGCTGTTCGCCGCCTATACCGAGGACCTGAAGTTCTTCTCGGCCAACGCCTTGCCGGGGTCGTTCTTCAGCGGGCTAGGCGTCGTCGCCTTCGATCTGTCCAACCCATATGTGGTGGTTGGCCTGCTGTTCGGGGGCCTGTTGCCTTTCCTGTTCGGCGGCATGTCCATGACCGCCGTGGGCCGCGCCGCTCAGTCGGTGGTGGTGGAAGTGCGGCGCCAGTTCCGGGAAAATCCGGGGATCATGACCGGCGAGGTCAAGCCCGAATACGGCCGGGCGGTGGACATCCTGACCAAGGCGGCGATCAAGGAGATGATCCTTCCCTCGCTGCTGCCGGTGGCCAGCCCCATCGTGCTGTTCTTCGCCATCGAGGCCATCGCCGGCAAGTCCGAGGCTTTCTCGGCCGTGGGCGCCATGCTCATGGGGGTGATTGTCACCGGCCTGTTCGTCGCCGTGTCGATGACCTCGGGCGGCGGCGCCTGGGACAACGCCAAGAAGGTGATCGAGGAGGGCTTCACCGACCGCGACGGCGTGCTTCACAAGAAGGGTTCTGAAGCCCACAAGGCGGCTGTGACGGGCGATACCGTGGGCGACCCCTACAAGGACACCTCCGGACCGGCCGTGAATCCCATGATCAAGATCACCAACATCGTGGCCCTGCTGCTGCTGGCGGTGCTGGCGCGGCAGTAATCTCGATCACTGATCGCTCAAACAAGAACGCCCCGGAATCGCTTCCGGGGCGTTTTCTTTTCTTAAGTCACTCGGCTAGCCGCCCGGGCGCTGGCCCGGGGTCGGGTCCGTGGGCGGCAGCAGAGAGCCGCGCCCGACGTTGCCCAGAAGCTGCTCGATCACCGACAACTCCCGTCCGCGGGTCGGGGTCTCACGGGTGTTGTAGGCGATCACCTTGCCGTCCCTCAGGGTGAAGGCCTTCACGTCGGTGACCTTTTCGCTGTCCTTATCGAAGGTGATCTGGATCACGCTGCGGCGGGTTACGCGCAGGGCGTGAAACGACATCTGATTGGTGCGCTGGCTCATATAGAACCAGATGTTGGGGTCGAAGGTCGATACGGCGGACGGACTGCCCAGTGCGTCGAGCACCGTGGACTTGCTGTCCACGCCGACCTTCGTGTCCGCGGGCTTGTGTTCGATGGCCTGGTAGCCGTTGGTTTCGCGAATGGGCGCGCAACCGGCGGCCAGGGCGCCCGCGAGGACGGCGGCTGTGATAATGGCAAAGGCGGGTCGGCGCAGCATCGATTGCTTCTTGCTCATGATGTCCAGCCTTTGACCTAACGTCCCGCCGCCCTTAGTTCAATGACGTTCCGAGTAGGCGGGTCGATCGAGCTATGTGTCCGGTCGGCGGCTAAACTTGGACGAACGCCGGAAAAGGAAGACCATCCATGATCCTGGACCGCCTCTTTGGGCCGCGTCCCGCCGTCCGGGCCGGGCGAAAATTGTACGCCGCAGCAGTCGCCCAGGCGCGCCAGCCCGCCTTCTATGAGGACCTAGGCGCGGCCGACACGGCGGAAGGACGATTTGAACTCTACACCCTGCATGTGGTGCTGTTGCTGCGCAGGCTGAAGCGTCAGGGTCCGCAGGCCAGCGAAACCGCCCAGGGTCTTTTCGACGCCTATCTGCGGGGTCTGGACGACGCCCTGAGGGAAATGGGCGTGGGAGATCTTTCGGTCGGCAAAAAGATGCGCAAACTGGGCGAGGCCTTCTACGGCCGAGTCAAATCCTATGACCAGGCGCTGGCGGCCTTGCCCGATCGCGAGCCTCTGGCTGCGGTCATCGGCCGCACGCTCGGCGCGGACGGCGCAAAGGCGGCCGCGCTGGCGGACTATGCGACTCGGGCGGAAGGGGTGCTGGCCGGTCAAACCTTGACGGGCCTTTTGAACGGAGAGGCCGCATGGCCGACGATCACGGATTAGACGACGGCGTCGCGGGCGCCTGGCCAGCGGGCTTGGCGCTGCATGAACTGGGACGCGGCGCTGTTGAACGGCGCTTGATCGCCGAAGGACCGACCCGCGCGCGCATCGCCCGGGCGCTCGATCTTGTGGAGCTGAAGTCCCTGGAGGCCAAGCTGCGGGTCACGCCCTGGCTGGATGGAGCACTGATCGAGGGCTTGTGGACCGCGACGGTCGTTCAGATCTGCGGAATCAGTCTGGAGCCGTTCGAAACGGCCCTGGGCGGGAAATTGTCCGTGCGCGCGGCGCCCAGCGGATCGTCGGCCCTGTCGGTTGAGCTGGACCATGAAATTGAATTGGATCCGGAGGCTGAAGATCCTCCCGACGAGATCACGGACGGCGTGCTGCCGCTAGGGACCTATGTGGTCGAGGACCTGTCTCTGGCCATAGATCCCTTTCCCCGCAAACCCGGCGCCGCCTTCCAGCCGCCCCCCGAGCCGACAGAGCCGTCGCCTTTCGCGGTATTGGCTCGGCTGAAGGACACGGACAGGAAATCCTAGAGCCCTTCCCCTTCGTGTTGACGGGAGTGGACAGGAAGGGCTCTGACTATAAAGAGACGCCCCATTTTATACCGGCCGACTTAGCTCAAGTCGGCCGAAGCAGGGTATAGCCGCTCTTGCATCATGGCTGTGTCCCTGTAGGGTCCGGCGGGCATTGGGAGGGCGCAACGCCGCGTGTCCAAAACGATCGTAATTTCCATCGACGCCATGGGCGGCGATCATGGGCCGGCTGTCGCGGCGCCCGGGGTGGCCTTGGCCATCGAACGGCTGGGATCGCGCGCGCCGCGATTTCTGCTGCATGGCGACGAAGTCAGGATCAACGCGGAATTGGCCCGACTGCCGACCGCCGCGGCGGTGTGCGAGGTGCGCCATACCGACAAGGTGATTGCCTCTGATGAAAAGGCGGCGCACGCCTTGCGCCGAGGCAAGGGCTCAAGCCTCTGGAACTGCGTGCAGGCCGTGCGCGAGGGCGAAGCGCGGGCCGCGGTGTCCAGCGGCAACACCGGCGCCCTCATGGCGATCTCCAAGCTGCAACTGCGCATGATGGGGGGCCTGGACAGGCCGGCGATCGTCGCCTCCTGGCCTACGCTGAGAGGCGCTTCAGCCGTGCTGGATGTGGGCGCCAACGTCACCAGCGATGCGGCCCAGTTGGTGGAGTTCGCCATCATGGGCGAGGCGTTCCATCGGGCGGTTCACGGGGCTGAACGACCGACCATCGGCCTGCTCAATGTCGGCTCTGAGGAACAGAAGGGCCACGAGGAAGTGCGCGAGGCCCATCGGCTGCTGCGCGAGGCGGGGCTCGATCTGGACTATCGCGGTTTTGTCGAGGGCGACGACATCGCAAAGGGCACGGTTGATGTCGTGGTGACTGACGGATTTTCCGGCAATATTGCCCTGAAGACCGCCGAGGGCACGGCGCGCTTCGTCCGCCAGGTGCTGCGCGACGCCTTCACCTCCAGCTTTCAGGCCAAGCTCGGCGCGCTCATCGCCGGCCCGGCCCTGCGCAAGATGGCCGATCGGCTGGACACCAGCCTGGTCAATGGCGGTCCCTTGCTCGGCCTGAACGGAATCGTGGTCAAAAGCCACGGCGGCACGGACGCCCGCGGTTTCGCCAACGCCATCAAGGTCGCCTTGGACATGGCCAACAGCGATTACGACCAACAGATCGAACGCCACATGAAGCAGCTTGCGGCCGTTCTTCCCGACGCTGGTCCCGGTCCGGCCGCCGTGGAGAGCGCCCATTGAGTTCCGTTCTTCGCAGCGCCATCACCGGCGTGGGAGGCTATCTGCCGGATCGGGCGGTCAGCAACGCCGAACTGGCCCAGACCGTCGACACCAGCGACGAGTGGATCACCGAGCGCACCGGCATTCGCAGCAGACGCTACGCCGCCGAAGGTGAAGCCACCTCCGATCTGGCGGCCAAGGCCGCGGTGCGAGCCTTGGCCGCGGCTGGCCGGCCGGTTAGCGACGTCGACCTGATCATCGTCGCCACCACCACGCCGGATCTGACGTTTCCCGCTACCGCCGCTCTCGTCCAGGCCAAGATCGGCGCGCCGGTTTGCCCGGCGTTTGACGTCCAGGCGGTGTGCACTGGATTTGTTTTCGCCCTGAGCGTGGCGGACGGTTTTGTCGCACGCGGTCTGGCCCAATGCGCCCTGGTCATCGGCGCCGATTGCATGTCCCGCCTGATGGACTGGTCCGACCGCGGCACCTGCGTGCTGTTCGGCGACGGCGCGGGCGCCGTGGTGTTGGAGCCGAAGGCCGGCACAGGAGCGACGAGCGATCGCGGCATGCTCGGTTTCGCCCTGCGGACGGACGGAACGAAGCAGCAGATGCTCACAGCCGACGGCGGCGTGTCCTCCAATGGGTTGGTCGGCAAACTGCGCATGCAGGGCAATCAGGTGTTCCGGCACGCCGTGATCAATATCGCCGAGGCGGTGGATGCGGCCGCCCAGGCGGCGGGAATTGGGCTCGACGAGGTCGACTGGTTCATTCCCCACCAGGCCAATCAGCGGATCCTGAACGGCGTGGCCCAGCGGCTTGGCCTGCCCGATAGCAAGGTGGTCTCCACCATCGCCGAACACGCCAACACCTCAGCGGCCTCCATTCCCTTGGCGCTGGCCCAGGCCGTGACGGACGGCCGCGTCAAAGACGGACAATTGCTGCTTCTTGAGGCAATGGGCGGCGGCCTGACCTGGGGCGCGTGCGTGGTGCGCCTCTAAGCGGCCGACCGACGGGCGTCGTGGCGGTCCGTGGCGGGAACCCTTTGACTTTCCGAGTTTATCGCGTCACACAAGACAGGTTAATCCTTCGGCTTGGGGACCGATTGCATGAAGGGGCGGACACTGACGCGCGCGGATCTTTGTGAGTCGGTCCACGAGGAAGTGGGCCTGACGCGCCAAGACTGTGCAGGCCTCGTGGAGCGGACGCTGGACCTGGTGGTCGAGGCCCTGGAAAAGGGTCAGGCTGTGAAACTTTCAGGCTTCGGCGTGTTTCAGGTCAGGTCCAAGCGCGCCCGCATGGGCCGCAACCCGAAAACCGGCGAGCCGGCGTCCATCGAGCCACGACGGGTGATCGGCTTTCGCGCCTCTCAGGTGATGAAAGCCCGCATCCAGCGCGCGCTGGCCGATTGAACCGGCGTTGCCCGCGATGAAGGGTCCTGAGGCCTTTCGCACCATTTCCGAAGCGGCGGACGAACTGGGCGTGCCCCAGCACGTGCTGCGGTTCTGGGAATCTAAGTTTTCCTTCATTCGCCCTATGAAACGCGCCGGCGGGCGGCGTTTCTATCGGCCGCAAGATCTGGACATGCTCAAGGGCGTGCGCGCCCTGCTGCGCGACGAAGGCTACACCATCAAGGGCGTGCAACGGCTGCACCGAGAACAGGGGACCAAGCGCCTGCTGCAGGGGGCGCTTGGTCGATCGACGCCGGTCGCTCAAGAGAGTGAAATCGAAACGGTCGGAGAAGACTCAGCGCCGGTGCTGATGTTCTCCGGCGGTTCGACGGGAGGGGCGTCCACGCCCAAACGCGCGCGGCTGCTGGATGTGCTGGATGAATTGCAGGCCGCAAAGGCCCAGCTGAACCGGCTAATCAAAGCGCCCTGAAATCGGCCGGAATTTCCGTTGCCCGCGCCAACCTCGCCCCCTATAAGGCGCCCTCTGTCGGAGCGTAGCGCAGCCTGGTAGCGCACTTGACTGGGGGTCAAGGGGTCGCAGGTTCAAATCCTGTCGCTCCGACCAAACCTTTTCAATAGGTTAGGCCGGCCGACCATGTCCCAACGCCAGGGTTGGGGGCCCGTAAGGGCGAAAGCGCCGGAAAATTCGCTCGGTTGCCGCCCATTTTCCGCATTTGCCCGCAAATTCCGGACGCAATGATTGACCGCGTCCGTTCACAGACAGGCAAATCATCAAGCTCGGCAATGGATTGGTAGAGTCTGGCCACTGCAACCGGCCTGATTTCGCCGCGTTGGTCTGACGGTACGCCTTCGTTTATCGGCCAACGGCAAAGTGCGATCAGATGATCCGTCAACGCGATGATAAGACCGGTATCAATCGCCGCATGACGCCCAGGCTTGTTTGTTCGCTTGACGCCTTCGTACTGCCAGGGCCGCTGTTCTGCACCGTGGTCGATCAGTCCGAGACCGGCCTTCGGCTGAGCTTTCAACGGGACTTCGACGGTTGGACGAAGCTCATGGTTGTCCTCATGGCTTCGGGGCAGGCCTTTGCCGCCCACGCCAAATGGCACAAGAACGCAGAAGTTGGAGTGTCGATCATCTCACGGTGCGATTTGAACGGGCTTGTCCCAAGCGGCTTTGCCGAGGCAAGACAGGTTTGGAATCGACTGCGAAGGGCGGGCGACCGAGAGACGGGTTTGGGAAGGGGTCCTTAAAGCGACCTTCTGAAAGCTTTCTTGAGGGTCAGCGCCCCCGGTTCATCCAGGCGATCAGAGGGATGAGCGGAACGCCCCAGGCCGTGCCCACCACGATGTAATAGGACAGTTGGGCCCACCAGACGGTGG
>Ga0302320_10017516_pt1 | contig 14535 bp, 16 predicted proteins | sample Bog_T0_3_FD_202130 | JGI IMG/M metagenome (GOLD analysis project Ga0302320, IMG submission 202130) | Peat permafrost microbial communities from Stordalen Mire near Abisko, Sweden - Bog_T0_3 | ecosystem: Environmental > Terrestrial > Soil > Wetlands > Peat | place: Sweden: Abisko, Stordalen Mire...
ATTCGACGCAAACCGAGGGCTGAATCCCTTCCGGTCATCCGGGATGGCCCCAATGCTCCCGACCTGGCGCCGCTTCATTTCCGCTTCAGTCCCCCTGCTTTGGCCCCGGTCACCTGGCCAGCCAGCCACCATCCACATTCAGGATGGTGCCATTCAGGTAATCGGCATCCTTGGAGGCGAGGAACAGGACGGACTCAGCGATGTCTTCCGGCTGCGCCCAGCGGCCCTCGGGAATGCGCGCCAGGATGGATTCGGCACGCTTTTGGTCTTCCCGCAGCGGACGCGTGTTTTCCGTGGCCACGTAGCCGGGGGCCACGGCATTAAAATTGCAACGTTCCCTGGCCAGTTCATTGGCGAAGGCCTTGGTTATGCCCGCAACCCCGCTCTTGGCGGCGGTGTAGCCGGGCACAAAAATGCCGCCTTGGAACGACAGCATCGAGGCAATATTCACCACTTTCAACCGTGCGTCCGCCGGTGATTGTTCACGTCCGCCCGTAAGCCACCATTTGGCGACGGCCTGCGAGAGAAAGAACGGCGCGGACAGATTGATTTGCAGCAATGCCAGCCAATCGGCTTCGGGATGATCCACGATCGGGGCGCGACGGATGATGCCCGCATTGTTCACGAGAACATCCACGCGCCCGGCGTCGGCCACGATTCTGGCGACGAGATCGGCCGCGCCCTTTTGGGTCAGCTTGCCGAAATCTTCCGTGTAGGCATTGAATTTGGCGCCGAGCGCCCGCGCCTTGCTGCCCGTCTCAGTCTGGTCGCCAATGCCCACGCTAATGACGTGCGCGCCTTCGCGGGCAAACGCCACCGCAATGCCCTGGCCAATGCCGCGGCTCGTGCCGGTGATGATGGCCACCTTGTTTTCGAATCGTTTCCCAGTCATAAATTATCGCAGTTCCAGGGGTTTGACCGGATCCATGTCGTCAAACGCCTGGTTTTCCCCGGCCATGCCCCAGATAAACTTGTAATTAGCGGTGCCCACGCCGAAGTGCATGGACCAATTGGGTGACAGCGCCACCTCCTCATTGTGCAGGAAAACATGCCGCGTCTCCCGAGGTTCCCCCAGGAAATGCGACAGCACATTTGCGCCCAGATCAAAATAAAAATAAATCTCCGTGCGGCGCCAGTGCGTGTGCGGCGGGAAGGAATTCCAGACGTTGCCGGGTTCCAGCGCCGTCAGGCCCATGACCAGCTGGCAGCTTTGAATGCCGCCCTGGTGTATGAACTTGTAGATGGTGCGTTTGTTCGCGGTGTCCTGCGCGCCCAACGGTACCGGCGACGCCTCGGCGGACTTCATCCTGCGGGCTGGATGCGCGGCGTGCGCCGGACAGGATAGCACATAAAACTTCGCCGGCCAGGTGGCGTCTTCGCTGGTGAAGGAGACCGACCTGGTGCCCATCGGCAAATAAACGCAGTCCTGCTTCTCAAGCTCAAAGGACTGGCCGTCGGCAACAATTTTTCCCGGCCCGCCGACATTGATGGCCCCGAGCTCCCGCTGTTCCAGAAAAAAGGCACGCCCGGTTTCCTTGTGGTTCGGCAGTGGGACGGCCTTCGTGGCCGGCATCACGCCGCCAACAAACAAGCGGTCGAGATCCGTAAACCAACCGGTGATCGCATCCGGGGCAAAGAGGCCGGAAAGGTGGAAGGCGTCGCGCAATGCCTGGGTGGACATGCCCGGCATGTCCTGCGGACGCGGCGTGCGGCGGATGGAATTTTCAAGCATGCCGCAGTCTGGCAAAAAGCCGGTGCCACGACAAGCCATCCAATCGTCAATGGATGAAATGCCAGCCCGCCAGCATATTCCCTCAAGCAGCCTTCAAGCCGTTGCGGATAGTAAGGTCATGTCAGAAAGCGTGACTCTACGCAGCGGACAGCCAAATGATCCGTTACAGCTGCTTCATGTCAAAGAGAGCATTCTCCAACGCCGCCATTTTGCCGCAGAGGTCGGACGTAAGCGTTTCAATGGTGGCTTGCGGCAATTCCCCTTCGACGGTCATTTGGATTGAATGCATGTCCTCGACATATCGGACCACAACTCCGACCACGTTGATTCTGACGACGTTACATTCCTCGTTTACCTCCGGTATTTGCTCGTGCAGAATCGGAGGACGAAACAAACGATCCACCAGGTCAAGATTCGGGCGAACGCCCAACTCTTGCGTCAATTGCTCCATCTGCTCGTGCAATTCTTCTTTCCAGCAAACGATGCTTCGGACGTGTTGGCGTGGTTTGGCAAAGTTTGATAACAGAAGGCAGAGTGGTTACCGTTTTCATGCTAATGGCGGCATCCTGCCATGGTAAAACATTGACGCAGAAGCGTTTACTTTTTGGAGGCGAGGGTCGGAATCGGACTAAGTCACCGATTCAGATGCCAATATAATCGCATAAACCCCTGTAAAATCAAGGACAATTCGCCATTACTCTCCAGAATTTTTCACTATTTTTTATTACAATCACTGACAGTTTCACTGACAGTCACCGATATTTTTCGCTGATACAGAACAATGCGTCTGTCATGGCTTTTTCATCCTGGTCAATGCCGCTGAGTGCCTCCCAAAATGGTTTGATGTAACAATCGCAGTTCTCCTGCCGTTCGTATGATTTTTTGAATTCCGAACGAATCTGACTGATTCGGTCCCGGCGTTGCATAATTGCCGTGAGATGGGGGCGCAATTTTGGAAAATAAATATTAATAAGCATTTGCGCCGTGTCGTGGCTTTTGTCCTCCTTGTCGTGATTCTTTATTATCAGGTCGTTGGCGTCGTTATAGGTGATCTCGCCGCGCATGACCTGCGGCCAGACCATATTTGTTGAAAAAAGCTTGCCGCAATAGGTGTGGACGGCGAAATAAAGTTCTTCAAGCTTCTTCCGGCGAAATTCCCTCTCGGCTTGTCCGGTGGCCAGCTTATGGGCGACGATGGCAGAAATGACACCGCTACACAAAATCGTAGCAATGGACACGATCAATTGGACTTCTGTTGCAGTCATTTTAACGAATGACAGTATCCGAACGACTGCCTTTTTTAACAATCCCAAAAATCAGGTGCGATTTTTTGCCTCAACACTTTCCTTTCCGCCCTGCCGGAAAGGGCGCGAAGCGTTAAAGCCAGCGCAGCGGTGAACGCATGGTGTCCAGAGGCAAAGCCTCTGGCGGCGGGGCTTGGGGACGGCAGCGGAGTCCCCAACATAGCAAAAACCGGCTGAACCGTTTCCAGTCCAGCCGGGCGCGTGGGGTGTGCGGGCGGTCAAGCCTCGTCCGGCATCATTACCGTGATGGCCGGTTCCGGCGCGTCCATGTCGAGGGGGCCGCACATGGCAACCAATTTGACAAGGCGCGGGGCGCGGTTGTCGTTGCGAACATAGAGCGCGAACGGCAAGCGAGCCTGTCCGGGCTGTGCCTTGCGGATGGCAAAGCGCAACATCCAGACAACATCCCAAAGCCTCCCGGCTTCGTCCTGGCCGGTCACGTCCGGGGGCACGGTCACATAAACGTCAAACGCGGTGCGGGTGATAAAAACCGGAAAGCGGATTCCGGCTTCCTGCGCGGTTTTGGTGATTTCAACTTGCACGCCATCGGCAATGGCTTGGGCGCGGGTGTAACTGTAAACGATATTTAACGGGTCATTATTCATGGTGATTTTGTGTTGTGGTGAAAAACGCCGCCTGCGCTGCCTCGGCAAGCTGCCGGGCGTGGTCTGCTTCGCCGCGTTCGCGGGTGATGCGTTCGCCGTCCAGCCCGGTTTCGGCAATCAGATTGAACGTGTCCGGCGTGAAACCAAATTCATGCTGCGGGACAGGCAAGCGGCGTCTGTTTCGTTTCATGGCGTCGGTTAGGCGTAAAAATAGCCAAGAGCGCGAAGTGATGAAAAATTGCCGTTGCCGATTACCACATGGTCTAGCAATTCCAATTTCAAAAGCTGCCCGGCGCGGATTAGGTCGCGGGTCACTTTGATGTCTGCCTCTGACGGTGTGCTTTCGCCGGATGGGTGATTGTGCATGACAATCAACGCACTGGCGGCGGTAACGATGGCGAGCCGGAACACTTCGCGGGGATGGACTAAAATCGTGTCCATCGTGCCGATGGAAACAATGTGATGCCCTTTGACTTTCCGGCGCGTGTTCAAAAGCAGCACGGCCAAACATTCACAGTCCGGGTTAAAATGCGGATGGCTGGCAATGTGCAACCGCCAATAATCGGCGGCTTTGTCGGGTGTCTCGCAATGCTGCATCGCGTCCGGGGTCGGACACTCGCGCAAGGTGGTTACTTTATATTCATACGGGCTGACGGCAAACTTGAACGGTTTCACCAGTGATTCAAAACCCGGAAAAGATTCGGTAGTATTCATGGCGGTGTTTCCGGTTAGGCGGGTTTCTGGTTAGCGGCGAAATAGCTGCCGTAACGCTTGCGGGGGTCATAGGTCGCCCGTTCGTCGGGTATCGTGCCGCAAGGGTGCTGCCATGCCTGCCGGGTGTTGTTCCAATGAAACCCAAGCTCGGCCAAAACGCGGGTGACGGTCGGCGGTTGCTTGTCGGAAAACTGAATCCAAACCCATTTGCCAACCACTTCGGCCAATTCAAAGAAGTTCGGCGTCTCACTGCGGAGCAAAGCCAGCAATTTTTCGGTTTCCATCTGGCGGTTAGCCCGGCGCAATTCCATGTTGATTTTTGGTCGGTTCCCCGTGCTCGTGCTCAACTGTTCGGGACGGCTCTGAGCCTTGATCTGATTTTCGTTTGTATTCGTTTTCATAGTCTTTTTTTTGTGCTCTGCTGTTCGGTCCGGTCTTTCGCCCTTCACGAAAAAAGCCCGTGCAGCAGGGCGGCCAGTGGAGGTCGCCTTCAGGAGGAACCACGTCCGGCCCCCTGTGAAGCGGGCTAGTGAGGGCGAAAGAACGAGCCGATGCAGAGGGGAGCACTTGCGGGAAAGGACTTGAAAACGATCCAAAGAATTATTCCACCACTGACTCCGCGAAGCAGGCGAGCCTGGCGTGACTCATGGCTTTCGCATGAGGCATGTCAGGGGAGTATCAATCAAAAGCCAAAACGGGGCGCGGGGTCGCGCTGTTCTGACGTATGGCCGGAAGGGTGTAGCCGGGTGACGTGGCTTGCAGGGTGAAGGGGCAAGATCAAAGGCGCACGGCGGAAAAAGGACGGCCAAAGGTCAGACTCACATGGGAAAGGACAAGGGGCACAAGTTGCGCGGTGGTTCGCCACGCTGAAAGAGAGTCGCTGCTTGTGCCTCTTGGACGGCGGGGGACGGCGGCGAAAATTAGATTGGCAGTTCTGCGCAAATCAACTGAGCTTGCTCAAGAATAGTTTGCGTTGCCTTTTCCTGTTTGTCAGGCGGATAGCCGTATTTACGAAGAACGCGCTTCACCATGATTCTTAATTTGGCACGAACTGATTCCTTGGCTGTCCAATCAATCGTTATGTTTTCCCGAATGGTTTTAAGCAATTCGCGGGCAATGAAGCGAAGTTGTTCATCACCTAACACCTTGACGGCACTGTCGTTCACTTCCAGTGCGTCATAAAAAGCGACTTCATCTTCCGTCAAACCAAGCTTTTCCCCACGATTTGCAGCTTGGCGCATATCCTTAGCGAGCTTAATCAATTCCTCGATCAACTGCGCTGTTTCAATGGCTCGATTCTGATATTTGTGGATAGAATTTTCTAGCAGTTCGGCAAATGACTTTGATTGGATAAGGAACTTTTTGGAGCGGAGTTTGATTTCGTTGGTAAGCAGCTTGCGCAACAACTCGACGGCGAGATTCTTCTGCGGCATCCCGCGCACCTCGGCCAAAAAATCGTCAGATAAAATCGAAATGTCAGGTTTCTTCAATCCTGCGGCGGCAAAAATGTCCACGACTTCATCGGACGCGACGGCGCGAGAAATGATTTGCCGGATGGCGGCATCAATGTCACCGGGCGATTTATCTTTACCGCTAATGTCGCTCTTGGCGATAGCCGCACGGACGGCTTGAAAAAATCCCACGTCATCGCGTATTTCAATCGCCTTCGTATGCGGCACCGACAGGGCAAATGCTTGGGAAAGTTCGGTAACGGCACGCAAAAAAGCCTGTTTGTGTTCGTCCGGCTTTTTGGCCCTGGCAGCTTGTGCGTAAATAAACTCCTGTGCCGCCGGGAGCAGTCCAAGTTTTTCAGCCGGTTTGCCGTCCGTCCATTTCGACCAGTCGAAGCCGTGGAAATGGTCGCAGCAAATTTCATATTTTTCCAGCATGACGGCGACGGCTTCCTCTTGGTCAATTGCAGTTCGACCGTGGCCTCCGCTTTCCGTGTAGGTAGCCAATGCCTGTTTCAATTCATGTGCCAAGCCAAGGTAATCCACCACCAAACCGCCCGGCTTGTTTTTGAAAACGCGGTTCACGCGGGCGATGGTCTGCATCAACCCGTGGCTGCGCATGGGCTTGTCAAGATACATGGTATGCAGACAAGGCGCATCAAACCCGGTCAGCCACATATCGCGGACGATCACGATTTTGAACTGGTCTTTGCTGTCCTTGAATCGTTTTGCCAGCGCCTCCCGGCGTGGTTTGTTGCGGATATGTTCCTGCCATTCGAGCGGGTCACTCGCCGAGCCGGTCATCACGATTTTCATGACGCCCTTATCGTCGTCTTTATGATGCCATTGGGGGCGCAATTTGCTGATTGCTTCATAAATCTCAAAACAGATGCGGCGGCTCATGCAGACAATCATCGCCTTGCCGTCCATTACCTCAAGGCGGGCTTCCCAATGCTTCACCAAATCGTCGGCAATGAGGCCGACACGTTTGTCAGCGCCAACAATCGCTTCCAACGCCGCCCATTTTGATTTGAGCTTTTCCTTGTGGTCTTGTTCTTCACCTTCGGTTGCGTCTTCAAAATCCGGGTCAATTTTTGGTTTTTCCGACTGCTTTAACTCCAGCTTGGCAAGTCGGCTTTCGTAGTAAATAGGCACTGTCGCCTTGTCTTCGACTGCACGCTGGATGTCATAAATAGAAATGTAATCGCCAAACACCGCCCGCGTGTTGGCGTCAGCCTTTTCAATTGGCGTGCCGGTAAAGCCAATGAAAGACGCGTTCGGCAAGGCGTCGCGCATGTGGCGGGCGAAACCGTCAATGAAATCGTATTGGCTGCGATGTGCTTCATCAGCAATGACGACGATGTTCAGTCGGTCTGAAAGCAGGGGATGTTTGCCGCCTTTATCTTCCGGGAAAAATTTCTGAATCGTTGTGAACACCACGCCGCCCGATGCTACGGCAAGGAGCTTCTTTAAGTGGTCACGGTTTTCTGCTTGCACCGGCTTTTGCCGGAGCAATTCATGGCAGCGGGCAAAAGTGCCAAAAAGCTGGTCGTCGAGGTCATTCCGGTCTGTAAGAATGACTAACGTGGGATTCTTCATTTCAGGCTCAACCACCAACCGACCGGCGTAAAATGCCATTGTCAACGACTTGCCCGAACCCTGCGTGTGCCAGACCACGCCGACGCGCTTATCACCAGCTTCGCCACCGGGCTGTTTTTTGGCGAAATAGCCACTGCTGCCTTCTTTCAATTCCATGTCCCCGGCACCGGCGGCGCGGATGGTTTCGGTAACGGCAATGTTGACGGCATGAAACTGGTGGTAGCCCGCCAGTTTTTTGATTACGCCATTGCCGCCGTCATCTTCAAAAACGACAAAATGCCGGACAAGGTCAAGAAAACGGCGTTTGTCGAAAACGCCCCGCAATAAAACTTCAAGTTGCGGCATGATGGCGGGCGCGACAGTCTCACCTTCAATCGTGCGCCACGGCATGAACCGCTCTTTGTCCGAGCTAATTGTGCCAATGCGGGCCTCCAGGCCGTCGGAAATAACCAGCACTGCGTTGTGGGCGAACAGCGTCGAGATTTGCTGTTTGTAGGTTTGCAATTGCTGGAACGCCTGCAAAACATCAGCGTTTTCATCAGCAGCATTTTTTAATTCAATCACCCCCAAGGGTAGGCCGTTTATGAAAATCACCACGTCCGGGCGGCGGTTGTGCTGACCTTCGATCACGGTAAACTGGTTCACCACCAGCCAGTCGTTATTGTCCGCGTCAGCAAAATCAATTAACCGGACAATTTCCGCGCCAATACTGCCGTCTTTGCGTCGGCACTCGACGGCGATGCCGTCAACCAGCATACGGTGAAAAGCACGGTTGCTTGCTATGAGCGTGGGATGCTGTGAAATCGTGATTTTGCGAAAGGCTTCTTCCAGTGCTTCGATGGGCAACTTCGGGTTCAGATTTAGCAACGCGGTGCGCAAGCGTTGCGGTAAAAACGCCTCGCCAAAACTTGTCCGCTCGGCGGCGGCTTCGCCGGGTGCAATCTGCTGGCCATTCAATAATGAATAACCCAGCTCACCGAACCATGACAGTGCGGCGTCTTCAACAACGGATTCAGTAAAAGGATTTGGCATGATCAATGTCCCTTGGTCGCGTACGAATTGCTAGATTGTTTGCTTAGCAGCGACGCATCGCGTAAGTCGGCAAGTATCCACAATTCACTCATGATTTTGTCTCCTTATGAGTCTCGAACAAGAAAGTTGTCAGAGTGGCCGCTGCGCCGACGGCGAGCTTGGCGTGACGCGAACTCAAACCGGAGGTTTTACCATGCTTGCCGTGACCTGTGCCATAAAGACTGCGGAGCTCGGCCAGACCATTGCCAATTGTGCCGAGGTTGCTGAGAAGTCGTTTGATCACGTCGCTGCCGCGCGCCGAATCCGGCACGCCATCGGGAACAAGTTTCAATTCCTTAAGCGTCTCCTTAGTGAGCGCTGGGATGTCGGGCGTTCCTACGACTGTCTTGCCCCGTTCAGCCAGGATGGTTTTGCAGCACGTTTCAATTAACTCCTTTGCCGTGCCGATGGCTAATGCCGGGTCGGACTCAATGGACTGTTCGATGCGGCGGATTTGTTCAGAAAGATGTTTGGCGTCGAATTCGGCGGCACTTTCCTTGATGCCATCAAGAGACGGCAAACCCGCGCCAGTCACAATCTGGCCGTCAACATACTGAAAATTATCCTTGCGCAGATAGTAGAGCATGTTCTCCATTTCTGCCTTCAGGCGCTTTGAGAATTCAGAGTCTGCTCCTGAATTTTGAATGACTTTCTCCGCAGTGTGGAGGATGCTTTCAAATACTTGCAGCACTTTTTTGACATCACGCCAGTCTGTCCAGTTGACCGAGTGGTAATACTGCTCGACTAACGAGCGCCTCGCGCCGCTGGTCGGAGGTTGATATGACGTATCGCAGTCAACGCGGGCGGCGTCGAATTCATCAGAAATAAAACGAAGCGTTGTTCCGACAAAGTATTCTCGGAAAAGCTGGCGCGTCTTGATGCTGATTAGGTCCGAGCTCATACTTCCGACCCCATGAGTTTGGCGGGCACGCGCAACTCGCCGGATAGCAGCTTGGGCAGCAGTGCGTCGCGCAATGCGGACATTAGGCGAGTTTCACGAAGATTGGAAATAACGCGCCGATGCAACGGCTCAGCCTGTTTTTGAAAATCATTTAGCAATGGCAGCGGCGGCACAAGCACTGGCAGTGTGCGAAAATTGCTTTTGCTAATTTCCATGAATGTAGTGCCGTTGGCACGGCCTTCGATAGCTTCCATGTTTTGTTTTGTCCAAAGGCGAACAAAATGATTTGTCAACAAACTGTCGCAAATCATCGCGATAAAACCTTGATTTATAGCAACTGGAATTTCTGAAATTGCGAGGTAGCCGATTGGAGCGCGTGAGGAAAGCAGAACAGTTCCTACGGGCAAAAGGCCAGAACCGATTTGCTTAACTCCGGTGTCTGTAATTTTCCGCTCTGTATCCAAAAGAACGGGGCTGTTCAGTGTTGACAGGTCTTTTGGCGTTGCCCAATGGTGCGTGCCACCTTCCCAAAACTCTGGTTTGGTTGTGCTGGGCGTGCTGCCGCCGACAACACGGACTTCTTGGCCAATGGTAGACTTCCGCCACCCTTTGGGAAGCTTGTCGGCAGTGGCATCCAGGAACAAAGATTTGAAAATAGTTTGCAACAGCGACTCAAGTGTCGCATTCATTTGCCGGTTCAGCTCAATCTTATCGTCTAGCGCGCCTAATACCGCAGCAATGGCGCGTTGCTCGTGGGGCGGCGGCGCGAGAATTGGAATCCGATTCAGGTTGCCCTGTGTAAGCTTTGGCATTGTTGAACCCGTCAGATAACCGTGGATGTCGGCGTTATTCAGCGCATACATCAAAAAACGCGTATCCGATTGCGCATTGCCTGTGACAATGTGGGCATGATTATTTACCCAAAATTTTCCGCGAGCGAGAAACGCAATGGGCGTTTTCTGCGTCCGTAAATTTTCGCCATCCTCAGCAATTAGTAGGTATTCGCCATCAAAAATAAATTTATCGACGTGATCAACGATGCCGGATGCGCCATAGTAAGGAAAAATACCTGGCTTACGCTCACTGCCTTTTACGGGAATGCGCTGGCCGTCAAAGTTATCGGTCAATTCGCCAAGTGACTTTTCTTTCCATTGAACTGGCAAGTCTACGTGTGGTTTTTGTTCCTCTGCCTCTTGAAGCACCACATATTCCTTGCGGATAATGGAGTGAAAGCGCTGTGGCACCTCATCCCAAACGTGAATATCCACCAGAAACGGAAGGTCGCTTTCGGCGAGCGAGTCTTTGAGTTCAGACACGAGTGGCTTTTGCGCGAGATTCGCAAAAACAACAAGGTCGAGGTCGGAGTTGGGGCGGGCAGTCCATCTAACGCGGGAGCCATAAGCCCAAACTGCAACGCCGGGGATAAATTTGCGCAATAGCTTAAGAAGCGTTTTGTGCTGCTCTTTAGTAATGTCTAGGGCGGCGCTCATTCCCAGGTAGTGCCAGTCATCGTTTGATAGAGTCCAATGGCGTCTTGAATAAAATCGCCAACAATCAGAAGCGTTTCCCCCGCCTTTTCTCCGCTGTAATCATGTGCGGTGTTCGTGCGGGCGTCAGCGTATTTCAGCCATACCTCCACAGGGGAGGCGAACAGATCGTTTTGCCCTGCCAATTTTAGAATTGGTTTTGGACTGTTTGGAACATCAGCTAAACCGATTTCTTCAATGAGGTAGCGTTTGAGGTCCTTCCACAAAGTATCGTAGCAAACCTCAAAGCGCTGGATGACAGATTCGGTAATAGCTTCCCGGTCAATTTGCGAGAGTTCTGGTCGCGCTTGCGCTGACTGATAATTTGCGTATTGCAGCTCCAAATGTTTGAGCGACTTTTGAAATTTAGCGTAATCAATCATGATTGATTATTGGGTTTCTTAAATTCATGTCCCAATCCTTTTAGGTTTGCTTTGATGGCACGTTCTAGTTTTTCTGATTCGGCGAATTGTCCTTGCAGGTCGGCGACAAACCGTTGCATTTTTTGCTCAAAAGGTTCCCCATCGTCTTCGACATCTTCCGCGCCAACATAACGCCCCGGTGTTAAAACATGGCCGTGACTGCGGATTTCATCGAGCGCAGTGCTTTTACAATAGCCGGGCATATCCTCGTATTTAGCTCCGTCTTTATCACCGCGCCAAGCGTGATAAGTCCCGGCAATTTTGGCAATGTCGTCGTCAGTTAGTTCGCGATGAACGCGGTCAATCATCGTGCCGAATTTACGGGCATCAATGAAAAGCACTTTGCCGCGCCGGTCTTTGAATCGGTTGTTCCGCTTGTCGCGAGAAATGAACCACAGGCAAACCGGAATCGGTGTGGAATAAAAGAGCTGTCCCGGTAGTGCCACCATGCAATCCACCAGATCGGCTTCTATGATGGCCTTACGGATTTCGCCTTCGCCGGATTGATTGGACGACATGCTGCCGTTGGCTAGAACGAAACCGGCCATGCCGGTGGGCGCAAGGTGGTGAATAAAATGTTGCATCCAGGCATAGTTGGCGTTGCCCGTGGGTGGCACGCCAAATTTCCAGCGCACGTCCTCGCGCAGACGGTCGCCGCCCCAATCGTCGTCGTTGAACGGCGGATTCGCTAGAATGTAGTCGGCCTTCAAATCCTTGAAGGCATCGTTCTGGAACGAGCCTTGTTCGTTCCATGCGATATGCGCTTCGATGCCGCGAATCGCCATATTCATCATGGCGAGCCGCCATGTGGTGTAATTGGATTCCTGTCCGTAAATGGAAATATCGCCAATGCGGCCGCCGTGAGATTCCACGAATTTTTCGCTCTGCACGAACATCCCGCCCGAACCACAGCACGGATCGAACACGCGGCCTTTGTATGGCGCAAGAATTTCAATCAGCAGGCGGACGACATGGCGCGGCGTGTAAAACTGGCCGCTCTGTTTGCCCTCGGCACTGGCGAACTGGCTTAAAAAATATTCATACACGCGACCGAGAATATCCTTGGAACGGCTTTCGCGGTCGCCAAGTCCAATCGTGCCGATGAGGTCAATGAGTTCGCCAAGCCGCTGCTTGTCGAGCGCGGGGCGGGCATATTCCTTGGGCAGCACGCCTTTGAGCGTGGGATTGTCTTTTTCCACCGCGACCATCGCATCGTCGAGGTCTTTGCCGATGGTAGGCTGCTTGGCGCGCCCCTGCAAATACGACCAGCGAGCGATTTTGTTGACCCAAAAAATGTTGTCGGCGGTGTATTCGTCGCGGTCTTCGGCGTCGGCGGATTTGTCCTTGAGCAACGCGGCGTGCCGTTCCTCGAACGCATCGGAAATGTATTTGAGAAAAATCAGACCAAGAACAACGTGCTTGTATTCGCCCGCGTCCATGTTTCCCTTGAGCTTTTCAGCAGCAGACCAAAGGGTCGCCTCAAACCCGAGTGCGCCGCCCGAATTGCCGGAAGATTTTATGTCACCGTTTCTTGCCATGCCATTGTTATAGTGAGATTTGGCGGCGAAATAAACAAAAATGGCAGGCAACAGGGGGCAAACGCGCGAAGCGCCGTTTGATTGGGCAGCTTGGGCTGAATTCAGCCGCCCGTTTGGGGTCAATCCTCGTCCGTCATCATCACGTTGACGGGCGGGTTTTGAGGCCCGCCCGTGGGTTGATTATTCGGATTTTTCAGAAGCGATGCGGAGCGTGATGCGTCCGTCCAGCGGCATGGTTTCGATTTGGATATTGAAACCGTTGCCGTCGGCATGTGCCCATGCCGCGCCGATGCGGGTCCAGTAACCCTTGTCGGAATTCCCGTTGCGCACATGGTAGGCGATATGGCTGGGGGATTTGGAAGTGGCGGTTTGTTTTTTCGTGTCAGTCATTTGAAGTCTCCATTTTGTTTTCAGGCTGCGCCAATCGCGGCCTGATGGCACAAAACGGAAGTCCTCAAAGCCGGGGCGAAAGCGTTACCACGCAAAGCTGAAAATTGGGGGAGACCTCCGGGGGAGCCGATTTTCTGATTGCGGGGACTGGCGGGGGCTTCAATGTGCCTATCAGAAAGACCGCGTTGGCGTGGCTGGCAATGGCATTTAGGGAGACGCCAGACTGAAAAACGGCCAAATTGTCATCAAATCTTCATATATTTTGTCGCCCCATGTGGTAAAATGGCCGGAATTCAAATCTTTTGGGGGGAACACGCTATGGCCACCACACCAAAAACGACCGAACCGGGATTTTTCAAAAGGGCAATGCAATGGGTCAATGGCAAAGCTTCCGTTGATGTGGGTGAAGCGTCCATTGATGCCTACGCAAAGGGAAATATCTCGGAAGGCATTAAACTGGCGCGGGAAAGCAATCAGGAGGCTAGGGATCATATTTTTGGAGGGGTCAAAGTTGCCGCGTCGAAAGTGAACGGCGTCATTCAGAATGCGAATGTGAGCGTCATAAAAACGTTGGGCGGCGATGGGGCCGGTGAATTACTGACGAAGGCATTCAAGGCCGGTGACGAAGGGCACGGCTGGGAACAAACCAAGCTGGCTCTCAAGGCAGAGGCAAAAGTTCCCGGCCATCTTTATGACGAGGCAAAGGCTGAATTCGGAAAGCTGGCGCAATTCACCAAGGATAATCCTGGTGCGGCAATCGGCTCTGTCGGCGGAGTGGCCGGTGAGATTGCGGGATACGAAATTCAGCAAGCGATTCAGGGTGGGCATCACGTAACGGAACACGGCGGCATTCAGGCAACGCCCGCAAAGCCTGCAACTACAGTCCCGGCGCGAAAACCCTAGTCACGGAAAAATCACAACTCGCCCAAAATCTGCTGCCGCTTGGCGTCGAATTCGGCCTGCGAAATCAGCTTTTTGCCGAACAAATCCATCAATTTTTGCAGCCGATCATCAACGGTGGGGCCACTGGTCGCCGGAATTTTTGGCCGAGGGATGGGCGGTGGGTTCAACATTTTGTGCAATGCGTCCGGGGCGAGCGCCGGGCTTTCAAGCACAGGCGGCATGTCGGTAATGGTGATGTCCGTTCCTTCCCTTTCCATTTTTTCATAACGGGCGATGATGGCCTCGCCGAGCGTTTTGATGACGCCTCCGGCGATGGTGCCTTTGACGGCCCAGCCCGCAATGGGAACTGCATTCGCTGCTTCGAGCGCAACCATTGGGG
>Ga0302320_10017520_pt1 | contig 14535 bp, 11 predicted proteins | sample Bog_T0_3_FD_202130 | JGI IMG/M metagenome (GOLD analysis project Ga0302320, IMG submission 202130) | Peat permafrost microbial communities from Stordalen Mire near Abisko, Sweden - Bog_T0_3 | ecosystem: Environmental > Terrestrial > Soil > Wetlands > Peat | place: Sweden: Abisko, Stordalen Mire...
AAGCCTGCCGGGTTCACCGGGACCAGGTGACGCGGGTGGTGGTGGCTTCCAGCGACAAGGCCTATGGCCAATCCGCGCGGCTGCCTTACACGGAAGACATGCCGCTCAACGGCCGCCACCCCTACGACGTCTCCAAGAGCTGTGCCGACCTGCTGGCCCAGACCTACGCCGCCAGCTTCGGCCTGAACCTGGCCGTGGCCCGCTGCGGCAACATCTACGGTGGCGGCGACCTGAACTGGAGCCGGATCGTGCCCGGCACCATCCGAAGCGTCCTGGAAGGCAAGCCTCCGGTGCTGCGTTCAGACGGCAGCTTCATCCGCGACTACCTCTACGTGGAGGACGTGGTGGATGCCTACCTGGCCTTGGCAGAAGCCGCCGGGCGTGAGGGAATACGCGGAGAAGCCTTCAATTTCAGCCCCCAGCGTCCGCTCAGCGTCCTGGAAATCACCCGGGCGGTGCTGGCCGCCATGGACCGAAGCGACCTGCAACCGGCGATCCTGGCAAGCGCCAAGGCCGAAATCAAGGACCAGTACCTGGATTGCGGCAAGGCTGCCCGCCTGCTGGATTGGGAACCCCGCTTCAGCCTGGAGGACGGCCTGGAAGCCACCGTGGCGTGGTACCGCTCCTTCATGAGAGACCACGCGTGACCCCCGCCGAACTGCGCGCCCAGATCCTGGACCTGGTGGGCCGGTTCCACGCGGCCAACTGGCAGGCGCAGCCCTTCGTGCCGGGCGAGACCCCGGTGCCGGTGAGCGGCAAGGTGTTCGATGCCGACGATCTGCGCAGCCTGGTGGACGCCTCCCTGGATTTCTGGCTCACCACCGGCCGGTTTGCCGAACAGTTCGAGCGTGAGTTCGCCGCCGTCATGGGCACCCGGTTCTGCAGCCTGGTGAACTCGGGCTCCTCCGCCAACCTCCTGGCCCTCACCGCGCTCACGGCACCCGAACTCAAGGACCGCGCGTTGCGCCCCGGCGACGAAGTCATCACCTGCGCCTGCGGCTTTCCCACCACCGTCAACCCGATCCTGCAGAACCAGCTGGTGCCGGTGTTCCTGGACGTGCACATCCCGACCTACAACATGGACGTCAGCCACCTGGAGGAGGCAGTCGGCCCGCGCACCAAGGCCATCATGGTCGCGCACGCCCTGGGCAATCCCTTCGACCTGGACACGATCATGGATGTGGCCCGGCGCAAGAACCTCTGGGTGATCGAGGACTGCTGCGACGCCGTGGGGGCCACCTGGAACGGCCGGCCGGTGGGGTCGTTCGGGGACCTTTCCACCACCAGTTTCTATCCCGCGCACCACATCACCATGGGCGAAGGCGGGGCGGTGCTGACTTCAGATCCCCTGCTGAAGAAAATCGTCGAATCGTTCCGGGATTGGGGCCGGGACTGCTGGTGCGAACCGGGGCACGACAACACCTGCGGCAAGCGGTTCGATTGGCAAGTGGGCGAACTGCCCCAGGGCTACGACCACAAGTACACTTATAGCCGCCTGGGCTACAACCTGAAGCTCACCGACATGCAGGCGGCGGTCGGCCTCTCCCAGTGCCAGAAACTGCCCGCCTTCATCCAGCGGCGCAACGCCAACTTCCTGTGGCTGCGGGAGCGCCTGCGGCCGCTGGAGGACCGCCTGATCCTCCCCGAGGCCCTGCCCAGGGCCAACCCCAGCTGGTTCGGCTTCCCGGTCACCCTGCGCGGCGGTAACCGCCGGACGGTGATCCAAGCCCTCGAGCAGCGGCGGGTGGCCACCCGCCTGCTCTTCGGCGGCAACCTCTTGCGCCAGCCCGCTTACCGTGGGGTTCCGCACCGGGTGCCGGGGACCTTGGACGGATGCGACCGGGTGATGACCGACACTTTCTGGGTCGGGGTCTACCCTGGGCTGACGGAGGCGATGCTGGCGTTCGTGGCAGACACCCTGCAAGAGGCGTCTGCCCCATAAGCCTAGCTTTTGTCGGTGCCCCCCAGCACTGACTTGAACCGGCTGAACAGGGATTTCGGCTGGGGCGGCGGCGGCTCGGGCTGGAGTTCGGCCTCCAGGTCCCGGTAGTCCACCTCCGGCGGGATGGGCACGGACGGGTCGAGTTCGAGGGCCTTGTGGAAGCAGGCCACGGCGTTGGTGCGGAAGCCTTTGCGGTAGTAGACCTCGCCCATGCCGACCCAGGGCTCGGCGGCCTTGGGCTGGAGATGGGTGGCGGCCTGGAACGCGTTGATGGACCGGGTCGACCAGGCGGGGTTGGACATCCTCAGTTTGCCCAGGAGCACCCACACCGCATAGGCGTGATCGGAGCCGGGATCCAGCTGGACCGACAGCTCCAGGCAGTGGATCGCCTCGCCGATGCGTTCCTGGAGGTGGAAGTTCTTGGCCTTGCGGAACAGGCTGCGCGCACGTTCCAGGGGGGTCTGGTTCGCGGCGCCGGCCTCCGGGGTGGCGTCGAGCACCGCCTCCAATTCGATGAACTCTGGAAGCTCCGAATGGACGAAGGCGCGATCGTGATCCAGTTCGATCACCGGGATCGGCTCGGGCGCGGGCGCCGGGGTCGCGGGCGGCGTGACCGCCACCGGGGCCGGGGCTGGAGGTTCCGGGGCGGGCGGCACGGGCGCGCCGGGGGCCTGGGTCAGTTCGGGCAGCTCGCCCTGGGTCAGGGTCAGGGCGCCGACCGCCCACAGGATGAGGAAGATCCGGGCCGCGTCGTCCTCGTGCAGGCCGCTGAGGGACAGGAAGGTGTCGAAGCTGATCGGCTCGGAGCCGAGGAACGACAGGGCATAGGCGGTGGCGGGATTGAGCGGCAGGTCGGAAACGGCTTCCAGCAGGCCCGGGATGCCTTCCCATTTCCAGTCGGTGCGGTCATGCAGGAGATCGAAGGTCGGCTCGAGGTTGTGGGCTTCCAGGAAGGTATGCCATATGAAATGCCGGTGATCGAGCTTGAGGTGCAGGTCTTCGCTCAGCTTCACGTTGCTGGCGTCCGGGTGCCAGGTCAGCTGGAGGACGGGGTGCTCCAGGGCATTGATCATCACCTGCTCCTGCAGCTGGCGCAGGTGGGCATCGCGCTGGTCCAGGCTCATCATGCCGGTCTGGACCACCTTCTCGCCCAGCCGGGAGCGGTCGTCGCTGGCCAGCAGCATGTTGAGCCCGGCGAAATCGAGGATGCCCTGCCTGAGCAGGTAGTTGCCGAACTGCTCGCCGGCAGCGTCGCTCTGCAGGTAGACCAGTTCGCCCCGGCGCCAGTGCATCCGCCGGGTCCCGTCATTCTGTTCGAGCACCAGCTCTCCGTCCAACCCCTTCTGCCGCAGGGCGGCGAGCAAGGTCGGCAGGTGGTTCGACTGAGTCGCTTGGCTCACCATGGCTCCTGGGCTATTGGAATGAAAATTTATTATTACCGCATTATATAGCCTGCTTGGCACACCAGTGTCGCCACATCTCCCTGAAAGCCGATTCCATGCTCCGGGTGAAGCGCGGGCCGTCCATGAGGGGGGAGGCCTCCATGCGCGCGCGCAGGCCGGCGCGCAGGGCGGCCAGGCGGGGCAGGTCCCCGGCCAGCCCGGTGGCGATGCGCACGAAGTCCGGGTCGGAGTCCGCCGCCAGTTCCCGGAGGTCCAGGTTGCACAGCTGGCTCCAGCCGGCCCGGCCCACCACGGTCCCGCCCAGGCGGGTGACCACCGGCACGCCCATCCAGGTGGCGTCCAGGCTGGTGGTGTGGCCGTTGTAGGGGAAGGTGTCCAGGCACAGGTCCACCTTTTGATGCAGGGCCAGGTAGTCCAGCCGGGGCTGGAACGGCGCGAACGCCACCCGTCCGGGCTCGACCCCGGCTTCGCCCAGGTGCTCCAGCACCCGCTGCCGGTGGCTGCCGGGCTGGGCCAGGAGCAGCAGCCGGGAACCCGGCACGGCGTTCAGCACCTGGGCCCAGAGGGCGAGCACCGCCGGGGTGACCTTGCAGAAGTTGTTCAGGGAGCCGAAGGTGACGTAGCCGTTGCTCAGCGCCGGCAGGGGGCCGGGCCGCGGTTCCGCGGTCAGCGGGTCGTAGCACCAGAAGGTGTCGCGCAGACGGATGGAGGTCTCGGAATACCAGGCGTCGTGTTCCCCCGGGGGGTCCAGGTACGGGTCGGTGAGCCGGTAGTCCATGGCCGCGATTCCGGTGGTGCCGGGATAGGCGAGCCAGGCGACCTGCACCGGCGCCGGTTTGCGGGTGAACACCCCCGGGCGGCCGTTGGACATGTGCATGGTCAGGTCCACCAGGATATCGACGCGGTCGGCCCGGACCAGGTCGGCCACTTCCACGTCCGTGAGGCCCACGGTATCGCGCCAGAGGTCGGTGTGGGCCTTGATCCGCAGGGTGATGGCGTCCGGCTTGGCGACCTTGGCGTAGCAGACGATCTCGAACGGGCCATGGTCGTGGTGGGACAGCAGGGGCAGGGTGAACAGCGACTGGCAGTGCTCCCGGAAATCCGGCGATACGTAGCCGATCCGCAGCCGGCGCCCGGGATCGGGGACGTTGGCGTGCCGGGGCGGGGCCGGCTGGGGGTAGGCCCGGTCCCAGTCCAGGTTTTCCCGCAGGATCGCCTCGGATGAGCAGCCCGGCAGGAAACATACCGCGTAGGCCAGGTTGCTGCGGGTGACGCTGTCGCCCGGATCCAGTTCCAGGGCCCGGCGGAAGCTCAGGATGGCCTCGTCCATGCTGCCGATGTCCTTGAGCAGGTTGCCCAGGTTGCAGTGGGTGACGGCGAAGTCCGGGCGCCGGTCCACGGCGGCCCGGAGCAGTTCGACGGCTTGGTCCATCCGGCCAAGGGCCCGGGCCGCGGCGCTGGCGTTGTTGTAGGCGTCCATGAAATCGGGATCGATGTTCAGCGCGGCCAGGCACGTGTCCAGCGCCGCCTCGAACTGGCCCATGGCCTGGAGCGTGTTGCCCAGGTTGTTGTGGGCGGCGAGGTGGCCGGGATCCAGGGTCAGGGCGCGGCGGTAGGCCGCTGCGGCTTCCGGGAAGCGGCTGCCGGCGAAGGCCGCGTTGCCAAGGTTGTACCAGGCCCCGGGGAAATCCGGCCAGCGTTCGACGGCGCGCTTCAGCACGGCCAGGGCCGGCGCCACCTGGCGGTCCAGCAGCAGGGCATTGCCGAGGTTGCTGTGGGCGAGGGGGAAGTCGTCGCGCAGGTCCAGGGCCCGGCGGAAGGCCGCGATGGCTTCCTTGATCCGCCCGGCGTCCTGCAGGACGATGCCCAGGTCGTTCTGGGCTTCGGCATGGTCGGGCTGCAGGCGCACGGCCTGGAGGTAGGCCTCCACAGCCTCCCGGCCAAGACCCAGGGAACGGCAGGAAGCGCCGCGGCCCAGCCATGCCTCCAGGCAGTCCGGGTTCAGGGCGATGGCCCCGGCGAACGCTTCGGCGGCCTCCTGGAACCGGCCCAGGGCCTCCAGGGCCTGGCCCAGGCTGCACATGGACCACCAGGCGGCGGGATCCAGGGCCACGGCCTGCGCCAGCATGTCCCGGGCCGCTTCGAACCGGCCCGACTGCAGGGACAGGATGCCGAAGCGGTGCAGGGTGACGCCATGGCCGGGGCGCAGCGCCAGCACTTGGCGGTAGCCGGCGCCGGCCTGCTCCAGGCGGCCCGCCATGTGGTGCTCGGTGGCCGCGCGCAGGGCCTGTTCCAACGCTTCATCGGCCTCGCCGGGAAATGCCATGTGCCCCTCCAATGGATCACATTGTGGCCGAAATGGGTCGGATCGGCCGCGTTATGATGGCTGGGAACACGCCGTCGACCGGGAGAGCCTTTGCATCAACCCCAACCAAGCCCCCCATCCCCCCTGGAAGAGGGACTCGGCTATCGGTTCCGGGATCCCGGCCTGCTCCAGACTGCGCTGACGCCGCCTTCGGCGGGTCTGCCGGCGGACAACCAGCGGCTGGAGTTCCTGGGCGACTCGGTGCTGCACCTGTGCGTTTCGCTTCTGGTCTACCGGGAGCACCCGCAGTGGGCCGAAGGGGCCCTGTCCAAGCTGAGGGGGCTGCTGGTCTGCACCGACGCGCTGCACCAGTGGGCCCGGGATCTGGGCATCGAGCTGGGGCGCGGGCCGCGCTCGCCGCGCAAGGCCGGGGCGGTGGACCTGCGCAACCCGCTGGCGGACTCGGTCGAGGCGCTGCTGGCCGCGGTGTTCCTGGATGTCCAGGCCCAGGGGGGGGATGCCCTGGGCACGGTGCGGGCCATCGTCGAGCGCCGGTTCCTGCGGGAAGTGCAGGAGGCCTACATGGGCATATGGGAGACCAAGGACAGCAAGACCACCCTCCAGGAGCGCGCCGCCGCCTTGACCCTGCCGCCGCCGGTCTACGAACTGGTGCAGCGCTCGGGTCCGGACCACGCGCCCAGTTTCACCGTCCAGGCCACCCTGGGCGAGCACAGCGCCAGCGCCACGGCCGGCACCCTGAAGCGGGCCCAGACCGAGGCCGCGCGCGCGCTGCTGCGCTCCCTCTGACGGCACCGAGGAGAGCCTTGGCATGGAGTGCAACCGTCACTGTCCTATAATGCCGGTATGGGGTAACATCGCTGGATCCCCTGAGGGAAAGGTATACGCCTTGAAGCTTCTTCCCACCCTGAACCTCCAGAACGGATTGGCGATCCCCATGTGCGGGTCGGGCCAGAGCGCGCGCAAGCCGTGCGAACTGCTGGAGATCCTGCTGGACCGGGGCTGTTACCGGCTCGCCCTGGTGGACGTGGACGCCGCCGCGGGCTGCGGCAACAACCGCGAGCTGATCGCCGGGATCATGCGCCGGTTCCACAAGGGCAACACCAAGGTGTGCATCCAGGTGGGCGGGGGCATCCGCAGTTCCGACCAGGCCCAGTTCTTCATCGACCACGGGGCCACCTGGATCGTGGTGGGCACCCTCATCCAGCGCTCGCCGCTGATCGTCGACCAGCTGCTGGCGCGGTTCCAGGACCAGCTCACCGCCGGGGTGGACGCCCGCTGTGGGGAGATCCTGTCCTCGGGCTGGCGCGAGCCGGCCCCCCTGAAGCCTGATTCCGCCGGGCAGCGGATCCGGGACCACGGCTTCAAACGCATCCTGTTCACCGACATCCCCGCCGGGCCTGGTGCCGCGCCCGATTTCGAGACCGCCCGGATCCTCGGCCAGAGCGCACGCATCCCCCTGTTCATGGGCGGCAGCATCCTTTCCAGAGAGCATCTGAAGCTGGCCCAGGAGGTTCCCGGCCTCCAGGGGGTCGCCATGGACGCGCTCCAGCTCGCGCACGACTCGGATCTGCTTGGTTCACTGAATCCAGCGCACATCTGAGGAGGGGGGCGGTGGCTGATGAAGTTGCGTTCATGGCCCAGCTTCCGGAGACGGAACGGATCCATTTCCGGAACCTCGCGCTCATCCGGCCCCAGGTGCCCACCGAAGGCCAGTTGCTGCTGGTGGAAAGCCTGGCCCGCACGCTTTCGGCGCCCAGACTGCTGACCCTCATCGCCCGGACGCCCCATTGGCTGGTGCACGGTCCGGTGCTCCAGGCCCTGGCGGAAAACGAAGCCACCCCGGAGTCGCTGCGCCGGGATCTGGAGCTGGCGGTTTCGCTGTTCGACCTGATGCGCGACCTGGACCGGGCCCCCGCCGCGGAGAAGGAGGAGCGCGCCGAAACGGTCAAGGCCCTCTACCAGCAGCTGCCCTTGGCGCTCCGAGCCATTGTCAAGCAGCAGGCCAAGCAGCTCGCCCGTTCGGTTAGCGCGTCGGGGCTGACCATGGAGCTGCCGCCCCTGCCCAGCGGGGAGCAGGACTGGGAGGCGCTCACCGCCCTGCCCGGGAGCCCGGAGCCAAAGGCGCCGCCGTTCCGCCTCTCCAAGCAGGATCTCCTGGTCCGTGCCGAGACCACCCCGATCCTGGAAGACCTGCAGGGTTTCCTGCTGGATCCGGACGCCGACCTCCGGGCCGCCGCGCTGCGCAACCCGGCCCTGTCCGAGGAGGTCCTGCTGCCCGCCTTCCCCCACTGCACGGTGCCGGAGCTGTTCGAGGAGACCTACGCCGAGGCCCGCTGGTACTTCCGGGAGCCCATGCGCGAGGCCATCTACGACTCGCCCCATTGCCCCGAGGCCATCGCCAGGAAGGTGGCCAATTCCAGGGATCTGGTGGCGCTGCTGGAGCAGGGTGCCCAGAAGGGCGCCGCCCTGCATCGCACCGTTTGCCTGTTCACCCAGCTGGACGAAACGGAATACCAGTACCTCACCCTGTGGGCCAAGCGCCGGGCGCCCAACATGCTGAGGGTGATCAAGATCTTCTTCGACCGGCTGCAGCGCCGGCGGGCCAACCAGGCCAGCGGGGTTTCCACCAACCAGAGCGAGGGGCGCTGGGTCTCCCTGAAGGAGCGGGTCTACATGGCCAACCAGGCCACCCAGCCCGATCAGCTGATCGCCGCCTTGCGCGACGCGAATCCCGAGGTGTTCAACGTGGTCCTGGAGAACCCCGGGCTGAAGGCCCAGGAGCTGATCGCCGTCATCCCCAGCCTGGACGGGATCCAGGCGGAGAAAGTGGCGCGCCACCGGACCTGGAAGACCTTTCCCAGGGTATGCGAAGCCCTGGTCCACAACGTCCACCTGGGGGCCACGACCTCGCTGGCCCTGCTCCAAGGCCTCAAACTGCCCCGGATCCTGCTGGACATCCTGCGCGACCAGCGCATCCCGCACCTGGAAGTGAAGCAGAAGGCCCTGGACATGCTGCGCGAAGCATACCGGGAAATGCCGGTGCCGCAGCGCATCCTGGCCCTGCGCGCCAGCGGCGGCGAACTGTTGCGGCACCTCCCGCAGGAAATCCTGAACGACCAGGAGACGCTGCACCAGCTGGTCGCGGACCGGCAGGTGGACCCCGGCATCCTCCTGCGCCTGGCCCGCAACAAGCAGACTCCCAGGGACATCCTGGAGCTCATCGCGGCCCACCCGGTGCTCATGGCCCATCCGGCCGTCATGTCCGAACTGCTGCTCAATCCCAAGACCCCGCGTCAGGCCTCCAGCCGCATCTGGGGGCTGCTGTCCGAGAGCGAACAGCAGCAGCTGCTGCGCAGCCCCCATCTGCCGGCGCCGCTCCGGCACATGAACTAAGATTAGGTCCGGAGTCCAGATGATCTTAACCCGAGGGTTGCTGCTGAGCCTGGCCATGCTGAGCTGCGAAGCCAGACGCCCGGCGCCGGATTGGGTGCGCAGCGCGCCGGCCGGGGCGGTGATGGCGGTTTCGTTCCGGGCCGACTGGGCCATGGAGCAGCCGCGCCTGCGCAACCTTCTGGAGCCCTATCCCATGGCCGGGCGTTCGCTGGATCTCCTCCTGATGCGGGCCCGGATCAATCTCAGCCAGGGGATCGGCCGGATCACCGTGTTCAAGGGGAACACGGGGGAGCCGGTCATCCAGCTGGGGGGGATCCGGGACCCCGGGGGCCTGCAGGTGGCCATTGCCGACGCCTTTCCGGTCGAGGGAGGCCAGGCCGCCAACCCGGATCGTCCGGTATTCGTGGTCCTGGATCTCGGCCCCCACCACATCCGCGCCATGGCCGACGGGGAGGGCCGGGTCTGGCTGGGCGGCCAGGCCGCCCTGGCGGGTCTGGCCGCAGGCGGGGCCCGGGCCGATGGGGCCCTGGCGGAGGCATCCGGCTGGATCAGCCCCGGGGCCGCCGTCCAGGGCTTCATCCGGCAGCCGGAGACCTGGAGCTTGCCCAAGGGCATCGACGTCCTGGCCTGGGGGGTGACTCCGGGTCCCGGCCCGGATTCGCTCAACGGGTTCGAAATGGCCTTGGCCGGGTCCAAGGATGCCATCCAGGGGGTGGCCCCCTGGCTCGAGCGCTTTCTGGGCTCCACCACCGCCATGGCGGGAACTCCCCCCCAGGCTCCGGAACTCCTCCAGGAGCGCACGCGCATCGGCCTGCGCTGCCCGCTGACCCAGGAGCAGGTGGACGTGGCCATGGCCAAGCTGGATCAGCCGCCCCTGCCCTGTCACTGAAGACAGGTTAAGCTGATTCAATGTCCTCATTTCTCCGCTTCTTCCGCGAACACCTCAAGCGCTTTCTGCCGCTCATCGTCGGCGGGAGCCTGTTGCTCACCCTGGCCGGGGCCTGCCAGGGGCTGATGATCGGCCTGCTCCGGTTCGTCCTGGACGACAGTCTGGCCATGGGCGGCGGCAACGATCCTTCCGGCATGACGATGCGGGCCAAGGCGTGGCTCTTCATCCACATGCCGTCGGCCTCCCACCTGCGCGAGCAGATCTACCTGATTCCGGCCGTCCTGGTGCTGGTGTTCATCGTGAAGGGCCTGCTCACCTACAGCGGCACCCTGCTCATGGTGCGCTCCGGGATCAAGGCCACCCTGGCCCTGCGCGAGCGCATGTTCGCCCACCTGCTGCGCCAGGAGCCGGCCTTTTTCCAGCGGCACCCGGTGGGCGAACTGCTTCAGCGCTGCATCTCGGATGTGGGCGCGGTGCAGGGGATCGCTTCCAACCAGTTCGCCGACGCGGTGCGGGAACTGACCATGGCCCTGGCAATGCTGGCCACCATCATGGTGATGAACTGGCGGCTGTCCCTGACCCTGTTCATCGCGGGTCCCCTGGTGGTGCTGCCGATCAAGAAGCTCAGCCAGCGCATCCGCCGGATCAACCACCGCAACATGGAGGCGTCCTCGCGGCTGCTGCAGCGGCTCAAGGAGGTGTTCAGCAACATCCGGGTGGTCCTGGGCTTCGCCCGGGAGCCGTTCGAAGAGGAGCGGTTCCACCAGCAGAACGACGAGTTGTTCCGGCTGATGATGAAATCGGCCCGGGCCCAGTCCATCGCCCACCCGATCATGGAGCTGGTGGGCGGGCTGCTGCTGGCCGCCCTGCTGATCTACGCCTCCATCGGCATCCGCAACCACAGCCTGACCGGGCCGGGCATCCTGGCCTACATCATCGCCGTCTACGCTTTCTACGATCCGATCCGCCGGCTGACCAAGCTCAACAGCGATGTCCAGGTGGCCCAGGCCAGCCTCGACCGGGTCTACGCCGTCCTGGACCGGGAGGCCAAGATGCCGATGGCGGCCCACCCGACGTCGATGCCCGGGCAGCCGAACCGGCTGGCCTTCGAAGCCGTGCACTTCGCCTATGATGGCAAGAACGGCCGCAATGAAGTGCTCCGGGGCATCAGCCTGGAACTGCACAAGGGCGAAACCGTGGCCCTGGTCGGCGGCTCCGGCGGCGGCAAGACCACCCTGGTGAACCTGGTGCCCCGGTTCTTCGATCCGACCGAAGGGCGGCTGACCCTGGACGACATCGACCTCCGGGATTTCGATCCGCGCGAACTGCGCCTGCGCATCGGCATCGTCACCCAGGAGACGCTGCTGTTCATGGACTCGATCCACGACAACATCGCCTACGGCATGCCGGCCACCCGCGAAGCGGTGGTGGCGGCCGCCATGAAAGCCCACGCGCACCAGTTCATCGTCAGCCTGCCCAAGGGCTATGACACGCCCCTGGCCGAGACCGGGTCCACCTTGTCCGGCGGCCAGCGCCAGCGCCTGGCCATCGCCCGGGCCCTGCTCCAGGATCCGCCCATCCTGATCCTGGACGAAGCCACCAGCGCCCTGGACACCGAAAGCGAGCGCGCGGTCCAGGAGGCCCTGGAAGCGCTCATGCAGGACCGCACCACCCTGGTGATCGCCCACCGCCTGTCCACCATCCAGCGCGCTACCCGGATCTGCGTGCTGAGCCAGGGCAAGGTGGCGGAGATGGGCACCCACGAGGAGCTGCTGGCCCTCAAGGGCGAATACGAGCGGCTCTACCAGCTCCAGTTCCGGAACTAGCCGATGCGCCGTTCCGCCTTCCACTTCGACCTGCCGCCGGAATTGATCGCCCAGCACCCGGCACCGCGCAGGGACGGAGCCCGGCTCCTGGTGGTGGACCCCGCCGACCGGAGCATCCGGCACCGGACCATCCGCGATCTGCCCGAACTGGTCCCCCCCGGCACGCTCTGCGTGCCCAACGACGTCAAGGTCCGGCACGCCCGGCTCCTGCTCCAGCGGGCCGGCGGGGGCGCCGGAGAGGCCCTGCTGCTCCGGGCCCTGCCCGAGGGGCGGTTCGAGGCCCTGGTGCGTCCAGGCGCCCGGTTGAAACCCGGTAAGTGGGCCAAGGTGGTGGACCCCGACACGGGCCAGGTCCTGGCCGAACTGCAGGTGGAGGCGGCCCTTGACGAGGGCCTGCGCCGGGTCCGGGTAGTGGGCCGGGACGGCGACCTGGACTGGGACGCGGTCGACCGCATCGGCCGGATGCCCCTGCCGCCCTACATCACCCATCCCGCGGGCGAGGAGGACGAAGGCCGCTACCAGACCGTGTTCCGGGCCGAGGAGGGGGAGGCCGTGGCCGCCCCCACCGCCGGGCTGCACTTCACCGACCAGCTCATCGACAGCCTGAAGCAGCGCGGCTGCCTCTGGCATCCCGTGCGGCTGCACGTGGGCCTGGGCACCTTCCGCCCCATGACCGCCGAGGACCTCGCGGACCACGTCATGCACGAGGAGCGCTATGAGATCCCCGAGGCCGTGGCCGCCGTCCTGGAGCCGGTGCTGGCCCGGCGCACCCGCCCCCTGATGGCGGTGGGCACCACCAGCCTGCGGACCCTGGAGGCGGCCTGGGACGGCGCCACCTTGAAGCGCGGCGGCTCCACCCGGCTGTTCATCCAGCCCGGATACCAACTGCGCACCGCCGATCTGCTGCTCACCAACTTCCACCTGCCCGAGAGCACCCTGTTCGTGCTGGTCTCGACGCTGCTGGGACTGGAGTTCGCCCAGGAGGCCTATGCCGAGGCGATCCGGGAGCGGTACCGCTTCTTCAGCTACGGGGACGCGATGCTGATCCTGAACGCGAGGCCCACATAAAACCTATCTCGGTAGGGACGACTGGAAAAGTTGCCAGCCCCATTGCATTGCGCCGGCGTCTTAAGAAAAAACTGGAAGCGCAGAGAAAAGCTTAGAGCAGCGCAGAATCCGCAGAGGTGCGCCGACCCACTCGCGCACGGGCCCTGCCCGCTTTCGCGGGCCGCATCGCTGGCGCGCTGCGCCCTTCATGGGCGGCGGGCTGCTTGCATGCAGAGCCTGCGTCAGCCCGCCGCCCATGAAGGGGAACCGGGCCCGTGCTCGATTCGGGTTCCAAAGCAGGGCCAGATTCCCCAACCAAACCTCGGGATTGCACAGGGACCCCGGAAGACAGCACGAGCCCGTTACCCTTCATGGGCGGCGGGCAGATGCGGGCAATGCATGCAAGCTGCCCGCCGCCCATGAAGGGGCAGCGCGTCCGCGCTGCGGCCCGCGAAAGCGGGCCAGGGCTCGTGCGGGTTGGGTCGGCGCCCCTCTGCGGACTCCGCGCTGCTCTAAGCTTTTCTCTGCGCTTCCAGCTTTTTGGATTAATAAACCATGGCGTTGGGTTCGGCCCGGGAGATCGGGCATCCAATCGTCCCTACCGGGATAAGCTCTTAATCGAGAACCAGGAAACCTTCCTGCCGGGCCGCATCCTTCAGCCTGGCATCCCAGGAAGCGAAAACGACTTCCAGGCCCCCTTCCGCCCTGAGCAGCAACGCCGAAGCAAGATGGATGGCATCCAGGGCCCGCAATGGGTGCCTCAGGCAGAGGACGCAGGCAGCGTCCACCGCCCGGTCCATGGAAACACGGGCCATGCCGGCCCATATATCCGAAAAGGAGGAAAGCCAGCCTCTCAGCACCTGGTCGCCCTCGCCCTCCCTGCGCAACCGGGCCAGGGCGGAATGGACTTCGACCTTGGCCAGTGCGGACGAGGCAACAGCCTTGGCTTGGCCGAACGCGCCGCGCACCCGATCAGACCCTTCCTCCTTGTGGATGAGTTTGACGAAAGCCGAGGTGTCCAGATACAGGATCAATATTCCCCCCGGTCTTCCAGGATGATCGCAGCGAGATTCTTTCCCTCAGGCCCCTGCTCCAAGGCGGGCAATCCCGGTTTTCCACCGGTCCATTCCACAAAAGGAAGCGTTTTGAGGGCGGCTTCCCAGGGCTGTTCCTGCTCCCGGCCGAGAGCCTGGCCCAGAAGGTCGCGCACCGCCTCCGACAGGCTGACCGGGGCATTGCGCTTCCTGGCGAGCTTGAGCGCATGGGCCGCCAGGCCTGCAGCTTCGTTCTCGGACACCCGGAGGTGGATTGCCCGGTGGAAACCGCGACCTTTGCTACTTGGGATGGGGTGTTCCGTCATGAACAGCCTCGTGCTCACATTGTAGAACAATGTAGCGCATGATCAAGGCCTAAAGGTAATCCATCAACCCGCTGATCACCGGAATCCGGTGCCGCTTGCCCTTGCAGGCCTGGAGCACCGTGGTGACCGACATGCTGAGGCACCACAGGAGCCAGATGGGCAGCAGGAAGCGCACCGTGAGCAGGCCGAGCACCGGGAACAGGCCCATGATCAGCAGGGCCAAGGCGACCGCCACCTCCACGAAGGCCAGCAGGACCCCCTGGCGGGCATGCCAGTGCAGTTCCTCGTCCTCGCGGCAGCGCAGGTAGGGCGCGAAGGCCCAGGGGCCCGAGTAGCTCAGGATGAGGTC
>Ga0302320_10017523_pt1 | contig 14534 bp, 8 predicted proteins | sample Bog_T0_3_FD_202130 | JGI IMG/M metagenome (GOLD analysis project Ga0302320, IMG submission 202130) | Peat permafrost microbial communities from Stordalen Mire near Abisko, Sweden - Bog_T0_3 | ecosystem: Environmental > Terrestrial > Soil > Wetlands > Peat | place: Sweden: Abisko, Stordalen Mire...
TAGCCTGTTCATAACCTGTGGGCTTTGATGCCAAAAAGGGCCTAGGCCCAAGGCTTTTTCAGCGCTTGGAGGCCACTTCCCCCAGCGCCAGGGCGATGAACTCGTCCAGGCTCATCACCTGGTTCTCTATGCTGGCGCGTCGGCGCAAAGCCACCTGGCCGGATTCCGCCTCTTTTTTGCCGACCACCAGCGAATAGGGGATCTTATCCACCTGCCCCTGCCTCACCTTGGCGTTGATCTTGTCCGAGCTGGTGTCGGCTTCGGCGCGCAGGCCGGCCGCGCGCAGCTTGGCCACGACCTGCTCGGCGTAGGCATCGGCGTCGCCGGTGATGGTCAGCACCCGCGCCTGCAGGGGCGCCAGCCAGGCCGGGAAGGCCCCAGCGTAGTGCTCCACCAGGATGCCGAAGAAGCGCTCCAACGAGCCCAGCAGGGCCCGATGCAGCATCACCGGCTGCTTGCGCGTGCCGTCGGCGGCGGTGTACTCCATCTTGAAGCGCTGCGGCAGGTTGAAGTCCACCTGCAGGGTGCTGCATTGCCAGGTCCTGCCGATGCTGTCCTTGATCTTGAAATCTATCTTCGGCCCATAGAAAGCCCCGCCGCCCTCGTCGACCTGGTAGGGCCAGTTCGCGGCCTCCAAGGCCGTCTTCAATGCCTGGGTGGCCTTCTCCCACACGGCCGCGTCGCCCATGCTGTCCTTGGGGCGGGTGCTGACGAACACCTCGAATTCCTCGAACCCGAAGCTGGTGAGGATATGGCGGATGAACTTCACCACCCGCGTGATCTCCTCGGTCAGCATCTCCTCCGTGATGAAGATATGCGAGTCGTCCTGGGTGAAGCCGCGCACGCGCATCAGCCCATGCAGGGTGCCGCTGCGCTCATAGCGGTAAACGGTGCCGAGCTCGGCCAGGCGCATGGGCAAGTCCCGGTAGGACCGCATGGAGTTCTTGTACATCAGGATGTGGAACGGGCAGTTCATGGGCTTGATGTAATAATCCTGCTCGTCGATCTGCATCGGGGCGTACATGCCCTCTTTGTAGTTCTCCAGATGCCCGCTGGTCTCCCACAGGTGGGCCCGGCCGATATGCGGCGAATACACGAAGTCATAGCCCGCGGCCATGTGCTGGTCGCGCCAAAAATCCTCGATCAGCTTGCGCACCATGGCGCCCTTGGGGTGCCAGTAGACCAGGCCCGGGCCGGCATCCTCGTGGAAGCTGAACAGGTCCAGCTCCTTGCCCAATCGGCGATGGTCGCGCTTCTTGGCTTCCTCTTGCTGCTTCAGCCAGGCGTCCAGCTCGGCCTGGCTGGCGAAGGCCGTGCCATAGACCCGGGTGAGCATCTTGTTCTTCTCATCGCCGCGCCAGTAGGCGCCCGCCACGCTCAGTAATTTAAAGGCAGGCACCTGCTTGGAGCTGGCGATGTGGGGGCCGCGGCAGAGGTCATCGAAGCCGCCCACGGCGTAGCAGCTGACGGTGGGGGCGCCCAGGTCGCGGATGATCTCGGCCTTGTAAGCCTCGCCCTTCCCTTCGAACAGGGCCACCGCCTCGGCCGACTTCATCTCACGCCGCACGAACGCGTCGCCCTTGGCGATGAGCTCAGCCATGCGCTTCTCCACCGCCGGCAGGTCCTCTTCGGTCAGCGGCTTGGGCATGTCGAAGTCGTAGTAGAAGCCGCTCTCAATGGCCGGGCCGATGGTCACCTTGGTGCCGGGGTAGAGCTCCTGCACCGCTGCCGCCATCAGGTGGGCGGCGCTATGCCGCACGACCTCCAGGGCCTCAGGGCTCTTCAACGTCAGGATCTCCACCTTGGCCGGCGCCTCCAGGCGTGCCGAGGCGTCCACCAGCCTGCCATCCACCTTGCCGGCCACGGTGGCCAGGGCCAGCCGCGGGCCGATGGCGGCCGCCAGGTCCAGAACGGTGGAGCCGGCTTCCATCGGTTTGATGGATCCGTCGGGGAGGGTGATGTCGATGAATGGCATGGGGGTCCTTGGGGAGTTCAGCCGGCGGCCAGCTGCTTCGACTAATCTTCTTTCGTCACACCAGGCACTAAATAGGGCCTTAACGGCACCCACCACCAGCCCCAGACCAGGGCGAAGCTGCCGAAGGTGGCGAACACCACGCGGGGGGTGCCCCAGACGTTGGTGGCCACCAGCAGGGCCAGCGCCAAGCCCGCCATCACCGCCACCTCCCTGCCCCGCAGGCCCTTGAAGGCGGGATAGCGCAGGGGGCTGACCATGGACACGGCCACCAGCCAGGTGAGCAGTGCCACCCATTCCACGGGCAGGGGCGAATCCTTGCTGCTGAGGTAGAAGCTGGTGGCGATCATGGCCGCCGCCGGCGTGGGCACGCCCACGAAGCCGAAACGCGGCGGGCCGCTGGTGGCCACGTTGTAGCGGGCCAGCCGGTAGCAAGCCGCCAGGAAGTAGGCCGCCGGCGCCAGCGCCACCGTCAGCGCGGCGCCCGGCCGCCCCAGGAAGGCGGCGTAAAGCAGCACCGCCGGGGCCAGGCCAAAGGTCACCGCATCGGCGAAGGTGTCCAGGCGCATGCCGAAATCAGAGCTGGCCCGCAGCAGCTTGGCCAGCTTCCCGTCCAACAGGTCCCCGATGGTGGCCCACAGGATCAGCCAACAAGCGATGGCGAAGGCCGGGTCCTGCGGGCCCCGCCCCTGGCGCAGCGCCGACAGGCTCAGCAGGATGCTGAAGAAGCCCAACAGCAGGTTGGCGCTGGTCACCGCGTTCGGCGCCCAGGCCGCCCAACGGCGGGCTTGAGGGGCCGCCACGTCAGGCCTTGCCCTTGCGGGCGCCCTTGTAGCGGACCAGCACCGACTCGCCGCCCACCACCTTGTCTCCCACCTTCACCAGCACGGCCGCGTCGGGGCTGACGATCAAGTCCACCTGGGACCCGAACTGGATCAGGCCGATCAGCTGGCCGGGGGCCAGGGCGTCGCCGGGGCGGGCCCAGGGCAGGATGCGGCGCGCGATGAGGCCGGCGATCTGCTTCACCACCACCCGGCGCTTGGCCGACGCCAGGCGGAACCAATGCTGCTCATTCTCCACGCTGGCCTTGGGCACCCCGGCATTGAGGAACTTGCCGGCGAAATAGCGGGTGCCCTCCACCTGGGCCGGGGTGGTGAAGGGGCTGCGCTGCACATGCACGTTGAACACGTTCAGGAAGATGCGGATCTCCACGCCCTTGCCCAGCCAGGCGTCCTCCACCGGCTCGACGGCGATGACCCGGCCGTCGGCCGGCGAGACCAGGATATCCGGGTCGCTGGGGATGCTGCGCTGCGGGCTGCGGAAGAAATAGGCGCAGAAGCCCGCGAACACGATGGTCAAGCCGGTCACGGCCCAGGCGCAAGGGTAGCCGTCCATGCCGAGCACGCCGAAAGCGGCCCCGATCAGAAGGGCGGGGACGATGAAATTCCATGCGTTCTTGACCATGGTTCCTCGATCAGCACAGGGAGGCGATGGGGACAAGTTACCTGAAAGGGGGGCGTCGGACAAGCCAGGCTAGCGCCAGGGCGGCGGCAGGCGGACCCGCAGCACCGCCTTCTGGTTGGACAGGGCCACCAACAGCCCGTCGCCATGGGGGTCGGGCAGCATGGCCGATGGGCGCCCGCCCAGGTCCAGCTCCGCCGACACGCGGCGGCTCTCCAGGTCCAGCATGCGCAAGCGCCCGTCCTCGCAGGCCACCGCCAGCTCGCGCCCCGACGGGGCCACGGCCAAGGCCACCGGCCCGCCAGGCAGGGCAAGGTAGTCGACCCGCCGCAGCTCATCCAACTGGAACAGGGCCACCCCGCCCCCGTCAAAGCGATGGTCTTCGGCCTGGGCGGTGGGGCTCAAGTCCTCCTGGTCGGCGGCGTCATCAGCCTGGTCGGCCGCCGCCAGCTCCTGCGTCAACGGAGCCGCATCGCCGTCGTCGGCGGTCGAGCTCAGCGGAGACAGGGCCTCAGGGCTGGGGGCCTCGGTGGGCAGGGCCAACGCCCCCGCCTTGCCGACGCGCCCGTGGCAGGCCACCCAGGCCTGGGCCCCCTCCAGGCACAGGGCGCGCGGGTCGGGCCCGGTGAGCGCCGCCGCCTTCAGGCTCATGTCCCGCAGCGACAGCTGCTCCAAGCCGTCGGCCTCGCGGGTCAGCACCCAGGCTGTCTCGGCGGTGAAGGCCAGGTCCACCACCTCCCCGCCCACGTCCACGCTGGTCTCCAGATGCATGTCCTTCAGGCGATAGACGCCCAGCAAGGGCAGACCCTGGTGCCCGGCGAAGATCCGGCCTGAGGCCGGCTCCCAGGCCATGCGGGTCACCCGCCAGCGGGGCCGGAAGCGCCGCGCCACCCGCCGGTCGGAAAGGCGGACCTGGGCCACGCTGGAAAGGCCCTCGGCCACGTAGTAGGAGCCGCCTTGGGGGTGGAACAGCACGGCCCGGGGCTTGGGCAGGGTATCCACCCGGGCCACCACCTCGCCTGACGGCAGCGCCAGCACCCAAACGTCATTGCTGCGGCGGCAGGCCACGGCCAGCTGCTTGCCATCGGCCGACGCGCTCAGGCTGACCGCCCCCAGGCCCACCCTGAAGCGGGCCGCCACCACCGGGGCTGCGGCCTTGCGGCAGCCGGCGGCCATGCCCAGGAAAAGCAGAAGGGCGGCGAGCCGCCGCCCTTTGCCATCGCGCATGCCTGGCACCGTGCTCAGCGCTTGGCGGGTGAGCGCAGGTTCCATTCGACCACCACGGGGCTGGCCACGAAGATGGACGAATAGGTCCCCACGATGACGCCCAGGATCAGCGCCAGGGCCATGTCCCGAACCACATGCACCCAGAAGTACAGCACCACCACCGTGATCAGGAAGGTCATGCTGGTGTTGATGGTCCGCGACAGCGTCTCGTTGATCGAGTCGTTGACCACCTTCTCCATGGGCTCGGTGCGTCGCGCCTTCAGGTTCTCCCGGATGCGGTCGAAGACCACCACCGTGTCCGTCAGCGAGTAGCCCGCCAGGGTCAGCAAGGCCGTGACCACCAGCAGCGAGAACTCATGGCCGAAGACCACCATGATGCCCAGCACCGCCAGCACGTCGTGCAGCGTGGCCACCAGCGCGCCCACGCCGAAGCGCGAATCGAAGCGGAAGGCGATGTAGAGCATGATGCCCAGCAGCGAGACCGCCATGGCCCAAATGGCCTGCTGCCACAGCTGCTTGGACACCGCCGGGCCCACGTACTCCACGCCCACCTCGGTGACCTCGTTGCCGGGCAGGCCCTTGGCCACCGACGCTTTGGCGCTGGCGCCCAGGGCGTCGGTGCTCTCGCCATTGGCCACCGGTACGCGCAGCAGGAACTGGTTGCCGCCTTCCACCTTCTGGATGTCGGCCTGGGCGAAATCCGCCCCCAGGGCCTGGCGCAGGGCCAGCACCTCGGCCGGCTGCTTCAGGCTCAGCGTCAGGTTGGCCCCGCCGCCAAAATCCACGCCCAGCTTGGCCTTGCCCAGCGACAGCAGCACGATGGCATAGAGGCCCAGCGCCACCAGGGCCCCGGACACGGCGAAGCCGATGTAGCGCTTGCCCACGAAGTCAAAATTGGTCTTGTTGGGGATCAAACTGAACATGGCGCGTTTCCTCAGATGCTCAGGGTGTCCGAGGCCCGGCGGGCGTCGAAGATGGCCTTGGAGACGAAGAGGGCGGTGAACATGCTGATGGACACGCCCAGGGACAGGGTGACGGCGAAGCCCTTGATGGGCCCGGTGCCGAACTGGAACAGCACCAGCGCGGTGATCAGGCTGGTGACGTGGCTGTCGAAGATGGTCCAGAAGGCGTGCTCATAGCCCGCGTCGATGGCCGCCCGAACCGTCTTGCCCAGCTTCAGCTCCTCGCGGATCCGCTCGAAGATGATCACGTTGGAGTCGACGCTCATGCCCATGGTCAGCACGATGCCGGCGATGCCCGGCAGCGTCAGCGTGGCGCCGAAGGCGGCCAGCGCCCCCAGCAGGAACACCAGGTTGAACACCAGCGCCACGTCGGCGATGGCGCCCGACAGGCGGTAGTAGAAGGCGATGTAGACCAGCACCGCCAGGGTGCCCAGCAGCGCCGCCATCAGGCCGGCCCGGATGGTGTCGGCGCCCAGGGTGGGGCCCACCACGTACTTGTTGACCACCTTCAGCGGCGCCGGCAGGGCGCCCGAGCGCAGCACCAGCGCCAGGTCCTTGGCCTCCTCCACCGTGAAGCTGCCCTCGATGACGCCGCGGCCGCCGCCGATGCGGCTCTTGATCACCGGGGCGGATTGCACCACGCCGTCCAGGACGATGGCCAGGCGGCGCTGCACGTTCTCCTCGGTGATGGCGGCGAAAAGGCCCTCACCATCCTTGGTCAGCTCAAAGGCGATCACGGGCTGCCCGAACTGGCTGCTGTTGAAGTCCACCATGGCTTTAGCCAGCATATCGCCGGTCATCAGCGTGCGGCTCTCCACCAGCATGGGCTCGCGGGTCTTGCGGTCGCGCAGAAGCTCAATGCCTTCGGGCAGCTTGGCCCGGGTGTTGCCCTCGGCATCCACGTAGTCCAGGGACTTGTAGCGGTCGCTGACCAGCTTGAACGCCAGCTGGGCCGTCGAGCCGATCACGCTCTGGGTGCGCTCCGGATCCTTGTCGCCGGGCAACTGCACCACCACGTACTTGTCGCCCTCGCGCTGGATCAGCGGCTCCTTCAAGCCCATGCTGTCCACGCGGTTGCGGATGATCTCCAGGGCCCGGTCCAACGCCTCGCGCGGGTCCACCTTGGGCTTGCCGTTCTCGTCCTTGGGGATCTGGTCGGTCTCGACCTCGTACTTGAGATAGGTGCCGCCTTGAAGGTCCAGGCCAAGGTTCAGGGCCGGCTTCATGCCAGCGCTGAAATCACCCTTGAACCAGCCCGGATAGAGCTTCCACAGGCTGAAGCCCGTCAGGAGGATGGTGACGATCACGACCCAGCGTTTGACCATGTCATTCCCTTAAGAGAACTCGAAAAAGCCTTGAAATAGCGAAGGATTGTAGCTGTTTGAAGCCTTGGGGTCAATGCGCAAGCGCGCTTCTTCCCTGTTTCATCCGCCAGCCCCAAAGCCCCAGCCCCAGCAGGGCCAACGCGGCGCCCCAGGCCCAGTGCGCCGGCCGGTAACGCCACTGCACATGCCGGGTGGAGGCATCCACCAAGGCCGCCATGAATCCGCCTTCGGTCTCGACCACCGGCAGCGCCCGGGCGCCATCCCAGGCTTGCCAACCCGGGTCGTAGCTCTCGCTAAGGTAGGCCCAACCCGGCAAACCGCCATCCCAGTCGACGTCCCAGCGCCCCGGGCCCTGGGCCCGCGGGCTGAGCACATGCCATACCGACGCCCCCGGCCGGGCCTCCATCCTAGCCAGGCGCAAGGGCCGCGCCAGCACGCCCACCCCGGCTTGAACCGGCGTGGAGGGCCCTTCCGCTGAATCCACCACCGCCGCCGCCACCCCTTGGAACCAGCGCTGGGAAGGGTCGGCATCCAGCCAGCCCACGGCCGCCAAGTCCAAGGTGTCGGCATCGCGCTGGCCCAGCAGGCTCAGGCGCTGCCACCGCTGCCAAGGCTGCCGCGCCGCCATCCCGCCCAAGGCTCCGGTCCAGCGCTCCGCCAGCAAGGCGTCCACCGCCAACGGCATCTGCCCTGGCGGGGCCTGATGCCGGGTGAAGAGGCGCAGGTAGGTGGGGAGGTGCCGGTCCCCGCCGATGGGGGCGGTGGTGAACAGATGCGGCGCCACCGCCAACAGGGCCGCCCAAGGGATCAGCAGCAGCAGCGGCCGGCGGCGCCCCAGGCCCACCGCCACCAGCAGCAGCGCCAGCAAGCCCAGGGCGGCCTGGGCGACCAGCAGCGTGGAGCCCAGCCCCGGCAGCGGCCAAGCGGGCAGCCCCACGCTAAGGTCATCGCGCGACAGGCGGAGGGATTCCAGCAGGGCCGGAGCCGCCATGAGCAGGCCCAAGGCCCACGCGCCCTGCCATTGGCGTCGGCGCCAGCGCCGCCAGCCGGAGCCCAACAAGCCCAAAGCCAGCACCAAGGGCGCGGCCGCGCAGGCCAACAGCGCCACCACGGGGGCCGCCACCCACGCGGGCGCCTCGCCGGCCATGAGCAGCACCCAGGGCAGCCAAGCCCAGCAAGGCAGCAGGGCCAGGGCTTCGGGGTCCAGCCAGGCGCCCAGCAGCAGCAGCAGCGCCACCATCACCGCCGCTGCGGCGCCCAGGCCCGCAGCCTCGCCCCGGCGCAGCCATTGCGCCACGCCCACTGCGAATACCAGGCTGTGCAGCAGCAGCCATGCCAAGGGCCCCCACGCCAACAGCAGGCCCGCCGCGGGGGACGCGTAAGGCAGCTCCGGCGCGCCGAACAAGGGCTGGCCGCACAGGAAGGTCCCGCTCCAAAAGGGGCCCTCGCCCAGCCGCAGCGCCTCATGGGCCTGGCTCAGCAGGGCCAGCCACCAAACCGGCAGGAGCGCCATCATTTGATCACGGCCACGCGGGCATCGCTGTGGAAGCCCGGCGCCTCAAGGTGAACCAAGTAGACCCCGCTGGCCACCGTCACCCCCTGGTCGTTGCGGCCGTCCCACGAGATCTTGGCGCTCAGGTAGGGGCTGGTGACGCTGGCGCCGCTGACCTGTTCGTCGAAGAGCGTGCGCACGAACTCACCGCCCAGGGTGTAGACCTTCATCCAGACATGCCCGTTCTGCTGCAGGCTGTACTGGACCGGGGCCACCCCTCCCTTGGCCGGGTTGAAGGCGTTGCAAAAGAGATGGATGGCGTTCTGGCCCGTTGGGATCACCACTTCCAAGAGGTTCGAGCTCATGCCCTCGTTGCCCTTGATGTCCACGCCCACGACCCGGTAGGTATAGGACTGCCCCAGGGCGGTGGTCGTGTCGCTCAGGCTGAACAGGTAGGGGCTGGAACCGGTGCCCTGGGTCACCGAAACGAAGGATCCGACCTGCGCGTACTCGTAGGTGTTGGTGCTGTTCACACCGCGATAGACCCTATAGCCAGCCACGTCCCAGCCCCCTTTGCCCACCTGACTTAGGCAGCCCCCCCAACTGATCCCCAGCGGCGGGCTGCTCCCGGCCTGGACCGCGCCCGAGCCCGTGGTCACCGTGACCCCGGTAGGCGCATCCAAGGGGTGGTAGGGCGTGGCGCAGACCTCGGGGCTGCGCGGCCCCTCTCCGGCGCCGTTGACCACCGCCAAGCTATAGCAGTAGCCAAAGGTATCCTGGGGCGCGCCCGGCGCCGGCAGGGTGGTGCCGACGCTGGTCGCCGGCGGGTCGCTAAGGGTCAGCACCAACTGCCCCACCTGGCCTGAGGCCCCGCTGGGGTAATCGCCCGCAGACGGGCCCACATGCTGCAGCCAAGGCAGCACCGCGTCAGCGCCGTAGTCGGGGGAACCCAGCGTGCGCCGGTAGACGTTATAGGTCCCCAAAGCGTTGGCGTCCCCCTGGCTGGCCACCCAGCGCAGGTTCACCACTTGGTCGCCTGCCAGCGCCGTCAGCACCGTGGGCGCCAGGCGCGGCGGCAAGGGCTGCATGACCTCCAACTGGGCCTGGTTGGGCGGGGCCTGATGGGGCTGGGCCCACTGATCCGAAGGATCGCCGTCACGGTCCACCGCCCGCAGGAAATAATAATAGCCGCCAGCGCTGGCGGTTCCAGCCGTGCAGCTGCTGCAATTGACCACGTTCAGGTCGCTATAGCTGGTCTGGCTCACGCTCAAGGCCACAGGGAACCCGGGATCCACCGGCACCGGCGGCACCGACGAAGCGGCCGAGCGGTAGAGCAGGTAGGCGGTGGCCCCCGCGCTCGGCTCGCCGGCGCTGCCCCAGGTCGGGGGCGGGCTCCAGACCAGGTCCACGCGGCCATTGCCCGCCGTCCCGCTCAGAGAGCAGGGGCCCGCCAGCGCCAGGGGGGTCACCGGGCCCACCAGGACCGGCCCCGATTCCCCGCCGGGCAGGCCCGGAGGGGTCTGCAGGTTGGTGACGGCATAGTAGTACGCGTGGCCTCCGCTCACCGTGCCATCGATGAAGCTGCCCACGAAAGGCACCCCGGTCAGGTAGAGGGGCGAGGCCGCCCCTCCTGCCGCCGCTGCCACCGCGATGGGGCTGCTGCTGCGATAGAACAGGGCGGTGGTCCCCGCCGACGGCGAATTCCAGTTGAATTGGACCCGGGCGGCCCCGCTGACGGCCTCATAAAATCCCACGCTGGCGGTCAAGTTCCCTGGGGGCGCCGACTGCACCGCGCCGTTGGCCCAGACGCTCATGGTGACCGTCGGCCCCGCCCCAGCGCTATTGACCGCGTCAAGGCTCAGCGTCTGCGGGCCCGCCGATGGCGTCAACGCCAGGAACGCGCTGCTGACGCCGGCAGCCACCGAGTAAGTCGAGCCGTTCAATGAAAGGTCGTAGGCGCTGACCCCCGTCGAGGGGCTCAGCGGGTCCCACCACACCGTCAGGCCGCCCAGGCTGGGCCGGTAGATCACGCCGCTGACGGCCTCCGTCAACGGCGCATAAGCCGCCACCGCCGCTGCCGGCGTGACGGCGCTCTCGACGCCATTGACGCCGCTGACGCCGTAGTACCACGCGGTGTTGGTGCTGGGAACGGCATCCACATAGCTGGGGGCGGCCACGTTGCCCAAAAAAGCCCCCCCCGCCGCCAGCATCGCCGCGCTGCTGGCCCGATAAACATTGTAGCCGCTGATGGCGTCGCCGGCCTGCAGCGGCGGCGACCAACCCAAGCTCACCGTGGCGTTGCTGCCGTTCCAACCCGCCGTAGCGCTCAAGCTCAGCGGCGTCCCCGGCAGGGCCGTGACGCTGGCGGCGGTCGCCGGTCCCAGCCGGGCCTCGTTCACGCCCGCCACCGCATACCACAGGAGCCCGCTGGCGGCGCTCTTGTCGGTGAATGCGCAGCACAGCGCCGCCGGCAGCGCCGCGATCGGGGGGATGCCCGGATTGGCCCCCAGCGGCGAGGTGGAGCGGTAGACCCAATAGGCGTCGGCCGCTAGGGCAGCGGTCCATGTCAGCACGGCGCCATTGACCCCGGCCACCGCCCCCAAGGCCGGGACCGCCGCCGGTTGCGGGGCCAGGGTCAGGCTCACCTGCGTCAAGGCCTGGGCCGACACCGTTCCATTGATCACGCTTTGCACCGCGTAAGCCAGCGAGGCGCCCGCTGCGGGCAAGGCGCTATCGGTCCATGGGGCGCTGGTCAGGCCCGAGGCGACTGTGCTGGCCACGCCATTGACGGTGCGCACCACTTGATAGCTGTTGGCATTGACGTCCGCCGTCCAGGTCAGCGTCAAGCTGTTATCCACGCTCAGGGAGGACAGGCCCACGCCCTGGGGTTGCGGCGGGGTCAAACTGACCCACAAGGGCGAGCTTATCGCCCCAGGGCCTTGGGCATTGATCGCCCTGATTGTGTAGCTGACCCCCCCGCCCCAGGTCTGGCCACCGGCGCTGACGTCCGTAAAGGTCGCAACAGACGATGGCGTCAACCCCAAGGGCTCGCCATTGGCGAAGACCTGGTAGTTCAGGACAGCCTCGCCGACGGCATTCTGGGCCCAGCTGACGTTCACCGCCAAAGGGTTATCCAGAATCACGGCGGACAGGCCTGATACCGCGGAAGGCGTGCCGATGAAGTTGCCCAGGTTCGCCAGCGGCACGCCGATGACGGCCGGCGGGCCGACCAAGCCCACGTTGGGCACGGTGTCCTGGGCCTGGACGTAGTAGGTCGGACCGAGCCCGCGAAGGGGGTTCGCCCCGAAGTCCGTCACCGTGATCTGGGGCGGGACAAAGGTGGCGGTGGTCACCGTGCGCGCCACCGCCCCCGTGTAATCCACACAAGAGACCAGGTATTTCAACGCCGTGACAGCGCCATAAGTGCCCTGCGATGAGGGCGGGCCAAAGGTCAGCGTCACCCGCCCCACCGGCGAGGTGCTGGAGATATAGATCGGCGGCCCCCACGGCACCGGCGAGCCCACCGTGCCGGTCAGCCAGCCCGGGCTGGTCCGGCCCTGGACGTCGGTGGCCCGCACGGCATACCAAAGCGCGCTGTAGGGCAAGGGCGGCGAGGCGGTGTCGGTATAGGGCACCAGGTCGGCGCTGCTGGGGGTGGCGGCCGCCAGGCGGGTCAAGGCCTGCATGCTGTTCGGGTCGGGGCTGTTACCACGCCGTACGTCATAGTATGCGATCAGGCTGCTGCCGACGCCGGCGGGGGCCCAGCGCAGGTCCACCGAGCCAGGCAGGGTGGGGGACGCCACCGCCGTGAGGCGGTAGCCGGTGCCATCAGCCAGGGCCCCCGGCAAGGTCGGCCCCAAGGCCGGCGTGACATCCAGCCCGTTGCTCAACGCCGAGCCCAGGCCACCGCCGGCCACGCTCGGCGGCCAGGTCAATAAGGCCTGCACCGCGTAAGCGTTGGCCGTGTTGTTGACCGCCTCCACGTCCATCCACGCCTGCGCGGGCTGGTCCGAAGCCGGCACCGATCCGCCCGTCAAGGGGCTCCAGCCGCCGGCGGCACCCGTGGCCGTGACCGCGCCGACCGCGACCGCGCCCGTGGCCCGCCACACTTGGTAGGCGGTGGCGCCGCTGACCGTGGCCCAGGTCAATTGAGCGCGGCTGCCGACGCTGCCGATCGTGGTCACGCCCAGCAGCGCCGGCGGGGCCAGGCAGGGCGCCCACAGCAGGCTGGCGGCCGTCATGGAGGCGTAGCCGCTGGACCCCTGCGCCGTGTCGCTGACGCTGACGCCATACCACAGCGCCAGGGCGCCCGCGCTGCGGCTCAGGTCGATGGCTTTGGGCAGCGTCGTCGCGGTGACCAATCGCGGCGTGGCCAGCCTCGGGTCCGTCACCGTTGGCGGCGCCTCGTATGCATAAAGGTAGTAGGTCACCGGCGTGTTGCCGCCGGCGTCCACGCTGGCGGTCCAGCTGAGCTGCAACTGGGTGCTCAGGGTGCTGCCGGTGGGCGACAGCTCGGCCGCATAGAAGGCCGGCAGCGCCAGCCCCGAGCTCACCGTCACCGCGCTGGTCGACACGCCGGTCCAATCGTCCGGGCTACCGAAGCCGACCGAGGCCACCGCCACCGTCAACGTCAATCCATCCACGGCCCCGGTCAAGGTCAGGCCCAGGCTGGCTCCCGTGTCCGTCACGTATTGCGACGTCACCAGGCCGGCCTGGGTGCTGCGATAGACCCTGTAGCCGGTCAAGGCCTGGCCCGGCGCCAACGGCCGCTGCCACTGCAGGAAGACCTTGCCGCCGGGGGCGCCCGCGGCGCTCAGGCCGGTCGGCGGCGGCAGCAGCTCCACGGCATTGGAAGCCGCCGAGGTCTGGCCCGCCGCATCCACCGCGTAGACCCGGTAAGTGGGGGACGGGTTCCCCGCCGACGCCGTCACGGTGGCGCTGACGAAGCCCGAATCCCCCGACTGCAGCAAGGCGGCCGGGTCGGCGTCCAGGTCGCCATCCGCCACCAGGTAGCCGCCCGCCCCCATCACCGACGTCCAGCCCAGGAGCAGCGACGCCCCGGCCTCGCTGAGGGCGGAGGCCACGGGCGCGCCGGTCACCGTCAACGCCACGGCCGCGCCCGCCACGCTGCTGTCGCCCCAGCTGTCATAGGCCAGGCCGCGCAAGCGGATGGTCAAGCTGGGCGGGATCGAGATCAAGCCCAGATCCGAGGCCGTCAGCGTCAGCGGCAGGTCCTCGGGCGCGGCCAAGGCCACAAAATCGAAGGCCCCCCCGCCGCTGATGTCCGCCTCTATCTGCAGTGCGCCCAGGTCCTGCGTGTCGCTGGTGCCGGTCTGGTAGGCGGACACCGTGCCCGAGATGTCCACCCAGACCCCGGCGCCGAAAGGCAGCACCTGGGCCGTGATGGTGGGCGCGGCCGGCTGGGCGTAGGGCCACACCGGGTCGCCCCACAAGGCCGCCGTGGAGGTCAGGCTGCTGGCACCGGAGCTGTCCAGCGCCACCACAAAGAAGTCATAGGCCACGCCGTCCTGCAGCCCTGTGGCCTGGAGGCTGGCGCCCGCCGTCACGCTCAAGGCGGGCTGGGTGTAATCCGGCGTCGCCCCGGTCGGCGTCAGGAAAATGGCATAGCCCGTCACCGGGGGGCTGGCGCTGACGGCGGTCCACGTCAGCGACACCTCGCCCTGCTGGCCCGTGGGCTGGGCCCACAAGCCGGTCGGTTGCGGCGGGTCAGCCTTCAGCGAGCCGGCCACCAGGGCCAGCGCGGCGGACAGGATCAGCGAACGGGTGATGTGGCGCATCAGAAGGTAGCCTCCACGCCCAGCGAGATCTTGAACGAGTAGTAGTTGCCCGATTGGTTGATGGCGTCGTTCGCATATAGATTGTTGTACAGGCGCTGCTCGATGCCGAAGTTGATCTTCACATTGTCGAGCACATTGTAGCTCAGCTGGTTGCGCAAGGCATAGGTGTTGCTGCCCGATTGCGGCAGCGTGGCGTTGGAAAGGGTCTGGGTGCCGCTCTTGAACTGCAGGTCCAGGTCGTTGTCCAGGCGGAACGCCTGCTTGACCTTCAGCTCGCGGCCATAGAATGGCCAGAAA
>Ga0302320_10017524_pt1 | contig 14533 bp, 7 predicted proteins | sample Bog_T0_3_FD_202130 | JGI IMG/M metagenome (GOLD analysis project Ga0302320, IMG submission 202130) | Peat permafrost microbial communities from Stordalen Mire near Abisko, Sweden - Bog_T0_3 | ecosystem: Environmental > Terrestrial > Soil > Wetlands > Peat | place: Sweden: Abisko, Stordalen Mire...
GACGCTCCACCGACGCCGTGAACGGAGTTGCCGATGCCAGCGGCGGGCAGTTGGCGGCCACAATGGCCGACTGCAGGTAAGCCTGTCCGCACATGATGGCGGTCAACGCGGCGGCCAGGTCGCGGCCGGCTGCCGAGTCATACGGCAGGCCCATGGACATGAGCAGCGCTCCCAGGTTGGCATAGCCAAGGCCCAGCGGGCGGTAGTCGTGCGAGTTACGCGCGATGGACTCGGTGGGATAGCCCGAGTTATCCACCAGGATTTCCATGGCTGTGATGACAACCGAGATGGAATGGCGGTAAGCGTTGATATCGAAAACACCGGCCGGAGATACGTACTTCATCAGGTTGAAGCTGGCCAGGTTGCAGGCCGAGTTATCCAGGAACATGTACTCCGAGCAAGGGTTCGAAGCATTAATGCGCGCCGTGTTCTTTGATGTGTGCCACTTGTTGATGGTGGTGTCAAACTGCATGCCGGGGTCGCCGCAGAGCCAGGTGGCCTCGGCAATCTTGTGCATGATGTCCCGGGCCTTGTAAGTTTCCACCGGCTGGTTAGCCTTGACCGAGCGGGTGGTAAAGTCGCCGTCGCTCTCGTAGGCGCGCATGAACTCGTCGCTGACGCGAACGGAGTTATTGGCGTTCTGGAAGAAGATCGACGAGTAAGCTTCTGAGTCGGGACCTGAGCCGTCGTAGCCGGCCTTGATGAGCGTGAAGGCCTTGGCCTCTTCCTTCGCCTTGCACTCGATGAAGTCGACAATGTCGGGGTGCTCGACGTTGAGGATGGCCATCTTGGCCGCGCGGCGGGTTTTGCCGCCGCTCTTGATGACTCCGGCGAAGGAGTCAAAGCCGCGCATGAAGCTGAGCGGGCCGCTGGCCGTGCCGCCGCCGGTGACCGGCTCCTTGCTGGAGCGCAGCGAGCTGAAGTTGGTGCCTGTGCCGGAGCCGTACTTGAACAGCAGGGCCTCGGTCCGCGCCAGCTCCATGATGCCTTCCATGGAGTCGTGGACCGCGTTGATAAAGCAGGCCGAGCACTGCGGATTGTGGTAGCCGGTGGCGGCATAGACCACGCCCCCCGTCGCCGGGTCCCAGTGCCAGTTCTGGCCGACCGCATCCGGCTCCAGCCGGTCGCAGCCCACGTTGAACCAGACGGGCGAGTTGAAGGCCACCTTCTGGGTGAGCAGCATGTGGGCGAGCTCGTCGTGGAAGACAGCCGCGTCATCGGGGGTGGCAAAGTAGCCGCCGGCCATGCCCCAGTCGCGGATGGTCTCAGCCACGCGGGAGACCAGCTGGCGCACGCCGGTCTCGCGCTCTGGGGTGCCGAGGGGTCCATGAAGGTACTTCGAGGCCACGATGTTGGTGGCGGTCATGGACCAGTCCACCGGCACATCTACGTTCTTCTGCTCAAAGATGGTATTGCCCTTGGTGTCGGTAATGGAAGCGGTGCGGTTCTCCCACTGGACCTCGTCGTAGGGGGAGACTCCATCCTTGGAGAACCGGCGCTCAAAGACGAGCCCCTTCTGGGAGTAAGGGGTCTGAAGGGCTGCAGAGATAGTTTGTTGCTGGACCTCGTTCATGGAATCCTCTCAATCGGAAAAATTGGTGAAACTCCCTCTCCAACCGGCGCAGGGCAGCCAGGAAGGGGGGATCAATCTGAAGCGAGAAACGGGAAACCGGGGGGCTCGAAAAAAACAGCGAACTGGGAGCTTTCAGCGGTCCTCCGGCGGGCTATCACGCCGGATTTCATTAAAATCTGTTAACTGCCGCAGATGAAAAAATAGCGCTGTCTATGGTGCAAGTCAACAACAAACCACAACATGTTGTATTTTGTTTGCATTCCCAGCATCTCTTTACTAAACAAAGGCAATTGCCTGTGGAAAGCGCAAACGGCCTTGCAGGACGCGGGGTTTGGCGGGTGGAAATTGCCCTATATGTGGTGCAAGCTGGGGTTAGGGGCAAATGGCCGGTTTCATGAACAAGGGTAGACCCGCTGGAGGGCGGGGGCAAGGCGCAGGAATGGTGCAGTTTGGGGGCGGGGTTGTGCGAAATGTGGAGAACGGGGATGGAAGCCTGGGGCGGGAGGGGCTACTGCTCGAAGTGGGACTTGGCCGGGATCATCTGCTGGTGGAGGACACGGACGATGCGAACGCCGCCGGGCATGGCGCGATAGAACACCACATGCCGACCGACCTCAAACCGGCGCAGACCCGCCTGAATCGAATCGCAGGACCTGCCTACCGAAGGATGTTGAGCGAGAAGGTGAAAGCCATCTTCCAATTGGTCCAGGTAGCGGCCCGCTTGCCGCCAACCCCAGGCGTTCTTTGAATATGCCGTAATCTGATCGATATCGCCTTCGGCTTCGATTGAGATTTGGAAGCGTTTCACGCAACTGCCTCTCGGCTGGGCAGGCCATGCTTTTGCCGAATCTTGTCAAAGACCCCATCCTCGGCGTCTGGGCTGGCGTCGCCCTCGGCAATTGCCGCTCGCAGCGCGGCCAGTTTCTCCTCGTACTCACGCTCTTCCTTCTCCAGCAGGCGCAGGGCGGTGCGCATCACTTCGCTGGCGTTGGCGTAGAGGCCGGCCTCCACTTTTGCGGCGATGAACTGGTCGAGTTCCTTGGTCAGGCTGACGTTGCGGGTGGGCATGGAGCACCTCTGGTTCCAGTTTATGCATTTTGGCCAACTTTGCCAAAGAGGGGAATTGCGGCCGGGGGACTGGTAGGCTAATCGAGTGCCTACCACCAACCCCAACCCCCTGAACTGGAAGCCCGCGGCCCTGCCCGGACCGGTCACGCTGCCCGGGCGGACCATGACGCTGGAGCCATTGAACGCTGAACGGCACGCTGCCGCTCTTTGGCAGGCAGTCAGCGGCCACGACGAGCTGTGGGCCTGGCTGTTCGATGGCTCCTACGCCACGGAGGCGGCGTTTCGACAGGCCGTCGAGGAGAAGCAGAAGGCTGCAGGGGCGGTGTTTCTGGCCATCGTGCCAGTTGAGACCGGGCAAGCGGCAGGCTGGGCCAGCTACATGCGGATGGAGCCCGCGCATGGGGTGGTGGAGGTGGGCAATATTCTGCTGTCGCCGGGCTTGCAGCGCACCACCGCGGCCACGGAGGCCATGTACCGCATGGCGCGCCATGTGTTTGAGGACCTGGGCTACCGGCGCTACGAGTGGAAGTGCAACGCGGAGAACCTGCCCTCGCGGCGGGCGGCGCTGCGGCTTGGTTTCAGCTTCGAGGGCATCTTCCGCCAGCACCTGGTGGTCAAGGGCCGCAACCGGGATACGGCGTGGTACTCCATGCTGGACTGCGAATGGCCGGCACGGAAGCAGGCCTTCGAGGCGTGGCTTGACCCGGCCAACTTCGACGGCGAAGGGCGGCAGCGGACGAGCCTGGGCGCGCTGATGGCTGCCAGCCTCTAACCGCTGCGTCCAGATTGCCGCCGGCTGAAACTACTTCCCTGCCGATGCGCCTTGCGACAGCACAAGCTGCTGCTGGTCACTGGCGGCCACCTTCTGGTAGAACTCGCGCAATGCGCCGTACTCTTTGGGATCGAGGAGGATGAAGGCGCGGGCAAAGATGCGCTTCACCTCCACGACGCCGGGAGCTGTGGCCGTTTTCACCACCAGGGCGGCATGGTCGGGCCAGGGCAGTTGAGACGGCTGCGGCGCGCTCTCGACGGCAAAACCGGCCGGCAGATGCAGCATCACATCGTCGATGGTCTGCTCAGTAAAGTGCATATCGACGGCGGCCTCGCGCTTTTCTTCAGAAACGAATTGCGTGTGCGGCCCGGCCGAGAAGAAGAAGCCGGGCACGAGGAGCCGTTTGCCGGTGGAGTTGCCCAACTGGCCGGTGACCTTCACGACTACCGCCAGGTTGGCGGCCGGAGTGTCAAGCCCCTGGAAACGATCGACCTCGCCGGAGACGCCCGGAGGCAGAAGGCCGTGGAGCGACTCGTTGAACCGCCTCTTCACCTCATCGGCGTCGGAGGTCAGGTTGATTTGGCGCCAGTGGAGCGCCTCGGGGCCGTTCATGAGGAACTTGACGGTGCCGGTAATGCCGCCCTGCGCGTCGAGCGTGAGGTCGGCGCTGCGCGCGGTAACGGCGTCCTTGGTCAGGTTCTGCGGCGTGACCTGCGGCCCTGCCCAGCCTTCGCGCAGCCCGCCCGCAAGCAGGTGCTTCCAGCTCAACTGGCCAAAGGGACAGAGCTTTTCGCCGGGATCGAGGTAAATGTCTTTGCCGTCGATGCGCAAGACAACCAGGAGCGCGTCGAGCTGGCTGAGCGAGAGGTAGTTGGGATCGAAGATGCTGCGGGAGCGATCGGCCACCTGCATGGCGTCGACCTGGAGCCCGGCGGCACGGGCCAGGGCCAGGTAGAGCGAGGCAAGATGGTTGCTGGAACCACTCTTCTCATTCCAGACATCCTGGACGTTCTTCTGCTCCCTTTTCATGTGCAACTGACCGCGTTCTGCCTCGGACCTGGCGCGGCTGTAGTCGGTATTATCCAAGGCCTGCACGGCATCGTAGAGCTTGCGCGCCTTGGCCTCGGGAGTATCGGCCCCGGCGGTAATCTGGGCTGCGGCATCGCGAATGGCAGAGGACTGGGCGGCGTGCTGGTCGATCTCCTTTGACCAGCGCTTGACCTCGTTCTCCCAGTAAACCGCAGCGGTGGTATACGGCGTGTAGTAAAAGCGGACCCTGTATTGGAGGCTGGCCAGCGGGGGCGCGTCGGCCTCGCGCTGAATGGCGGGCACGTCCAGCACTTCAAGGCTGTAGTCGCCCCGTGGGTTCGCGGCCATCTTGGCCCCCGCGGGAAGGCGCTGGGTATAGAGCAGGTAGCTGGCGCGCTCGCCATCCACGTAGTGGTCCACCACGCTGCCGGTGGCATTTCGGTCCAGGTCGCCATACGGGTTGAAGTAGAAGTGCTCCTTGTGGATGAAGAGCGGCTGTTGCACATTCCATTCTGGAATCTCGCCCGCCATCGCTGAAGCGTAAAACTGCTCGTCCCCCTCTCCGCCGTTGATGCCAGAGACCCTGCCGCCCACCATGGGAATGGTCCACTTGTACTCCAGAATGCTGCCCACCTCCACGCTGGGCAGGTTGAGCACCGCGGCCTTCACGTGGTTCTGGGTGCTCTTGAAGACCAGCAGGTCGTCCGCCTTGCCCGCCATGGGGATGACAGTCCCGTCGGAGTGGATGGTGCGTGCCTCGATGATCGGAGTGGCCGTGAACCCCGGGATATAGGGCACCTCGACCGTGGCCCACTCCTTGCCCAGTTCGGTAAGCACCTTGATGCGCGCGTAAAAGCTGGTGAAGTGGTTGCGGTTGTCGGTGGACTCCTCGCGATTGAGGTAGACGGCCGGCGCCCCCGGGGCCTTGGGATCGGAGGTCATCTGCAGCTCTTCTTTGGTGGGCTCCTGAAACTTCTGGGCCGCGGCGACGAGCGGAAGAGCGAGAAGCGCCAATGTAAGAAACGCAAGACGAATACGCATGAGGTTCCCCTTTAGAGTGCGCGAAGGCCGCGCGGAATCCCTGACAGGTGCGAGTTACAAAGGAGTTTTCGATCGCGCCAGCCATCATAGCATTGAACCGCGCGGGAGTCCTGTGACAGAGGCACCACTGCCCGTTCAGAGCGCGCGAGGCGGTCAGAAGGCGCAAAAAAACGCCGCCCGTCGCAGGATGCGCAAGGGGCGGCGTTTTCAGCGGTTTAGAAGACAGCAGTTACTTGCCTTCCTTGGTCTCAATCCTCATGCCATAGAACGATTTGTGCACGAAGAACACCGACACCAGGAAGAATGCGACGGCCAGCGAGGTTGCCAGCACGGGGTTCTTCGCGGTGAGCGTGACGGCCAGTTCGACAGCCAGCAATCCGAACAGGGTGGTGAACTTGATGACCGGGTTGAGGGCCACCGACGAGGTGTCTTTGAAGGGATCGCCGACGGTGTCGCCGATCACGGTTGCGTCGTGCAGAGGCGTTCCCTTCTGCTTCAGGTCAACCTCGACGACCTTCTTGGCGTTGTCCCATGCGCCGCCGGCATTGGCCATGAAGATGGCCTGGTAGAGGCCGAAGACCGCAATCGAGATCAGGTAGCCGATAAAGAAGAACGGCTCAGCGAACGCGAAGGCCAGCGTGGCGAAGAAGACGGCAAGGAAGATGTTGAACATCCCCTTCTGCGCGTACTTGGTGCAGATTTCCACCACCTTCTTGCTGTCCTCGACCGAGGCCTTCTCCGCGCCTTCCAGCTTGATGTTGGCCTTGATGTACTCCACCGCGCGGTAAGCGCCGGTGGTGACCGCCTGCATGGAAGCGCCGGTGAACCAGTAGATCATGGCTCCGCCGGTGATCAGGCCGAGCATGAAGGGCGCATGCAGCAGAGAGAGGTTCTCTTTGCCGACAGTCAGTCCGTGGGTGAGGGCCATGATGATGGAGAAGATCATGGTGGTTGCGCCGACCACGGCAGTGCCGATCAGCACCGGCTTGGCCGAAGCCTTGAAGGTATTGCCGGCTCCGTCATTGGCTTCCAGCAGGTACTTTGCGCGCTCGAACTTGGCGTCGATGCCGAAGTCCTTCTTCAACTCAGCCTCGATGCCGGGGATGGTCTCGATCAGCGAAAGCTCGTAGACCGATTGCGCATTGTCGGTGACCGGGCCGTAGGAGTCAACGGCGATCGTAACCGGTCCCATGCCGAGGAAGCCGAAGGCGACCAGGCCAAAGGCGAAGACGGCCGGAGCCAGCATCAGGGAGTCCATGGACGGGCCGGTCGAGAAGAAGTAGCCCAATCCCATGAGCGCGACCATGCTGAGGCCGAGCCAGTAGGCGGAGAAGTTGCCGGCCACGAGTCCCGACAAAATACCAAGGGACGCGCCGCCTTCCTTGGCGCTGGTGACGACTTCCTGCACGTGGGCCGATTTGGTGGAGGTGAAGACCTTGACCAGCTCGGGAATGAGTGCGCCGGCGAGGGTTCCGCAGGAAATGATGGAAGCCAGCTTCCACCACAACGATCCGTCACCGAGCGTGGGGATCATCAGATATGTGACGACGAAGGTAAGGATGATGGAAACGACCGATGTGAGCCAAACCAGCGAGGTCAAGGGCACCTCGAAGTCCATCTCGTCGGAGTTGGCGTATCTCGCCTTGGCGATGGCGCCATTTACGAAGTAGGCGAGCGAGCTGGAGACCAGCATGGCCACGCGCATGACGAAGATCCAGACCAGAAGTTGCACCTGGGTCCTGGGTTCATGGACGGCCAGCAGGATGAAGGTGATGAGGGCCACGCCGGTAACGCCGTAGGTCTCAAAGCCGTCTGCCGAGGGGCCAACCGAGTCGCCTGCGTTGTCGCCCGTGCAATCGGCGATGACGCCCGGGTTGCGGGCATCGTCTTCCTTGATCTTGAAGACGATCTTCATCAGGTCCGAGCCGATGTCGGCGATCTTGGTGAAGATACCGCCGGCAATACGAAGAGCCGCCGCGCCGAGAGATTCGCCGATGGCGAAGCCGATGAAGCAGGGGCCGGCATAAGCGGCTGGGATGAAGAGAAGGATGCACAGCATGATGAGCAGCTCAACCGAGATCAGCAGCATGCCGATGCTCATGCCGGCCTTCAGCGGAATGGCAAAACAGGGATACGGCTTGCCGCGGAGACCCGCGTGTGCGGTCCGCGAGTTGGCGAAGGTGTTGACGCGAATGCCGAACCACGCCACGCCGTAGCTGCCCGCGATGCCGACCAGGCTGAACCCCAGGATGATGGGCAGGGTGACCGCTACATTGCCCACCGGCGCCAGCCAGCCGAAGTACATGGAGATAATGACCGCGATGAAAGCCCAGAGCAGAAGGATGAACTTGCCCTGCGTGATCAGATAGGTTTTGCAGGTCTCATAGATCAGTTCGGAGATCTCGAGCATCGATTTATGGACCGGCAGGTTCTTCAACTGCTGGTAGATCACCAGGCCGAACAACAGGCCGGCGGCGCAGAAGAGCAATCCGACCATCAGAAGGGTTCTTCCGTCCAGGCCGAGGAAACTGACGCTGGACAGGTCCGGCAGCTTGAGGCTGGCTTCGCCTCCGGCAGGCTCCTGCGCGCTGGCGACTGCGGGAAGCAGCAGGCCCATCAGGACCGCCGCGGTCTTGTATTGGTGCTTCAGGAAGGTCTCCGCGCCAGCCTTGATGGCTGCGGCCACCTTCTGCATTGCCGGTGAGACGATACCAAGGCGGGCAAACGAGAAGGCCACAACGAGCGAAATCATGCTCACGGCCAGAAGGAAATACACCCCATACGTTGCTGTCACATGTCCTCCAAACTTCAGGTTTGAAGCCGTTTTAAGGAACGGCGTCAGAAATACACGACCGGTTGGACAACCGGTAAAAAGCCACGGGAAGGCTATCATCCGCGTGGAACACTGTCGAGTGATTGCAGTCACAGCGCGTCCTGGGCTGGTTGCAAGGCGGAAAGCAGGCGCAGTTGGTCCAGAACAGAACGCCTGGCGTAGGGCACGCCTACTGGATGGGGATGTCGATCGTGTCGCCGGGCAGGGGGACCTGAAGGTTCCGGACCGAGGGGTCGCGGAACTTTCCGGCAGGGAGGGGATGGAGCTTGAACAGAACCAGCACATTGCGCTCAGGATGGTCGAAGGCGCGGAAGGCAGCCACCTGCTCCAGCGTGTAGTGGTTGTGGAGGTCTTCCAAGGTGCCGGGATCGATGTCGTTCCAAGTGGCGAACCAGCCGGGCTGGTAGGCGTTCAGTTTTGAGACCAGGTCCATGGTGCCAAAGTCGTCGCAGATGGTGGGGAGGTGGGTGGCGAGGGTAATCTGGTCCCCGCTGATGGAGACGAGAAGCCGCTTTCCGTTGGGATGAGCATCTATATACTGGGTAAGCCGCTGGGCGGCGGTCACAAAGGTGTACTCCGGATGGGCTGCATAGCTGACCGTGGACACCCCGTTCATTGCCGCGGCCAAGCCGGCAAGGCCCACAACGGCCCAGCCAAACAGCCGATTCGCAGGCTTGCGCGGCCAGGCTGAGCCAACCACCGGCTCGCGAGCCGGACCCAACAACGCCTCAGCCCCCTGGGCCACCACAAAAAATGCGAAGAACGCCGCCACGGCAAAGTAGCGCGGCTGGGGATGGTTCTGCACGGTCATGAAGAAGATGTAACCGGCGATAGCCAGAACAGAGGAGCCGAAGACCGGGTCCACCAGCAGCCGGCGGCCCCACTGCCTGCACGCCAGAAGAGCGCCGGCAATCACCAACGCGGCCAGAGGAAGCAGGAAGTGGTCTGCCCACAGGCTGCCATGCAACGACCACCAGAAGCTGACCAGCGGCCAATAGAACTCCTGTGGCTTGATGTACTTGTTCACAAAAAACAGGTACTTGTAGTCGCGGAACAGGCCGAGCCGATCGATCGTCAACATCCACAGGCCGAAGCTGAGGGCAGTGGCTGCCGTCGCCGCCAGGATCGTCTGCAGAGCCAGCCTTCGGTTGCGAACCAAAGGCAGAACCATGGCCCATCCCAGCGCCGGCAGCAGGAAGACGGCGGTGGTCTTGCAGAGCATCATCAAGGTAAAGAACAGCCCGATGAATACAGACGAAAGCAGTGGCCTGCGAAAGCCGGGCAGCCGGACCGCCAGGTTGAGCGCTGCCAGCATGAATGCTGTGAGCGACGGCTCCAGAATCGCCAGCCGGCTGAAGCAATAGAGGAAGGGGCTGGTGACGATCAGGGTGAGCGCCAGAAGCGCCATCCATCGCGTCCCTCGCGCGCGCAGCAACAGATAGCTCAACAGCAGATTCACAAAGAAGAAAGTCACCGCGAGGCCACGCACCGCCTCGATCGTCACGCCGGTGAAGAAGAAGAGAACCCACTCCAGCAGCGGCCAGACCGGCAGCGCCACTGCAGGATTGAAATCGCCCTGCATGTACCAGTTGCCGAAGAGGTGAGCGCGGATGGCCGCGCTGCCATACCAGCCCTCGTCGGTGAACTTGGCCCAGTCGCTCATCCACGGCGAGTGGTTGGGAAAGTCGGCGCGCAGGTTCAGCGCATGAAGCACCGCGAAGCAGACGATGAAGACCAGCCACAGGGCATAGAGCGCGCGTTTGGAATGCGTGGTCAGTGGCGGTTCCCTCACGGTAGTGCAAAGATCGGCGGCGGTTGCGGGCAAACCTGCGGCATGGCGGAAGCAGGTTGAACGGCGCCTCAGAGGAGTTGCTCCGAGTATATCGTGAATGATCGGACGGCCTCTGCCCAACGAAGGCTCGCCAGCCCGCAAAGATTCACTGCGGGTCAACTCCAGCTTTACAAAAAGTTAACGGGCGCTTTGTAGGGTTTCAATCCAGGACACCCTGCGCACCGTGTTCCAAAAGCGGCCTCCGCTTTCAGGAAGAAGCCAAGAACAGAGTGCGCCGGGATTCTTCAAGACCCGCTGAACAAGGCACAGAACGAGCAGCGGTGCAAATGCATCTCCCTGGTTCAACTCCCTCTAACACAAATCGAAATCTGGAGAGCCACCATGATCTTCAATCGACTGCGCCTTGGCCTTCTGTGCCTGGAGGTTTTCTGCCTGTTTGTGTGCGCGGCGACAGGGGCCGCATTCCGCGCACCGGCGATGAAGTGCTGAACACACTCAAGATCGAGTTCTAACCAGCGCAATTCAACGCACTCAACCGCAACCACGGAGGGACGGGCATTCAGCCCGTCCCTTCTGCTTTTTGAGCGGGAGCGGCTTGAGCAAGGCGGTGAGTGGCCCGGCTCCATTTCAAAGCTTACGATAGGCTCATAGAAGCGGGCGCCCGTAAACCTTCAGGGAGTGTAAAGCGTCTGACAGAGTACGAGCACGGAATGACGGGGAGAACAGATGCGGCAGGCGGCAGTATGGGTCGTTGCGCTGGGAGTGGTTGTGGCTGGCGGCGTGGCTGCATGGTCCCAGACCCCAGCCACCACGCCTGATTCGCAGACCGCACAGGTCACCGGAGGCAAGCTGCACGGCTTGGTGAAGAGCGGCGCAACGCCTCTGCCGGGCGTCACCATCACCGCACAGAACACGCTGACCGGCAAGCGCTACCAGACGACCACCGGCATTACAGGCGCATGGACGCTCACGATTCCGCAAAATGGGCGGTACGTGGTGCGCACGCAGTTCGCCGGCTTTGCGCAGGGCTCGCAGGAGGCGCTGCTGAACGCGTCGAATCACGACCAGGCGATGAGCTTTGACCTTCTACTGGCCTCGCGAGCGGCTGCGCAGTCTGCACAACAGGACCAGGGCACGCTGGCCACACAGGCCATGCAGGCCATTCGCCAGCTTGCCGGGAATGGCGCCCAGAACCTGAGTTTGATGAGCGCGCTGACCGGCGACGCCGAAACTCAGTCGGGGACACAGGTGGGTCCTGCGGGCGCAAATGGAGCGGCGCTGCCCTCCGTAGCGGGCAACTCCGATTTTGGGAGCGACTCAGTGGCCATCAGCGGGCAGGCGGGACAGGTGAGTCCGATGGCCGGCATGGATATGGATCGCATCCGCGATGCGGTTGAGACGGTCCGGTCGCAGCTTGGCGGGCAAGGCATTGAGGCGTTGGCCGGCATTTTTGGCGGAGGAGGCTTTGGCGGGCCGGGTGGATTCGGAGGCGGCCCAGGCGGTGGCGGTGGCGGCGGCGGCCGAGGGAACTTCCGCGGATTCAGCCCTGGGCAGCCGCATGGAGCCGTCTTCTGGACGGGAAGCAACTCAGCGTTGAACGCGGAACCCTTCAGCCTGCGCGGCCAGTCACAGCAGCAGCCTCCCTCGGGCACCAACCGCTTCGGCATCACCTTCATGAGCGCGCCTTACCTTCCTGGGCTCACCAAGCCGAGCGGCAAAGACACGGTCTTCCTCACCCTCAGCGGCTCGCGCAATTCCAACCCGCTGGACCAATACGCCACTGTGCCGACGGACGGGAGCTTTGGGACCGTGAACGAGCGTGGGGGCGACTTCAGCGGCCAGGCGACGATCGTCGATCCGGCCAACGATACGAAGTGCGTGAGCTATGGAGCGACGCCGGGGCAGCCATTTGCCGGGAATCGGATTCCCGCCGGCTGCATCGCTCCACAAGCCAACGCGCTGCTGAATGGAAGCGGCAGTTTGCCCAAGTACTTCCCTGCCCCGAACCTGGCTGGTTCCACGCAGAACTATCACCTGCTGACCACCGCGCAATCCAACCAGATGCAGGCCGGCGTGCGTTACATGCGAGCGCTGGGCAAGAACGCTTCGCTGATTGGCGGCGGGCGTGGCGGTGGACGCAGGCAGCAGACGCAAGGGCTGCGGCAGAGCATCAACTTCAACTACAACTGGAGCCACTCCACGCAGGACAATGTAAACCTGTTCCCTGAATTGGGCGGCAAGGGCTCCTCGGACGGGGACTCGGTGCTGGCTGGCTACACTGTCGGCTACAAGAAGCTGACCAGCGTGTTCAATGCGAATTGGAACCGTTCGAAAAGCCAGACGGTGAACTTCTTCACCGGCACGACAGATATCGCAACCGGGCTCGGCATTCTGGGGCCGGGCGGCCTGCCGCTGAACTCCAGCGCGCTGAACTACGGCCTGCCCAACATTGAATTGAGCAACATCACGGGGCTGAGCGAGCAGCAGCCGAACTTCTCCCAAGGCCAGACAATCTCCCTGTCTGAAACACTGAGCTGGATTCACGGCAAGCACAACCTGCGCTTTGGCGGCGACTACCGGCGCGTGCACCGCGACTTTCTTGGCGGCTCGAATTCCACCGGAACGTTCTACTTTACCGGCCTTTTCACCCAGGACCCCGCGGCACCCAAGACCACCGGTTCGTCGCTGGCCGATTTTCTGCTGGGCGCGGCACAGGAGACCACCATCGACGCGGCCGTGGCCAAGAGCTACCTGCGCGACAATTCGATGGATATCTACGCGCAGGACGACTGGCGGGCGCGCAGCAATCTGACCTTGACCTTCGGCCTGCGCTACGAGTTCTTTGCGCCCTACGTAGAGAAGTTCGGTCACCTGGCGTTCGTTGACACCAACGCCAACGCCGGTTTTACGCAGGCTGCCGAAGTGGCGGCCGGGGGAGTGGGCACCATCAGCGGAACTCTGCCCCGGTCGCTGGTCTATCCATTCCGCACTGCATTCTCGCCGCGCTTCGGCGGGGCGCTGCGCCTGCCCAGGCAGACGGTGCTGCGCGGCGGCTATGGAATGAACTACACCAACAGCCAGTACGCAACTTTCGCCACAACCATGGCGCACCAGCCGCCCTTTGCCAACGAGCAAACCAACGAGGCCGCGGAGGCCAGCGACTTCACGCTGAGCAACGGCTTCCCCGCTCCGGCCGTGAACGGCAGCTACGCGCTGGACCCTCACTATCGGCTCCCCTATGTGCAGGCATGGAATGTGGACCTGCAAAAGACCTGGCGATGGGGCATCGTGATGAACGCCGGTTACAACGGTTCAAAGGGAAGCCGACTGGATATTACCAGCGCTCCGGGCCGCAGCGCCACGGGCGCAAGCTATTCCGGCGTGCTGTTCAACTACGAGCAGGATGGCGCGTTCTCCCGCTTCAACGCCGGCACACTGCGCGTGAACAAGCGCATGTCGAGGGGAATCTCGCTGGGGGCCAACTACCAATACTCGCATTCGATCGACGACGCGGGCTCGGTGGGCGGCACCTCCACTGTTGTCGCCCAGAACTGGCAGGATTTGCGCGCCGAGGAAGGCAACTCGAGCTTCGACCAGCGGCACAGGGTGAGCGGGACGTATCTCTTCGAGCTGCCCTTCGGCAAAGACAAGCAGTGGCCCACCAGCGGCACGGCTTCGCACATCTTCGAGGGCTTGTCAGTCTCCGGCAACTTCACATTTGCCACCGGCACACAGCTTACGCCGGGTTATGCGGCGGCAGCGGCGGACGTTGCGCGCGGCACCGCCGGCTCGCTCAGGCCCGATCGCGTACCCGGAGTTTCAATCGCCGCGGGTAGCGGCTCAAAGAACGAGTGGTTTAACACGAAGGCCTTCGCCGCGCCGACTGGCCCCTATGGAACCGCGTCGCGCAACTCGATTACCGGGCCGGGGACCGTGCAGAACGGGATGTCTCTTTCAAAGACCATGCAACTGGGTGACACGCGCAGCATGGAAGTTCGCGCCACTGCGAATAATGTATTCAACACGGTGCAGTACTCGGGCGTCGACACCAACGTGGAGTCGCTGACCTATGGGCAGGTGACTTCCGCAGCAGCGATGCGGTCGTTCAACTTTACAGCGCGGTTCAGGTTTTGAGACGGAGCATTTGCGGCGGAAGGACGTTCATGACAGGTTCGTTGCGGAAGATCGGAGCTTGGGTCGCAGCGGCATCGCTCGTGTTGCCGGGGGCGCCGCCTTTGCTCGCGCAAACCGAACCGGCGGGCGGGCAGGCCGCGAATACGGCGCAGGGCGGGTTTGTGTTGAAGATGAACGGCGAACTGGTGCTCACCAATGTCGTAGTGCGCGACATAAAGACCGGGGAACTAGTGAAGGGCCTCCGCCAGAGCGACTTCAGCGTCTACGAGAACGGAAAGCAGCAGCCCATTT
>Ga0302320_10017525_pt1 | contig 14533 bp, 12 predicted proteins | sample Bog_T0_3_FD_202130 | JGI IMG/M metagenome (GOLD analysis project Ga0302320, IMG submission 202130) | Peat permafrost microbial communities from Stordalen Mire near Abisko, Sweden - Bog_T0_3 | ecosystem: Environmental > Terrestrial > Soil > Wetlands > Peat | place: Sweden: Abisko, Stordalen Mire...
GAGAACAACGTGCAGCGCATCGTCCTCGAGATGCTCGGTCTGACGCTGTCCGCAGACGCTCGCGCCCGAGCGGTCCAACTCCCGGCCTGGAATGAGGCCCTCGGATTGCCTCGACCATGGGATCAACAATGGAGCCTTCGCATGCAGCAGGTTCTTGCGTACGAAACAGACCTGCTCGAATATCCCGACATCTTCGCGGGGTCCCAAGTCATCGACGCCAAGGTGCATGAGCTCACCGAAGGAGCGCAAAACGAACTCGATGACGTACTTTCTCTGGGCGGCGCGTTTGAAGCCATCGAAGAGTTGAAGGGTCGCCTCGTCGCCAGTCAAGCCGCGCGCGTGGCCCGAATCGAATCGGGTGAACAGATCGTCGTTGGCGTGAATCGATTCACCGAGACCGTCGAATCACCACTCACGAGTGGCGCGTCGCTTGAAGCAATAATGACCGTCGACCCGGACGTCGAGCGCGAACTCGTTGAAGAGATTGCGAAGTGGCGGGCCAACCGAGACGACGCGGCTGTTCACTTGGCCCTCGAGGAATTGGCGCGCGTTGCCGCTAGTACCGAGGCGAACGACAACATCATGGTCCCGACCATCGCACTCGCCAAGGCAGGTGGTACGACGGGTGAATGGGCGTCGGCGTTGCGCGACGTCTTCGGCGAGTATCGAGCGCCCACGGGTGTCGGCGGAGGGGCACACGCCCGAGGAGAACGATTCAACGAACTTGTCGCTCGCTCGCGCGCCGTCTTCGATCGTCGAGGCACGCCTCCTAAGTTGCTCGTCGCAAAGCCAGGACTCGACGGGCATTCGAACGGTGCAGAACAGATCGCCGTCGCCGCCCGTGACGCCGGATTCGAAGTCGTGTATCAAGGCATTCGACTTTCGCCCGATGAGATCGTCGCTGCTGCGCGTGACGAGGACGTGGACATCGTCGGAATTTCAATTCTTTCGGGTTCACACCTCGCACTCGTCCCACGAGTTCTCGAAGGTTTGCGCGACGCGGGCGTCGACGCCAAAGTTGTTGTCGGCGGCATCGTGCCTGACGAGGACGCGCAACGCTTGAGGGCACTGGGCGTGGCGAACGTGTACACACCAAAGGACTTCTCGCTCAGCGCGATTATGAGCGACCTTTTGGCGCTCGTCGAAACTTAGACGTCGACCGCGCGATAGGGACGCCGATTGGCGTACGGACCGGCGTTGAACCAACGTCCCGAAAAACGCCAGCTCGGCAACGGATCGACGACGATCACGGTCCGGGTTTTGAGGATCTCTTGCGCCGCGACAACGAGAGCCGCCATCTCATCAGCGGAAAGCTCTGGTCGCGGGCTAAGTCCGTAGCTCAAAGTGGCACGTTCCCGTGTTTGCGCTTGGGCAACTCTTCGCGCTTGCCGCGAAGAATATCGAGTGACTTCGAAAGAATCCGTCGCGTCTCGGCGGGATCGATGACGTCATCGATGAATCCGCGTTCCGCCGCGATATAGGGGTTCGCGTAGCGCTCCTCGTACTCTTCGATCAATTCCTTGCGAAGTACTTCAGGATTGTCCGATCCCGCGAGGTCCCGGCGGTGCACAATCTCCACGGCACCCGACGCGCCCATGACCGCGAGTTCGGCGGTGGGCCACGCAAAGGCCAAGTCCGCTCCAATCGACTTAGAGTTCATCACCACGTACGCCCCGCCGTAGGCCTTGCGCGTAATGATCGAGACCCGCGGCACGGTTGCTTCACAAAAGGCGTAGAGCAACTTGGCACCGTGACGGATGATGCCTCCGTACTCCTGGTCGGTACCGGGCATGAAACCTGGTACGTCGACAAAAGTGATGATGGGAATATTGAACGCATCACAGGTGCGCACAAAGCGTGCCGCCTTCTCACTCGATTCGATGTCGAGCACACCTGCGAGAATCTGCGGTTGGTTCGAGACAATACCTATGGTGTGGCCATCGATGCGCGCAAACCCGCACGTGATCTGTTGCGCGTAGGTCGCGTGAACTTCCATGTAGTCACCGCCATCCACCACGGAGGCGATGACTTTCTTCATGTCGTAGGGCTGATTGGGCGACGTCGGAAGAACATCACGCAAATCCAGACAAAGACGATTGGCGTCGTCGCCAGTAAGGATTCGCGGTGGCTCCTCCATATTGTTTGAGGGCAGAAAAGAAAGTAAGTACCGAACTTCGTCGAGCGCGCTTCGTTCGTCGGGAAGTACGAAACTCGCAACACCCGACTTCGTCGCGTGCGTGAGCGCACCCCCGAGCTCTTCCAAGGTCACGTCCTCGCCAGTGACGGTCTTTACGACGTCAGGGCCGGTAATAAACATGTGGCTCGTACCTTGGACCATGAAAATAAAGTCGGTCAGCGCTGGCGAGTAGACCGCGCCACCCGCACACGGTCCGAGGATGACCGAGATCTGAGGAACGACTCCCGATGCGCGTGCATTGCGATGAAAGATGCCGCCGTAAGCGTTCAGACCCGCCACGCCTTCTTGGATGCGTGCGCCCGCGCCATCGTTCAGTCCAATGATTGGTAGACCCATCGTCGTCGCGAGGTCCATGATTTTGTGAATCTTCTCACCGTGCGTCTCACCCAGCGCGCCACCAAAGACCGTGAAGTCTTGAGAGTAGACCGAGACCTTACGGCCGTCTATCTTGCCGAATCCAGTGATGACGCCGTCAGTGTAGGGACGATGCTCCTCGAGTCCCATGCCCGATGCATAGTGACGATTCAGCATGTCAAGTTCTTGGAAGGAATCTTCGTCGAGCAGATATTCGATTCGCTCACGAGCGGTCATCCGCCCACTCGCCTTTTGACGCTCGATCGCCTTGGCGCCTCCAGCGACACGAGCTTCCGACTTGCGAGCTTCGAGCTCGGCTAACCGGTCCGCCATACTGTGCTCCATTACGGATAAGGCTACCCATGCTGGTTCACCGACGCGAAAGAGAAATGTCAACGCCACGTGAACGTTCACCAATCTGCGCCAGTTCTGGGGGTTTACCGCGAAGTAGGAATTTCTACGACGCGATAGTTACTTCCGCGTAACTCCTCACACGTTGTTCGATTCCTGGACCAACTCAATAAGCGTTCCGAAGGAGGTACTGGGATGCACGAACGCCACCATCGTCCCGCGCGAACCGGGACGAGGCGCTTCATCGATGAGCCGACTGCCCGCTGCCTTAAGCGACGCGAGTGCCGCGGTGCAGTCGCTGACGCGGTATCCCACGTGATGAAGCCCCTCACCGCGCTTGGCCAGATACTTCGCGACCGGCGAGTCATCACGCGTCGGCGTAAGAAGTTGGATGTACGACTCCGCAACTTTTATCAGTGCTTCAGCGACACCATCGGACTCGACCGTTTCACGGTGCACGACAGTGGCGTCGAACACATCTTCGTACCACGCAATCGCGGCGTCCAGATCATTGACGGCAATCGCAACGTGGTCAATCTCGCGCAGCATTGATTCCATAACATCTCCTACTTATGTCGACGAAAAATCGTCAGACGCTTTTCTCCGACCTTGTCGCGCAGTTCTGGATTCGTGATGCCCAGACCCTCTTCCTGCGCGACGCACAACACTCCGATTTTCCCTTCGTGTCGGTTGTGATGGACTTCGTAGGCCGCATCACCAACTTGCTCGAGGGCAAAGACCGCCGAGAGCGGCGGTACGACCTTTCCATCAATCAGCGTCTGGTTCGCCGCCCACGCTTCTCGGTAATTCGAGAAATGCGATCCCTTGATGGTCTTCAGTTTCATCCAAAGGTGACGGTTGTCGTATTCAATCATGTACCCGCTCGTCGCCGCACAGGTCACGATTGTGCCGCCACGTCGGGTTACAAAAACACTCGCCCCCATTGTCGAACGCCCGGGGTGTTCGAACACGATGTCGGGATCGCCACCCACGAGCGAACGTATGTCTTTTCCTAGGCGACGCCATTCGGACTCGTCTTGAGTGTGGGGATCCATCCAAAATTTGTAGTTCTTCTCTTCACGATTAATGACGTGCTCACAACCAAGCTCATGCAAGATCGACGCCTTGGCTGCACTTGACACAATCCCAATCGGCGTCGCACCGGAGTTAAGTACGTGCTGAACTGCGAATGATCCAATGCCACCCGAAGCACCCCAGATAAGTACGCGGTCGCCTTGAGTCACGGGCGCGCCGTTGCGTGACACGAGCATGCGGTACGAAGTCGAGTTGCAGAGTGCATTCACCGCCGACTCCTCCCACGAGAGATGCGTTGGTTTAGGCATGAGTTGGTTCGCCTTGACGACGCAGATATCTGCCAGGCCCCCAAAATTCGTCTCGAAACCCCAGATGCGCTGATTCGAGGAGAGCATCGAGTCATCGTGGCCCGAAGGATCTTGATCGTCAACGTAGTTACAGTGCACGGTGACTTCGTCACCCACTCTCCAATTACGAACCGCCGAACCCGTTCGCAAGATGACGCCGGCGCCATCAGAGCCAACGACGTGATAATCAAGTGCGTGTCGGCGTCCCCAATACGAATCTTTGGCCAGACGGTCAAGGAATCCGAACGTCGACATTGGCTCGAAAATGCTGGTCCAGACCGTGTTGAAGTTGATCGACGAGGCCATGACGGCGAGATACACCTCGTCGGGTGCGAGTTCGGGCAACGGCACTTCATCGACGTGCAACGTTTTGCGAGGATCTTTGTCCTTGCTCGCCACGCCCTCGAACATGTCCTGTTCACTCCGCAGCACGAAAGCGGCGCGGGTCGTCGCGGGCAAGGGCATCTCGGCCAATACTTCGCCTGAGGCACCATTTCGAACAGCGTCAAGAATCTCACTCACTCCGGCGAGGTTAGTAGGAGCGCCCGTCAACGTTCATGTCCCCAAGAAAGTTCATGTCGGTGGGATCAGAAGAGTCGCCGTGGTCACCAACGCCAAGCGACGGGTATGTTTAAAGAAGCCGTACCACTTTCTTTTCACAAGGGGGAATCGCATGTCGCGCAGCGTCATTGTCGCAGGAAGCCGCACCGCCATTGGAAAGCTCTCAGGTGCCTTCGCCTCGCTGAGCGCCATGGACTTGGGCGGCGCCGCCATCAAGAGCATCCTCGAAAAGACCAGCGTCGACCCCGCGACGGTCGATGTCGTACTCATGGGTCAAGTCATCCAAGCGGGTCAGGGCCAAATCACGGCGCGTCAGGCCGCTGTCAAAGGTGGCGTCCCAATGAGCGTCAACGCGACGACGATCAACAAAGTCTGTCTTTCGGGCCTGCAAACGATTTATCTCGCTGACCTCATGATTCGTGCGGGTGAAGCAGACATCGTCATCGCGGGCGGCATGGAATCAATGACGAACGCGCCATACTTATTGCCCGGCGCACGTGCGGGTTATCGCCTTGGCGATCAGACGGTCATCGATTCGATGATGTTCGATGGACTCACCTGCGCCTTCGACCAGTGCGCCATGGGACTCTCGACCGAGCGTTACAACAACGGACGAATTTCCCGTGCCCGCCAGGACGAGTTTTCTGCTCGCAGTCATCAACTCGCCGCCGCAGCGATTTCCTCGGGAAGATTCAAAGAGGAGATCGTCAGTGTGTCGGTCCCCCAACGAAAGGGGGACCCGAGGATTGTCGACACCGACGAAGGTGTTCGCGCAGAGACCACCGTTGAGTCCTTGGGTCAACTCCGCGCGGCCTTCGAAAAGGACGGCACCATTACCGCGGGTAACGCATCACAGATTTCCGACGGTGCGGCAGCCGTGCTCGTCATGTCCGAGGATCGGGCCCGTGCGCTCGGGCTCTCGCCAATTGGCGAACTGGTGAGCTACGGCCAGGTCGCCGGTCCTGACACGTCACTACTTAATCAACCATCGAATGCAATAGAAAAGGCGGCCGCGAAGGCGGGCCTGGACGTGAAGGGCATCGACCTCTTCGAGATCAACGAGGCCTTCGCTGCGGTGGGTCTCGCTTCGGTCGACGCGCTCGGCATCGACGAAGACAAGGTGAACGTCAACGGCGGCGCCATTGCGCTCGGTCACCCAGTGGGAATGTCGGGCACGCGAGTGGCCCTCACGGCGCTGCTCGAACTGCAGCGACGTGGTGGCGGTATCGCAGCCGTCGCGCTCTGTGGCGGCGGAGGCCAAGGCGACGCCGCGATTCTTCGCACTCTCTAATCGGGAACGCAACTGTCGACGAGCTCGTACGTACCAAGACCAATCTGAGCGTTCTCCTCGAGTGCCAAAACATACGCACCCGCCAGCGGGTAACCGTCACGAAGAATTGACTTCGGCGTCTTCTTCGCGAGCAACACGAGCAATTCGAGCACCGAGGGATTGTGCGCCACAACGAGCAACGACGAATGCACGGGATCAATCGAGGCGAGGTCAATGAGAATGTCCTCAGCGGAAACGTCGCGCGCGCCGTTGTAGATCAGGTCACTGTAGTGACACTGCGCGACGAAAGGCGTCCCGTCAAACGATCGAGCGTACGTCTCACGAGTTCGCGCGGCACTGCTTACGAGCGCCGTCGTTGGACCGAAGCGTGCGAGAGCGTCGTTGTCGAGCGCCCAGGACCGAAGTTGCACACACTGACGAATGCCGCGGTCACTCAAAGTGCGTTCGTAATCCGATTGACCCGCGCGCGCGGGCGTCGCCTTGGCGTGTCGGACGATCGTGAGGTAGCGCACCGCACTAGTTTTACCAAACGTGAGCGAGGCCTCTCGTCGAATAGCGTGGCGTCGTGCACGCGTCGCTCACGTATTTTCAAGCCGTGATTATGGGCCTCGTCCAAGGCCTTACCGAACTTTTCCCCGTGTCGAGTCTCGGCCACGGTGTCCTCGTGCCAGCACTACTCGGTTGGCACAATCTCGTTAACAGCCAGTCCCAGTCCGAGTCCTTCTTTCTCGTATTCCTCGTGGGATTGCACGTCGGCACGGCTGTGGGGCTCATCGTCTATTACCGAGCGACCTGGTTCGCGCTTTTTCGCGGCCTCTTTCGTCAACTTGGCGACGTGCCACGCAACGGAATTCGTTCGCTGTGGCGACTGAACACTCCTGAAACGGACGCCAACTATCGACTTCTATTCGTTCTAGCGCTCGGCAGCATTCCGGTTGGCATCGCGGGCGTGCTGCTTGAACGCAAACTCCGTGTGCTCTTCGACAAGCCCCTCGCTGCAGCCGCGTTTCTCTGCGTCAACGGCGTCATCCTGCTCGTGGGTGAACGACTTCGTCGTAATGTTGGTCGTCACGCCCGTTTCAAACGCATTGCCGCAATGACGCCGCTCAACGCTCTGGTCATCGGGTCCTCACAGATCTTCGCGCTCTTCGCGGGTATTTCGAGAAGCGGCGTCACGATGGTGACAGGGTTGTCGAGCGGACTCGACCACGAAGAGTCAGCCAATTTCGCATTTCTCCTTGCCACCCCCGTGATCTTGATGGCGGGTCTCTACAAATTGCCGTCGCTCATGGGCTCGCTCGGTGACGGCGTTCGAACTCAAACACTCGTGGGTGCCCTTTGTGCGATGGTCGCCGCATACATCGCGGTGAACTTCCTCGCGAAGTGGTTCACGACGCGAAACTTGGTGCCGTTCGGGATTTACAGTCTCGTGGTGGGCGCGCTCTGTCTGGTGCGCTTCGCCTAGTCCGCGAGGATCCGGCGACCATCAATTGCTCGACCCAAGGTCAGATCATCGGCGAACTCGAGGTCGCCACCCACGGGTAGCCCGCTCGCGGGTTGGGAAACAATGAGCCCGGGCACCTGCAGCAATCGACTCAGGTACATGGCGGTCGCGTCGCCTTCGAGGTTGGAATTGAAGCAGAGAATGACCTCTTTCACGGGACCGTTTAAGCGATGAATGAGCTCTTGAATGCGAAGACGATCGGGCGTTACTCCTTCGAGGGGATTGAGTAACCCGTGCAGCACGTGATACGTACCGTGAAAGGCGCCCGAGCGCTCGACGGCGAGCACGTCGGGCGGGCTCTCGACGACGCATATCGTCGTTTGATCACGACGATCATCCGCGCATATCGGACACAGGCCGCCGGCTTCGGCGATATTGCAACAGCGCTCACAAAAGGCGAGCTTGGACTTCATGTCCCCGAGTGACTCGGCGAGACGCGCGACGTCCTCGTTGGGCTGGCGCATGAGCCAAAAGGCGATTCGCTGCGCAGACTTTGGTCCCACGCCGGGGAATCGACCTAATTCGTCGACCACGGCTTGGAGTGGTGGCGGATAGTTCAACGAATCTCCTCGGCACCGGGAAACATCTCCGTGATCAAATGATCCGCGGCCGACGCAACGCTCACGACACTTTCGTCGGACGAGTACACCTCATCTTCAATCTCGGTCTCCGTGACGGGCGCTCTCTTCGGACGCGAAGCCGGCGTGGGAGTTGAGAGAACGATTGAGGTGTCGACAACCCACGCGATAGTGAGCGGACTCTTGAATTCGTGCTCGAGCGCTCCCCGAAGTCCTTGCACGATCATCTCCGTGTTCTGGCGCATCTCTTCGCTGGCCAGCGCAATGGTGAGACAATTTCCGTCGAGGGAACGAACTTCGGCGGCCTTTAACAACAGCTGCGCCGATCGGGACGTGCGCGGCACTACACGCTGGATAAACCGATCACGCACGTCATTGAAATCAAACACGTCCTCGACTACGACCGTCGGCGTTGGACTTGATTCCTCGTCGTTCGGTTTTGAACTCGAGAGCTCGGCGTGATTAGCGCCTTCCTGAAGTACCGCGACTTCGCTCACGCTGGTCGTACCAATCGGCCGAAGCGGCTCACGACGGGGCGTCTCGGGTACCACCACTGAAGATCTCGCTGCTCGCTCGAGCTTCGCGAGTCGCTCGGCGAGGGCGTCAATGGAAGGATCGAGTTCAGGCTTTACGAGGCGAACGAGCGCCACCTCAAGAATCACAAGTTTGTCGGGGGCACTCTTCATCTCACGCATCGCCCGCCCAAAGGTCTCGAGTATCCGCACGGTGCGCACAAGACCCACGGCTGATCCCCACTCCACGAGCCGCGCCCGTTCGGTGTCGACCACATCGGCGACTTCGGGAGCCACCTGTAGAAGAAACGCCTGACGCACTTCACCCGCAAAACTCTCGGCTAACTGCTCAAGGTCCCATCCCCCTTGACGAAGTACCGACAGCGCCCGAAGGGCCTGGATAGCGTCTTCGTCACGAAGTGCTCGGAAAAGTCCCTCGAACTGAGGTTGCGCGTCGCTCAGCGAACCCGTCGCGACGAGTTGGTCGAGCGAACTGAGTGCGTCGCGCGCAGAACCTCGCCCCAGACGAACCGCCGTCTCGATCGTTGCGTCGTCGACACTCAAACCCGCCGCGCCCTTAACGTCACGGAGCAAGTCCTTCAGCGTGTCGCCACCAATGAGACGGAACTCGAGCTGCTGGGTCCGCGAGCGAATGGTGGGCAACACCTTGTGGGGATCAGTCGTCGCGAGCACGAAGACCACGTGCTGAGGCGGCTCCTCGAGCGTCTTGAGCAACGCCGCTGACGCGGCCTTGGACAGCTGGTGAACTTCGTCAAAGATGTACACCTTCCAGCGTCCAGGTGTGCCGTGCCAGGCGCCCGCAGTGATTTCACGAATATCATCGACCCCGTTGTTCGACGCAGCGTCAAGTTCAGTAACGTCGAGCGACGACCCTTTGGCGATTGCGAGACAACTCGCACACACGCAGCACGCGTCGCCGTCCTGGGGATTCTCGCAATTCAACGCTTTAGCAAGAACTCGCGCAGCGGTCGTCTTACCGGTGCCCCGCGGGCCCGAGAAAAGGTAGGCGTGTGAGACTCGATTGTTTCGCACCGCACCTTGGAGCGCACGCACGACGTGATCTTGACCGCGGATCTCGGCGAAACGCTGGGGTCGAAAGCGACGATAGAGCGCGGTCACCCCGTCAACGGAATTGGGGATTGGATTTACGTCGGCCACTCTCGCATGCTAATTGGGCACTGTAAGTCGCCGAGGTCCAAAGCAGTGGTCAGGCGATCCGTGGCACCCGGCGCAATCCGCTGAGAGCTGCTGGCTTCCACCCCTGACTCGGTTCACGAACGGCCGTCGCACGGGACCCGACCACCGCTGTGGACCTCGGCGATAACGAGGCTACTGGACTCTTGCTCTGCGCGACTCAGGTAGCCTTGCAAGCCGGTAGTAATTCGGGAGGAGTGCGAGAGCGGCCGAATCGGCACGATTGGAAATCGTGTGAAGGGAAACCTTCCGTGGGTTCAAATCCCACCTCCTCCGCCACGGGATGTTTACGAAGGTAAGTTTCATCTAGTTACAAAACTCATCAAAAGAAAGCGTAGGACGCCGTTGCTGATCGATTGCCTTTGGCATGAGAGAAATCTCGGCGTTAAGGATTCGTCTACTGCTAATTGGAGATGGGAGTTCGATCCGTTGCGAGAGGCACAAAGAATTACAAGTCGCCAGGCGGCAAGGCGTTCAGATCATTCTTCGCGCGTCGATATGCGGCTCGCATCTTTGGAACTTCGATCGCGATCATGACAACCACGACGAGAGGAATAACCCACGCCCGAAGCTCATCTTGCACTACAGCGAGAACGACGACGAACAACGACAGGATGAAACCACTGAGCATTCCGAGAACGAGATAGCGAAACGACTTCATCAAATCGGCGGGCGTTATCGTACCGTCACGATCGCCGATTGTTCGATTCAGGACACGATTCGCATAGCGCTTTTGTGTCGGCCACATCGGTCGCGCCAGCGTGAGAAATTTTCAAAGCAGTCACTCGGCGAGGGAAATCGCCCGCCATTCGCACCGGCTGGAACTCCGTTCTATTGAACGAACGCAACTTCCATCGATAGGTTGAAACACTGGTGGCGCCGAGTGATCCATTTGAGTCTTCGACAAGGACAATTCAGTTATGACTGCTTGCGCTCAGCGAAGCGTTACGTTCAACGAGGGGATAGGTCTGTAACTGCTTCTTTCTTCGCTTCGCGTACGCCAACTGTAGAATGACAACGAGCAGTACGACAATGCCTACCAACATAACGGATGAGACGACTCCGAAAGCGATAAATAGTCAGATTCGAATGGCTTCCCTCTTGTACGTGACTCTCACTGATTCGTCGTCCCATGCAACGAAGTTCTCCGCGGGCTTCAGCTCGGGTTGCGACTGTCCGCCCCACGTCAACGACACCGCGTGTTCCACATCTTCACTTCACGCAAATAACGACAGCAGTTATCGCTGCGGACACTGATCTTTCGCATTTGCTATTGCCACGCCTCAATGAGATCGTCAGCAGAGAACGACATTGACGCTCCTTTGGCGCTCACCCCTGCGCGACCTACTGCAATGAGAGGAGTGAAATGATTGGCTCCGGGAATCTTCGCCACTTCGGCTGCCAGCGCTACGAGGTCCCCTTGACTGAACTGTTGGTTCTCTCTCCATTTGATTGACCCCGCAAACGAGATCGACCGAGATTTCGACGTCGAATCAGTCACGACAATATCGACCTCGGGAATATTGGTCCGCGTCCAGTATGCGCCGACCGCTCCTACCTTTACGCCCTGGACAGTCAAGAGGCGCTCAAGTGCTTGACGCACTATGGGTTCTACCGCTCTGCCTCGCCACGTCGTCCAATCGGTTCTAATTCGTTCAAGTACAAGGTCACTACGACCTCGGTCGATTTCGTCCAGATGACTGCCAATGAACCGCAGCCAGAACTGAAGATACGGATCAACTATTCGGTAACGAGGCTCGTTGCCCGGCTTCGTAGAAAGAGGAACATCTCTACTGACGATTCGCTTCGAGACGAGAAGGTCAAGGGAACGAGTAAGGCTGACGTCATTGAGTCCCTGTTGCTGATTCTTTATGTTGGTAAACGTGCGCTCGCCTGACCCGATCGCACCGAGCACGTCTCGAGCCAATGCGTCGGTAGGAAATTCCGCTTCGAGTGTTCGCGCTGCACCTGTCAGTAGGATTGATGCTGGCTCTGAAAGAATTGTTTCGAGGTACGCAAGCGCGCCATTTCCAGAAGGCCACTCATCACAAAGCATCGGCATGCCACCAGTGAGCAAATACCCGTCGAACGCGTCAGCCGCACTGGCCGCACCAATGATTTCGCCCACCTCCACAGGAGTGAGCGGAGGTACAACCATGTCCGTTCCGCGTTGAAAGAGTGGGCGATCGTGGGTGTTCAACATCTCCATGACTGCGAGATCGGACCCAACGAGGAGGAGCAGTAAAGGTTTCTTCTGTAGTACGCGATCCCACATCTTCTGGAACGTCGCCTCGATGCTCTCATCACCCTCAATGAGGTAGGGAAACTCATCGATGACAACGACAGACGGCTTGTCATCCGGCAAAGCAAGGGCGAGAAGCGAAAGGGCTGCGTCCCAGTCAGACAGTTTTGTTCCGGACAATTCTTCCGTTGCGCTGAAGCCAGAAGCCGCGATCGCGGAGACGAAGGCATCGAGTTCTCTGTTTCCACGTCGTGAGGCTGTGAAGAACAGCGATGGGACCCCGGACCGCCTTAGAAACTCCTCTACGAGGCGACTCTTTCCGACTCGTCGTCGACCGCGTATGAAGAGCAATTTTCCTGGCTCGGGATCGTTTGCTTTTGCGCGAATCCGTTCGAGTGCCTGATCGAGTGCCTTTAGTTCTGTCTGTCGTCCAACGAATCCGGCCATAACTGTAGTTCCCTAGCTCAGCGTACTTATATTCATATTGCTTACATAAATGTTAGTAACATAAATGTAAGTAACATCCATAATAGTACGTTGCGAGACCGAAACGCTCGAATCGTTAGCTGGAGACCCCGCAAGAAGAATTATCTTTCAACTTGGGGCTTCAAATCACCCACTCGAGACCACTACCAACAAAATACCTGATCATTAGCTGTGTGGTCAAGACGCTCGAAAGTGCGTGGCTCGTTGCTAAACCGGATCAAATTGGTGACTCAGAACACAGTTAATTGCAATGCTCCCCGAGTTTCGTAAATACCCCGCCACGGGTTGTTTACGAAAGCGGGGCTCAACAAGTAACGAAACCCCAATTTGAAAACAGCTACAGAGCAAGCGAGCGAATCGGTACAACCGCAACGCTGTCTTCGCGCACGTAGCCATAACCAGACATGCAGATAACGCAGAGAATTGCGGGAGCCTCACTCTTGGCGGTATCAATTCCATCGGCGAAACGAAGCAGCGAGGCTACGCCTTCCTCGATCAATTTCTCTCCGCCAAGTTTGACTTCAAAAATACCGCGATACGTCTATGGCTGACCGACGGCGACGTGCGCCTCGGCACTCAGTAGCGCCGCTTTCACGTCTACTCCCCAGCGGTAACCCCCCAGCGAACCGTCGGTTCGGCGCACGCGATGGCAAGGAATAATGATCGCCACTGGATTGGCCCCACACGCTGAAGCCACCGCTCGTACCGCTGTGGGCGCCCCGATGTCCGCTGCGACGTCCGCGTAGGAACGAGTCTGGCCCGCGGGGATTCGCCGAAGTGCTTCCCATACGCGAATCTGAAATACCGTACCCTGCACGTCGAGTGGTAATTCTTCAGTCCGTGAATACCCTTCGACGCTGCGCGCGAACGAATTCGCGACTTTGACGAGGCCTTCGTCGTCGCGTTGCACAATCGCACGATGAAACTTGGTACGCATTTCCGTTTCGAGCGTCTCTTCGTCGCTGCCAACTCGTACGTCGCACACGCCGCGTGACGTACACGAGATCAACACGAACCCGCGCGGAGTCTGTACTGAGGTGAAGTAAATATTTTCGTCGAGACCACCCTCACGAAACCGATCTGGCGACATGCCAAGCGTCGTCGCGCCGTGCTCGTAGAACGCTCGAGGCGATCCATATCCCGCGTCAACAACGGCTTGGGTGACCGTCGTCGCACTCTGTAAGCCATTACGAACCCTCAGAGCCTGTTGCGCCCGAGCGTACGTCGCCGGAGTGACGCCCACAATCTCTTGAAAGCGTCGACGCAAGTGTCGCTCGTTATAACCCAACTCCTTGGCCATCGCACCCACTGTCGCCCGGTGTCCCGGTTGCTCCAGTCGTCGGCACACTTCGGCAATCGTGGCGGTCATTGCATCGCGCATGTAAGCGCTGTCGGGTCGGCACCGTTTACATGCGCGAAAACCCGCGGCCAACGCCGCATCGGGCGTGGCATAGAACTCGACGTTTTTTCGCAGTGGACGACGCGCGGCGCACCCTGGCCGACAAAAGATGCCCGTCGAAGTGACGGCATACACGAAGACGCCGAGGGACTCGTCATCACGGTCCAACACGGCTGCCCAACGTACGTCATCCAAGGTGTCCATATGGAGTAATTTACGGACTCCTCAGCGCCGGCGCGTCCCGATTTCGGACTTTAAATTTTCTCCATCGAGAGCTGATCGCGACCGAGTTCGTGCGACGACGGTGCAGAGATCGACAGCCCTCTACGAACGACGAACCTCGAAGAACGAACTAAGCAGCTTTCGCGACTCCGCTACGCGAACGTCGTAGGTCAGTTCCACCTCATGCAGTAATCGGGGATCTGAGAGAACGTTGTAGCGAGAACCAACCGCTCCTGCTT
>Ga0302320_10017527_pt1 | contig 14532 bp, 8 predicted proteins | sample Bog_T0_3_FD_202130 | JGI IMG/M metagenome (GOLD analysis project Ga0302320, IMG submission 202130) | Peat permafrost microbial communities from Stordalen Mire near Abisko, Sweden - Bog_T0_3 | ecosystem: Environmental > Terrestrial > Soil > Wetlands > Peat | place: Sweden: Abisko, Stordalen Mire...
GAGCCGGCGTAGCCGTACATCGCGACCGCGTCCTGGGCCCACATCTCGGCGTACTGGGCCTCGGTGGCCGCGATCGCCGGAGTGTTCTGGCCGAAGAAGTTGGTCGCGATCAGCGCCGACAACAACACGCGGTTGGCCAGGACCACCGCTGGAGGCACCGTCAGCGCAAAGGCGGTTTCATAGGCTGCCGCGGCGGCCCTGGCCTGGTTGCCGGCCTCCTCAGCCAGCGCGGCCGCGGAGCTGAGCCAGGAAATATACGGCGTGGCCGCGGCCGCCATGGATTGCGACGCCGGTCCCAGCCACGGTGAGCCGGCGAGCTCGGTGATCACCGACGTGTAGCCGGTCGAGGTGGTACCCAATTCGGCCGCCAGCCCATCCCACGCCGCCGCCGCGGCCAGGATCGGACCTGACCCCGGGCCGGCGTACAGCCGGGTCGAATTGATCTCGGGCGGTAACGCCCCGAAGTCCACCACCTACGAACCCCCGGACTCGAACGACATGCTTGAGAGGTTAAGGCGCCGCAGTCCCCCAGCCGCGACCCTCGGGTGGCGCCGATCGCACGGAAGCGCTCACCCAGCGGGCGACTCACGAGAACCACGAGCGTCGACCCGCGGGTAATAATGCCGCTGAAGCGTGCCCGCTACCAGCAGGAATACGACGTCAACACGCCGGCGGGCAGTGGGTGCCGCAGCTGCCCGCCGGGAAGCCCGGCGGGGACGAAAATCGTTGCGGGGGTAAAAATCCGGACGCAGATAAAGCCCCAGCGCTTCGCCAACCCTGGAGACGAGAACGCGCCGGCGGCGACAATCTGTCGCCGCCGGCGCGTGCCAGCGTTCCTAGGTGATGGTTAGCCGGCGGCCGGTGGCCGCGCCATGATGGTCGGACGGAAGCCGTACCGGGGCCCGCTGCCGTGCCCGCCGGTGCCAGCACCGGCCAGCGGCATGCCGCCGAGTATGTTTCCGGGGTTCCCGGACGCCTCTGGAGCGGCGCTGACGGTGCTGACCGGTACCGCGGATGCGGCATGGGCTGTCGGGACGGTGGCGCCGGACCAGGCGGCCGGCACCGACAACTTGCCCACCGAGCCCGCGCCGCCGACCGAGCCCGTCACCGAACCCGCCGTATGCGCGGCACCGCCACCGAGCGCTCCCCCGAGGGCGGGTATCGACTTGGGGATCGCCGCCGCGGCGGGTCCTGCACCACCGAGTGCCCCGGCGCTCTTGGCGATCTGAGTGCCGAAGTTGCCCATACCGACGCTGAAGTAAGGCAGACCCTCAGTGTTGTAAAAGAGGCTGGCGTAGTTGGCGTAGCCGGCTAACACCGTCCCAAAGTTACTTGGCAAGACGGTCTGACCGGTCAGCAGGAACCAGACTTGGGTAAGCGCCGAGTCGATCGTGGCGCCCTTGGATGCGAGGAAAGGCGCCGTAATCGCTTTCAGCTGGTTGACGGTCTGGGTGAGAAATAGTTGCAGTTGACCGATGACCGTGTTCGGCGCATTGGCCGCGGTCGATGCGGCCTGGGTTAAGGCAGCAGCCGGATTGGCAACCGCGGGTGCGGAGGCGAACGGTGTCACCTGCGCCGCCGTTGCCGCGTGGCTCGCGTAGCTGTACATGGTCGAGGAGTCCTGAGCCCAAAACTCGCCGTATTGGGCTTCCAACTGCGAAATGAGGCTGTTGTATTGACCGAATACGTTGGCCTGCACCGCCTGTGCCAACTCGGCGCGATTGGCCGCGATGAGCGGCGGTGGCACCACCGAAGCAAACGCGGCCTCAAAAGCCGCCGCGGCCGATTGAGCTTGGGCGGCCGCGTGCTCGGCCGCCAGCGAAGTGGTAGTCATCCACTCCACGTACGGTTGCACAGCGCTGGCCATGGATGCCGACGCCGGCCCCAGCCACTCCTCGCTGGACAGCTGAGTGACCACGTTTCCGTAGCCCAGCGCAGCCGAATTCAGTTCAGCGGCCAGCGCGTTCCACGCTGAGGCCGCAGTCGTCAGCGATGTCGACCCCGGACCGGCATACATGAGCGCGGAGTTGACCTCCGGAGGTAACGCGCCAAAATCAATTGCCATCTGCCGACCCCTAAACCTTAGCCGCGTTGGCGGCCTCGGCCGCCGCGTAAGACCCCGAACTCACGCCGAGAGTGCTGACGAACAGCTCGTGAATCTCCGCGGCCTGCGCGCTCACGGCCTGATACATCTGGGCGTGAGCGGCGAACTGCGCTGCGGTCAACGCAGATACCGTGTCAGCTGCCGCGGGGACCACCCCCGTGGTGGGCACCGCAGCCGCCGCGTTCTGGGCGCTCAACGACGAGCCGATACCGGACAACGTGGCCGCCGCCGCAGTCAACGCTTCTGGTTGTGTAGTTACAAACGACATTTGAGTTTCTCCTCAACCCTCGGGGCTCAGTGACCTTGAAGGAATGCTTTGCTGCTGAAGCTCATTTCAGACATAGCTTGCTGGTGAGATTAATCGGATCCCGCCGGGTCGCGCCTCCTTAGCGCTAACTGTTCATTGGTGGACAACTGTTGTTCATCTTCGGCCCGGTACCGGGCAGATGACCTCATCCGGCCGACGGCGGTCGGACGAGCACACTTCGCTTGAATCCGTACTTGTTGGTAAAGGCGGTGGCGGCGCCACGCCGCCCAGCCCCGCCCATCGGCATGCCCTGCAGAATGCTGTTCCCGCCCATTCCGCCGCCTGCTCCGGTTCCTCCGAAACCCGCGGGCCGTACCGCACCGACCGTCTCGGCGTCCACCGCCTGGACGGCCGATGCCTCAAGCGTCCCGCCTGGGGAGAGCCAACTCGACGGAACGGACAACCCGCCGATCTTGGTGGACGACGCCAAAGTGGCCGACATCCCTCCGCCGGTATTGCTGCTCACGCCCAGAGCGCCCAGGTGCAGGCCGGCGAATTGCGGCGTGGGATACCAGGCACCCGAACCGGCCGTCGTGCCGATACCGTTGAACGTCTGCTGGCCGATCTGGAAGCCAAAGCTTCCGATGCCCACCCCGAAATACGCCTGCAGGGTTTGCTTGATCACGGCGGTGTACATGGTGGTGTTAATCCCGAACCAGTTTTGGGTCGGGGTTGGTAGCCCCTTGGTCAGGAGATCCTGCCATTGCGACTGGATCAGCGAGAACGGCCAGGTCTTGAGCGTCGGGAAGAGTTGTGCGGCGGAGGTCAGCTGTGAGGCTGTGGCCGACACTTCCTGCGCGGCATTGCTGGCCGGCGAGGAGGTGGCTTGGGCAACCGCGGCGAACTGTTCGGATTCTCCGTCCGGGGTGGTGGTGTTCGGCGGTGCCGTGAATCGGGTCAACTCCGAGGCGAGAGCTGACGATCCGGCGTAGCTGTACATGGCCGCCGCGTCTTGGGCCCACATTTCCACGTATTGAGCCTCGGTCGCCGCGATCGCCGGGGTGTTCTGCCCGAAGAAATTGGTGGCGGTCAGCGCCGCCAACAACACCCGGTTGGCTGCGACCACCGGCGGAGGCACCGTCATCGAAAACACGGCCTCAAAGGCGGCTGCCGCCGCCCGGGCCTGGCTGGCGGCTTCCTCAGCCTGCGCGGCCGCCGCACCGAGCCAGCTCACGTATGGCGTGACAGCAGACACCATGGCTGCCGAGGTGGGCCCTACCCAGGGTCCGCCGGTCAACTCATCGATCACCGAGTTGTAGCCGGAAGTCGCTGTGCTCAACTCCGCCGCCAGCTCGTCCCACGCCGCCGCGGCGACCATCATCGGCCCCGATCCCGGACCCGCATAAATGCGACCGGAATTGATTTCGGGCGGTAACGCCCCGAAGTCAAGCACCGTGCCCCTCCTCAGTGTTCGGCGTGGATCGCATCGCACTTAGTCAAGACTCGTCAAGACGTCGTTGACCCAGTCACGGCGCTGGCCGACTCGGTTCTTTCACCAGCAAACCCAGTCGGTGAGATATCGCACACCGTCGCACACCCCTTCACCCGGCCCGGATAGCTGGTCTACCACCAGAATTCCCGGACGTAGGGTCAGGAACGACGTGTGCAACCTGTCTCGATTATCCCGTTGTCAGCAACCGAGCGACAGCTCGTTAATGGCTGAACTGCCGCTCGCGAATGACATTAGTTGGTCATGCCGGGCGAGCCGACCGGAGAAGCCAATTGTTCATTCCTTGCCAACCACTGTTCGTCCGTAACAACTGAATGTTCATCTGCAGTTTGCTTATCAGACCGGCGCGGCGACCGCACCGTGGGCCTGGCCTGGGCCAACCGGCAGACTGGCGCCACTGGTCGTGCGCTAGGCCCGTGTTAATCCAGGTCGAGGATCAGCGCCATTTCCGGACAGGAGGCCACACCGTCGCGGGTCAATTGCTCGTCCTGGGACTTCACCTCGTGCTCTTCGACGATCGAGTACCCCGAGTCATCGATGGGGAATAGGTCTGGATCAACGGCGTAACACTGGGCATGGCCTACGCATTTGGGCTTTTCGAGACGAACCCTCACAAGGTTCCCTCCCTCGACGGCGCTGCGGGATAAGCGTGCTGGGATTGGTCAGTCAGTAAAGTCTAGAAGATGACCGCCGACTAGGGTCGGCCACACGAATCCTCGCAGTACCCCGAGTACCGGATTGGTGGTCCGCTCGTCGCGCATGCGATATTGGTGTGCCACCAGAAGCCAGTGCCGACAGGGTTTTACGGAGGGTGTACAAGAGACGACCTGGCTGCGTCGGTGACTGTCGGGGAACTAAGGGACGAAAAGCCAGACACACAAGCGGAGACCGAGCGCATGAGCACTCTTGACCAAGGCCAGTACGGCTCGTTCTATCTACCGCGGCTTGATTACGCCAAATTACCGCTGGCCCAGGACCGGGGTGTCGGATGGAAGACATTGCGGGATGCGGGACCCGTGGTCTTCATGAACGGCTACTACTACGTGACGCGTCGCGAGGACGTGCTCGCTGCGTTGCGCAACCCCAAGGTCTTCTCATCACGATTGGCGCTGCAGCCCCCTGGTAGCCCACTGCCGGTGGTGCCGTTGGCGTTCGACCCACCCGAACACACGCGCTACCGCAAGTTTTTGCAGCCGTACTTCAGTCCGCACGCGCTGAGCAAGTCCCGGCCGGTGCTGGAGCGCTACGCGGCTGACATGATCGCTGCCTTTGTCGGCCGCGGCCAGTGCGACGCGGTGGCGGACTTCGCGAAGTTGTATCCGTTCCAGGTGTTCCTCGCCCTTTATGGTCTGCCGCTGGAGGACCTTGACCGCGTGATCACCTGGAAAGACATCATTGTCGGCGACAAGCCCTTCCTCACCCAGGAGGACATGACCGAGGGATACAAGTTGCTGGATTATCTCGCGGACGCGATCCAGCAACGCCGGCAGAACCCGGGCTCGGACATGTTGTCGCAAGTGATGACCGGCGAGGGCAATTTCACTGATCTCGAACTGCTGGGCATGAGCCACCTGTTGATCCTGGCGGGTCTGGACACGGTAACCGCGGCGATCGGGTTCTCCATATTCGAATTGGCGCGCCGACCCGAGCTTCGCGCCGCGCTTCGCGACAATCCCAGGCAGATCCGGGTTTTCATCGAAGAGATCGTCCGACTCGAACCTTCGGCACCGGTGGCACCCCGGGTGACGACGCAGATCGTCGAAGTTGGGGGGATGACACTGCCCGCCGGCACAGCGGTGCGGCTGTGCATGGCCGCGATCAACCGTGACGGCAGCGACGAGATGTCCACCGACGAGCTGACGATGGATGGCAAAGTCCACCGGCACTGGGGATTCGGCGGCGGACCGCACCGCTGCCTGGGCTCTCATCTGGCGCGAATAGAACTGACTGTGATCGTCGCGGAATGGCTCAAGCAGATTCCCGATTTCGAATTGCCGGAGGACTACACCCCCGAAATCGCGTTCCCGTCCAAGACCTTCGCGCTCAAGTCGTTACCGCTGCACTGGGGCTGATACGCCACTGACGTGCCACTGACCGGGGCTGACCCAATCAAAGGCAGTCAGCCCCAGCGCAACGCTCGCACCTCTACTTACGCAGCTCCGTTGCGGCCACCTGGACGAACACGCCGGTGTCTTCGGCCATCAGCAGGCCTCGGCCACGGGGCAGCGGACCGCCCTTCATCTTGCCGCGGATGAAGCCCTCGTCCGGGTCGGCGTCCATCACCAACAACGGCGCATTCGCCTGATGCAGTGCCCGCAGCATCGGGTCGCTGCCCGCTGAAGACCAGCCACCGAACGTGCGGGTGACGATCACATGCAAACCGACGTCGGCGGCTCTGGTCACCCAGGGAGCAGCCTTGTGCAGCGGCGAGTCGAAACCCGGCGGGAGCTGCTGGATGTCGTCGACGATCAAGAAGACCTCCGAACCGCTCCACCACGACCGCGACAGCAACTCTTCGGCGGACAGGCCGGGCGGCGGTTCGCGGCCGGCCAATACCTCGGCCAGCTCACCCATCATCGCCTGCACACCGTCCAGGTTATAGGCGAACTTCTCCACGTACTCGGAGCCAAGGGTGGTCAGCAGCTGACGGCGCGGGTCGACCAGCCACACCTGCGCAGAGGGTTGTCCCGCTGGCGGTGTCGGTGCGCTGGTGGCTCCGGGTGCATACAGCCGGCCAATTTCGGACATGAGGGTGGCCACCGTCGTCGTCCGCCCACATTCGCGTCGACCCGTGACCATCAGATGCGCGTTCTCGGCGAAGTTGAGATACACCGGCTGCAGATCCAATTCCGATATCGCCCAGGCGATTCCGCCCACACCAACACCTTGACGGGTGTCCCGGGCCGCCAACTCGCGTACCTGCTCCACGCCGAACCGGGCCGGCAACCGGCGCACCGGCGGGGCCTGGCCACTCGCCAGCCGGCTGACCGCCGCGATCACACTGTCGGACTCGAAGATGTTGTCGGCGGTATCGGCCAGTGCCGGTCTGGCTATCAGCGTATGCAGGCCCGCCTGCGGATCGCTGTCCAGACGGACGTAGTTGACCGCAACCATGCCACGTCCCGGCTTGACCGGCACATCCTTTGCGAACCGGGATCGAACCAGCTTGGCGTCCTCGACCGCGGCCAACCGCAACTCGATGCGGGAACCGAAACCGCTACGCACCGGCGGGCGCAGCTCCGATTCGCGATCGGCAGTGACCACGACGTGCACCCCGAACGAGGGCCCCTGGTTGATGATCACGTTCACCTGCTCGATCAACACCTCGTTTTCCTCGGCCAGTGCCCGGTAGTTGTCGATTACCAGGAAGACATCGCCGAACCCGTCATTGGGGACGGGACCGGGCTCGCCACCGAACTTACGGCGTCGGAACACCTCCATGGACGCGATCTCGTACTCGAGGAAGGTACGTTTGCGCTCACGCACCAGCGCGAGCAGCTCAGCCACCGTTCGGCGCACACCGTAAGGATCCGTCGGACCCGCCACCTCACCCACGTGCGGGAGCCGCGCGACCGTGGTCAACGCGGTGCCGCTGTAGGCCAGACAGTAGAACTGGACCTGTTCCGGAGTGTGGGTCAATGCGGCCGAGCAGATCAGTGTCTGCAGCGCAGTTGTCTTACCCGAACCGCCGGCACCCAGAATCAGGACGTTGGCACCGGGCCCGGAGGTGTCCACCGACCACGGCGGCTGGTCATGCTTGAACGGACGGTCAATGATCCCGATCGGAAACTGCAGATCCCGGGCGGTGCCGTAGTCCTTGTTCCACGGGCGCTTGAGGAATCGGTTGACCAATTCGTCGATGGCGACCGGCTTTGTCAGCGGCGGCTGCCACAACCGGTAGGGCTCGAAGTCGATCTGGCGCAGCTGATCAATGATGACCGTGCCGACCTTCGGTGTCCTGATCCCTTCGGCTTCCTCCTCCTCGGACTCAATCACCTCGAGCGCCTCGCCATTGCCATTAGCGTGGGCGGCGAGTGCTTCGATATCCGGGCCGGCCTCACTTACCTCGAGCGGGGTAAAGGCATTGGTAAACAATTGCGGCCGAACGTAATCGATGCTGTGCACCAACGCCGGCGCTTCCACGCCATCGATGGTCATCCCGCGGGAGTAGAAGTCGCGCCACAGGAACTCGGCTTGAAACCGGATGATGTCCTCGAGACTCTTCCGGAAGTAGCCCAAGCCGGCCTGAGCCGGCAGGTTGACCGCGTTGGGAACCCCGGCCGCCTGTGCCGCGCCAGCGGTACGAGCCTTTAGCACCAACCGGTAACCCATGTTCTCCATGAGCTTTTCGGCCCGGCTCTCAATGGTCTGCGACGCCATCATCAGGTGGATCCAGTAGGCGCGGCCCTGCCGGCCGATCGAGTCCAGAACGTCGACCGCCGTCGGCATGATCCGGAACCACTCGTAGAACTCGTCGATGACCACCACGAGCATGGGCAGCGGCGGCATGTCCTGACCGCGGGCCCGCATCCTGGTCCGCACGGAGTTGTATTCCTTGGCGTCGTCGACACCGGCGTTGTCACACACCGCCTTTCGACGGGCGATTTCACCCCACAGCGCGTCCAGGAAGCGCTCCATCAGCGCCTGGTCTTCTTCGAGGTCGGTGATGATCCGCGACACGTGCGGCACGCCCGCGAAGGGCTTGACCGCAGACCCACCCTTGAGGTCGGCCAGGACGAAGTTCAGCTCCTCCGGCGGATGGCCGAGCATCAGCGATTCGATCACGGTTCGCACCAGCGTCGACTTACCCGAACCTGTTGTCCCCGACATGACTCCGTGGGGGCCATCGCCGCCCTCGTCGAGGGACTTCATGTCCAAGAACAACAGCTCACCGTTGTCGGAGCGATTGCCGAACGGCACCCGCAACCGCGACCGGCCCATCGTGTCGGTGCGGCTCCCCCACAGGTCTTCGAAGTCGATTTCCGCCGGGTTGTCGATGCCGTAGTAGGCCAAGATGTCCCGGGCGCCGATGTGCGCCACCCGTTGGCCGATCTCTTCGTAGGCCTCAGCGAGTCGCCAGTACGCCAGCTTCTGCGCGAACTCCTCTGCCTCCGCGATGCTGATCTGATCGGTGAGGGCGAAGAACCAAGGCTTGTCGTCGATAACCATCCAGGTGTCGCGGTCGCGCGGCAGCGCTTCGATAACGCCTATCTCGTCGAACCGCAACGTCCGCTCCGGGACCGATGTCCACATCGAGGCGCCGGTCATGTCGAAGAACGTCACCCCGTCGACGCCCTCCGCGCTGATCACATACTCCCACTGGGGATCAGTGACATCGGCGATGATCACGGTGTGCGGCGTTGGGGTCTGTGCCGACGAACTGGCATGCCGGGGCGTGAACGACCCACGCCCGGCGAACAATTCGGCTTGTTCCGCGGCAAATTCGCGCACCGAGCTGTAGACCATCCGCGCATTGCCCGCCGCGTCCTGACGCCGCTGATCACCGACGTGCGGGAGCCACTTCATCCAGTCCCATTGCTCCAAATCGGAGCTGACCACGATCATCTGCACGTGATCGGGCCCGTGCGAGAACGCCAACTGGCAGATGATCGCCCGCATCATCGCCAATACCTGCTCACGCTCTCCGATCAGCGCGTACCAAGGCTCTACCAGCAGGGAGATCATCTTGGGCAGGTTGTAAACGACGCTTTGGTAGCGCCCGAACTCCTGAAGAGCCTTGCCCGTCACCGGTTCCAGCTCGATGTCGGTCGGCATATTCTGCGGCTCACCCCAGGTCACCTCGGGACGGGTCATGCCGACCCCGACCCGGACGACACCAAAGTTGAGGTCTTTACCGTCGGGCTTGCGCTCCCACATCCGCGACGATCCGACGGCAGCGGCCAGCGTGGTGGGCGCGGGGTGGAACCAGCGGTAGTTGGCGTCCATGCTGTCCGCCGACTCGTTGGCGGTGTCCCGCAGCATGTCCAGCATCAACATGAACTGGGCGCGCATCGCGTCCAATTTCGGCCGGCTCATCTGCTGGTTGCCGCCGCCGAACCGGCCACCGAACATCATCATCATCATCCCGCCGACCATGAAGATCGGGAAAATCGAGCCGACGCCACCGAAGACATGTGAACCGCTGGCGAAGGTCATGGCGACCATGCCTCCCAGCAGGCCGATGACCACGACGCCAACCACAATCAGCCACCAGGGCTTGCCCTCCGGCGGCGGAATGCTCAACGGCGTCGGCAGGACGATGTTCTCCGGCTTGATGACCGGAGGCTTTTCCGCTGTGGGTCGCGCAAATCCACGTTTCACTTCGGTACCACCAACTCTGCAGGGGTCATATCCATGGGTAATGTGTCGTGTTCGACTAACGCATCCGCCCGAGAGAGCGTCGGTCCTTGTGGCAGCAGCCGAAGCGCCACCCATGGCGCCAAGCTCGGCACGGTGTTCAGACCCAATGCCTCGCGGACGTCTTTGGTGTCGTCCACCCCGAACCGGGCTCCCGCATCGGTCACCCACCACATCGACTCAGCAGTTTTCGACCCGGGATCGTTGCCGGTGACGGCCACGAAGTTCGCATAATTAGGTCCGAAGAACACCTGGTCGGCTTGGCGGCCGGTGGTGTCTGCCTTCACCAGCGTCACGACCCTGTTCAGTTCGGATGACGCGATCGGAAGGTTGGGACCGGATATCACCTGGACGCGGGCCCGATTCTCACCGGCCGTTTTCTCCCACCACCAGCAGGTTGCCGGATTCTCCCGTAGGTCCATCACGTTCAACGGGGTGTCGGGGTAAGAGGAGAGATCCAGTTTGTTGACCACGGGCATCTTTGCCAACGCGGCCGGTTCCACGGTCACCGGTTTGGCATTGCCCGGGCCCCCGGCGTTCTGCATGATCTGGGCGACCAAAGGCGGGAGCGTCTGCACACCGTCTGCCAGCACCAGCGAATACTGTTGTGGCCCGCTGATTTGCGGAGTGACGAGTACCGTCCCCACCGTCGCCCCAGCGGGCGCGCCCGCGAATGTCGCCGGGGAGCCTGCTCCCTGCACTTCTGGCACGACCAGCTCGGGCCCCACCGGCAACGCGTCGTACAGCGCCCGGCTCATCGGCTTAGCTTGGCCGACTTGTTCTGGCGTCAAGCCCAGCGGCAACAAGACCGACCGGTTCGTCGCGTCGATGCGTGACCGGCGCCCCTGCCTGATGACCCAGGCATCCCCGTCGTAGCTGAGCACCACCGCGTCGGAACCGTTCAGCACCTTCCGGTGACCGCTGAGGTCGGGGGTGCCGTCGATCACCGTGGTCGTCAGCCCCGACGGCGCCCCGACCCCGGTCGAACCGGCCACGTCGTCGCACACCAGCCATGACGCGGCGGGCGGACTCTTAGGCCCGAAATTCGACGGTGCACCCGGGATGCCCACCAGCGGTCCACGCGGCAGGGTCGCGATTTGGCTTCCCTTGACCAGGTGCGGGTTGTCTGGCCGCCCGGTGATCAGCCGTGCCGATGCCAAGTTCAACGCCGGGTACAACCTGTCACCCACCCGCACATACAGCGCGCCGGAGTCACGGTCGGCAATGATCGGCGAATCCCCCACCTGGCCGGCCGGGCTGATAAACGAGTACAGCAGCGCACCCAGGCAGGCCACCAGCGCCGCCGAGACCGACGCCACCACGGCCAGGTTCTGCCGTCGACCCGGCTCGACCTCCATGCGGACCCGCCAGCGTGTCAGCGCCATCGCCGTTCGGCGAGCAAGGAACTGATAGCCGGTAACCTGCGTCCGCGTTGACAGCCCAAGGCCGTAACCCGACCCGCGCTGTCCGCGACCTTCATCCGCCACGTTAATTCACCATCCGGTTTGTTCGATCGCCCGTTTTTTCACCGCACGAATCACATTGATAACCGTAGGGCACCCGTAGCGGCATCGCCATGTGGTGCTCTACGCGCTCTCATTCGTATCGTGCTATGTCTATGAATCCAGCGTCCCGGTTCACCCGGTTCGCGAAGGCGCCTCCAGTCGACGACTTGACTGAGCTGCTACTTTCCATATCCCCCGTTGGATACCCGCCGGATTCTTCGTGTCTCCAGATTGTCCTAAAGGGGCATGGTAGCGGCGGATCGCCACGTCGTCCTGCTGAACGGCAAATCCAGCGAATGGCTCACAGATTTGCCAAAAATGCCCGAAAATCGCCCATCGATGAATAGCCGCTGCCGGCATCCCGGGCACTTCCGGCAACGCGACCGAACAGGCCATTAAAGCCGCCCGTGTCGTGCCAGGCGGGTGCTGGACGCAAGATGGGCGACATGACAGAGCTCGCGCCCTCGTTGGTCGAACTTGCCAGGCGATTCGGCATCGCCACCTGGTACGCGGACTGGAGTGGCCGGCACGCGCCCGTTCCCGAAGCCACGCTCGTGGCCGTGCTCGCCGCTCTCGGCGTCGCCGCCGACACCGAGCAGGACCGCAACGGGGCCCTGACCGCGCATCTCAAGTCTTATTGGGCACGTCGGATGCCGGCCACCATCGTCGGGCGAACCGGCGCGCAGACGCGGTTCTGGGTGCATGTGACCCATGGCTTCCCCGCCGAAGTGTGGCTGCAGCTCGAAGACGGCACGGTGCGCGGCGGGGTGCAACAGGTCGAGAATTTCACCCCGCCGTTCGATCTGGACGGACGCCGGATCGGCGAGGCCAGCTTCGTGCTGCCCAGTGACCTGCCGCTGGGCTACCACCGCGTCCATCTGCGATCTCGCGACTTCGAGACCAGCAGTGCGCTCATCGTGACGCCGGATTGGCTCGGGTTGCCGGACCGCCTTTGCGCTCGCCGCGCCTGGGGCCTGGCCGCGCAGCTCTACAGCGTGCGGTCCGGACAATCATGGGGCGTCGGCGACCTCACCGATCTGACCGACCTAGCGGTATGGTCGGCAACCCGCCACGGCGCTGATTATGTGCTGGTCAATCCCCTGCACGCGGCCACTCCGACGATCCCGATGGAGCCGTCGCCGTATCTGCCGACATCCCGGCGCTTCGTCAACCCGCTTTATCTCCGCGTTGAGGCAATACCTGAATACGTCGATCTGGCGAAGCGAGGCCGGGTGCGGAGGCTGCGCTCGGAAGTTCAACAGCGGGCCGGCGAGATCGACGCGATCGACCGCGACAGCGCGTGGGCAGCCAAGCGGGCGGCGCTCAAGTTGGTGCACCGGGTACCGAGGTCGGTCGGCCGTGAGCTGGCCTACGCCGCGTTCCGCGAACGTGAAGGCCGCGCACTTGACGACTTCGCAATCTGGTGCGTGCTCGCCGAAAAGTACGGCGGCGACTGGCACCACTGGCCGAATTTCCTTCAGCATCCGGCGGCCGCCGGCGTTGCCCGATTCGCCGAAAAGCATGCGACCGCCATTGATTTCCATCGCTGGATGCAGTGGCAACTAGATGAGCAACTCGCGGCAGCCCAGTCGCAAGCCGTGCGGGCCGGGATGTCGTTAGGCATCATGCACGACCTGGCCGTCGGCGTGCACCCGGATGGGGCCGATGCCTGGGCGCTACAGGAAGTGCTGGCGCTGGGCGTGACCGCGGGCGCGCCGCCGGACGAGTTCAATCAGCTCGGCCAGGATTGGTCGCAGCCGCCTTGGCGACCGGACCGACTGGAAGAACACGAGTACCGGCCTTTCCGCGAACTGATCCGGTCCGTGCTGCGGCATGCCGGCGGCGTACGCATCGACCACATCATCGGGTTGTTCCGGCTGTGGTGGATTCCCGATGGGGCCGCCCCCACTGAGGGTACCTACATTCGCTATGACCACGACGCGATGGTCGGCATCGTTGCCCTGGAAGCCCACCGGGCCGGTGCCGTCGTCGTCGGCGAAGACCTCGGGACCGTTGAACCCTGGGTGCGGGACTATCTGCTGTTACGCGGCCTGCTGGGTACCTCGATCCTCTGGTTCGAACTTGATCGCGACGGAACCGGCGGTCCGTTGCCGGCTGAACGCTGGCGGGAGTACTGCCTGTCGTCGGTCACCACTCACGATCTGCCACCGACCGCCGGCTATCTGGCCGGCGACCACGTGCGGTTGCGGGAGTCCCTGGGATTGTTGACCCGGCCCCTCGCGGATGAGCTCGCGTCCGACGCGGCCGAGTTGGCGGCCTGGCTGGCCGAGTTGCGTCGGGTCGGGCTGCTCGGCGATCGTGTCGATGACCCGGAGCAGGTCGTTCTCGCCCTCTACCGGTATCTGGGCCGGACGCCATCGCGGCTATTGGGGGTAGCTCTGACCGATGCGGTCGGTGACCGTCGGACCCAAAATCAACCGGGCACTACGGATGAATACCCCAACTGGCGTGTTCCGCTGACCGGTCCGGACGGTCGGCAGATGATGCTGGAGGACGTTTTCGCCGACGACCGCGCGGCCACCCTGGCCGACGCTGTGCGCTCCCAGATCGCCCCACCGACCGGTGAAACGCCCGCCTGTTAGCTTCAGGTGCCATGAACCTCCCGCTGAAGGTCGCAGTGTTCGTTCCGATCGGCGATGGTGTCACCGCGGACCCCGACTGGATGCTGAGCTTCGCGGAACATCTCGAGCTGTGCGGTTTCGAATCGATCATCGTGGCCGAGCACACCGTCCTGCTGACCCAATACGACAGCGTCTACCCCTACGACAGTTCCGGAAGAGTTGGGCTG
>Ga0302320_10017528_pt1 | contig 14532 bp, 10 predicted proteins | sample Bog_T0_3_FD_202130 | JGI IMG/M metagenome (GOLD analysis project Ga0302320, IMG submission 202130) | Peat permafrost microbial communities from Stordalen Mire near Abisko, Sweden - Bog_T0_3 | ecosystem: Environmental > Terrestrial > Soil > Wetlands > Peat | place: Sweden: Abisko, Stordalen Mire...
CGACATGGCGGCGAAACGTAAATCGAAGGGCGCGTACATGATCTCGGCGGTGGCTGAGATGTACGAGATTCATCCGCAGACGCTGCGGCTGTATGAGCGTGAGGGGCTGCTGAAGCCGTCGCGCACGGATGGAAACACGCGGCTCTATACGGATGAGGATCTGGAGCGGCTGGAGTTCATCTTGAACCTGGCGCGGGACCTGGGTGTGAACATCGCCGGGATCGCCATCATTTTGCAGATGCGGGAGCGGATGGAAGAGATGAACCGGCAGATGCAGAGCTTTGTGGAGTACGTGCGGACGGAGATGCTGGCGCATTTCCAGGCGGCTGCCCCGAGCTCGGCAGGGGCGATTGTGCCGATCCGCAAGCCGGTGGTAATCACCAAGGCTGCATCGGGACGCAAGTCCTAGTTCCTTCCCGCATTAACCTTTCGGTTCCCCTCGATTGAAGTCCCTCAAGGATCGCTGTCGCACCGCACGTCCTCCGGCGGGTATGCTTAGGTCTGCATGTCGTACGTTTTTCTAGGATTGGCCGTCTTCGGCCTGGTGACTTCCACGGTGTTTGCCGGCATGGTGTTGGCGGCGGCGCGCGGTTTTCTGCGTGAAGTGCTGCCGGAACGGGCTGAATTTACACCTGCGCTGAGCCTGCTCAAGCCATTGCATGGAGCTGAGCCGGGGCTTGAGGCACATCTCGAAACATTCTTCAATCAGGACTATCCGGAGTTTGAGATATTCTTCTGCGCGCGCTCGGCTGAGGACGCCGGCCTGGAGACGGCGCGGCGCGTGGCGGCAAGGCATCCGGCGGTTCCGGTGAAGTTTCTTTCAACCGGTGGCCGGCCGGACTATATCAACGCAAAAGTGGCTTCGCTGGAACGGATGGAAGCGGAAGCTGCCTACGAGATTCTGGTTGTCAGCGACAGCGATGTACGTGTAACGCCGGATTATCTGCGCGCCGTGGCGCTGCCATTTGCCGACGAACGGGTAGGCGCGATGTGCTGCCCTTATCGCGGCGTGGCGGCCGAGGGCGGGCTGTGGGCACGGCTTGAGGCTGTGGGCATGTCGGTTGAAATGACCTCGGGCGTGCTGGTGGCGCGGGTGATGGAGGGGATGCAGTTTGTGCTGGGTCCGACGATGGCGTTCCGGCGCGAAGTGATTCGCAGGATGGGAGGCTTCGAAGTGACGGCCGACTACTGCGCGGATGACTTTGTGCTGGGCAACGAGAGCTTCAAGCAGGGCCGGACGGTGGTGTTGAGCCATCACGCGATCGATCACATGGTGATCAACTCGAGCTTCTTGGCGTCGATGAAGCACCAGGTGCGGTGGATGAAGTCGACGCGGTTTTCGCGGCCCAAGGGGCACTTTGGAACGGCGCTTACGTTCAGCATGCCGTATGGGCTGGTGGGGTGGGCGGCGGCTGCGGTGTTGGGTCATCCGTGGTGGGGGTTGGGGCTGCTGGCCTGGGCTGTGGCGACGCGGTGGGCGATTTCGATGGCAGTGGGGCGCGGGGTGGTCCACGACAAGAGCTGGTTTGGGCTGATTGTGCTTTATCCGCTGCGGGATCTGATGGGGTTTGGATTCTGGGCAGCTAGCTATCTTGGAAGCCGGATTTTGTGGCGGGGGCGGGTGTTCCAACTGCTGCCGGGTGGGAAGATGCGGCCGGCGGAGTGATGGAATCCGCTGGCCGCATGGTTGGCCTATTGTAATGGCCGGTCGGTCCAGAGGGCTTTGTCGGCCAGGGATTGGACGGGGATGAGGCGGCCTGCCAAAAGCTGCTCCGCCTTTGATTGGTTCTTGTCTTCGGCGAAGAGCCACTTGCGATCGCCCGTCCCCCACATCTTCGACAACTGATCTTCGCTGATGTCGATCTTGGGCGCGTCGGGATAGCAGGAGCCCCAGAGCAGCGTGGAACCCTCTCCGTGCTGGCCGCATGGCGGGACGACGATGAAGGCCGGCCTGCCCTTGAAAAAGCTGTTGGTGTAGAAGATGACGGAGGAGGCGTCGGACTGGTCGCCGAGGACGATGAAGGTGTCGGCGGGCGAGCCTTTCGCCATGATGGTGTCGGCCATGGGTTTGGAGCCGAGCATGGGATTGAAGCGGGCGAAGGCGATGTGCGCGGCGATGAGAAAGACAGCCATGGTGACCGCCAGGCTGACGGTTGCCGCGATATGTTGTTTCTTCAACCGGAGCAGGCAGCCAGCGGCGGGGCCGATGAGAAGAGCGATTCCGGCGAGTATGGCAGGCAGGCGGAGCGCGGCAAACGAGGGGCCGGTGAGGTCGAAGAGATGCGACATGGAGAGCGTGTAGTCGCCAACGCCGCGGTGGGCCAGCAGGGTGCCGATGTCGGAGACGTAGGGCAGGTTGCGGGAGGTCCACAGTCCCCAGCCAAGGGCGATGGCGCCGAGGATACCGATGACGGCGAAGAGCGCATGTGCGCCGGTGAACCATGCATTGGAAATCAGCGGTTTGCCGTCGGGTCCTGAAGCGGGGCCGCGATTTTCTTCCATTCCTGCCAGCACACCTGCGATGAGGATCAACAGAGGCGGCCAGGCGGGGAAGGTGTAGTACTCCTGGTTTGTGGAGAGGGAGAAGAACAGAATGGTGAAGGCCGCAAACAGGCTGAGCAGCCAGGTGGAGCGGACGCGAAACTTGAGCCGGGCCACATAGCTTGCCGGATCTTCGCGGAGCGCATTGTCGAGGTAGAAATCGACGGTCTTGCCTGCATCGCGGGTGAGGTGTTGGAGCCAGGTGCGGCGAGTCTTCCAGGCGATGACTACGATGGCGGGGAGAAACAGGCTCCAAGGGAAGAGCCAGACCAGGTGAAGCAGCCAATAGGCCAGATGGGGCAGGGTGTTGTAGTCGTGCGGATAGCGCCTGTTGAAGAAGCGGAGGAAATGCTCGTTGACGAAGTAGAAGTAGAAGAAGCCATGGACGTTGCCCAGGGTGGGGTGGTTGCCCTTGGCGAGTCCCTGGTCAGGGTTGGCCAGGCCGCACAAGATGTGCCACGGCGCGGCAATGGCCAGGAAAAGCAGGAAGCCGGTGAAGGGCTTCATAATCCGCCAGCGACGCCATTGTCCACTAAGCAGAAGGAAAGGAATGGCCGCGCCAAAGAAGAAGACGGGGGCGATGAAACCCTTTGTCAGCAGGGCGAGCGCCACGGCGGCCCACATGCCGTAAAAGCGGATGGGGCGGCTGGATTCGAGGCCGGTGAGCAGGCTGTAAAGGGCAAAGAGCAGGAAAAAAGCTAGCTCCGCCTCTGGAATGATGAAGCGGGTAAACAGAAACGGCCCGATCGAGGTGAGAATGGCGAGGCCTGCGTAGAGGCCGGCGCGCGGTCCCCAGGCGCGGCGCGCCCACAGCCAACCCAGCCATGTGAGGGCGAGCATCGCCAGGGTATTGGGCAGATGGGTGGCGAATGTGTTCTCGCCGAATACCTTGTACGAGCAGGCAACGATCCAATACGGCAGGGGCGGCTTCTCGATATAGCGCAGTCCGTTGACCTTGGCTGTGATCCAGTCGCCGCTCTCGGCAAAGTGCTGCGCTGCCTCGGCATGGGAGGAGTCGACGTCGTCCATCAGCGGCGGCGTGAACAGCGAGGCGAACTGTACGGCGAGAAAGAAGACGGCGAAAAGCAGCCAGGTGGTCAGCGTGGAGGGCGATGGCTGCGGGCGGTTTTGCGTGTTTTCTTGATTTGTCATCGCTGAAGAGGCCATTTGGATAAGGATAGCAGCCGAATATCCACGAGATCATGAAGCTTGGGCGCGATGCCTCATTCCTCAAGAGGCGTCGCCGAAAATGGGGCTGAGACTTGAGAATCAGCCCGTTTTTTCATTCAAAAAGGCCTCTTTTTGGCTCAAAAACGACCAAAAATACCCCAAAAAATGCGAGTTCTATTTACCGAAAAGTTAACAGGTAGTTTTTACAAATAGCTCATAATATGAGGCTTACTGTCGATCTTGTCTCGAAAATGAAGCGGTTTTCGAGGGGTATACCGTACTTGCGGGGGGTACGGACCCGGTATAGCTGACAAATTCAGCCGGCGAGATACCTGACGCTCGAAAAAGGTCGATGGATCGCATGTCTTTATTCTGCTCCGACAGCCCGTAATGATCTGCAAAACAGAGATCAGAGATCAGGGATCAGGGATCAGGGATCAGAAAGGCACTTTGGCGGAGGTTTGTGGCTACCCACTCTTGCGCCAGAAGAAGGGCGCAAGGATGGGGCACCCGGCTCTCAGCCTTGATTGACCGCTTCGAGAATCAGCGCTTCATAAAACTCGCGACGCGTCCAACCTGCGGCCTCAACCATCACCGGCAAGGCACTGGTTCTCGTCATTCCCGGGATGGTGTTCACTTCAAGTAGATATGGCAGGCCATCGGACTCACAGAGTACCGCGTCGATTCGCATCACGCCTCTGTTGCCAAAGATGCGAAATACACGTGTTGCGAAGTCCTCAAGCAACATCAATTCAGATGTCGGAAGCGTTCCCGGAACCAAACTGCTATAGCCATTGCTGGTGGTTTTGGTCTCATAGTCGAAGAACTCTTTGCTTCCGGCTTCCAGGTGACAAAGCAAAGGAGGTGCAATCACGACTTTTCCATTTAGCCTGAAGACTCCGATTGTGAAGACTCGACCGGGTATTTTCTCCTCGATCATCACCTCGTCATCTTGTTCGAAAGCCAGGGATACTGCGGCCGCGACACCATCCCATTCGGACAGCAAAGAGACTCCGATACTGCTGCCCCCCTCGCAAGGCTTAACGAAAACCGGCAACCGCAGGGCATCACTTAGAGGTGTGAAGTCACCAATCTCACCTCTATGGAAGAAGACGTGTTTAGCCACATGAAGTCCGTAATAATGTGCAGTTGCAATGGTATATCGCTTGTTAAATGTGACTGCAGACTCTACCGAAAACACGGAGGTGTAGGGCATGTTGAGAAGATCAAGGAACCCTTGAATCTGCCCATTTTCTCCTGGTGCGCCGTGAAGAGCAATAAAGCAGACATCCAGCTTATGCCTGGCGCCGCCGACAACTATGCTCAGGTCGCGTAAGTCGACTTGGCCTGCGGCTCCCCCCTCGGACGGGCGATAAAGCCATCCTGTCTTGGATATCTCAATCGGGAAAACGCGGAACTGCGACTGATTTAGCTCTTGCAAAACCTCAGCAGCACTCTTTTCGGACACCGCTGCCTCATTGCCCTCACCACCGTAGAGTAGGCCAACACGTAGCCCATCTTTCATACGCCGAGAGCCTTTGCTTTGAGAAATGAGACCGCCTCTAATGCGACCCGATTGCCGGACTCCCTCCAGTGGGGAGGCATTCCGGCGGGACAGTTTACCTCTAGGAGGAGAGCGGAGCTACTCGAATCCAGCATGAAATCAACGGCAGCAAATTGAAAGTTAGCCAAGTGCGAAGCCCGCACGCACAACTGCTGGATATCTGTTGAGTAATCCCTTGCAAAGACTGGGGGCAGGTCTGATAGAGGAAGGCAGGCGGTCCTGAAATCCGAACCCAGAAGAGGAAAGTCATACATCTGAATGACTCTATTGCCGAGGACACGGCATCGTCCCACCGCGTCTCCCCTCAAATACTGCCGGAGAATGAACTCACCACCGACCTTCAACAGGTAGTCTGCAACTGAGAACAGGCTAGCCATGCTGTCAACCTTCATAACACCGATGCCACGAGAACTCCCCGCTGCCTTGATGATGATGGGAAAGCCTCCAAGATAATCCACGTAACTTTTGAGAAGGTCCCTGTTAGCTGTCAGATGAAATATTGTTTTTGGCTGTGGAATGTCGAGCTTTGCGTGGAGAGCGGCGTATTGAACGGTGTCCGTATTTGCGAGTGGAAGCCTGGGCGTTTCAACGTAGAAGGTAGTTACGTCGTTCGACAGCAGAGAAAACTCTGTGAATGAGGAACCTCGCGAAACGTTGTATAAAAGGTCTCCGTTTCCGAGCGAGGGTAGTGCTGCGTGATTTAGTTTCTGTGAATCGAGGGGAATGAACTCTACGGAGAGGGTCTTGCATGCCGCCTCGAATTGGTCGAGGCGATTCTGAACGCCCTCATACAACCCCTCGTGTAAAGCAAAGAATCGCATTTGGATTCCTTTCCGAAACTGCGAAAACATTCAAGGGCGTTTAAGGAGCTTTTCTGATTGTGTCGAGTATAGGCGATCTCTGGATATTTCTGCCATCCACAGAGCGCGCAGTGGGAGCGCCGATACATATAGATGGATCTAGACCGCTATACCCAGGTGGGCCACGATCTGTGACAAGGGGAGCCCTAATCTCCCTGGGAGTGAAGAGACGTGCGTATTCTTGAGGCTTATTGCCCCTACCCCACAGCGGCTGGGCGGCTCGGACTGTATTGCGTCCTGCCGTTGAAATCGGTTTTCTTTATGCGCGGATCAGGTACGGCGTCGATTGGGGCCAGGCGTCACCTGAGGATGCCGTGGCTGAGAGCAGGGTTCCCGTCTTGCTGATTCACGGGCTGAAGGATACGAATCTCCCCCCGCGTCACTCGGAGATGATTTTGGCGCGGAGTGCTTCGCGGACGCCGGCAGTGGTTTTGTGGGAACCGAAGGAAGCGGGGCATTGCGGGGCGGCCGGTGCGGAGCCGCAAGAGTTTGAGCGGCGGGTGGTGGGGTGGTTTGAGAGCCATGATGCCGCGAACAATGAGGCTGTTGGCCGTTGACCGGGCGTTGCCGGCTGACGGGTCTTAGTTTGCCCAACCCAGGAAGACGGCGACGATGGCGGCGGTGTCGCAGAGGCCATGGGCGAGGATCGAGGCCCAGAGATTGCGGCGGGTGAGCAGATAGACGGAGCCGAGCACGAGGCCGGACCAGGCGGAGTCGAGGACGCCGGCGGGGCCTTTATAGAAATGGCCGAAGCCGAAGAGGACGCATACATAAAGCAAAGCCAGCAGCCAGGCGAGCTTTGAGCGGTTGCCCAGGTCGGCGGCGCGCGAGAGCAGGTAACCGCGGTAGCCCAGTTCCTCGCCGAAGGCCGCGAAGGTCCAGACAATTGCGAGGTTGATCAAGGCGGTTTTCCAGCTCAGGGCGGAAGTGGTGAGCACCGAAGAGACCTTCTCCGGGCTGGGCCAGAAGTGCGCCGCGAGGGGCTCCACGACGAACTGGCTGCCCAGGAGCAGCACGGCGGCGGCAGCGGCGGCGATGGCGATGGTTTTGACCCCGGAGGGAGGCCGGCGGAGCAGGGCCAAGTCCCATTTACCGGTGCGCAGGCGTGGGGATATCCAGAAGAGGATGAAGAGGAAGGGCACTTCGTTGGGGACGATGTGGAATACATTGTGCCCGATGACGAGGAATGCGCCGAGAAGCACCTCGGCGAGGGAGGCCGAGCGCTGGATGGGCGAGAGGCTGGCGCCCTGAGGAGTTGCCGCGGTTTCCATGATGCACCTCGATCGAGGGATTCCTGGAGCGTGTTGCAAGGGGATAAGAAACAGAGTTGTCTGTGATGGGGTTACGCGGGCTGTGCAGGGAAAGTTCCTTCAAATGGCGGTGAAGATTCCCGGGTCGGATTTTGGCAGTTTAGCCCCCGCTTTGCAGGGATAGCAAGTTGGCCGGTGGCATCCATTGACCCACTTTTCATCCAACCGCGGGTCGGCGAGGCCTGTGGACGACAGTTACCAAACCAGCTCGGTCCTTCAGGAAAACGAGTTCTTCCGCGGCCTGGGGTCTGGCGGCGGAGGGACTGCCGATCCTGCTGTGCTTTGAAGGTCCGGTCGTGTATCTTGACCCGAGAGCCTGATTCCAACTTTGCCGGGAGCGCCGCGGACGACTATGCCTATCTTTGCTGCCATCGATATCGGTTCCAACTCATGCAGGTTGAAGATTGCCAAGACTGTGGCGCACCAGTTGAAGACGCTGCATGAGGATCGCGAGGTGACGCGGCTGGGGGCGAGCGTTTTTGAGTCGGGGCTGGTTTCTCCGGAGGCCATGGCGCTGACGCTGCGGGCGCTGAAGCGGTTTCAGCGGGCGGTGCAGGCGCACGCGGTGGACCAGATTCGAGCGGTGGCGACGGCGGCCTTGCGCGACGCGCGCAACGGGGCGGCGTTTCAGGCGTGGGTGAAGGCGGAGACGGGCTGGACGCTGGAGATTATTTCCGGGCTGGAAGAGGGCAGGCTGATTCACCTGGGTGTGATGGGGGCCGAGCCGGGCGTGGGCGGGCGCGTGCTGCTGATGGATCTGGGCGGCGGGAGCTGCGAGATCACGCTTTCAGAACACAAGAGGATCAAGGAGACGATCAGCGTGCCGCTGGGCGCGGTGCGGTTGACCGAGGAGTTTTTGCCGGCCGATCCGGCGCCAACGGATGGGCTGGCACGGATGCGGCAGTGGATTGCGCGGGAACTGCGGCGGGCGCACCGGAAGATTCAGCCGGGGAAGGTTGGGTTGGCGATTGCCACCTCAGGGACGGCGGCGGCGCTGAGCGAGGCCATTGCGGCGGGGACGAAGAACGGCAAAGCAGCCAGTCAGCGAGTTAGTCCGCCGCGGCGGACGAGTCAGCGAGGCGGTGGGCAGTCGGGAATGGTGAGTACAGCTTTGGTGCGGAAGCTGGCCACGCGGCTGGCGAAGATGGCGCTGCCGGAGCGCGAGGCGGTTCCGGGCATCGGGCCGCGGCGGGCCGAGATTATTGTTGCCGGAACGCAGGTGTACGCGGAGCTGCTGGAGAGCTTTGGCCTGGCCGGGTTTCGCTATTCGCCGCTGGGGTTGCGCGACGGAATTCTGGCGCAGATGCTGGCCGAGCAGGATGCGCGGGCCACGGCGCACCGCGAGTTCGAGTACGAGCGCTGGGAGAGCGTGCTGGCCACGGCGCGGCGGTACGGGGTCGATCCCAAGGCCGCGGAGCCGGTGCGGGCGCACGCGGTGCAGTTGTTCCGTGAGTTGAAAGCGCTGCACCAGTTGCCGGCGGAGTATGAGAGCTGGCTGGCTGCGGCTGCGATTTTGCAGGATACCGGCAAGTTCATTAACCACCAGGGGCATCACCGGCATACGCAGTACATTGTTTCGAGCTCGGAGATTTACGGTTATACGCCATTGCAGCGGACGACGGTTTCGGCGATTGCGCGCTATTTGGGCAAGAGCCGTCCGCAGCCGGGAGATCGCGCATTGCGCAATATTCCGCCGGAGGAGCACAAGAATGTCCATCGGTCCGTGGTGCTGCTGCGGCTGGCGGTGGCGCTGAACCAGGATCGCGCGAGCGACGTGTTGCGGGTGTCGGCGAAGGTGTATCCCAAGCGGATTTATCTGGAGCTGCAACCGGGCCGGACAGGGGCGGAACTGGAGCTTTGGTCGCTGCGCAAGGAGGCGGGCTACTTCCGCGAGGTCTTTGGCCGCGAGCTCTTCTGCACGTTGGCGTAGATGGCGCGGGCCATGCGCGGATCGATGAGCCACTGCAAAAGGGGCGGATGGCGGTCCATGTCCACGCGGGCCACGGAGCCTTTACGCATTCGGATCGCGGCGCCGCCATTCCCGGTAACCAGGCGGCCGAGGAACTGGAAGAGGTTGGGGTTGTGCCCCACCATCAGCACGCCTTCGCGGTCGGAATACTTTGCGATAAGTTCCTGAAAGGCGGCGAAACTGCCATCCATGCTGAGAGCGGGGCTGATCTCGACTTTGGCATCGTAGCCGAGTTCCGTCCCGACATATTGCGCGGTTTGCAGAGCGCGCTTCAGCGGGCTGGAGACGATCACATCCACCTGGACCTTGAGCGCGCTCAACATGCGCGCCATCAGGACGCATTGTTCTTTTCCTTCTTTGATAAGTGAGCGCTTGGCGTCGAGGGTTAGGCTCTCGCGGGCGATTCCGGCATTTGCGTGGCGCATCAGGTAGAGGTTCATCGGGATGGATGGGGCGGGATAAAGAAAGGTCGAGCCAGCTCCTTGAGAACCGATATTAACACATTTGTAACATTTGGGCGGGAGTTAAAGTGGGGTTGGCGTTGGGTTTATGGGCTGATTGGGCAATTGGGCGCGCCAAAGCTCGCTGGCCAGCAGGCCCCCGAGCCGGGTGCGGCGCTTGTCCAGGGCAAACCCGGCGGCCTTGAGGGCGGTTGGGTGGTCGGGCAGGCTGCGGAGGTTGAGCCCGGTGAGTTGGCCGAAGATTAGATAGAGCGCACCGACGAGGGGGCGTGCGACCAGGCGGCCGAACCAATTGGAGGGTACAGCGAATTCTGAGACCAGCCACAGGGCGGATGGAGTTGCGTTGTGCCGCAGCCGGGTTGCGAGATTTTGAACCTCTTCGGTGGTAAGGCAGTCGAGGAGGAAGTGGGTGACGATCAGGTCGTAGGGTGGGGCGACGATCGGAAATGGGGGCTGCCAGTTGCGGACATCGGCCAGTTGAATGCGGACGCGGACGGCGTTGGAGCCGGCGCGCTGTTCGAGCGCGTGGAGCATGGCGGAGCTTGCGTCGACGGCGTCGATATGAATCGTCTGACTTTCGTTGAGCAGGCGGGCGGAGAAGCGGCCGTCGCCGCAGCCAAGGACGAGCGCGCGGCTGCACGCGCCCAGTTCGGAGAGGTAGGTGCAGCGGCACCACCAGAGGAACGGACCGAAGGTTAAGAACTCCATCCACCGGTAAGGCTTGGCGAGGCGGTCGAAGTTGGGAAGTGATTCATTCATCGAAGCTTCAGAGCGAATGAGGCTAACAGGGCGGGGGTGAGCAAGACAAGGTCGGCTCCAGCGCGCAGGGCGACGGGCGTGAGGCGGCTGCGCGAGCGATCGAGCAGCGCGAGCAGCAGGGCGCTGGCTGCTCCGCAGGCAACGAGTGCGGCGGCGCGAGGCTGGAGCGGGCCCAGGATCAGCGCCAGCAGCAGGCCTGCGCAGGCCAGGAAGGCTGCATGGATAAAGATTCGCGATCGGTGAGAATGGGTTGGGCTTGACTCCCAACACTCGATGGAGTGGCAGTTGTGCCATGCCAGCAGGGCGAAGAAAAGCGCGGCGCCTGCGAGCGGCCAGATGGAATGGATGGACGGGTTGGCGGTGCGGGCCCTGGAGAGCGACGGCAGCACGCAGCCGGCCGTGAAGAGCAGGCCAACCAGAAGTTCCTTGGTGATGAGCGGAAGCCAGGGGCGGAAGGGCGTTTCGGCGCTGCTGAAGTGGACCCGCGTGAAGTAGAGCAGCGCGGCCACGGCCAGAATGGAGTTGCGCACACGTGCGCCGGCGGGCATAAGGAAGAGGACGATTAAGGCACAGACACAGGCGGATGCAACCGCGAGCGGGACGAAGATGCGGCGATGACGCCAGTGAAAAAGATGACGCTCGCGCAGTTGGTGGGGCTGGGCGGCACGCAGTGCGGAGCGGGCGTCGAGAAGCCGGTCGCCCATGTAGGCAGACCACACCGCCAGGGCTTGCAAGGCAGGGATCCACCGGGGCAGAGTGACTCCGGCGGCCCAGGCGAAGGCGAGCGACCAGACCAGGGCAACAGTTGGTGCATCGAGACTGGAAAGGTGCCATAGGGCGAGCGGCTTAGGGACGTCGAAAGCCCTGGCTTGGCTTTCGTTTCGGGTTTCCGTGCGCGAGATAGGGAGGACTTGGGGCACAGGATCGATTGTAAGAGAGAACAAAGATTGGCTGGTTTGGCAGGGCATTGTGTCCAAACAGGCGCTGGCACATCTAACGGGATAGTGGAGGCGGGTTGCGCGGCATGGACCACCGGAAAGCTGATGCCGTTTCGCTTCGAAGGGAGCAGTTTGCATGAAGAATACAGGAATCGCTTTTTGGATGGGCACCGTGGCGTTGCTGACCCTGGCAGCGCCGATGTTTGCGCAGAATGAGGGTCAAGGGCAGGCAGTGGTGACGGTTCTTCCCAAGCACGAAGGCGCGGTGCCTTCGAGCGTTGCGGAACAGGATTTAGGGCTGAAGGTGGATGGGAAAAAGGCAAAGGTGACGGCTTGGGCGCCATTCAAGGCGCCAGCAAACAACCTGGAGTTGGTGCTTCTGATTGACGGCTCGGCGCGGAACAGCCTGGGACGGCAGATGGGGGACATCGAGAATTTCGTCAAGAACCTGCCACCGAACGCCAAAGCCGCCATCGGTTACATGGAAGAGGGACGCACAATTTTTGTTGCCCCGTTGTCCGCGGATCACGCCAAGGTGATTGAGAACCTTCATCTTCCCGGAGGGTCTGCCGGCTCGAACGGAAGTCCCTATTTCTGCCTTTCCGACCTGGCGAAGAACTGGCCCTCTCAGGATCCGGGAGCGCGGCGAGAGGTGGTGATGGTGACGGACGGCGTGGATGAATACGAGAGACAATACGATCCCGGCGATCCGTATGTTCAGGCGGCAATCACTGACTCGGTGCGAGCGCACCTGGTTGTCTATTCGATCTATTGGATGAACGACGGCCGCGCGGACCGGAGCGCCTATGAGAACAACACCGGCCAGAATTTACTGTCGCAAGTGGCACAGACGACGGGCGGTAAGACCTTCTGGGAAGGGATGGGCAATCCGGTTTCGTTCGAGCCGTATTTCGACGAGCTCATCCGCCGGTTCAGGAACCAGTATGAGTTGGGGTTTACGAGTCCACTCAACGGTAAACCCCAGGTGGAAGAAATGAAGTTGAAGCTCAGCGCTCCGGGAACAGAGATCGACGCGCCGCAGCAGGTGTATGTAGTGCCGGCGGGTGCGCAGAATTAGTGTTCAATCATGGATTCTGGACTTTCTGTTTCGCTGCGTCGTGATTCCGGCTCCATTTATCTCAGGTAAGAGATCTCGAATTGGCTGATGACGTTGCTGTTGCCGAAGGGGACCGTTCCGGACCAGGAGACGCCTGCGCCAGCGTAAGCATTTGGAATAATGGTCCCCTTGAGCGACAGGGTTTGCCCGTCCGTGGTGTTCAAGCCAGTGGCTGTGAATGTTGAGCCGGCAATGGAGAGCGTGATGGTCGTGTTGGGTTTGAAGACGCCGGTGAGTTGCTGCTGGGCGTCCAGCGGGTGTCCGACGCCGTTGACGATCTGGTAGAGCTGGAACATGCACTTCTCGCCAGACTGAATGGTGCGCCAGAAGCGGAGCGAATAGCCGTTGCGGGTGCGCGGATCGTACTTGATGAAGAGGTCCGCCTTCTGGTTTCTTGGGCCGGCGTTGTCGTCCGGCGAGCCCGCAATTCCAAACCCCTGCCCGGCCGTCTTCTCCGGGGTCATGACGACTTTGATCTGCATGTCCGCTGTGGGAGCGTCGTTTTGATAAAGCAGCGCGGAACCCTGCGCGGCGATTCTGAGGCCGTAGCCATTGACCAGGTCGTCGCCGGTTGAGGATGTCCAGATACCGAGCACGGTCCACGTGCCACTGACGTAGCTGGTGTTTGCGGTTTCGACGAAGTTGCGGAAGTTGGGATTGATGGTGGTGGATTTGATATCGGTTGCAGCGATAGGGCGAGCGGAGGTGACCACGGTCTCGGGGCCGGGATCGCTGATGTTGTGCTTGGGCTGGAGGTCGGCTTCGACATACTTGCCGATTGCGCCAGGTGTGAGAGTGAATTGCTTCAGAGGCACGTCGCCCCGGCTTACGGCCACTTCGCGGCGGGTTGCGCATTGGGCGTCGTCGCAGAGATACCAATCGATGATGGATTGGTCGTCTCTTCCGCCGAGGTTCAACCCGTAGTTGACGGTGACCTTGCCGTTCAAGGGCGTGGCGAGTGTTGGCTTTCTTGTAAATTCCGGCGGGGCGATATAAGCCGGCTCGACGTAGACGTGCGCGGTGACGTAGAAGCCATTCGCGGCTTTGGCAATGACCGGCACATAGGCGGCGTGGTTGGTGGTGTTGTTGCCGGTGACCTCAACGCTGTTGCCGGTGGTGGAACTGAGCTTGACGAGCGATGAAGTTGTGGACCAGTTGATGGGTGTGTTGGCGGCGCGCGCGGGTTGCACGGTGGCGCGGAGGGTGGCTCCGGCATTGCCGGTGCGGATGTGGACATTGGCTGGTGGCTCGAGATTGGCGAAGGGACCGGCGAGCGTGCCGAAGACGGTTGCAGGGGCTTGACCTGGGCGTGGCTGGGCGGATTCGCCGGCGGCAGCGCCTGGCATCAGCGCCATCCGGAAGACTTCGCTTCCTTCGCTCTCGTATTTTGTCCGGACTTGCGCCGGGTCCCAGTCATCGACCTGGCCGTTGGGGGCCTCGCGCAGGAGGTTCCACGGGTTGAAGGCTGCCGCTTCCTTCGCGGTGAGCTCCCTGGAGAGTGTGAAGGCGTGCGGGCCGACGATGCTGTCGTAGATGACCGCGGGTTTCCCTTGCGAGTCTTTCACTTTGTAGGTGAGAGAGTAAGCATTCTGGCGTTCGGCGGCTCTCCACACCATCCACGCGACCCTGGTGGTTGGCGTATTGGCCGGCATGACGCATTGAATCAGGGTGTCGGGATTGCGAAATCCCTTGTAAAACTCGACGCCGCGCGAGGCTTTGAAGACGGTGTGAATGAAGGTGATTCCGGAAGCCGACATGACGCCGCTGCCGGTGGGGAAGTAGATTTCCGAGTTATCCCAGACGCCGACCGTGCCCCCGCCGATGAAGTCATCGGTGCCTTCGG
>Ga0302320_10017529_pt1 | contig 14532 bp, 13 predicted proteins | sample Bog_T0_3_FD_202130 | JGI IMG/M metagenome (GOLD analysis project Ga0302320, IMG submission 202130) | Peat permafrost microbial communities from Stordalen Mire near Abisko, Sweden - Bog_T0_3 | ecosystem: Environmental > Terrestrial > Soil > Wetlands > Peat | place: Sweden: Abisko, Stordalen Mire...
CTGGTTTCCGTTTCATTCGCTGCATCACCGAAAGCTAAGGCTGAATCACCGCAAGCCGCTAAGGTGGCTGACGCTAAGCAGGCAGCCAACGACGCCCAAACAGCCCTCTTAAGAGCCGCTGAGCTTGCCCAAAACATCCCTGCCAACGCCACAGCATCCGACAAAGCGTACATTCAAAAACTAATTGCTGCCGAGTACGCGGACGCCGCCAGGTATGCCGCGCAGGCGGAAAACGACATTTCTCAGCCAGGCGTTGCCGACGGTGATCCTGCTGCGGCGCTTGCCGTGTCGCAAATTGTGGCGCAAGTCTACTCCAATAACGAAGTGATCGCTGCGAACCCGGATAAGGCTGCAGCGACCGCCGTGCAACTCGCGTACATCGGAAGTCTTACGAGCGTTCAGAATGCGGCCTCCGCTCAAGGGAGCGACACGAAGGGGATCACCCAAACGGCCAATGCCATTGCCAACAGCCCGGCGTTGAACGACTCCCAGAAGGCCCAACTCCTCAACGATATTACGACGGCCACGAATATCGCTGTTGCTAATCAAGGAATCGACGTGACGGCATCGACGGCGCAGACCTCGGTTAATCCCACCGTTGTCAGCGTATCCCAATAAGGGAAAATCGGCTGCCGATCCGCTCGGCGGCCCACGGCAGCAATTCCCCCCGGATCAAATCGGCCTGCGCCAGCTGTCTCCTGCGAGCGGTTCGGAACTAACGAAGCCAATGTGTGCCCCGTTCCTCGTCGGAAAGGGGCGTTTTTTTGGCGACGGCACTACCGTCCGACCGCCTGCCTAGCCCGAATCTTTCGTGAACCGATTTTGGGTGGGTCATTTTTGATGCCGAGGTTGGATTTGGCGGTTTCTGGCTTGGTTACCGGGTAAATGGGGCCCGGTTCTATATAGGATGAGACACTGCCCCCTTACCCCCATCACTTGGGTTATAGGATTTAAGTGGGGACGAAGCGGCGTACGACGTGCGCGAACAGGGCCTGCAGCGGATGAGCGGAACTGAGGTGGAGACGCACGAGGGTGAGCTTCCGCTCGATTACGGTCCCGATCTTGATCAGCTTGAGTCGGATGGTCTGACAGGTTGCCTCCGCGAGTTCGGTGCCGCCGAGGGCCACGCGGCGGACCGCCTCGATCAAGGTGTAAGCCAGGCCGGAGAGGAGCAATCGCCACTGGTTGGCCCACCAGCGGTGAGCGCTGACGCGGTCGGCAAAGAGCATCATCTGCTCCTTCACCCGATTTTCCATTTCACCACGGGCGCAGTAGCACCGGTCGTAGATCTTCTGGGCTTCGCCAACCACATTGGTCAGGATGAAACGCGGATTCGCGCCTTTCTCGGTATGCTCGGCCTTGGCGATCACCCAGCGCGGCTGCTTCCAAGTCAGGGCCGCATGGTCGAAGGCGGTGAACAGCCGCTGCTTTTTCCCGGTCCGATCAAATTCCTTCTCGGCCTGCTGCATCAGCGAGGCGTTGGCTTCAAGCAGTCGGCTGTTGCGGGCCAGTCCCACGATGTACTTCACGTCCTTCTGGTCGCACCATGTGAGCATCCGGTCGCGACAAAAGCCGCTGTCAGCCCGGAGCACGATCTTCGTCCGCGGCCACGCGGCCCGCAGCCGTTTTACCAGGAGCGCCAGGATTGCCCAGGCATGCTTGGCGGCGTCGATGTTGCTCCGGCGCAGGTACGCCACCAGCAACTGGTCGCCGCAAAAGACGTAAAGCGGCAGGAAGCAGTGGCTGTTGTAATAGCCGTGGAAGAACCGGCCCTCCTGCTGCCCGTGCACCGGGGTGTCGGTCGCATCAAAGTCCAGGACCAGGTACGCCGGCGCCTTTGGCTTCGAGCGGATAAATTGCTCCACCAGTTCCTCGTTCACCGCCCACGCGCTCGCCCGATTCTGCGCGTTCTCGAAGCGCGAGAGTGTTGGCGCGCTGCCGAGCGCGTCCGCTCCCGCCGCCAGCTGATGCACCGGGTCCGCCGCCAGCGCCTCGGCATCGTTGAGGTCCTCCCATCCGGCGCACAGCGCCATCACCCGCTGCCGAATCAGCGTCACCGCCTCGTGCCGCACTTTTCCTTTCTGGCGTTTATCGCTCATCCGGGCGGCTACAGCTTTGATTAAACCCAGCCGCCGATCGGCCTCTCGCATCAATATAAGGCCGCCGTCGCTGCTGACCTCACCACCATCAAAAGCACCTTCGACCGACCTGCGCTTTGAACTTGTGAATCGGATCTTTTTCCGTGAGTTTTTCCGCATCGCGTAGTCTTGGTTGATTGTTTTGCACCTCCTTGATAACCAAGGAGTACCAAGATACGCGATACTTTTTCAGGAATTATTCAGGCTAGTCCAACTGACCTTAGCAACGCCGCGTGCTCTTGCGTGAGCGCTTCGTCCGCTTTGAGGTCACAGTTTGTGACCTCAAAGTTGTAAACCTATGAAGCGGAATATCAAAGAGAAGGCGACTAGCCTCCGTTTGCGTCCAGCACGCTAGGAATTTTAGCGAGCGTGGTGACGTTGGCTGCAATCAGCCCCGGGCATTCCCTTGAGCGCGCCATCGCCGACGCACCTGCTGGACTCGGATACCCTTAATCAGGCCCTCGGATCAAGCGACCCTGAACGCGTGCCTTGGCCACATCGCTAAAATGCCCCCGTCTCGCGTTGCCAAGGGTACCTTGAATTTGGCTGCCGTCTGCACGAGATAGAAATCCATGATCTGCTTATGGCCTCCGGCCTTTCCGATAAAAAAGGGGTCGGGAGTTCCGCCCGTCACAATTTTACCAGGACGGGCGCCGCTGAACTCGGCGCCGACCGCTTGCAAGGCTTCGGGCGTTCTGAGGGCGTGTCCCTGCATGACCTGCGAGTTCATGAGCAAGCGCACCCCGGCCAAGTAGGTTTCGACTGCGACGCCCCAGCCGTCGGCCTTGACGGACTCTAACCACTTCCGGGAGCTGGCGTGGCGGTCGTGGGCGGTGTTGATCGCGGCAAAGAGCACGTCGGTATCGACCAACCATTTCACAGCATTTCCTCCAGGGCACTGCTGATATCGGCATCCGTAATGCGCACGCCTTTGGGCATGATGACCAGACCTTTGCCCGCTTGGGCGACGACGGTCGCCCCGGCGGTGCCCTTGGCCGCTTGAAACACAGTCCGCACCGCCTCGGAAATCAGTTGATTCATCGGGGCCTTCGACCGGCCGCCCCGCCGGGCGGATTCGCGGCGCAAAATTGCCGTCACATCAGGAGGGAGATCGAAGGTGCTCCGCATGAATATGCTTTTATGCATTCGGTCCGGGAAGTCAAGGGACGCCCCGGGAGGGATATTAGCAAGGCTGTCGGCGCTCGAACCTCTCCGGGCCGGAGGCCGCTCCGGCAATCAGAAGAGCCGCCGCGGCGAGCAGCCCGCAACCAGCGGGCCGGCTCAAGCCGTCGCCATCGCCTGATACGAGCTCGACGCCGTCAATTCGCACAAATGCGCCACCACCGCACTCAGCGCTTCCCGCGGCGGATTCGACATCAGGCAAAATTGGATCCAGTTGCGCGCCTCGAGATAGCCGCTGCGATGGCTGATCAAATAGCCGCGCTGCTCCAGGGCGGTGCCGACTTCCACCGCGCGCACGTTCGAGGGCAGCTGGACAGTGATGATGATCGGCGAAGCGTGGGGCTCGGTGGCGCAGAGGCTGAAGCCGGCGTTGCGCAGTTCCGTGCGCATCCAGGCCGCCAGCCCATTGTCGCCGCAGCGGCCGGCCGGCATGCGTTCGACTTCCGCCAGGGCCACTTCCAAGGCGGCGACCAAATTGGAGGAATGGGTGAAGGGCGTGCCGCCGGAGGCGGCCCAGAGGCCGAGGTCGAGATAGCGGGGCAGGTCGGTGCGGGCGGCGGGCTCTTCCTGGTGGAAGACCATGGCCAGGCCGGGGAAGCCGGCCGGCGCCTTGCCGCTCGTGCCGGTGGCCATGAAGACACTGGTCAGATCGACCGGGACGGCCGCCAAGGAGCTGATGCAATCGAGGCAGAGCTTGAGGCCGCGTTCCTGGACCAGGGCTTTGATCGGCTTTAGATCGTGCAGCACACCGGTCGAAGTCTCGTGATGCACGAGCCAGAGCCAGCCGGCGTTGGGGACCTGGGCCAAAGCCTCCTCGAAATCGGTGCGGGTGGGAACAGCGCCCCAGGGAAGCCGGGCCCAGTGGAATTCCAGGCCCGCGCGGCGGGCGTGATCGGCGATGCGCTCGCCGAATTCCCCGGTCGAGAGGACGACGCCGGGGCGGCCCAGGGTGGTCAATTGAGCGGCGACGACGTCGTTGGCCAGCGAGCCGCTGCCCATCATGATCTGGACGTCGTTGGCCTTGGCCATGGCGGCCAGCCGGCGGCGCAGCGAGCACAGCTGGCCAAGAAATTCCGGCGAACGGTGCGAAATCGGGGGCCGGGCCAGGGCGGCGCGGACGGCGGGGCTGACCGCGACCGGTCCGGGCAGAAGATTGAGCTGCTCGCGCGGGGCGGCGGTGTCGCGGGGGGCGCCCGGGCCGCCTTGCAGGCCGCGGCGCAAGCCGGAAGCGCGGGCAAAGCTCTCCAGGGTCAGCGTCATGGGCTGAAACGGCGCTTTGGCGGTGCCGACCTGCGGGCCGAAGGGTTCGAAGCCGAGGGCGCTATAAAGCGGAATGCGCCGGGCGGCGCCGGAAATCACGGCCAAATCATCACCCAAATCGAGACAATAGCCGGCGGTGAATTGGAGGAGCTGAACGGGCACCGGACCGTTGCGATAAGCGGGCAAAACGGCGAAAAGGCGCACTTCTACCACTTTTCGGCCCGGCGGCAGATGCTTGTCCAGGTCCGGGATCTTGGCATCCAGGGAAAACGGCCGGCTGCGGCGCACGGCCATCATGGCAATCACTCTCCCGGCGCGCACTCCGATCAGGTAAGTGTTCTCGGCGTGAAACTTATCCACCAAAATGCCCGACCCATCGAGAGGGTGCTGGGGGATTTCTTCGGCGAACGTTTTATAGTTCAGCCGATGAATCTGCTCGAACTCGTCCGCAGTGGTGGCGATTTTGAAAACCGTGCTCGGCTCCATGGAGGGGGCAGTAAGGTGTAAGCCGGAAAGGGAAGGATGCTAATCAGCTGAAGTTCAAAAAGCCCATATTTAATTTCCGGATAGCTTCTTACTAAAATGGCTGCGGTGTGCAAGCAGGACTAGGACCCAGGCCAAAAAAAGTGAGATTCGGGCCGGAAACTCGTGCAAAAGGTAGAGGCCGACGGGCAAACTGAAGAGAAACGCGACCAAACGGCCCCAGAAGCTCTTGCCAGTCAACCACCCAGCGGCCAAGCCGGGTATCCAGGCCAAGGGCACAATCCACAGGTTTAAGGCCAGGCAGTCGCCCATGAAGGTGGCCGCTCCGCGACCGCCCTTGAAGCGCAGCCAAATCGGCCAAATATGCCCTGCGACGACCGCCGGGGCGGTTAAAAGGGCCCAAGGATGGTCCGGGGCCAGCCAGCGGGCGGCATAGACGGCGGCCATGCCCTTGACCGTATCGAGGATCAGGACGGAAACATAGCCGCGGGTTCCCAGAACCCGGGCGGCGTTGGTGGCGCCGGTCGCCCCGCTGCCTTCGGACCGCAAATCGACCCCGGTTTTACGCCGCACGAGCCACCAGCCCGGGGAAATGCCGCCCAAAAGGTAGGCTCCGGCCACCAGCACGGGCACCAGCGCATCCGGCGGTGGGGGAGGAAGGGTCATTTTGGCCAAAGATTGCAGGCGACCCGCCCGCAGGTCAAAAACGGAAATATGAGTTCCTACTGGCAGTTGCTGCAGCTGGTGGCCCCCGTCTTCGCCATCATTGCCATCGGGGTTGGGATGCGGCGCGCCGAATGGCTGACCGAAAGCGCCGACGAGAGCCTGCTGCGCCTCTTCATCCGGTTTTTCTATCCCTGCCTGATCCTGGACAGCGTCCTGGGCAATCAGGCGCTGCGCAGCCCGGGCAACCTCCTGGTTCCGCCCCTGATCGGGTTTGCCACCGTCAGCCTGGGCATTCTCGGGGCGTTGTGGGCGGGGCGGCGCTTGCGCCTCGGGCCGGATGAGGACGTGCGGAGCTTCGCGTTCGCGACCGGCATCTACAACTACGGCTACATTCCGATTCCGCTGATCGCGATGATGTACGGGGCGGACTGCCTCGGCGTTCTCCTCGTCTACAATGTCGGCTGCGAGGCGGCGGTCTGGACCTTCGGCCTCTTTGTTCTGTCCGGCCGGCCCCTGCGGGAGAGCCGTCGCCATCTCTTCAATCCGCCCGTCTGTTCCCTGCTCGTCGCCGTCGCGCTCAACCTCTTCGGCCTCGGCGCCCATCTGCCCGACTTTCTCCTGACCCTGTTCCATCTCTGCGGCCAGTGCGCCATTCCGTTCGGGCTCTTGCTGATCGGAGCGACGGTGGCGAAGATGCTCCTGCACCAGACCTCGGCCCTGTTCGACCTCAAGGTCATGGGGCTTTCGTCGCTGCTGCGGCTCGGGCTTTATCCCCTGATCTTTCTGGCTCTGGCCCGCTACCTGCCGGTCAGCCCCGAGCTCAAGCGGGTGATCGTGGTCCAGGGCGCGATGCCGGCCGGAATCTTTTCGGTCGTGATCGCCAAGCACTACGGCGGCCGGCCGCTCATCGTCACGCAGGTGTCAGTGGCCACGAGCGCCCTGGGGCTGCTTTTGATTCCGCTCTGGCTCCAGCTGGGCCTGAGCGTCATCGCCCTGACCTAAATCCCCGCCCCGACTATGACTACCCCGACCCCTTCCGCCATCAACGCCTTCCTCCTCCGCCACCGGCTGTATTTGGCGCACAATCCCTGCATCAGCCCCGACTTCTGTCTGGCCTGGCCGGCCTTGGCCGCAGCCGCCCAGGCCGGCACGGTGCGGATCTATCCACGCAGCCGCTTTGCGACGGCGGAAGGCGTCTGGGTGCTCTTCGAGGATGAGACGAGCGGCGACTGCGGGTGGCGCCTGACGGGAGCGGGCGGCCAGGCGGCCGCGGGCGCGCTGGCGGAAGGCTTGACGGCGCCGGACGGTGCCGCCCTCTTTCCCGCCACCTTCGCCAATCTCCTGCGGCTGAAAAATCTCGTCCAAGCGCACGAGCCGGCCTCGACCATCTTCCCGACCGCGGCCGAGTCGCTCGGCCGCAGCACCCTCGGGATCGGCGCCCGCTTCACCACCCTGCACTGGCCGGCGGTGGAATGGGCCATGGCCCAGTTGGGCCTCGGGCTCACCGCCAACCAGAATTCCATCCCCCGGGAATTGGTCTACGACGTCGACGCCATGCTCGCCGGCACCCTCGACACGGTCCCCTTTCCCTTCATCGGCGCCGCTGTGCCGGAAGGCCACCAGGGCCAGAGCGTCGAGGGGATGAGCCACGGCGGCATCCTCTCCAAGTTGAAGACGGGATTTCATCTGCGGCGGATTCCCTGGGCCTTCAACGCCGACCATCAGCCGATCGGCGGCAAGTTCGACCGCCGGGAGGACCGGCTGGTCGCCGGCTGCCTGCTCGCCAGCTACATCACCTTCGATCTGTCGCCTGAGCTGGCCCAGACCGCCGTGCCGGAGAACGCCGCCGCCTGGGTCCGCCAGCACGTCCCCGCCGCCGTCCTGGCCCAGGCCTCGGCGCGGATGGCCGCGGCCGGGGTGACGCTGGCCGAGCCCGAATTCGACCGGCTGATCGCCTACGTCTGGCCGGCCTTGCAGAAGATGCAGCGGCGGGACGCCAAGTACCGCGCGGCCCGGGAGGCGGCCTTCACGACCGCGGTGGGCCGGGCCTATCTGCGCGAACTCTCGATCGACGAGCTCCCCGGCCTGACCTCGCCCGAAACGACGGCGGCCATGCTCGCGCTCTGCGAGACCTTGGGGATGAAGATTCATTTCGTGGCCCCGGCCTTCGGTTTCCAGAAGAACCTGCCCTTCGCCGACAATGCGGCCCTGCGCGTCCTGGTCGCCCGGCAATGGGCGGTGTGCGCCCGCTTCGACACCGGGATCGGCTTTCATTCCGGCTCGGGCAAGTCGGCCGAGAACTACCGGGTGATGGGCGAGATGACGGGGCGGCGGCTGGAGATCAAGACGAGCGGCCGCTACACCTACGAGATGGGCCGGGCCTTGGCCGGGTCGACCCATCCCGCCGACCAGAAACTCTGGCGGGACTGGCATCGCTTCACCCTCGAACTCGCCCTTCTCGGTGCCTTCGCCTCCGACCCGACCGAGCGCAAGATGGCCCGGGTCTTTATCTCCGATGCGCTCGCCTCGGCCGGCCGGCCGCTCGAGCCCTATGAGTCGCCGGCCGCCTGCCGCGCGGCGCTCGAGGCCCTCCCGGCCAGTCCGGAGAACATGTTCTGGTTCGAGTACAACTTTCTCTTTGTCCTGGCGGCGGGCGGGCGGGCGGAAAAATCCGCCCTGGGCGATCACACCCCGGCCGGCTACGCCCAGCGCTCCCGCTTTTACGCGATCAGCGCCGAGGCCCGGCTTCGCTACGCCCGGAACGTGGCGGAATACATCCTCTTTCTGGCCGAAACGACCGGCCTGGCGGAGGCGGCGGCCTGCGCGGCCGCCCGCGCCAAGCTCGCCGCTTACGCCACCTTGGACCAGCTGGTGGGTGAGATTACAGGCCACCTCGAAGCGCATTGACACTCCGGCCGCGTCGTTTCTTCTCAACTCTCCCCATGGCGTCCTCGCTTTCGATCGCATTCATTGGCACTGGAGTGATGGGCCGGAGCATGGCCGGGCATTTGCAGAAAGCCGGGCATGCTCTCCACGTCTACAACCGCACGAAGGAAAAGGCCCAGGCGCTCCTGGACGCCGGCGCCACCTGGCATGACTCGGCCGGATCGGCCGCGGCCGCGGCCGAGGTCGTGGTCACGATCCTGGGGTTCCCCGCCGACGTGGAAACGACCTATCTCGGGGCCGGCGGCATCGTGGAAAAGGCCAAGGCGGGCACGCTCCTGATCGACATGACCACCTCGAGCCCGCTCCTGGCGCGCAAGATCGCCGGGGCGGCGGCGCAACGCGGCCAGGCCGCCCTGGATGCTCCGGTCTCCGGCGGCGACATCGGCGCCCGCGAGGCCCGCTTGGTCATCATGGTCGGCGGCGAGGAGGCGGACTTCAACCGGGCCAAGCCGCTCTTTGAACTGATGGGCAAGAATATCGCCCGGCTCGGGCCGGCCGGCTCCGGCCAGTACTGCAAGATGGCCAACCAGATCGCGGTGGCGGTCGGGGGCGTGGCCTGGGCTGAGGCCCTGGCCTACGCCCGCGCGGCCGGGCTCGATCCGAATCAGGTCTTCGCCAGCATCAGCGGCGGGGCCGCCGGCAGCTGGGCCATGACTAATCTCGCGCCCCGGGCCCTGGCCGGCAACTACGCGCCCGGCTTCTACGTGAAGCACATTCTCAAGGACATGAAGATTGCCCTGGATTCGGCGGCGGAGATGAAAATCGACGTCCCCGGGCTGGCCTGCGCCAAGAAGCTCTACGACCAGGTCGCCGCCCGCGGCTGGGAGGAATGCGGGACCCAGGCGATCTACCGACTCTATACCGAACTCAAATAAATGAAAATCTCCGCCGACTTCAAAAAGCGCGTGCTGGCCCGGGAATGGCTGGCCGGCTCCTTCGTCAATCTGGGCTCGTCCGTCACCGTCGAACTCACGGGCAACCTCGGCTTCGACTGGATCCTGATCGACCACGAACACGGCCCCGGCGGCGAGGACACCCTCCTCCACCAGATGCAAGCAGCCTCCGCCACCCCGGCTTTTCCAATGGTGCGGATCGCCAACAACGATCCCACCCGCTTCAAGCGGGTCCTGGACGTCGGCGCCCAAGGGGTGATGGTCCCCTGGGTCAGCACGGTGGACGAGGCCAAGGCGGCGGTGGCCTCGCTGCGCTACACCCCCCGCGGCATGCGCGGCATCGCTAAGCAGCACCGCGGCGTCGGCTACGGCGGCAATTTCGACGAGTATTACAAGAACGCCCACGACTGGCTCGTGCTCGCGACCCAGCTCGAGACGCCCGAGGCGGTGGCCAACTCCGAGGCGATCGCCGCGATCGACGGGGTCGACGTGCTCTTCGTCGGCCCGACCGACCTGACCTACAACATGGGGATTCCGGACCAGTACGATAACCCCAAGTTCATCGACGCCTTGAAGAAGATCCTGGCCGCGGCCAAGAAGTCGAACAAAGCGGCCGGCATCTTGGTCCACAATCCCCAGCTCGTGGCGGTGTGCCGGGATATCGGCTACACCTTCGTGGCCCTGGGCTCCGACGGCGGGGCGATGGTGACCGGGCTCAAGGCGAACCTGGCGGTCCTGCGGGGGAAGTAAGAAACGAACCGTCCATCGCCTGGGCGACAGTGACGGCGCCAGGGGTGAGGATGCCGAGGTCTTCCAATTGGCCGATCTCGCGCTGGAAGCGCGCCGGGGCGATGGCGAGGTAGTCGCCCGCCCGGTCCTTGGCCAGGTGGGCGTCGATGATCTGCTGGCGCGACCAGTCGAGATAGGCCCGGCTGACCTTGGGATTGATCCGGAGCATGATCTCGTGCGCCGGGCCGCCGTCGACCTCGAGGTAATGCTGCCAGCCGCGGTGGAGGGCCCGGAGGAAAGCGCGTAATTGCGCGGGGTGGGCCGCGGCGAATTTGCGGCTGGTCAGCAACGTCGAGTAGGCGTCGAAGCCGGTGTCCCAGACATGGAGGAACTTCAGCTGGATGCCCTTCTCCCGCAGAAAGAAGGGCTCGGCGATGTAGTAGCCTTGCTGGATGAAATTCGGGTCGGTCGCCAGCCGGCCCAAGTCGAAGTTCTGCGGGATGACCTGGAAGGTGATGCCGTACTTTTTGCGCAGGTAGGGCAGGAAGGCCCATTCCGGCCGGGCCATGATGCTGCGGCCGCCCAGGTCCTTCCAGGTATTCACCGGGCAGGCGACCTGCATCATCAGGACACTGGGGTCGTGCTGGAAGATGGCGGCGATATTGACCAGGGGCGCTCCGGCTTGAATCGCCAGCATGGAATTGGTGGAGTCGCCCTGGCCGAGCTGGACCTGGCCGGTTGCGACCTTGGCCTGGACGTAAACATTGGGGCCACCCTGGAGGAGGGTGACGTCGAGCCCCTCCGCCTGGAAATATCCCAGAGCCTCGGCGGTGTAGAAGGCGCCATGCTCGGGCTCGGCCACCCAGTCGAGCTGGACGGTCAGCTTGAATGGCGCCGGCGGCGAGCCGGGAGTGGGGGCGGGAGCCCGCTTGGCGCAACCGGCGAGGGCGAGGCCGAGGAGGAGAAGGACCGACAGGCCGGAGATTTTTTGGGGACGCATTTCAGGTGATCTTGCGCAGGGATTCGTGCCAGCGGCGCAGCGCCAGCCAGTGGAGGAGATTGATGCTGCCGACAAAGATGAAGCCGAGGAGGCAGGCGACCGCCCCCGTGGCGAAGAGCGCGGGAATCTTGAGCTGGGAAAAGTAAGCGATGGTCATGAAGCCGATCCCGCCCACGCCGTTCTGGGCGCTGCCGGCCAGAAAGTCCCCGGTGATGGCGCCGATGGGGGCGAGAGTGCCGGCGATCTTCACGCCCGTCAGAAAATAGGGCAGGGCGGAAGGAATCCGCAGGTAGCGGAACTCCTGCCAGCGGCTGGCCCGGGACATGGCGAAAAGCTCGAGGAGCCCCGGGTCGACCGAGAGGAAGCCCATGGTGGTGTTGGCCACGATGGGAAAGAAGCAGATCATGAAGGTGATGGCCACGATGGCGGGCAGGCCCTGGCCCAGCCAGAGGACGAAGATGGGCGCGAGGATGATGACCGGGGTCATCTGCAGGATGAGGATGTAGGGATAAAAGGCCTGCTTCAGCCGGAACGAAAAGCCGATGACGACCGACAGGACAAAGCCGCCGGCGACCGCGGCCAGGAACCCCAGGAGAGCCCCCCGGCCGGTCAAGAGGGCGGAGGAGAGGAGCGAGCGCCGCTCGTGCCAGCCGGCCCGGACGATCTCGTCGGGCGAGGGCAGGATGAAAGACTCGATCCCGAAGATGGCTTTGACCGCGTACCAGACGGCGAGGATCAAGATTCCGGCCGCGAGCGGCAGGATCCAGGGAAGGTGGCGCTTCATCGGGCCGCTCCTTCGGGCGTGGCGGCCCGGAGGCGATGCGACACCTCGGCCAGGAGCTGGAGGAAAACGGGATCCTCTCGAAGGGAGGCGGGACGGGGATAGGCGAAAGGGACTTCGACGACGTGGGCGATCCGGCCGGGATGGGGGGCCAGGACGACGACGCGGTTGGAGAGAAACAGGGCCTCGCTCACGGAATGGGTCACGAAACAGGCGGTGAAGGGATCGCGCTCGCGAATGGCGAGGAGATCTTCGTTCAGCCGGTCGCGGGTCAGTTCGTCGAGGGAGCCGAAGGGCTCATCCAGGAGGAGAATCTGCGGGGCGACGCTCAGGGCCCGGGCGATCGAGGCCCGCATCTTCATGCCCCCGGAAAGCTGCCAAGGAAACTTATCCGCGGCGTCGGTCAGGCCGACCAGTTCCAAGGCCTGCCCGACCCGGGCGCGCCGCTCGGCCGGGCCCAGGCCGCGCAGCAAGAGCGGCAGTTCGACATTGGCCGCCGTCCGCCGCCAGGGCAGGAGGCTCGCGTCCTGGAAGACGAAGAACATCTTGTCCCGGGCGGAGGCGGGGGCCGCGCCGGCGACCGCGATCTGGCCCTCGCTCGGGCCAATCAGCCCGGCGATCAGGCGCAGGAGGGTGGACTTCCCGCAGCCGCTCGGGCCCACGATGCTGACGAAATCCCCGCGCTCGACCGTCAGGTCGATGCCCGCCAGGACCGCCGGCCCCTCGCCGAAGCGCTTGCCGACGCGTTCCAGCCGGACCAGCGGGGCCGAGGTCATGGGCGCCTACGCCTTGGGCTTGCCCTGGGCGAAGTAGCGGGCCCGCAGCCGCAGGCCGTTCAGGCGAATGAAGCCGGTGGCGTCGTTCTGGTTGTACCAGCTCTTCACCCCCTCCATCGAGGCGACCTTGAAGTCGTAGAGGGAGTAGGGGGACTTGCGGCCGCAGGTGATGACGTTGCCCTTGTAGAGCTTGAGCCGGACGAGCCCGGTGACCCGCTTCTGGCCCTCGTCGACCAGGGCCTGCAGCGATTCGCGCTCGGGCGCGAACCAGAAGCCGTAGTAGACCAGTTCGGCGTACTTCGGGATGAGGGAGTCGCGCAGGTGCATGACCTCGCGGTCCATCGTGAGGGATTCCACCTGGCGGTGGGCGTGCATCAGGATCGTGCCGCCCGGGGTCTCGTAGACCCCGCGCGACTTCATGCCGACAAAGCGGTTCTCGACCAGGTCGACCCGGCCGATGCCGTGCTTGCCGCCGAGCTTGTTCAAGGTCTTGAGGATGCCGGCCGGGCTCTGGCGCTTGCCGTTGACCGCGACGCAATTGCCGGCCTCGAACTCGAGTTCGACGTACTCCGCCTTGTTCGGCGCGTCTTCCGGCGATACGGAGAGGGTGAACATCCCCCGGTTCCTCTTCGTCGTGGGATCGAACCAGGGATCCTCCAGGATGCCGGCCTCATAGGAGATGTGGAGAAGGTTCCGGTCCATCGAGTAGGGCTTCTTCAGGGAAGCGGTGACGGGAATCTTGTTCTTCACACAGTAGGCGATCATTTCCGCCCGGCCGGGAAACTTCTCCCGGAAAGCGTCGATTTTCCAGGGCGAGATGATCTGCAGCCGCGGATCAAGCGCCATGTAGGTGAGTTCGAACCGGCACTGGTCGTTGCCCTTGCCAGTCGCGCCGTGGGCGACGGTGTCGGCCTTCTCCTGGTGGGCGATGTCGATCTGGGCCTTGGCGATCAGGGGCCGGGCGATCGAAGTCCCGAGGTAGTACTGGCCCTCGTAGATCGCGTTGGCCCGCACCATCGGGAAGATGTAGTCGCGGGCGAACTCCTCCACCAGGTCGAGGGTGTAGTGCTTGCTCGCGCCCGTCCTCCGGGCCTTCTGCGGCAGGCCGCGCAGTTCCTCCTCCTGGCCGATGTCGGCCGCAAAGGTGATGATTTCCGCGTCATAGGTTTCGCGGAGCCATTTGACGATGACGGAGGTGTCGAGTCCGCCGGAGTAGGCGAGAACGATTTTCATGAGACAGGGAGGTTGGAGCTATCGGCCCGGAACTGCCAGAACGGACATGATGGCCTTCTGGACGTGCAGCCGGTTCTCGGCCTCGTCGAAAACGACCGACCGGGGATTGTCCAGGACCGCCTGCTCCACTTCCTCGCCAGGATGGGCGGGCAGGCAATGCATGAAGAGGGCGTCGGGCTTGGCGGCGGCAAAGAGTTTCTCGGTGACGGCGTAGGGCTTCATCTGCGCCAGCCGGGCCGCGGCCTTCTCCTCCTGGCCCATGCTGGACCAGACATCGGTGTAGACCAAGTCGGCGCCGGCGACCGCCTCGAAGGGATCGGTCGTGAAATGGAAATTGGCCGCCCGGCCCTCCGCGCGGAGCAGGCCCTGGATCTGGTTGCCCGGGGAGCAATGGGCCGGGCCGGCGAGCGAGATCTGCATCCCGAAAACGCTGGCGCCCAGGACC
>Ga0302320_10017531_pt1 | contig 14530 bp, 14 predicted proteins | sample Bog_T0_3_FD_202130 | JGI IMG/M metagenome (GOLD analysis project Ga0302320, IMG submission 202130) | Peat permafrost microbial communities from Stordalen Mire near Abisko, Sweden - Bog_T0_3 | ecosystem: Environmental > Terrestrial > Soil > Wetlands > Peat | place: Sweden: Abisko, Stordalen Mire...
TTACGACGTACTTCTTTACCGAAATCTCTTTCAAAGCCATGATCGCCTCCACCGCGTATAGCCACGACGAAAGCGAATCGAATCACAGAATCCAAATCAATTCAAATTGATTGAAGCGGGCGACTAGTCTATGCTGAGTTCGAACCCGTCTCTGGCGATCGCGCTCGAACATTCTTGGGAAAAGTCTGCGGCAGACAGAGACAAACGGCGCATCAGCGCGGAGATTTGCCACCCGGGTGCTTCCGGCCGAATTTCCGAGACCAAAAGCCACTCAAAAAATGCGGCTACCCCGCCGAAACTGGGCCCGCGTCGCGAACAAATTACCCGGTTATTATAACCGCTTAGTTGGTGGTGGGCGCGACAGGGATCGAACCTGTGACCCCTTCCATGTCAAGGAAGTGCTCTCCCGCTGAGCTACGCGCCCCACCTTTGGGTTGGCCCGTATAGCCGGACCGGCAAGGGTGGGGCAAGCGGGCGAAAGGCTGTATTAGGCCCCCTCACCCTGCCCTCTCCCCCTAAAGGGGCGAGGGGTTTTTTGAGAAGAAGGCTGGATTCCCGTTCATACGCTGGCGCTACGAACTCGCGGGAATGACAAGGTATTTTCGGGGCGGGGCGAAAGGCCCCACCCCGAATTGGGGTCAGGCGATGCTGGTCTTGTAGAGCTTGAGCAGGTTGGTCCAGGCGCGTTCGGCTTCCGGCTTGTTGTAGATCGGCTTGCCGGGGGCGGCGGGCGGCATGTCGGGCACGGTCCAGCCATGGGCCATGCCGGTATAGACCACCACCTTGGCCTTGAGATGGGCGGCTTCGAAAGCGGCTTTGAGCTTGTCCTTGGCGTCGGGCTGTTTGTCGTCGTCGCTGGCGGCGATGGCCAGGTACATGTTCGCCTTCATCTTTGGGATCAGGGTGTGGGGGCTGTCGGGCTTGTCGGTCACCAGGCCGCCGCCATGAAAGGTCGCGCCGGCGCCGACGCGCTGTGACAGCGCCACGGTCTTGAACACCAGCGGGCCGCCCATGCAGTAGCCCTGGGTGCCGATCTTCTTGGCGGTGTCGACCTCTTTCTGGCTATCCAGCCAGGCGATGCAGGCGCCGGCGTCTTTTTCGATGGCGCCGGAGACATTGATCGGGCCGGTCCAGGCAGCGGTCTTGGCGCGGGAGGCCGGGTCGTTGAAATCAAAGGTGCTGGCGTCCACCACCACCGGGGCCTTGGCGGTGCGGTAAAAAGGATTGGGCACCAGGACGGTATAACCTTCCGCCGCCAGGCGGCGCCCCATGGCGCGGAAAGAGGGCCGCAGCCCGAAAATATCGGTCCAGATGATGACGGCGGGATGCTTGCCGGTGGCGGGATGGAAATAGGCGGCATCGGCATTGCCATCGGGGGTTTTGATGGTGACATCGGTTTCCACCACATCGGCGGCGGCGGCGGGGCCGGCGGCGGCCACCAGCGTGGCGGCGGCAACAGAGCCGGCGGTGAAATCGCGGCGCGAGACGTCGCCCAAGATTGTGCTGTCGGTGTTTTTGTCCATTGCTCTCTCCCAGATTTTTTACGGAAATTCCGGGCGGAGGTTAGCGCATTGGCGGGTGTTTCGACAGGTGGGAGGGTGCCGAAAAGTTGGGAAGTCCGGCGCGTTTGAGAGGCCTGGGTCCCAGCCCTCCGCTTACGCTCCGGGCGTTCGTCGCTCGAAATGGCCTGTCGACCATTTCGTCCGCCTTGCGGACCGCTTCTCACTCCCTCCATTGCGCGCCGATGCGCGCAATGTTCGCCGGGGATGACAGCTGTGCTAAGCGGCGGCGAGCATCCGGTCCACTTCCTGGACGATTTCGCGCAGGTGGAAGGGCTTGGACAGGACCTTGGCCTGTTTGGGGGCGCCCGAAGCGGGGTGCAGCGCCACGGCGGCAAAGCCGGTGATGAACATGATTTTGAGGGCGGCGTTCAGCTCGACCGCCCGCTTGGCCAGCTCGATCCCGTCCATGCCCGGCATCACGATATCGGTGAGGAGCAGGTCGAAGGTCGAGCCCTGGGCGCATTCCCAGGCGTCGCCGCCATCGCCGAAATCGGTGACGGCATGGCCGGCCTTGACCAGCGCCGCAGCAAGGAACTTGCGCAGCGATTCATCGTCTTCCGCCAGAAGGATATGCGCCATGTCACCGCCTGCCCGCCCTTAGCTTAGGACGATAACCGGCAAAGCGTAAACAGCGGTTAATTACCGTGAGACGCGACCGGCCCTTGGCGGGCGAAATGGTCCGCCGCACTACGCTGCCGCTAGCGGCCATTTCGAGCGGCGAATGCCCTGAGCTTGGGCGAAGGGCCAGCGACCGGCTTGCGGACCTGCCCTGCTTGGGCTTGTCTGTGGGGGTGATTTTGCCGAGTTGCCGCCGCCATGGGGCCCGCCCGTCCATCCGAAGAGCCTGAAACCCCGGATGTGGCGGGAGATGCCGCCTTGGCCCTGCTGTATGCCAAGCCGTTCCAGACCCATAAGCCGGCGCGACAGACACTGCCTTTTGTCTTTGCCTCGCCCCATTCGGGGCGGATCTATCCCAAGGCCCTGGTGGAAAGAAGCAGGCTGGATGCCCTGAGCCTGCGCCGTTCGGAAGACGCTTTTGTCGACGAGTTGTTCGCGGGGGTGACCGCGCTGGGCGCGCCGCTGATCGCGGCGCGTTTCCCGCGCGCCTATTGCGACGCCAACCGGGCGCCGGGCGAGCTGGATGCGGCGATGTTTTCCGGGGCGCTGACCATGGCGGTGGATGCGCCGGGGCCGCGCGTGCAGGCGGGGCTGGGCGTCATTCCGCGCATTGTGCGCGACGGGGCGGAGATTTATCGCGGCAAGCTTTTGCCGCAGGAGGCGCAAACGCGTCTGGCCCAATTGTACCGGCCTTATCACACAGCCCTGATGGCGCTGGTGGAAGACACGATGGCGCGGTTCGGCAGCGCGATTGTGGTGGATTGCCATTCGATGCCCTCGGCGATGACGGCGCCCGATATTGTGCTGGGCGACCGCTATGGCGCGTCGGCGCCGCCAGCGCTGACCGGCTGGGCGGAAAGCGCCTTTGCCGGCGCCGGTTTCAGTGTGGTGCGCAACTCGCCCTATGCCGGCGGCTATACCACCGCGCTTTATGGCCGCGGGGCGGCGGGATGCCATGCGCTGCAGATCGAGATCAACCGTAGCCTTTATCTGGACGAAGAGAGCATGGCGCGGCGCCCGGCATTTGATGCCGTGCAAAAGCGGCTGAACGAGGCTTTGGCCAAACTGACAGCGATACCGCTGAACGCGCTGCCCCGCCGTGGTCTTCCGTTAGCGGCTGAATAACAGCCTCAGATTTTGGCCGAGAGATTTTGCGGCCTGAGCAGGAGCGCAGGAGCGAAGTGGACTTAAACGTCCATGAGCGACTGCGCGACGCCCTCAGGACGCAAAAGATCCGGCCAAAAAAAATGGCCGCTCCGAGGAGCGGCCAAGTTCAGGGAGGAAACGCCCAGGAAGGGCGGCGGCTTCGCGACCCTAAGATCGCAATACCGCGCTGCAACAATATGCCGAAAGCAAAGGGTGCGCGCAAGTCCAAAAGCAAAAAAATAATTGGGCATTTTCCGCGGAAAACATGGGGGTTTCAGCCTCATTTCCCGGCACTTGGCGCTTTCTGAGGCATTTGGTGCGACGCACCAAAACCATGGTTCCGCCATGGAGACAGGTGGATTCACATCTCTGTCGCCCCGGCGAAACAAAAGATTCGCGCGAAGCATCTAGTGAGCGGCCACGGATTACGAGGGAGAGCCGCGATGGACAATTTGTTCGAGGCGCCGGGGGCCTTCTGTTTCGACAAAGGCAGTTTTGTTCCCAGGACAACTGGGCGGGCGGCGCGAAGTCTGCACGGCAACCGGCACGATGATCGCCCGTCGCGCCACCACCGCACCATTTTCATTTCCGACACCCATCTGGGCACCAAGGGCTGCAAGGCCGAAATGCTGGCCGACTTTCTGGCGCATAATGAATGCCAGACGCTGTTTCTGGTCGGCGACATTGTCGATGGCTGGCGGCTGAAGCGGCGCTGGTTCTGGGACAGCGCCCATGACGCGGTGGTGGCCGAGATCTTACGCAAGGTGGATGGCGGCACGCGGGTGATTTTCGTGCCCGGCAATCATGACGAATTCGCGCGCGACTATGCCGGAAGATTGTTCGGCGGCATCGAGATCATCCAGGAGGCGATCCATGAGACCGCCGGCGGCAAGCGCCTTCTGGTGCTGCATGGCGACCGTTTCGACGGCGTCGTCACCAACGCCAAATGGCTGGCGCATCTGGGCGACTGGGCTTATGGCGTGACGCTGTCGTGGAACAATCTGCTGTTCAAGGCGCGCCGCGCGCTGGACCTGCCCTATTGGTCGCTGTCGGCCTGGCTGAAGCACAAGGTCAAGAACGCCGTGGAATATATTTCGGCCTTCGAGGAACTGGTGGCGGCGGAAGCTCGCAGGCGCGGCGCCGACGGCGTGGTTTGCGGCCATATCCACCATGCCGAAATCCGCATGATCGGCGATGTCCTTTATCTCAACGACGGAGACTGGGTTGAAAGCTGCAGCGCCCTTGTCGAAGATGCCCGGGGAAATATGGAGATTCTGCGCTGGGCAACCCCGTCTCAGAGAAACGCCGTCCAAACCGGCGCCGAGCCCGTGCCCGCGCTTATTCCCGCCTAGGACCAGGCGCTTGGCGCCGGGGCCCATCCCCGGCGTGGCCGCGCATTTGAAGATCCTCATCGTCACCGATGCCTGGCGTCCCCAGGTCAATGGCGTGGTGCGAACCCTGGAAGTGCTGGGGGCGGACCTGACCGCGCTGGGCCATGCCGTGCGCTATGCCACGCCGGAAGGCCGCTTCACCGTGCCGATGCCGACCTATCCCGAAATAAGGCTGGCGCTGTTTCCCCGCGCGCGGCTGGAAAAAGAGATCAGCGATTTCGCGCCCGACGCCGTGCATATCGCCACCGAAGGCCCGCTGGGGCTTTGCGCTCGCGCCATCTGCATCAAATACGCCATTGCTTTTTCCACCTCGTTCCACACCCGCTTTCCCGAATACGTCAAAGCGCGATTTGCCTTTGTGCCCGAAGCCCTGGTGTGGCGCTGGCTGCGCTGGTTTCACGGGCCGGCCACCGCGATGATGGTGGCGACGGAAAGTCTGCGGCGCGAAATGGCGGCGCATGGTTTTCACCATTTGCGCATCTGGTCGCGCGGCGTGGATGTGGAGCATTTCCACCCGATGGCGGAGGCACGCCTGCCGTATGACCGGCCGATCTGGCTTTATGCCGGGCGGGTGGCGGTGGAGAAGAATATCGAGGCTTTTCTCGCCCTGGATTTGCCCGGCACCAAGGTGGTGGCCGGCGACGGCCCTTTGCTGTCGATGCTCTGCGAGAAATACCCGCAGGTGGCCTTTCTGGGGGCGCTGTCGGGCGCGGCGCTGGTGGCGGCCTATTCCGCCAGCACCGTTTTCGTCTTTCCCAGCCGGACCGACACATTCGGGCTGGTCCTGCTGGAGGCTTTGGCCTGCGGCCTGCCGGTGGCGGCCTATCCGGTCCCAGGGCCGCTGGATGTGGTGGGGCCGCAGGCGGGTGGGGGCGCTGTGGCGGCGCTGGACGAAGACCTTGAAACCGCCTGCCTGCGGGCGCTGGAGATTGCCCAGACATCCGGGAGTATGGCGCCGGGAATACCCACACCCAGGGAATTTGCCCTCAGGCATTCCTGGCGGGCCTGTACCCTGCAATTCCTGCGCAACATCGTGGTCGAGCCGGACCCCTAAGCGGGCTGCAGGAGGACGGTTAAGCGCTTCTGCCGGAAGGGCTTATCTCGGCTTCGGCTCTGCGCTAGAACCAGAGCAAAGCAGAGGTTCCTTCAGCCCATGGCGTCCGCCCCCTATCCGACGAGCCGGGCCCAGCTCAGCCGCCAGGAAGTCCTGTTTCTGGGCCTGACGATCCTGTTCTGGGCGGGGTTTGTCGTGGTGCTGGGCAAGGACACCAGCTGGGACTTCCGCAATTATCACTGGTACGCGCCCTATGCCTTCCTGAACAACCGGCTGGGGATGGACGTGGCGGTCGCCCACCAGGCCAGCTATTACAATCCCTTTCTCGACATCCCCTTTTACTGGCTGGCCGCCCATACCCATTCCTGGATCGCGCTGGCGGTGCTGGGCGGGGTGCAGGGCGCCAATATCGTGCCGCTCTATTTCATCGCCCGCGAAGCGGTGGTTCCGGCGGCGCGCAAAGTGGCGGACCGGAAATTGGCGGCGGGCGCGCTGGCGCTGGCGGGTCTGTTCGGGGCGCTGACGCTCTCGGAATTCGGCACCACCTATTACGACAATGTGATGAGCGTGTTCGTGTTCAGCGGGCTGGCCGTTCTGATCGTGGCGCGCGACAGCTTGCGGGACGGCCCGCCTTTGCGCGCCGCGTTGCTGGCGGGGCTGGCCGGTTTTGCCACCGGCATGGCGATGGGCCTGAAGCTGCCCGAGGCGCCCTTCTGTATCGGCTTTGCCGCGACGCTGCTGGCGCTGGGCGGGAGCGCCCGGCAGCAAATTTTGCGGCTGATTGGGGGCGGCATCGGCGGCGGTGCCGGCTTCGCGCTGTTCAGCGCCTGGTGGATGCTGAAAATGAAGGCGCTGACGGGCAATCCGCTGTTTCCCTATTTCAACGATTATTGGCGATCGCCCCTGGCGCTGGCGGCGCCGTACCGGGATCTGCGCTTCGTGCCCACCCATTTCTGGCGCGAGCTGTTCTTTCCGGTGCTGTTCTCGGTGGACTGGCATGTCGCCGACGATCTGGGCTTTCAGGATTTCCGGGTCTGTATCGCCTATTTTGCGGTGATCGCCGCGCTGGCGGTGTGGGCGGCGGGGCGGCAGAGCCGCGACCCGCTGGTGGACAATCGCGTCACCCTGCCGCTGTTTGCCTTCAGCGCCGTCAGCTATTTCGCCTGGCTGAAATTCTTCGCCATCTATCGCTATATTGTCGGGCTGGAGATGCTGAGCCCGCTCTTGATCGTGGCGGCCGTGGGACTGTTGCCCATGGCGCGGCGGGCACGTTACCTGATGCTGGGGGCGCTGGCCTTTGCCGTTCTGGTGACGGCCAGGAGCGATTTCCTGGAGCGGGCGCCGCTCGACGATCCCTATATCCAGGCGGCGATCCCGCCCATTCCCCGCCCCGACCGCACCCTGGTGGTGATGACGGGTGACACGCCGATGGGCTTTATTGCCACCCAGCTGCCGCCGCAGATTCCGGTGCTGCGGATAGATGGCTGGATGGTGCAGCCGCGCGACGGGACCAGGATCACGCGCGACATGAAAACCCGGGTGGACCGCCATATCGGCCAAGGCGGCGATGTCTATCTGATCGCCGATGCCACCGACATGGCGCGGGCGCGCGACGCCCTGGCCGACTATCATCTTGCCATTCGCTGGACGGAGTGCCAGCAATTCGACACCAATCTGGTCGGCATCTATCAATGGTGCCCGCTTGCCAGAAAAAGCTGAGTGAAGAAAATCATGACCCCGCGCATCGCCGTGCTGGTGCCCTGCTATAACGAAGAAGCCGCGATCGCCAAGGTGGTGCGCGACTTCCGCGCGGCGCTGCCCGGTGCCGTGATCTATGTCTATGACAACAATTCCACCGACCAAACCAGAACGCGGGCGCGCGAGGCCGGCGCGGTGGTGCGCGGCGAACAGCGCCAGGGCAAGGGCAATGTGGTGCGCCGCATGTTCGCCGATATCGAGGCCGACATTTACGTGCTGGTCGATGGCGACGATACCTATGATGCCGGGGCCGCCCCGCGCATGATCCGCAGCGCCGTTGAGAATGGCGCCGATCTTCTGACCGCGCGCCGGGTTCATACCGAGGCCGGCGCCTACCGCGCCGGCCATGTGCTGGGCAACCGGCTGCTGACCGGCCTCACCGCCATGCTGTTTAATGTCAAGCTGTCGGACATGCTGTCGGGCTATCGCGTTTTTTCCCGCCGCTTCGTCAAGAGTTTCCCCTTTACCGCCGAAGGCTTCGGCATCGAGACCGAGCTTACCGTCCATGCCGTGCGGCTGATGATGCCGATGGCCGAGATGGACACAAGCTACCGGGAGCGGCCCGCCGGCTCGGTCTCCAAACTCAATACCTGGTCCGACGGCTTTCGCATTCTCTGGACCATCGGCTATCTGGTGCGCGAGGAACGGCCGCTGATTTTCTTCTCCTGCATCTTTGCCTTGCTGGCGCTGGCTTCGCTGGTGACCGGAGCGCCGGTGGTGACGGAATATCTGCAGACCGGGCTGGTGCCGCGCCTGCCCACCGCGGTGCTGGCGACGGGATTGATGCTGCTGGCATTCCTGGCGCTGATGGCGGGCCTGATCCTGGACACGGTGACACGCGGCCGCTGGGAACAGAAGCGCATGGCCTATCTCTCCATCCCGGGGCCGCAGGATCTGACGCCGCCATGAGCCCAGCTGCGTGAGTTTGCTTCGGTATCTTCTGCGCCACCCTTTTATCCGTTTTGCGCTGGTGGGAGCCTGTGGCTATGTGGTGGACACCGGCGTCCTGGCGCTGGACACCAACATGCTAGGCCTTGATTTCGCGGCAGGACGCGCCTTTTCCATCTTTGTGGCCATGTGCTGCACATGGCTGGGCAACCGCTATTTGACTTTTCCGGAGCGCCGCGCCCATGGCCTGTCCGGCGCGGCGCAGGAATGGCTGAAATTCGTTGGCGCCAATCTGGTGGGCGCGGTTGTCAATTACGGAGTCTCGGTATTGTTGGTGCATTACGCGCCGCCGCCGTTCCACAACAAGTATATCGCTCAGGCGTGCGGTGTGCTGGCGGGACTGATATTCAATTTCACCCTGTCGCGCACAATGGTGTTCAAAACGCCGGCGCCGCCGTTCTGAGCGCCTGGATTTGAGGGCGGCGGCGCAAAAGGAAAAACCGGCCGCCCTTATTTCGGACGACCGGTTTCCCCCGTGACGAATCGTAAAGCCTACTTTTTTCTGCTCTTGCCGGCCGGTGCAGCGGCAGCCGAGCCGGTCGGGTGCGCGGCATAGAGCGCATAGAGATGGGCGATCATCGCGCCATTGCCGTCACCCTTGTCGGCGCTCAGGGTCTTGATCGCATCAGCGCTCTGGCCGGCGGCGACCTGGACCAGACCAAGCGCGACAACCGCGCTGTCATTGTCCTTGAGGGTCTTGCCCATGGCTGACTTGCAGGTTGCGACAGCGTCCTTGGCCTGGCCGGCGCTGTATTGCTGCAGGCACACCTTGACCAGCGCATCGCCGGCCGGATCCTTGTTGGCGGCGGCCAGCGCCGCCGCCAGGCCCGAAGCAACCTGACCCGCTTGCTGCTTGGCGAGAGCCGCCAGCTTTTTGGAGCGGTCGTCGTTCAGAAGGCCAGCGGCCGTGCCTTTGTCGAGCACCGTGGAAGCTTCGGCCGGGAGGCCAAGCTGAAGATCCAACTGGGCCATGTTGATATAGTCATCCTTGCCCGCCATGGTGCCGGTCAGATATTTGATGCGCTCCAACTGCAGCGACTGGGCGTCGGTCAGGTTCTTGGCCTGCTCGCCCATCTTGATCAGCTGTGTCCAATAATCGCCCTTGCCGGTGCGGGCCACCAACTTTTCAAGCGCGTCGCGCTGGGTGACGCTGTCGTTGATGTCGAAGGCGCACTTCATTTCGAGCTGCAGAACCGCTTCGCTGTCGCCGCCCTGAGCCTTGATGTATTTGAGGCAGCCGGCCTTGTTGCCGGACAGGTAATAGGACTGGGCCACAACCGCCGAGGTGGTGGCATCGAGCGCGCCGGCCTTTTGCAGGGCATCGCCGTCGGCGATCACCGCCGTGTAATTTCTGGCGGAATAGTCGCTGGCGAGCTTGTTCTTGGCCGCCGCCGCGCCGCCCAGGCTGATGTCACCGGACTTGGCGCCGACATAGGCCTTGACCTGGGCAATGGTGGAGGACTCTTCCGCGGTCTTGTCCGACACGGCGCTGGCCTTTTCGACCTGGCTCATGGCGCCCTTGTAATCGCCCTTGGCGGCCAGGCTCATCGCCTGCTGCAATGGCTCACCGACCGAGGCACGCACCGCAGCCTGGGCGGGGGCTGTCGCCAGCAGTGTGGCGCTGCCAAGCGTGGCCGCACCGAGGAGAAGCGCCGCAGCAGCAGCGCGAAAATTCTTAGCCGTCATCCTCAACAACCTCACCTTCTTAACGCGGGAAACCCGGGCTGTCCGGCCCGGGTCCCTCTACGAATTACCCTGTTCCTCGGCGGTATTATACCGATTACTGGTTGTACTGATCAATCCCTGTGAAACCAATATGGGTGACACCGAGATGTTGCGCATCGGCCAGCACCAGCGCAATGGCGTCATACTTGGCCAGTCGATTGGGATCGATCTGGATTTCCGGGGGCGTTGGGGTCTGCGCCGCCTGAAGCAGCCTTGTATCCAGTTCCGGACGATCCACTTTCTCACCGTTCCAGGTGATGGAGCCGTCAAAGTCCACGCCAAGCGCCACCACCACCGGCTCGGTGGCGGGCGGCGGGGTGTTGGGCCGCGGCATGTCGAGCTTCACCGCATGGGTCTGGATCGGCAGGGTGAGAATAAGCAGGGTCAGGAGCACCAGCATGACATCGATGAGCGGGGTGGTGTTGATGTCCACCAGCACTTCGCCGTCAGCCTGGGATGTTGACATTGCCATGGAGCGTTACCTTTTCTGATGCGGGTCGCGGACCGGCTGTTAGTTATTGGCCGGAGGCTGGGTGAGGAAGCCGACCTTCAGGATACCCACCTGCTGGCACACCGCGATCACCTTGCCCACCGCTTCAAACCGGACATTCTTGTCGGCACGAATATGGACTTCAGGGAAAAGCTTGTGCGCGGCATTGGCTGCCAATTCGGCCTGGATGAGCTTGTACTTGATGTTCGGAATATCGACGAGTTGCCCCGTATCATTATTCCAGAACATGTTCTCATCCTTGTCGATCTGAATCACGATATTCTCGGGCTTCGTCACCGTCGGGATATTGCGATAAGGCGGCAGGCTGACGGGAACCAGCTTCGTGGCCACCGGAATGGTGACCAGGAAGATGATCAGCAGAACCAGCATCACGTCCACCAGCGGGGTGGTATTGATGGTGGTATTCAGAGAGTCTTCCTCTCGACCCCCGGCATTCATGACGTTGACGGCCATTCGACTAACTCCGCGCGTTGACTGTTCTCGTCCGCTTACTTCTTCGAGACGAGATAGGTCTGCAGGTCGCCCGCAAAGCTCTTAAGCTTTTCGGAGATGACCTTGTTGCGGCGAACCAGATAGTTGTAGAGCAACACGGCGGGAACGGCGACGGCCAGACCAAGGGCGGTCATGATCAGGGCCTCACCGACCGGGCCGGCAACCTTGTCGATCGACGCCTGGCCGGCGACACCGATGGCGATCAGGGCCTGCAGAATGCCCCAGACCGTGCCGAACAGACCGACGAAGGGCGACACCGAACCGACCGAACCCAGGAAGGCGACGCCGCCCTGCATGGAGGCATTGGCGTCTTCCAGCTGATGTGAGATCTGCATGCCGATCCAGTCGCTCACGCCCACCAGCGAAGTGGTGTTGGTGGAAGCCTTCACGCCGCTTTCCGCGATGGCGCGGAACAGCGAGTTCTTGGGCATCGCGTCAATGCCGTCATTGAGCGTGGAGGCGGCCCAGAACTTCTTCTCGAGAAGCTTGGCGTGGTTCAAGACGCGCTGCTGTTCGATGAACTTGGTGATGAAGATGTACCAGGTGCCGGCCGACATGATGGCCAGAACCACGATGATGCCCTTGGAGACGATGGTGCCGGTTTCCCAGATATGGGCCAGACCATAGGGGGTGGAGGCTTCGCCTTGCGCGATGGCGGCGGCCGCGGCATTCGGATTGGCGGCGGGCGCGGAGGATGCCGCGGGGGCCGCGTCCTGGGCGAAAGCCGGGGCGACGCTGACGGCGCTCAGGCCACAAACAAGGACGATAGCCGCGGCGATCGTCAGCAACTTAGAGATCATTTTCCATACTCCGTTGTTTTAAAGCAGATTGAGAATTCGAATTACTGAGCGTTCTTCAGATCCCATTTGACCGAGATTTGCGTGGTGGCCACGACGGGTTTGCCGAGTTGGGTTGGGGGCTGCCAGCGCCAGTTATCTTTCACATACTGGGCGGCGGCATCGTCAAGCCGCGTGGACCCGCTCGAGGTCACAATCGAAACCGCGGAGACCTTGCCATCGATGCCAATGGTCACCTTCAGAAGGGTTGTGCCCTGCTCTCCCATGCGCTGCGAGAGCGCTGGATAGGGCGGCAATGTGTGGGTGCGCGCGATTTCCTTGAGTTCGGTCGGCGGCGGCGGCGGCGGCGGCGCGGCCACGGCGGCCGGCGGCGGCGCGACCGGCGGCGGCGCGGCGATGACGATTTGCGGCGGCGCTACCGCGGCCATCGGCGGCGGCTGCACCATCTGAGGCGGCGGCGGCGGCGCGGCGGTGATCGCGGCCTTTTTTTCGACAACGGAGGCGCTGATGTCAATGATCTTGTTGCGCAAGGCATTGTTGGTCAGACCGACCACCAGCGCGGTGATGAGAAGAACATGAATGCCAGCGACGATGGCAATGCTGACGATGCGGTTCTTCTTCGACTTGGAAGCGACGGTTAGTAGACCATGCTGCGGACGTTCCATGTGTTCTCGCTCATTTAGACAGATAAACAACCCGACGGGCGCTCTACCGCGAAGCCGTGGGGCAACCTCCACCTGGCGCTTTTGCATAAGCGCTCGTCGCCACCTTTAATCAGTCGCGGTCATGCTTTGCAAGTGGATTCAGAATTTCAGCGGACAAGCACCCCATTGTTCGCAGCGAGATCGATGGAATTCAAACAGATGGAAGCCAAACACTTGCTCTGTTCGTCGTCGGCCACAACAAGCCGGAAACATATTCCATGCGCACTCACTCACCAGACACAACCAGACCAGACACATAATTTCTGGCCGCGAAATATTTTGTCGAGACCGATATTATCCCAACCCGGCGCCGTTTATCCGGACGCTTCTTGCGGCCGTTCTTAAAGCAATCGTGACCGTTCTTGGCAAGGGGATTCAGGGGTTCGCACCGGGGTGCGGCTGCTGATCGTGTCCGCGCCAAAGCATGCGGCAATCTTTTCCAGGCGGCCGGGTGCCGTTTTATTTCGCAAATGCAGCATGAAAGGCACGGTTTGACGGCAACATCATTTGTCCGAAAACCCAATGAAATCGGGGCCGGTTGGGCTGTGCGAAGCTGCCGCTCAGCCCTTGAGCAAGATTCATGCGCTCAACTTTCCGGCAGGGCGACGAAGTCCCGGGGGCGATGGCATGGGCAGACAGCCGCCGTAACGGCAAGGCGGCTGCGACGCTGCGGCACGGCGATTTCGCAAACGCAACGGCGCTGCTAATCTTCCGGACCGGCGGGCCGCCAAGAGCAGGGCTCGGATTGTCACAAAAGGTACTGAGCATGCGTTATCTGCACACCATGGTGCGTGTCGGCGATCTGGATGCGGCGCTGGATTTTTATTGCGCCAAGCTTGGCCTGAAGGAAGTGCGCCGCCACGAAAATGCCAAGGGCCGCTTCACGCTTGTTTTCCTGGCCACGCCCGAAGACGCGGAAAATCTCTCGGGCGAAAAAACCAGCGACTTACGTCCGATGGTCGAACTGACATACAATTGGGACGAGAAGAATTATTCCGGCGGACGCAATTTCGGCCATCTGGCTTATGCCGTCGGCGACATCTATGCATTGTGCGGCAAGCTTATGGCGGCCGGCGTTACAATCAACCGGCCGCCGCGTGACGGCCAGATGGCCTTTATCCGCTCACCAGACGGCATCTCGATCGAGCTGCTGCAGCAGGGCAACGCGTTGCCGCCGCAAGAGCCGTGGCTGTCGATGCCCAATACGGGCGTTTGGTAAAAGCAAACTCGGCGCGAGGATTTTTGCGATCTGAGAAGGAGCGTCGCGCGGAGCGTACGAACGTAGGTGAGCACGCGCGACGTACTCAGAGCGCAAAAAGACCGCGCGCCCTCAGATACGACCCAGAAGCGTGATGGTGCCGATTTGGGTCGTGGAAGCGTTGTTGCCGCGAATCCAGTCGTAATTGACGCCAAAATTCCAGGCATCGGAGCCGGTGCCCAGGCTGAAGCCCGCCACGGCATTGCCGGTATCCGGATCCGGTCCGACAAAGGTGAAGCTGTTGGCTGGCCCGTTAATGCCGCCGGTCGAAGCGAACGCTGCCCTGAGCTTCACGGGGGAGCCGACAAAATCATAACGATAGCCAAGGCGCGCTTCCGGCGAGACGCTGGCGCCGAACAGGTCAAAGCTTTTCTTGGCATCCACACCCAGGAAGGTGCGCGCCGAGTTGGCGTAATAAGGTGCAACTTGCAAATTGAAACCATCGCCGCCGCCGGACTCGGTATAGCCCTCCTCACGCATGGTCATGCCGTCCAGGCTGATATGCGGAATGAGATCGATGCCGCCATAATTGAAGAACAACCCGGTGGTGCCGCCCAGGGCACCGA